>Ga0209986_10001714_pt1 | contig 20752 bp, 21 predicted proteins | sample BlataG_FD_183168 | JGI IMG/M metagenome (GOLD analysis project Ga0209986, IMG submission 183168) | Deep subsurface microbial communities from Black Sea to uncover new lineages of life (NeLLi) - Black_00105 metaG (SPAdes) (version 2) | ecosystem: Environmental > Aquatic > Marine > Oceanic >... | reverse complement strand
GAGACTCTTCTACCCTTTTAGCATTGGCGGTAACTAGATCCAGCAAGCCCTGCAGTGAGGTCGTTTTTATATTGAGTTTCTTCTCCCCTGGAGGGATAAGGTGAGAGTGACCAACATCGTGTTCGGAATCTCTCTGAGACAAGAGCCCTACACTCAGTGATTTAGTCTCCCGTGCTAAATCATGACGTAGAGTCCTTAACCGCTGGCTCAGTTCAGCATCATTGAGAAGAAAGCGAGCGACATCTTCCAGAACCCGCAAGCCTTCACTGGAGCGGTTTAGATTGGCATCAATCATACGCAGCGGTTGGTGAGGCACTTTTTAGGTCCTTCAGCGGCTCAGGCAACACGCCTTCCCTGGCTGCTTGTATCTTTTCCTGAATCTGAGACGGTAGCTCCTGTCCCATGTCTTGGAACTTTTTTTCCACCCAGCGACCGATATTTCCGGGGGTCTGGTAATAATCCTCACCGGGGTGCATTGTAGGCTCGCCGCTCTCCTCCCATACCTTCTTCAACGGTTTATGGTAGGCAAAGCCGGAAATGACACGGGATAAGTTGAGATTGCCACAGGATGAACATTTTGGAGCAAAGGGAGCAGAAATATCCCTTACCATAAAAGCCAGTCTTCTGTGGCAGTTCTGACAAACAAATTCATAAATGGGCATGGGACACCTCTTCGTTCAACCACTCTCAGACTTGCTTTCCCCTTGACTAGAGAGCTCTTTCCTTTTTTCTTCTATCTGGGTAACGGGCCATTCGCCCCTCTCCATTCTCTCAGTCATTTCCTCATATTCCGGAGGGGATTTCTCACCGCTACTCATCCTCCTGTTCCACTCGGCTATGGCTCTGGGGTCATCACGCATCATGCCCTGGGTCAGCTCACGGTCGGAAAGTATATCTTCATAAACATCCTTGTATGTTTTCTGTACGGAAAAAGTGGAGAATATCCGCTTGAGCTCGTTGTTGCCACAGCAAGGGCAAGGTGGTGAGGGCACAGAGAAGCTCTGCCGATAAGAGCTAATAATTCGGCGACAGGAATTGCACCAATACTCATAAATAGGCATTTTCCTTTGGCAAGGAAATTTTAGCACAGTTCCTTCCTTCGACCAAACCGTGCTGGAAAAATATAACTTCTCTTCATTTCCCTTGTCTTTGCGAGAAGCGTAGCGACGAAGTAATCTCAAAGGAATTCGCACCTTTCAGGTGCTCGCAATGACAGTAGTGAAGGGGCCCGTACATTCCCGCTTTTTTCTTATGAAAAAGTTATGAGACAGCTAGATTTGGTTAAGGATAGCCTGGCTCCTTGCCCAGAACAGCCACTGCGGCTACCTGAGGGGGGCCACCGAAGGTCTGTGATATGCCAAGCTTGACATCTTTTAGTTGACGCTCAGGCGATTGAGCCTTGCCCTGGAGTTGTTTATAAACTTCGTAAGTCATCCTGAGGCCGCTAGCACCTACCGGGTGTCCAAAGCATTTCAGCCCACCATCGCTATTTACAGGCAAGCCGCCGCCAAGCTCAAAGAAGCCAGAATCGATATCCTCCTTGGCTTTGCCTTCCGGGCTAAAGCCAAGGAGTTCGTAAAGAAGCAACTCTGTGCTGGTAAAGCAATCGTGAACTTCAGCAATGTCGATTTGCTCTCGGGGATTCTTTACTCCAGCTTGTTCGTAAGCTTGGCGGGACGAATTTATGACCTCCTCAAAATGGAGCCAATCGAAAGCCGGGCGGTTCTGGGGAAGCAGAGCGGAATGAGCCGCGCCTATGCCCTTTATATAGATAGGATCGTCTCTGTATTTTCTAGCCTGGCTGGCGGGAACCAAGAGGGCTGCAGCACCGCCGTCACTGTTGCCACAGCAATCAAAAAGACCCAGGGGCCAGGCGATAATAGGAGCATTCATCACCTGTTCCAAGGTTACTTGGTTGTGGAAATGAGCCTTGGGGCAAAGGCTGCCGTTGTAATGGTTCTTAACCGCAATCTTGCCAATGATGCGTTTACCTTCTTCAGGGCTCAGTCCGTAATTGTAGAAATATCGAGTGGCGATCATGCCAAACGAGCCAGGCGCAGTACGGCGTGCCTCCAGTACTGTGCTCATGCCCCGTCCGCTCCCCAGGCCAGGGAAGCCAGTATCCTTGAGCTTCTCCACACCCAGTACCAAAACTAAATCATACATACCACAAGCGACACCAAAGCACGCATTCCTCAGAGCCTCATGCCCAGTGGTGCACCAATTCTCCACTCGACTCATGGGTATTCCGTGTAGCTTCAATGGTCCCGCCAGATGAGTACAGCCAATGCCGACCACCGGTTGGGTGACACTCCCATACCAACAAGCCTGAATATCCTTGGGATCAATCCCGGCATCTTCGTAAGCCTCATAGGCAGCCTCTATGGCCAGGTCATCCAGTCCAGCGTCCCATCTTTCGCCAAACTTAGTGCAGCCCATACCAATAATGGCAACTTTATCCTTTATACTCTCCATTTATCTACCCTCCCTTGGTTATTAGTTCACGACCCTTCCTTTTCCTCCCCTTCATAAACTTCGGGAAATATTTCCTTCCGCTTAAATTTTTGCCAGTCCGGCTTCTTTTTTTGCCAGAATGCGTTCTTCCAATGTTCAGCTTCCTCCGAAGCGTAATATTTCCAGAGATACTGAGCCGAAACTGCCTCTATACCTCGCATATAGGTAGTGGCAGCGTTGAAGCATGCTTTTATGCCAGCTATAGCTCCAGGACTTTTCTCCAATATCTCGTCGCACCACTTGTCCACCTCCTCCTCTAACTTATCTGCTGGCACTACCTTGTTCACCAGTCCCATCTCTAGGGCTTCTTTTGCAGTATATCGATGGCAGAGATACCAAATTTCCCTGGCTTTCTTTTCTCCCACCACCATCATTAAATCAATAATACCTACACCCGGGTCAAAACTTCCCACCAAGGGACCGACCTGGCCAAAGACGGCATTTTCTGAAGCTATGGAGAGGTCGCAAATCTGCTGATAGACTTGACCCCCTCCTATAGCATAACCGTTCACTGCTGCGATAACCGGCTTGGGCATCTCTCTTATCAAGGTTTTGACCATTAAATCCTTCTCCAACATTCCCTTCCGATAGCCGGCTTTTGCTTCCTTGGCATCACCGCCAGTACAAAATGCCTTATTTCCAGCGCCAGTAAACACCACAACTCCTACAGTATCATCGCGTGCCGCATCCTCAAAAGCTTTTATCAGTTCATCTTGGGTGTAGGTAGTAAAAGCGTTGTATGCCTCAGGTCTATTTATAATTACCCTGGCTACTCCAGGCCTCTTTTCATAGATGATATCCTTGAAATCAGACCTTGGTACCTTTTTCCATTTTCGCTCTGCCATTGCTCATCCTTTCATCTTGATATTTCACCTTATAGGTCGGCATTTCCAAAAATAGTTGTACATGCCCGCACCTTCATATAGCTTCCTAAAAGTCATCTCTACGGGCATATCCACCTTTACCTCGCCGGGGTCACAATCCGTCATGGGAAGATAAGTTCTGGTATTTTGGTAGTCAAACTCTACCCCTACCTGTGGTATTGTGGGGTCATCACTTCTGCCAGCCAGGTTATCCAGGGTGAATGTAAACACCCTAGCTTTTCTATCCGAGAGCCTGACTTCCTCAAAATTATCCTTGCTTCGGCAGTTATAGCAAACCCTTTCTATGGGGAAAGTGACGGTACCGCAATTCTTGCACTTGCTACCGTGCATGCGAATGGCCCAGTTGCGCTCCCTCCAGCTAGTGGTCGCTGCCGGAAAGAGCCTGAACGGTTCACCAGGTTGAGGCTCTAACAGTCCTCTATAGCTAAGATATTTTGCATAGCTAGGAAGAGGTCTCTTGGAATCCAAGTATCCCTTCACACCTCTTCTGTTACCCTTGACCTTTTCAATTTCTTCCGTCACGCTGAGCAGGAAGGCGTCGCAACCACTACCATAGCTAGCCACCAGGATTTTGTCACCAGCCTTAGCTTCCTCCAGAGCAGCCACAAGCATAAGCAAAGCGTGCGCACAACCAGTAATGCCCACATTGCTGATAAACAAATCTTGAAGCTGCATCTTAACATCAAACCCCAAGCGGCGCGCTAGCCCTTGCTGCGCTCTCGACGTGGGAGCATAAAGCACAGCTTTGGTGATATCTTGGACGGAGAGAGCTTTCTTTCGCAGTAATCCTGAAATTGCCTTCTCCATATTCTCTGTATAGCCGTGCTCGATGATGAAGCGATCTTCCCAAGATTGGACATAGATATCTTTGTCTAGTCTCCACACATCGTATAGTTCGTTGGATAGGGAATGACTGCCTTCCACCGTGACGGCGGGTTTGGCAGTATTGCCAATCAGCAAAGCTGCTGCAGCATCACCGAAGGCCTGTTCATAGTTTGACCGAGGATAACCTATGCGGCAATCAGAGGCGGTCACCAAGACTTGGCTGGCAGAGCCACTGACCACGGCGTCCAACGCTGCTCTGAATGCTGCCGTCGCTGCTCTCAAGCTGTTGCCAAAGTCAGCGGTGATAATTTCCGGTCTTAAGTCGGCAGCCATGGCCACCAAAGTAGAGCATTCCTTCTCCTTATAAGGCGAGGTAGTGGATGCAAAATATAAGCCATCTACCTCCTCTCGTTTTAAGCCAGCTAAACAGTCAATCGCAGCCTCATTTGCCATGGTGATAGTGTCCTCGTCGTTGTTGGCTACGCTCCTTTCACCCCTAGTTGAGGCGCTTCCCCAAGCCTCGGCGATAGCATCTCGAGCGAGCCGCCATAACGGTATATAGGCACCGTATGAAATAATGCCAGCCATGAATTGAATCCTCCTTTATTTTTACTCGTCGAATCCCCGTCCGCCTTCCTACCAAAATCCCCATCTCCGACTTTTGACAGCTAATTTTTTAGCGTACCTCGGCCTGTCTATAGATTATGCCCCTTGCACTGGGGTTGTCAATGGTGAAGGCCTTGCAGCATTGCCTGCCCTCTAGTGCAAGGCTCTCTTCGCCTACAGTAGATTTGAGCAGCAGCTGGTCGGGGTGCCTGAGAATGTTTTGACACGAACACGATTCTGTATGGGCTACTCCAAGTAGAGTATCCTGCTGCAACTATTGCATTGGATTAAATCGCCGGCTTTAGCCTTTTGCCATTGACTCGTAGGCACGGTAATGTGGCATCCCTGACATTTTCCCCTCTCCACTTTGACTACAGCTTGTCCTCTTGTTAGCCTGATTCGCTCATAAGTGTTGAGGGCTTCAAAGTCAATCTGCTGCGCTAGTCCATTACGGTCCCCTCTGAGCCTGGCAAGTAGAGCTTCAACTTCGCTTTTCCTTTGCCCAAAAGTTTCTTGCCTCTGCTCCCATTCCCGTTTCAGCCGTTCAATTTCTTCGGCGGTAGTTTTTACCCTGGCTTCTATCTCTTCCACCTGGCTCATTAATCCTAAGAGGGCATCTTCTTTCGGCCCAATTTGGCTCTTAAGGCCCTTGACTTCTTTCTCACGGTTAACCAGTTCCTTGGGATCCTTGGTTGTGCCACTGTAAAGTTTGCTATCAATCCGCCTGAGTTTCTCTTGAAGGTCTTCCAGTTCCCATTCAGAACTCTTTTGCTTTCTCCTCGCGTCTTCCAGTTGTTCTTTCTGTGAAGCAAGCTTAGATTCGGCGACAACCAAGGCCTTATTGTCACTTAACTGATGTTCAACCTCACTTAGCTCTTGTTGCTTCCTTTGAAGCTCTAGGTCAAGCTGTTGCAACTTGTAAAGTTGCCCTGTCAAACTCATGCTGGGGCTTATTGTAGAAATGAAGTGGGGATCTTGTCAAAAAATGCAGGCAGCTTCCTGGGAAAACCAGAAAGCTAAACTTCCACAATCCTGGGTTTCACACGGCGTTTTTCAGCAGCGACAATGGTGTCTATCTGGGATACAACTTCATCAAGCTTATTTTGGCGGCTTGTTATAACATAATCGAAAAGCGGCAGGCTTTTTATTTCCCCTTTAGCTTTTTCCAACCTTAGAGCCAAATCTGTTGAGGACTCGCTGCGTCGCCTTCTCAACCTCTTTTCTAGTTCTTCCACTGAAGGAGGCATCAGGAAAATAAATACTGCTTGGGGCAGGATTTCCTTAATAGTAGCGGCACCCTGAACATCTACTTTGACTATTGCATCTACTCCTTTGGATAAAGCCGAAGTTATTTCGCTTTTTGGCACACCATAATAGTTGTCGTAGACATTGGCCCACTCAAGGAACTGGTGTTTATCTATCATTTGTTGAAATTCTTTTCGGGAAAGGAAGTGATAATCCACTCCATTCTTCTCCCCGGCACGCTTAGGACGTGTAGTAGCGGTAATGACATAGTGAAAGGGACGCCCTAACTTTTTCATCCTGGCAAGCACAGCATCCTTACCTACTCCCGAAGGTCCGGAAAGAACGACGAGCAAGGGTCGAGAGCTCCTGTCGCCTCTTCGCTTCGTTCGAAGCTTCGACTCAAGGCTTCGATCAGGCACTTCACAGCTCAACTTTTTCCTCAGACGGAAGGGATACAGTGGCTAACCTGTGAGCAATGGTCTCCGCTGTCACGGCAGCCAACATCATGTGACCAGTGTCAAAAAGAATAGCGGTCTTGGCTTTCCTGCCATGAGTGGCGTCAATTAAAAGCCCCTTCTCTCTTACTTCCCGAAGGAGTCGCTTGATTGGTTGCTGATTTATGGAAAGCAAAGCGATTACCCTATTTACAGCGATAACACTACCAAAACCGATAAGAACTAATTCTGTAGCCATGCTGCCCCTCCTAACTTAAGTTTTAAAACTCATTTTTTGTAACTACACAGCCTCCTTATGTCACCCTGAGCGAAGCGAAGGGCCTTATGACATTAAAGGCGAGTAGCTACATTTTGTTTTGAATTTTTGTCATTAGTGCTTCAACATTGTTTGGCATTTAGGATTCCATGCTCAGGATTTATCAGTATTTAGTGCTTGTTGCAAAGTCTGCCAGAAAGCAGGATATGATACCTGTGCCACCTGAGCATGCTTGATGGTCGTTTCTCCTTTGGCTATCAAACCGGCTACTGCCAGGCTCATCGCCAATCGGTGGTCGAAATGGCTGTCAACCTCTGTGCCCGACAAAGACCTACCGCCATAAATGACCATGCCATCCGGCAGAGGCTCAATTTTAGCACCCAGGCGGGAAAGCTCACCTGCCACAGTGGCAATCCTGTCTGATTCCTTCACCCTCAGCTCCCCGGCATCCCTGATCACAGTTTTCCCTTTAGCAACACAGCCAGCTACGGCTAACACGGGAATCTCGTCAATGAGGCGAGGGATAATATCGCCACCGACCTCTATCCCCTTTAACTCGCTAGATTCTACCACAATATCGGCTAAAGGTTCACCAGTTTCCAGTCGCTCATTATCTATTTTTAAGCTGGCTCCCATAGCCAGGAGAATATCGATGATTCCCGTTCGTGTCGGGTTAATTCCACAATCCCTTATCACTATCCTGGCGTTAGGGTGAATAGCTCCGGCAACCAAAAAGTAGGCTGCTGAGCTGATGTCGCCCGGGATGCGAGGGTTGACGGGAATTAAAGGGCTGCTCAAAGGCAGCAATGAAATCAAATTTCCCTGGCTTTCCAAACTAGCTCCCATCAGTTTAAGCATCCTTTCCGTATGGTCCCGGGAAGGGATTGTCTGGCGTAAGACAGTATTGCCGCGGGCAAAAAGACCGGCTAGTAGAATGGCTGATTTAATTTGAGCACTGGGAACAGGCAAGGTAAAATCTATACCCCGTAACTTTTTCCCCTTAATGACCAGAGGAGCAAAGGAATCTCGTCCCCTTCCCCACACCTCAGCACCCATCAACCTCAGTGGCTCAATCAATCTGTCCATGGGGCGATTACGAAGAGAGTCATCCCCGGTAATAACAGATAGGAAAGGCTGGCTGGAAAGAAGACCGCCAAGAAGGCGCATTGTAGTGGCACTATCCTGGGCATCAAGCACATTGCTGGCCTCCTTAAGACCATCTTCGCCAGTTCCTGAGACTAATAGAGTAGGTGAGTCCCGCGACCCTTTTCTGCCAATTTTCACCCCCAGGGCTCTCAGACACTTAACTGTGGCTAGGCAATCTCTCCCCAGAGCAAAATTATCAATCTCGGCTTCACCTTTGGCTAAGCTATTCAGGATGACAGCCCGGTGGGAAATAGACTTATCGCCAGGTAGAACTACCTCCCCTTCCAACCTGGGACAAGGTTTGATGGTTCTTGTCTCGGCTCTTGGCGAAGACGACCTTAAGCCGACAAATTGTTCAGCCATTCTTGCCTTGCTTTGCTAGCCTCAGCGAAGGTTTGTTCCAAGCGTTTATCTCCCTCAGCCACCAGTTGGCGATACCTCTTCAATTCCTTGCTGAATTTATCTATCCAGTTAACTATAGCTTCCTGGTTGCTAAGGCAGATATGGGCATTTACCTCAGGACTTCCCGAAGCCAGACGGCTAAGGTCATGATAGCCAGAGGCCGCCAGTTTGGACATTTTAGACCAGGAAGGATTCTTGGTAGTTAGCGATACCAGGGCTGCCGAGAGCAACATAGGCAGATGACTAATGCCAGCCACCAGGTTGTCATGCTCTTGAGCATCAATGAAAAAAGGTATGGCTCCAAGCTTCTTGATCATGCCTGTCACTGTATCTATCGATTTTGGTGAAGCTTTCTCCGATGAGGTGAGACAATAAGTGCACCCTCGAAATAATTCGGCTTCAGCAGCCGGGATGCCATAAGTTTCCCTCCCGGCCATGGGGTGTCCGCCAATGAAGTCCACCGTTAGCGGCAGTATTTCCTCGGCCCATTTCATAACCTGGACTTTCGTGCTGGCGGTATCGGTGACAATGCAAGCAGAGGGAAGATGGGGAGCTATCTCGGAGAAGATTTCCTTTACCGTCAGAACCGGTGTGGCGATGATGACAAAATCAGCTTGCTTTACCGCATCCTTCAAGCTGGTTTCGCCTCGCTCAATGGCGCCTGAACTTAAGGCATTGGCTACAGTTTCCTGACGACGGCTATATCCGACTATTTCCCACCCAAGCTTCTTCCCTTGCCTTAAAGCCAACCCGATTGAGCCGCCGATTAACCCTAAACCGATGATGGTAACCAGCACGGTATCATTATAGCAGTGTAAGACTCACATGTCATTGTGAGTCCTTCTCTTCCTGTCATTCTGAGCCTCTTCCTTAAAGAGTTAAAAGGCACAAGGCATGTGTCAAATTGAGGTAATGCGGAGGCTGAGATACATGGGTAACACTCATGGTATGTTTAGTGATAATAACTTACCATGGGAGTTACCGGAATGAGAAAGTCAGCCAGCCCCGACTTGTCGGAGAAAACCCATTGTCCCGACTTGTCGGGATAGATATGAACTCTGGAGGGGAGTGGCAAACCTTTTGGGCTTTAAGACCCATGAAAGACTGAGAGTGGAATGGATGGTCTTCTATTATACAGTGGGTAAAGAGAATGCCACCCTCACTGCTCAGCACTTCGCTATCTCAAGGAAGACCTTTCATAAGTGGTTCAAGCGCCTTAAGAGCTCTAAATACAATGCCCAGAGCCTGGCTGATCAATCCAAAGCCCCTCGCCATAAGAGAAACTGGGAGGTAACCCTCACCAAGGTTTCTAGACGCTGTCCTGAACAATGAGAAGGATTCTTTACGGAGTTTATCCCTTCGACTCCGCTCAGGGCAGGCTTGAGCGGAGGTAAGATTCTTCGCCTCCGGCTCAGAATGACAAAAGAGGAAGCGCTCGTAATGATATCCCCCTGTCATTGCGAGGCTGACGAAGTCAGCCGAAGCAATCTCGGTGGGGGTAATAGAGATTGCCACGCTTTGCTCGCAATGACAAAAGAGCAAGGGCTCAGAATGGCAAGAGCGGTTTTGTGCCTTACAGATTATCTCTTTCTGGTGAGGAAGCTCACTCCGAAAAGGAGCACTGCACTTACAGCAAAACCTATGAGGCCAAGGTCTCCTTTGAGAGGAATGTCAAGACCCGGTATTTTTCCCAGCAAGCCTACTACCCCACCACCTATGAGAGCAGCCAGGGCACCTTGCGGAGTCACCTTTAGCTTCTCTTTGTAAAACCCAGCAACAACCGGAACAACCAAGCCGCAAGTGAATATAGTGTAAGCGAAAAGAAGAGATGAAATCACCCCCTTTAAGGCCAAAGCCAGCCCCAACGCCACCAGACCTAACCCAATTAGACTTAAGCGAGTTAGCAAAATGGTTTTCCTTTCGTCAAGCGCAGGGTGCGCTCGCTTAATTATATCCTCGGTTAAAATGACACTCTGGGTAAGCAGGCAGGTATCCGCCGAGGACATGAGCGCTGCGACCAGAGCAGCAAGGATTAGTCCGCTTAAACCTGGGGAAAGCACACTGGTTATTACCTGAGGAAAGGCTCCTTCGGCAGCTATCTCCGGATATAAAACTTTGGCGCTCATCCCTATAAAGATGATGGCAAAAGCCAGGGGAATGAAAAGAAATGCCGACAAAATGGCTGATCGCTGGGCCGTTTTTTCTCCCTTAGCACAGAAAAGTCGAGTATACATATCAGGTCCGACCACGTAAGTCGCTCCGACGAGAATCAAAAGAGACAAGAGCATCTTCCAATTGAACTCGGGGCTTGTTGGAAAAGAGAAATAACCCGGGGGTAGAGAGGCTTTCAACCCATCAAGTCCTCCCACTTGTGAGAAAACCAGCGCCAAAGCGGCAAAAATCCCAAGGAAAAGAATCACTGCCTGGAAAACATCGGTACGGATAATCGAGAACTGGCCCCCCAGAATAGCATAAGCGACAAAAACTATAGTAAAGACAGTCATCCAGAAAGCAACAGAACCTATTCCCAAGATAGATAAAACTGTCCCAGCAGCAACGATTTGTCCTGCCACCACCCCCACCCAAGCGATAACAATAAGAATAGAAGCCGCCAAACTCATACGGCGGTCATACTGCCTTTCTACCAGTTCTGGAAGAGTATAAAGCGCAGCACGTCTTACTTTCCTGGCAAAGAAAACCCCCAGAAGCACGAGGCCGATGGAGCCAACAAGAAGCCACCAAGCGCCAGTCAAACCTTGCTTGAACCCTAGGCCAGCCATCCCCACGGTTGCTGACCCCCCTATTGCAGTGGCTACAAGTGAGCCAGTGATAAGGAGCAGAGTTCCCCGGCGGTGGGCAACGAAGAAGCCATTTTGGCTTCCTGCTCTCCGCTTACTCCACACCCCTATACCAATTATGGCGAGAAAATAAACGGTGACAATGAGTAGTTGCGGCATCTCACAACGATGTAGCTTTCAGCTATCAGCTTCATACTGAATGCTGACTACTGACGGCTGACTGCTCCTACATTAGTATTTGGTGCTTCTTCCCTCAAGTGAATACAATCCCCGGCCATTGCCTTCTTCAAAGAGCCATTCCTCTCCTTTATTATCAATGCTCCGGTGGTATCAATGTCGATTGCCCGCCCTACTATTACTTCACCTGGCGATAATATCCTTACATCCTTATTTAATGTCACAGAGAGTTTTTTCCACTCTTCGAGTAAATCTGCTTTCATTAACAGAGGCTGCTGTCGTTCTATTTCCATTAACAATGCGCTCAAAAATTCCTTCCTGGAGATTTCCCTTCCTAACGCATCCTTTAAGGAGGTCACCGTTTTTTCAAACTGGGGAATAGAGGTATTGGCGTTTATACCTATCCCGACGTTCACAAAGTTTACAACATCCATTTCAGCATCCATTTCAGCCAGTATGCCACACACCTTCCTGCCTTCAATCAAGACATCATTGGGCCATTTTAATTCGGCTTTTAACCCAAAGAGCTTTCTAATTGTAGCTGCCACGGCAACAGAGGCCATCAAGTTTATCCTGGGAGCATATGCGGGACTTATCCTGGGGCGTAAAACGAGACTGAAGTAAATCCCTCCTTCTGGCGAGAGCCATTCCCGGCTCAATCTTCCCCGCCCGCAGGTCTGGGCTTCGGCAATCACGATTGTCCCCTCCCCCGCTCCCTTTTTAGCTAACTCTCTTGCTGCATCCATGGTCGAGCCAATCTCTGGGAAGTAGTGAATTCTTTGTCCTAAACCGGGAAATTCATAAGGAAGCAGTAAATCTGGAGAGGAGACCAGCTTGTATCCCCTAGGCGAGGCCTCTATTACATAGCCGTCCTCTTTTAAGCTGCGAATATGCTTCCAGATAGAAACCCTGGAGGTGCCAAGCTGGTTAGAAAGTGTCTCGCCAGAAAGATAACCACCACACTCTCGAAGAGCTTTCAATATTCGCTTCTTCGTTTCGTTAACCTTCATTTTCCAAATGTTAACCATTGTACTGGTTTTTGTCAATTGCCCTGTCGTTTGACTATTTCTATTGCTTTGCATATCATTAATGCCCGGTTCAAAGGACGACCAGAACTAAAGCAAATGGAGGGAGTTAAAGCTTTCTTTGTCAACAGTCCCACTCGCTCGCGCGCTGATGGCCTGAGTGAAGCTACTAAATTTGAAGGTTAATCTAATTCCAACCTAACTCTTTATCTCAATGCCAAAATGAAATACAGGAGATTTACAGTACTCACCATTACAACAACCTTACTTGAAGAGACGGCCTTGGTGGCAGTCGTGCTCTGGCTGCTGCCAAGGGTTGCGATAAATATCCCCCTCTGGGGTCTCATCATTATGATGATTGCTCTCGGGGTATATAATTATATAAATTACCGACTTAGCAAGAAGGCGCTAGTTAAGAAGCCGATGATTTCGCCGGGCATTGGTAGTCGAGGTCGAACAACAAGTCCCATTTCCCCTAAAGGTTATGTTCGGGTTAACGGTGAACTGTGGCAAGCTTCGTCTAGTTCAACTATAGATGCCGGCGAGGAAATTGCCATTGTGGGCATAGAGGGGATGACGCTTCTGATAAGCCCTATAGAAAAAGATAATCACACCCGCAAAGCTGATGCATTTTCTGATTAATAGAGTCGTCTTGCTGTGGACAAAGCTAAAGAAAAGGGTTATTCTTTAGACGCTGATGGAGATTACCTGGCTAGGACATTCCTGCTTTCTGATTAGAGGGAAAGAAAAAACCATCATAACAGACCCATGTCATCCTGATTTGGGCTACCGCCTAGGTGAACCTGAGGCGGACATAGTGACATTGAGCCATTTCCACCCTGGTCATAGCTACATCGAAGGCGTCGCCAATGAGCCTAAACAAATAAAAAGCCCCGGGGAATATGAAATAGGGGGAACATTCATCACAGGAATCTCCACTTTCCATGATGATAAGAAAGGGGAATTGAGAGGAAAAAATACCATTTATGTTATCGAGATGGATGGAATAACTTTATGTCACCTAGGTGACCTGGGGCATCCTCTGGGGCCGCACTTGGTAGAGGAATTAGGAGACATAGACATACTATTTTTGCCCACCGGGGAGGTATCTACTATACCCATTGACACGGCTGTGGAAATAGTAAGGCAATTAGAGCCTCCTATTATCATCCCCATGCACTACAAGACAGAGGCGTTCACTGGCAATCTCAGTCTTGTGGACAAATTCCTGGATAAAATGAGAATTCGGGAGCTAGAAGCAAAGCCCAAACTCTCGATTACTTCATCGGCCCTGCCCACCACCACACAAACCATAGTTCTCAACTATCTCTAAACCCTAAATCCAGAGGACTGAGCAGTTTTACATTTTTGTCATTAGTGCTTTAATGCCAAATTCCAATCAGCCTTAAAAGTTGATGGCACAAGCGGGTAACCGACGGTTACCTCTACTTCTTGAGACTGCCAATGAAAGTGTCAATATCCATAGCAGCCATGGTCATGGTTTGAAGCGTACCCCTTGACCCCAGAGTTACCGCCACCCTGGATATTGCTTCATTACTGGGAGCTTCCAAAATGTTCAGGAAGTCATACGGTCCTAGCACAGCATACTGAGCTAGAATCTTCGCTCCCATTGCCTCCACTTCTTTGTTGACCTCTTTGATCCTTCCAGGATTTTCCATGATAGTCTTTCTTCCCTCATCTGTGAGGGTCGTCACCATTACGAATTTAGCCATCTTTTACCTCCTCTATGCTGTTTTGCACTTCAAAGACCCCGGGTTAAGTCCCGCTTGTGCCTATATTAGGTGGCTCCTTATTGTCATCATATATTATATCACTGCTTGGGCAAGCATTTCTCCAGCAGTTCTCTTTCCCTTTCCCTCATCTTGCTTTCTTCCTCTGATTCTTCATGGTCATAGCCCAGAAGATGAAGTATCCCGTGGATAATCAGCAATGCCAGCTCTCTTTCGGGTGAATGCCCTTGTTCTCTGGCTTGTTCTACTGCTTGGGGATAGGAGATGATTACCTCTCCAAGGCGAGTTACGCCATCAGGAGGGAGAGCGAAGGAATCATCGCCTCCCTTCTGTGAAAGCATACAGAAAGCAAGCACGTCAGTAGGCTCATCCACCCCCCGGTAGTCTCGGTTAAGTTGTTGCACCGTCTCAGAATCGGTGAAAACCAGGCTCACTTCATAGGGAGGAGCCACCCCTTCAGCCTTAAGGACAGCTTGAGCTATCCTCCTCACCCAGCCTTGGTCCATCACCCCCCGAAATTTTTCCTCAACAGAAATCCCAATTTCTTCTAACATGGCAAAGGACTCGTTCTTACCCTTATAAGCAACTCATCTTATTTACAGTTGTTATACCATAAAGGTTTCATCCCCTAGCTCAATGCCCAACTGCCCAATGTTTTATGTGCTTGCAAACTGCCTCAAGGGGCACTTGGAGGAAGCGAAGCGAACCGCAAACAGGCTGTTAGGCAAAGTGACAGAATACCTATCTGCTGGAGGCTCATGTTCCAAAGACTAAGGCTGATAGTGGTCCCTGTTCTCCTTCTATTCTAGTAATTCTCCACTCGGAGTTCTATATTCCATATCAGGCAGAGATACCTTACAAACTGGTCTAAGAAATGCGAGCCATGAATTAACCTGATTTTTCATAGATTGAAAAACTCCTCGATCAATAACCCACACAAGTCGCTCAACAGGAGTACCTTGGGCTATCATCACAGCAAGCCTACAAAGGTGGGTTTGAATATGCCAGTCTGAAATTCCTCCTAGCTCTAGCTCAATCAATGCAATTGATCCAGTATTTGCAATACCGGCTGCGTCCCATCCAAACACTATCTCATTGCCCGAATTAGAATCAAAGTATCTAAAACTTCCAATTACATGCCAGAAAATTCGCTCGAAGCCTTCCTGAAAGATTCCTCAATACCGACTTACTACTCCCACCCCTACCTGCTTCTCCACGAGAATGCCAGAATTCATCGCCAACTCCTCTTGTCATTTTGTCTAGAACCTCATAAAAATTACCTTGTGTCCAATCCTTACGACGACCTTTGAGCAACTTTGCGGCTTCTATAAAGAGTTCATGTAAAATTGATAAGCCTATAGTTTTCTGGATAACATGGTGCTGTGGCTCCTTAAAAGCCCTCGGACAAAGGTTCCTCCAAGCAGTCCAATATTGATCTAACGCATCAACGAGTTCATCGTACGCAAGAGTTTTAAGTATTGGATCTTTGAGGACAGGTTCCAAGGAGTTTGTGAACGCTCTTTGGCTAACGCCGCCTCCCCTTTTACCCGGGAGCTTAACTCTACCTTCCCATGGAGACCCTGCTTTATGATTCAACTTATCTGCAATTTGAACAGCTGTTTGAGTTCTCTCTAGCGTCTCTACTGCCCCTAATACCTCAAGTTCTTGCCTTTGTTCAGGTGTGAGTCTGGAAATAAATCTGTCTGAGAGGTCGGATCGAACTGTCTTTTGTGTACGGTTTATGACAACAAACTGTTTAGCTTCACAAAAACGCGGATTCGCTGCCTCCTTTTTTCCTAGCTTTACGGGGCATATGATGATAACTGGTAAAGCAAAATCAGAGTGAATTTCGTCCCTCCTTATGGCCTCCCTTAGGCCTCCGATCCTGTGTTGACCGTCTACTTCATATAAGATCGAGCTGTCGGGTATGCTTAAAATTCCATACTTTCCATCTTTGGATTTGAATTCAACAGATTCTCGGGCGCTTAACAAGACTGCCGGGGGAGAAATGTTATCTGGATTTGCAATGTATTTAGCAAATAACCTAGCCCTGCTCATATTCAGTCTCCTTTGGTAACCTTCACGATTGGCTGGCGACCACGCATCAGCCTGTACTCTTCTCTCATCACAGAGTTGTTCAGCCAACATGTAAGCGGCGTAAAACTTTTTCCTATTTTGCTCTATTTCAAAAGCAGGTAGTTCCATTATTCACCTCCTTCTGCGGATTCTTATGGTCCTTTATTATTTCACCTAACCTCAGTATATACCAATTTCCCTTCTATTGTTAATAGAGAAGATGCCGGTTTTAACTCCCCTGATACCTCAGTATTATAATCCTCTGGCTGTTTTCGTTGAACCCTCTCTCCCAATGTTTGCTCTGCTTTATATATCCCTGAAGAGCTAGTAAAATAACATAGATGACTGTAACGCCTCTTAGAAAGCAGTATCTCAGGGTTAAGCAGAAGTATCCCGAGGCTATAGTTTTCTTCCGCTTAGGCGACTTCTATGAGACCTTCGATGAAGATGCCAAAGTCGCTTCGCGAGAGATGGACGTTGTCCTGACCTCCCGGGAGATGGGCAAGGGGCAGAGGGTGCCCATGGCGGGGATACCTCACCATGCTTTGGATAACTATCTGGCTAAGCTCATCAACCGGGGGCATAAAGTAGCTATTTGTGAGCAGCTTACTCCGCCGGGTAAAGGACTGGTGGAGAGAGACGTCATTCGCGTGGTGACTCCGGGGACGGTGGTCGAGCCTAATCTGCTTGAGAGCAAGAGCAATAACTATCTGGCCAGCCTGGTTGTTGAAGGCGAGGAAGCGGGAATCGCCTATGTTGATATAAGCACGAGCGAGTTTGCCACCACTCAGCTTCCTGCTGAAAGAGTCATGCCTGAATTGGAGCGGCTTCAGCCCAGCGAAGTTCTTATTCCCGAAGATGCCGACGATTATGCTCAATTGCTGTTCACTATAAGCCGACTTGATGACTACTGGTTTGATTTAGAGATTGCCCAGGAAGCTTTGCTGGAACACTTCGGCGTGGCTAGCCTGGAAGGCTATGGCTGTGCCCGCTTGCCTTTAGCCATAAGGGCCGCAGGCGCATTAATACATTATGTCAAGGAAACGCAGAAGGAAACTCTGCCCCAATTAAGCAAACTTGCTACCTACTCTACAGATTCCTTTATGACCCTCGATGGCCAGACCATCCGCAATCTGGAGCTTTTTCAAGGCGGCAGGTGGGGAGAAACTGGACACTCCCTCCTCTCCGTCATTGACCTGAGCAAGACAGCCATGGGTGGCAGGCTGCTCAAGAATTGGCTGGGACATCCCCTTCTGGACCTCGCCATCTTGAATCGGCGGCATGACGCGGTTGCCTGGTTTCATCAAGATAGTCTGGCTCGCCAAAAGGTCATTTCTCTCTTATCGGATATCGCTGACCTGGAGAGGCTGGTTAATCGAGTGAGTAGTGGCAGAGTCATGCCCCGAGAATTGATAACGCTCCGGTCTAGTTTGGAAAAGGTGCCGGACTTGAAAGCGGCGATGGCAGATGGGGACGCCATAAATTGGCTAAGCGCCGAACTTAAGCCCTGCCCCGACATCGTGGACTTAATCGCCCGGGCTATTGCCGATGAGCCGGGGGATTTGGAGCAAGGTGGTGTGATAAGGGAAGGTTTCTCCCCTGAGCTTGATGAAATTCGCCGCAATTCCCGGCAGGCGAAGCAATATCTGGCTGGCCTGGAGCAAAGGGAAAGACAGCGCACAGGGATTAAATCCTTAAAAGTAGGCTACAACCGGGTATTTGGCTATTATATCGAGGTATCTCGGGCTAATCTCAGCTTAGTTCCCCCAGACTATATTCGTAAACAGACTTTAGCGGAGGCGGAAAGGTTCTTCACCCCCGAACTTAAGGAGTATGAATCGCTGATTCTCAATGCTCAGGAAAAGATTTCTGACCTGGAGGCTGCCATTTTCCGGCAACTTTGCCAGCAGATAAGCGCTGTTGGGGGACAAATTTTGGCCACCGCCAGAGCCATCGCTCAAATTGACGCCCTTTCCAGCTTTGCTGAGGTCGCAGTGCGTCATGGTTATGTCCACCCAACGCTGACCGACGAGGATGTTATTGACATTAAGGGAGGGCGCCACCCTATTGTGGAACAGAGCATAGGCAGCGATAATTTTGTTCCTAACGATGCTTATTTATGTAATAAGGATAATCAACTTATCATACTTACAGGTCCCAACATGTCAGGAAAGTCTACCTATCTCAGGCAGGTAGTCCTAATCATCCTTTTGGCTCAGATAGGAAGCTTTGTCCCTGCCGATTCAGCGAATGTTGGAATTGTTGACCGCATCTTTACTCGCATTGGCGCCCAGGAGGACTTAGCCGCCGGGCAATCTACTTTTATGGTGGAGATGACTGAGGCGGCAAATATCCTGAATAATGCTACCCCTCGCTCCTTCATCATCCTGGATGAAATTGGGCGGGGCACTTCCACCTATGACGGACTTTCCATTGCCTGGGCAGTAGCCGAGTTTATCCATAACCACCCTGAGCTTGGAGCGAAGACCCTTTTTGCTACCCATTATCATGAGCTGGTGGACCTGGCTGGTATCCTGCCCAGAGTGAAAAATTTTAACGTAGCGGTGGCGGAGGAAGGAGACAAAGTTATCTTTCTACATAAGATTGTCCCCGGGGGCACCGACAGGAGCTATGGCATCCATGTGGCTCAGCTAGCCGGCTTGCCCAAATCGGTAATCGTTCGGGCTCAGGAAGTCTTAGCTGAACTGGAAAGCCATGCTTCCAAAAAAAGCAAAGTCCCTCGGCATAAAGCGTCGCTCCAGATTCCTCTTTTCTCGAAAGGCTCCCTATTAGCTGATGAAATTGCCCGACTTGACATTGATTCCATGTCTCCTCTGGAAGCCATCACCAAGCTCTATGAGCTCAAGCGGATGGCTCAAGAGAATAAGGACTCGCCGCCTGAGGTGAAAATCCAAAAACCGAAATCTTAAACCTTAAACAAGCTCAAAATTCAAACCTCAAATGTTCAAACCGGTTTTGGATTTTGAATTTGGTCATTTGAATTTGTTTAGGATTTAGTGCTTAGAATTTTAAAGATTCGTGATTATACCATAGGAGTAGGTAAGGAAGAATAAGTATATGTTGGAGAAAATTCTAAAAACTTTCAATTCATTCTTTCAGGGGAAAGCAGAAGCCAAGATCGTTGGCGATAGGCTGGAGATTACCATAGGCTCTCAGACTTTAATAATATCGTTGCCAGAGGTAATAGGGGGTCAATCTACGGGTTCGTCATAGTTCCCTTGAGATACGCATAAATATAAACCGAGGTTTTATCCCCTCCCCTTGGCGCACCATCGCAACCCAGTTCAAGTAATGCGTTTTTTACGGTTCTAGCATCGTCACTGGTATAGCATTGGCGGGCAATATAAGGATGACCTTCTTTGGGAACTTTGTGGTCTTCAAGTAAACGACTTACCCAATTAGATGCGATACCACAATACCAATCTGGGTATGAGCTACCCTGTTTATTTATATGCGCTAAGATTTCCTCATATACATCTCGTGTTGTTAGTGGTAGCATAATCCACCTCCTTCGATATGGATTATAGCACTGGGGTAAAGGGTGTCAATGGCTATAGAAGATAAAAACAAACAGGCCAGAGTCAGTTACCACCTCTAGCCTGTTTTCTGCTGGTTTTAGGTTCAATATTAAACTGAACCTACCTCCGCGCGTAGTATCATATTAGCAGGTAAGTATAATTGGGCCAAGAGATTCGCAGGGTTGGTCTGATTTAGAAGCTACTATTAAAGGATAGTGGTGTGGAACTCTTCCTCCGCCTTTGCCTGGACGTGAGCTAGGAAATCAGCACATTCCTTTGCTATTCCCAGGGCATCCAGATGGTAGAGAGAGCGAAGAAAATCTTGCTTTCCATGGGTTACGAATTCGTCAGGAATGCCTAATCGCTTCACTTTGACATCTGAGGCTTCAGCCTTTTCCAGCAACTCCAGCACCGCGACACCGAAGCCGCCGCTAAGAACATTCTCCTCTACTATGACCATTTTTTTGGTGTGGTTGGCTACATCCAAAATAAGCTCTGTATCCAGGGGCTTAGCGAATCGGGCATCAATTACCATGGCATCAATGCCCCCAAGAGCTAAATGTTCCGCAGCTTCCAGAGAAGGCATTACAGTAGAGCCAATGCCTATTATGACTATATCTTCACCTTGCTTTATTATCTCGGCTTTGCCTATAGGAAGTTGATGAAGCTCGGTGGCCAGGGGCACGCCTGTTCCCCAACCCCGAGGATATCGAATTGCCAGAGGATGCTCGGTATTGAGGGCAGTATAGAGCAGGTCTTGCAGTTCATTCCCATCCTTAGGTGCGCAAACAACCATATTAGGCATCAAACTAAGATAGGATAAATCAAATATCCCTTGATGTGTTTTGCCATCCTCTCCGACAATGCCGCTACGATCGAGGGCAAAAATGACAGGCAGATCAGGGAGACAAACATCGTGCAATATTTGGTCAAAGGCACGCTGCAAGAAAGTGGAATATATAGCTACAATAGGTATAAAGCCCTGGGTAGCTAGACCGGCGGCTAAGGTAACCGCATGCTGCTCAGAAATCCCTACATCGTAGATGCGTTGAG
>Ga0209986_10001713_pt1 | contig 20776 bp, 16 predicted proteins | sample BlataG_FD_183168 | JGI IMG/M metagenome (GOLD analysis project Ga0209986, IMG submission 183168) | Deep subsurface microbial communities from Black Sea to uncover new lineages of life (NeLLi) - Black_00105 metaG (SPAdes) (version 2) | ecosystem: Environmental > Aquatic > Marine > Oceanic >... | reverse complement strand
GTAGATGATCGTCAACAAGCGCCTGGCTGTGGCCACTTTGGCCGAGTTTGCCCCTTTCCTCTTCTTTAATCGTTCATAGAAACATCTCAGATCAAAATCAGCACGGATGGCTGGCCATACCGCCTCCACCGCCGCCCAGCGCAGCCCGCGGTTGCCTTCCTTTACGATCTTGCCGTGATAGGTCCTTCCCCCTGAGCTGTGCGTCGATGGGATCACTCCGGCATACGAATGAAACTTCCCCAAATCTTCGAATCGATTCACATCCGCAACTTCCACCGCCACCAGTACGGATAAAAATTTACCGAACCCAGGAACTGTATGGATAAGCCGCGCAAAAGGCAGCTTCTCATAAAGCTCTTCCACCAGAGCGCTCGATTCCTTTATCCGTTCTTCCATGTGCCGAAAAGTAATCAGAAGAGCATTAATTAACTTCTTCTCTCCTTCAGGTAAATCCAATCCCTTGAGTACAGCCAGCCCCTCCCGGCCAAAAATATTCTTCACCCGAGAGATCTCCCCCCGGATATCTTCTGACTGCTGTGAAAGAAGCGCCTTAATCCGATTCTTAACTCGTGTCATACTCCCCACATAAAAGACCCTCTGTCGTAATGTCCGCTGGTATGAACGATTCTCCCGAGAACGCTTGTAAACCTCCGGAATTAAATCCGTCCGTAACAGATGAGCTAATATCTTGGAGTCCCGCTTGTCTGTTTTTATCTTCGCCTTGGCGATCGCTTTGACTTCCTTCGGATGGGCAATCGTCACATCAATCCCCATGCTGTCCAAAACATCCACCATGGTATAGCTCGATCTCCCAGCTTCCACTACTGCTTTCACTTCCTCGATGCCCGAGAGAAAATTTTCAAGCTCACTGCGAAAATTGGCAACTCTTCCAGATTTGAGCTTTTCTCCCTTCTCATCCAGTAAAGTGATGTGTGAGTATTGCATATGATGGTCAATACCCATATAATTCATCTGTGCACCTCCTAAATTGAAATTTGTATCTCATGGGTAATCTATCATAATATAGACACCCACGGGAGGTGCATCACATCATCATGTTACCTTATAAATAACAAACCTTATATATTTTCAGTATCCTAAACCCGCCGAGGTAAGTAGGTGATGTCTAAAATACTCAAAATAGGTGAAATTGAAGTTGAGGAGAATATGAAACGATCTGGCACCTTAAAGGTAGCTGGGAGGAGTTTATCCCCAATTGAAGTACCAATCACCATCGTTAGGGGGTCAAGTTCCGGTTCGACGTTATGTGTACTTGCTGGTGAGCATGGATGCGAGTATGCCGGAATTGAAGCATGTGTAAGGTTATCTAAAACTATAAGCCCAAAGGAGTTAAGCGGAACGTTAATAATCATACCTGTCGTTAATGTCCCCGGTTTTTAAAATAGAACCCCATATGTTTGTCCTATCGACAACGTAGATTTATCCGCAGCATGGCCTGGAAAACAGATCGTCTCACACTCGATTTCTCACATCATCACGCATACCATATTTCACCAAGTGATTAGGAAGTCTAATTACATAATTACCTTACACGGAGGAGACTTGGTGGAGTCATTAAGTGACCCATGTATTTTGCTCCATAAAACGGGTAATAAGAAGGTGGATGAAGCATCTGAGAACATGGCAAAAAACTTTGGTATAGAATACGTCGTGGAATATAAAGAGGAAAAAGGGGGACTTACAAGGGAGGCAACAGAGCGAGGAATTCCAACTATCCTTCCGGAAGCTGGAGGTGAAGGGAAGGTGGAGGAAAGTGATGTTAGTATACTTTATGAGGGTGTCCTCAATGTCATGAAATGTTTAGGAATGATTAAAGGGAAACCATTGATTAAAGTCAAACCAAGAATAATTCGTCGATCAGCCCATGTTTTTACAGAGAAAGAGGGGCTCTTTTACTCCCACGTTAAAGTAGGAGACATGGTGTTAGAGGGAGAAGTGATAGGTGAGATAAAGAATATTCGCGGAGAAACTGTGTATGAACTTAAGGCCCCAATAAAAGGGAAAGTCTTCTTTAAACTTAATCCATTATCTTGGGGCCCGTCTCTTGGCTGGTTTCTATACATGATTGCTGACGTTGATGATTACTATTATTGATGAATCTTCTACGCATTGTTTCCTACTCCCGGTATACGGGCGCGCGTGCTACATGTTCTCTCTTAGCATTTTGGCTAGTCGCTGAATTCCTTCAACTATCTGTTGTTCTGATAGGAACGAGAAATTGATTCTCATATTTTTCTACATTCCTGACTGCAATTTCCTGTGTTTTCTCTTATTTCCTTGATCTCCCGCCCATCCAGTGATATAAGTCTTACTATCACTCATCGAAGCAGGCCGTATTGTGGAGATCAAAGGAGGCCGGCAGGCGCAGGAGTTTGAAAAATGGATGGCGAGTTGGGATGATCCCAATATGTATAAGATCTCCCATGGCTGTTACGGGGCAACCCCCGGGGCTAAGCTCACGGGTAATATGCTTGAGGACGAGCGGATATTTGGGAGTGTGGAATTTGGTTTTGGGTATCAACCCGACGAATGGGGTGGCTGGTGTGGTCAGGGAAACCCTTCCAAGTCGCATACGGATGGAGTCTGCTTGAATGCCTCGGTTTGGTTGGATGGGAAGCAGATTGAAGACAAAGGGGAATATATACATCCATAGCTAGCTAAAATATCCAAGGCGCTAGGTAAATAACCCTGTAGAGCGGTTTTTTTGGAGGATTACTTATGGAATTTCAAGATTTAGAATTGGCGAAGGCCGCCGATATAATTGCACGTGACTTGTTGTGTCTTAAATCCGGCGAGGATTGTGTTATTGTCGCGGATAGCGAGTCCGATCGTCGCGTGATAGAAGCGACAGCTCGTGCAGCTCACGCCCTCGGAGCTGATGCTACAGTCGTTTGGTATGCCGCCCCACTTGATGTGGGGGAAAAGGCAAAGATTCCTCGGTCCGCTACGGCTGCAATGGCAAATACGGATGTGGTCGTGGAGTTCTGTAAGAAATATCTCCTGTATTCCGAGAGCTGGAAACAGTTTATGGCTGCCGGGGTTCGCTATTTGTGCCTTCCCGGGATGGATGTCGGGATGGCGGTTCGCACTATCGCAAACGTGGATTTTCCTCTGGCGGTTCAATTAGGGGATAAATTGGCGGAACTGACCCAAAAGGCCCATGAGATGCGGATCACGACCCCAGCGGGGATGGATCTTATCCAAAAGCTGGATCCCGTCAACCGCTTGGCCGAGCACGATTCTGGTAAGGCCGAAACCCCCGGGGCGTTTTTCTTAGGAGGGCAGATCTCGTGGGTGCCTGTGGAAGATAAAACCCATGGGACGATCGTTTTTGACGGTAGTCTCTGGCCGCCTGTGGAGTTAGGAATTCTTTCCTCTCCCATTGAACTCACCATCGAAGAGGGGCGCATCACCGCGATTAAAGGAGGTCGGGAGGCGAAAATCTTTGAAAAGTGGATGGCGAGTTGGGAGGATCCCCACATGTACAATATCTCGCACGGCTGTTATGGCGCAAATCCTGGAGCCAAGCTCACGGGAAATATTCTTGAGGATGAGCGGGTGTTTGGATGCGTGCAATTTGGGTTCGGTTATCAACCTTCCGACTGGGGTGGGAGAGGGAGTCCTGCCAAGGCCCATACCGATGGGATCTGCTTGAACGCCTCCGTTTGGTTGGATGGGGAGCAGATCGAGGACGAAGGAACGTACGTCCACCCGGAACTGGCTGAACTCTGTGAAGCGTTAGGTAAATAGCCCGTAACTTGATCTAGGGTGAAGTAATTGAAAGTGAAAGTGCTATCCCCGGGTAGTGTAACTGAGTATGTTGAACTTGTAGCGACAACCTACCAAAGTGCTGCCTTGAGAATTAGCTCCTGGTAATTCCTCAACGAATCCGATGTAGCCTTCGGGTACTTTCTGAAATACTGCCGTAAATGCCATGAATTCTCCTCAGATACAATTTACCTTATCCTTTGGGGATTGGCACATTTTTTGATGGATAACTCCTTGCTGTGGCAGGAATCTATCGCCCCCGACATCCGGAACGCACCGTGCTCTACCGTGTGCTCTTCCATTACTTTGACCAGTTCCTGGCTGAATATGAGTCCTGTTTTGAGAGAGAGTCCGGCTTCCTCCGACCCATCATCAAGGAGGTAGTGGAGCGCTATTTGGACTGCGGCAATCCGCGTTGTGGGTTTGCCCGCATGTGGTGGCCAGATGAGCGTCATCTCTTTTATCGAAGAAACTAAGACCATCGACAGGATCATCCGCTTTCTCAAGCTCAGCTTCCAGACCGAACGGCCTCCACCATCCCATGTGGCCCATCAGGAACTCCTGATGGCAGCCGAGGAGAGTGGGGAGTATTTCTGAGGGCTTTCGGGGTTGTTTTTTTTCTGATTCAAGGGCGGAGTTTATCTGAAACTTGATGGTTTGGAGATTTCGGGGAATTTGTGTCGCTTTTCGAGTCATTGACCTCGTCGGTTTCGGTGTGATAACCTCATTCTAGGATGTTCGTGGGTGGAAATGGAAAAGGATATCAGCGGTACCGGCTTTGACAGCAAGGTTGTCGGACGAATTTATATGCCCCTTGTTGCAGAAGAACCGAAATCACCCCGCATTAAGCGGATTGTGGTGTGTAATTTAACGGACAAAACAGAAGGCAATGCCGATGGTGTAGGGCTTGCTGATTTTGTCACCCAGCGGCTGGTTGATAAAATTGATTTAAACGCTCTTTATATAAATGCCATTGCCGGCGCGGAACCGAAGCACGCGAAGATTCCATTAACACTTGGCAATGACCGCGATGCTATCCAGGCAGCCATTGGAAGTAGTGGAGCTATTTCACCTGAACAGTTAAGAATGATTCGCATTAAAAACACAGCGAGCCTGGGGGTAGTAGAGGTGTCCGATGCCTATCAAAACGAGTTATCCAAACGGGCTGACCTGGAACTGATTGCAGAGTCGCAATCAATGACATTTGATGCAGACAGAAACCTGACACCATTTTAAAATATGAAGGAGTAAAGTTTGAAAAGCGATTTGCGCATAGAAGATCACCCGATTCTTGAGTTTAAAAGAGGAAAAAAAATTACTTTCCAGTTCGAAGGAAAACAGGTTGAAGGATATGAAAATGAAAGCATTGCCGCAGCCCTTTTTGCAAGCGGAGTTAAAGTTTTCAGCCACAGCAAGCGCTTTAACAATCCAAAAGGATGGTTCTGCGGTATCGGAAAATGCTGCTCCTGCCTGATGCGTGTCGACGGAATTCCAAATGTCAGGACCTGTGTTGTTCCGGTGAGAGAAGGAATGCAGGTGGAGAGGCAGGGACAGAGAGCAATGCTTCCATCTCATGCCGAGATAGATGTGGAAAGGGAAGAAATAGATGTTCAGGCACTCATCATTGGCGGCGGACCTGCCGGCCTGGGAGCGGGCATAACTGCCGGGCAGCTTGGGTTAAGCACGGTAATCATTGACGAGAATCACAACTACGGGGGCCAGCTTATCAAGCAGACCCATAAGTTCTTTGGTTCAAAAGAGGAATACGCGGGCTTAAGAGGGTTTGAGATAGCTGATATCATGTACGGGGAGTTCATGGAAACAGGCGGTGTGTATCTTAATGAGACCAGCGCCGTTGGCTATTACGGAAAGAAGAATAATAAGCATATATATATCGCATACCAAAGAAGAGAAGACGGTTATACACTTCTTGAAATTTCGGCAAAATATATTGTGGTCACAACCGGTGCCTTTGAAAATTATCTGCCGTTTCCCGGGAACTATCTGCCGGGCGTTTACGGCGCGGGTGGTGCGCAGACACTAATGAATGTTTACGGCGTAAGGCCAGGAAAAAAGGCATTGATTGTAGGCGCGGGGAATATCGGGCTCATAGTGGGATACCAGCTGCTGCAGGCGGGAGTTGAAGTAAAAGCTTTAATTGATGCTTTGCCTAAAATCGGCGGCTACCTTGTTCACGCGTCCAAGCTCAAGTGCCTTGGGGTTCCTATTTATACAAGCCACACCATTAAAAACGCCCGGGGAAAGGAATCAGTGGAAGGAGCCACTATTGTAGAACTTGATAAAAATATGAATCCAGTCACGGGAACGGAAAAGGATTTTGAAGTGGACCTTATTTTAATAGCAGTCGGCCTTTCGGCATCCAATAAAATTCTTTCGCAGATAGGATGTAAAAACACATACGTGAAAGAAATGGGAGCGTGGCTTCCCATACACAATAAATATATGGAAACAACCATTGAGGGAATTTACCTTGCGGGAGACGCTGGAGGCATAGCAGAAGCAAGTACGGCAATGCTCGAAGGAAAACTTGCCGGTGCAGCTATTGCCGAAAGGGAGGGCTGTGACAGGGATAAAATAGAGACCATTAAAAAAACCGTTTTTGGCGAGCTGTCCCAAATAAGGGAAAGTGAATTTTTAAGGACCATTGAAAAAGGTAAAAAGAGATGTCACCGGAAATGGGAAGAGGTAAAGCAGGCATGAAAAAAGAACCAAGAGAAATAGGATACCTGCCATTTAAGGTTATTAAGAAAAAAATAACGCTCCCTTCAAAAGAAAGAATGGAAAAAGGAGGGGTTGCTATTATTGAATGCGTGGAGGATATTCCATGCGACCCGTGCGTGGAAAGCTGCAATTCCGAGGCGATCATAAAGGAAAGCCTTACCAGTCTGCCGCGTGTAGATTATGAAAAGTGCACAGGATGCGCGCTGTGCGTTGATTACTGCCCGGGACTTTGTATTTTTATTGTTGACTGCAGCAGGGAGGATAAGGCGCTAGTGTATATTCCCTATGAAATGCTGCCTGCCCCTCAAAAAGGGGACAGGGGAGACGCGCTTGACCGCGCAGGAAAAAAAATCGGATCCGCGGAAGTCGCGAAAGTCCGAAAAGGCAAACGCGGAACAACCGTTCTTGGCATACTTGTGGAAAAAGATCTTGCCATGGATGTTCGGGCAGTAAAAATACCGGAGAGTTCAAATGGATAATGAAAAAGAAACCATAGTATGCTTCTGTGAAGATGTTACGGAAGATGAAATCATAAACGCGATTAAACAGGGCATGACAAAACCGGTGGATATTAAAAATTTTCTCCGCCCCGGTATGGGGCCGTGCCAGGGCCGGGGATGCGCGTCGCAGGTTATGAGGCTGATCAGGCAGATAACTGGGCAGTCCCCGGAACAGATTAAGCCCCTTTCCGACAGACCCCCTATTAAACCTGTACCCATAGGAGTGCTTGATGAAATAAAAAGACAGGGGGGACAGAAAAGATGAAAAAGAGCGCTGAAGTTGTCATTATAGGAGGGGGGATAAACGGCTGCTCCATTGCTTATAACCTTGCGAAGGCAAAAGTAAAGGCCGTGGTTCTTGAGAAAAATTATATTGCAAGCGGGGCAAGCGGCCGCTGCGGCGCGATGATCTGGGCGCAGTGGTATGAAGGATCCAGCGAAGTATTGGCAAAAGTCGGCAACATGACTCTTAACCGGTACGCGAATCTGGAAGAAGAGCTGGATGCGGATATTGAATATACCCTTGAAAGTTCAATAATGCTTGTTGAAGAAGGAGAAGAGGAAAAGTTTGAAGAAGATATGCTGGAGCTGGAAAAATATTTTAATGTTCGCCCGGAATTCCTTAAGTCTGAAGAGATTAAAAAAATAGCGCCGTACATCGGAGTTGATAACCTTGAAACTGTTGGCGGGTATCTGCAGACCGGGCATATATCAAGTGCTTCTGCAAACCCGTTCCTTACTATTCACGCGCTTATAAATAATGCGAGAAGGCTGGGTGCTGAATTTTATACCAATACCGAAGTAAAAGGAATCATCGTTAAGAATGGAAAAGTTGAAGGTGTTCGAACCAGTCAGGGAGATATAAAAACCAATATTGTTGTGAATGCTTCAGGAGCCTGGTCCGCGGATGTTGCCCGCATGGCGGGGATAAAAATTCCCACAAAGCCTTTTGGTGAAGAAGCGGTGGTAACAGAACCGCTTATGCCTATCCCGTATTTTCCCCTGGCCCTGGAAAATTACGGCAGACAGACAAAAAGCGGCCAGATACTTATCGGAGAAGAGCCCCTGCCTGAACAGGAACCCGGCTACAGCACGGAAACAACTCTCGATTTTCTTCCGCGCATCAGCGAAATGCTTTTAGACCTGTTTCCAACATTCGGTCATATAAACATTTTGAGACAGTGGGCGGGAGTAGAAGATGTAACGCCTGATCAGCTTCCTATTCTCGGGAGAGTAGATGAGGTGGAAGGCCTTATCCTTGCCTGCGGCAGCCAGGGTTTTGGGTTCTGCCTTTCTCAGGCAGTCGGCGAGATCGTTGCTGACATCATTATGAAAAAAGATAAACATAAGGATATCGCGGAAGCATTAAGTTTAAGCCGCTTTGAGAAAAAATATCGGGAATTTTCCGGGCGCTGGTACAACGACTAGAAGAGATACTGCTTTATAGTATACTAACTGTATAAAAAATATAACCTTCTCCTTCTTGTGTGCTTATATGAAAATTCTGATCCCTTTCACTTTCAAGCGGTTTAAACTCACCGCTTAAGCCGGTAAAGATCAAGGGCTATTTTTTTATCTCCTCTAAAGGAAGTGACAGAGGATTGCGGTCAAGAAATTTAATCTTATTAATATCGCCTTTCTTTGTCATTTTTCTCCTTTTTATAGCTTAGCTGCTGCCAGCCATAGTTGATAAACGCGTAAAAAGCCCCAATCCCGTCACTCCGGCGAAAGCCGGAGTCCAGAAACTATTGAACCAACTGGATTCCGGTTTTCACCGGAATGACAACAAATGGAGTTTTGACTTTTTACGAAGCCATTATGCTTAACCATCAGCCAGAATTCTGCAAGCCACTTCTTTCAGGTATTTTCTTAAGGGTACATATACCGAGTCGTCTTCGGTCATATTCCAGTAAATATCTTTTCCCTCAAGCAGAACAATCAGAAAGCCTGATACCAGCTCGGCGTTTTTTGCTTTTATTATACCTGATTTTTTAAGGGCTTTTATCTCCCGGGTCAGTTCCTTACGAAAGCGGCCGTAAAAATGCTGGAACTTTTCCTTTACCCTGGGATGCGTGATACTCAGGGCATAGCATTCATAGAAAGCTCGGTCACTGACAAGATGTTCATCAACATGTCCACTATCGCCTCTATCGAGCAGAAGTGTGTTAAGCAGATGTTCAAAGCGCTCTTTTGGATCGGTCATGGTCTCAAGGGGCTTAAAATAGAAATATTCGTATTTTTGTATAATGAAACCGGAAAATTCTACTATCATTTCTTCCTTTGATTTATAGTAATGCAGAAGAAGGCTTGGATTCATGCCGATGCTTTCCGCCACCTTGGCGAGGGTTGTTCCGGAGAAACCATGCTGGTTTACCACTTTATAAAAGTGCTCCATGATTTCCGCTTTTCTTATATCCTTAAGTTTTTTCAAATCAGTCTCCTCACAATTTCTTATTGCGCATACTTTTTTTCATACGCTTCAATAATGTCATATCCTTTTTTAATAATCGATTCATCCACAGGTGTTACTTTATGCTCTTTGAGAATTTTATTTACAATCTCTGTACCTTTCTCCATTTGCTCTTCTTTTTCCATTGTTAGAAACTCGTATTTTTCTTCATCCCACTGGATAAGTTCATTCCTTAAATATTTAAGTGTATGGGGATGAGTCAGGAAAGTCCCCCTGGGCCCTAAATCTCTGAGTGCGTCAAGGCCGAGTTTTTCATCGGTAATATCTATTGGCTTTAAATATTCACGGCAGCACTCCCATGTGTAGGAATCAATAAGGAGCTGTTTAAAACAGACGCCTTTGGCGTTATCTATGGATCCAAGACCCGCAACAATATCAGTATGACTGGAACACGCGCAAAAGGTTGTAAATGATTCAAGCAGAGTTTCCCGCTGATCACTGCCAACGCTGAATCCTCCAAAATCTCCACTAAAAGAAGGCAGATTATATCTTCTGGCCATTTGAGCCATGCCGGTATGAATCAGGCCGAATTCAGGAGCATCATAATTAAAGCTTCCGTCAGCCATATTCATGGGAGCTGATTCCGCGCCAAAAACATGAGGGGCGCCTTCTGCCGCGGCCTGCGTGATCACAAGGCTGGCAAGATTTTCCGCGTTTGAAGTAAGCATCATACCCGCAACCGTAACAGGGGCTGAAAGGCCGCCGCTTGCCATGGAAAGGGCGACAACCGGAACGCCTGCTTTGGCAAATGCAACCTGTGATTCAATAGCTCCTTTTTCAAAAGAGAGCGGGGCAAGAGGGCAGACGATCATGGAAATAATCGGCCGTTTCTTCAGTTCTTCTTTTCCGCCGACCAGCAGGGACGCCAGTTCTACCTGCGCCTGCGCGTTATGTGCTCCGTGAACAGCATCACCCATGAAATGCTTGGAGCAGTTTGTCAGGGTTATCCAGAGTTCGTACAATGTCTGGGCCATGGCGGGCCTGTCCTTTACGGTAACTGCCGGCCATAAAATATTAATGCCGTCAAGGCTGTCACACAGCTTTGCCACATCAGCCGCGTCTTCAGCCGTGGTGTCACGGTATTCATTGGTATCCTTGTCACGGATAAAAACAGCGCACCCGTTCATTGCTGAATAAGGATAGGATGATGCGGGAAGCGGAAGATCGTTTTTCGGATCCCAGCCGCAAAGAGTTACTTCATTCGGCGCTGATTCAAGGACCTCGTTTACCATTTTTTCAGTAATTTTAGCATTGTTCTTTTCATAATCAACAGAAGCACCCTTTTTCTCAAGCATCTCCAGCACAGACTCACTGTCAATCCTGATGCCAACTTCCTTCAGGCATTCAATGCTCTTGTCATGAATGAAATCTTCTTCAGCCTTACTAAGTAATGTTGTTTTTAAATGAGCCATTTCCCCTCTCCTTGCTCTAAAAATATTTGTCTTTAAAAATATAAGACCTGACTATAGCTTCAAATCCAATCTTCTTTAATGGTTCAGGAGGCATATATAGTATCTTCCGGTTAACCAGCTCAAACCGGGTCATTTCCGTATCTTCGCCCGCGTATAACTGGCTGATGATTTCTCCGGCTGCCTGTGACCAGACAACACCCTCACCGGAATAGCCAACTCCGTAGTAAATATTATTATACTCTCCCATCACACCGATCTAAGGCATCTCAGCTCTTGAAAAACCATCAGTGCCGCCGCAGCGGTGTGTAATCTTAACTCCCTTAAACTGTGGCCAGAGGGTGAGAAGCCTTTTTTCATGGGTTATAAAATCTTTTTGTTGCTTATTGAACCGGGCCTGTTGCCGAAGTAGTAGGCAGGACTTTCACCTCCAAAAATAATACGGTTGTCTTCAGATATCCGAACATAATTAAAAATATTCCGGGTGTCGGAAAAGCCATTTCTTCCTTCCCATCCCAAAGACTGCATCTGTTCATCACTGAGAGGTTCTGTGGCAATGACATAATCGCTTATTGCAAGAATGCTGTTTTTAAATAAACCGAGCATGGGAGAATAAGCATTGGTTGCGATCACAATTGAGTCAGTATCAACTTCTCCAAAATCAGTTTCAACAGTTATGGTTTTTCCGGGATTGACTTTCAGGGCACGGGTCTGTTCATATATGCCATGGGGGTGCCCTGATAAACGGCCCTTTGAGATGATATATCTGCCGGCCTTATTTATTTGTTTTGGCGGCATATTGTATTTTCTCTCCTTCTGTTATGGATTCTTCCAACCTGTTACGGTCAGCGTGAAGCATATATTACCGCTGATGCTTTTTGACCGCGCTAAATGTGCGTTAAATTAATTGAACAACCGTTCAATATTTATAGTCTATGTACAATTAGCCTGTCAAGTAAAATTTTATATATGATGTTGTATACGGGTTGGAGAATAAAAAGCCTTTTAAAGAATCAAAAATATGGGTTAATTAAAAGAAATCTGTTTTAGATTCTTTCATGTGATTTTAGGCCGTTTTCAATCTCTTATGGACACCAGAATCTATTGCGTTTTATTTTCCGACACCGATGGTTGTCAAAATATATCTTTCATCGTCAACATCTGATTACATCCTTACTAGGATAGTCTGACTTATCAGTGAAGCACCTCAGGAGTATCGGGTCTTTGAGGCTCTTTTTAGTTCCTTGGCCTGTTTCGTGAATCATCCTCCCTGCCATGGCAGGGATCTACCGCGAGCGACATCCGGAACACACGGTGTTTTACCGGGTGTTCTTTTATTATTTCGAGCGCTTCCTTGGCAAGAAGCGCCGCCCATAGGCCGCTAAACCCCGCACCCACGATGGCTAGCTCAGTCTCTACTCTAGCGGAAAGACACGGCGCAGTTTGCGGTCGATCGGGTCGGTCCAGCCACAGAGGCATATTCTTGGACCCATGCAATGCTTCTTTCAACTCGGTTCTCATATAACTACTAAGTCGTCCCGAGTCAGTTCGATCGGGAGCGCACAAGGTACCGGTACACCGGCCAGGATATGGCCACCATAATCGCGGCGTAAGCGGCGGTATCGATTTGCGCACCTGCCTGGAACAGGCCGAGAAATAACCAACCGAAAAGACATGTATATGTGCTCCAGGGGTGACCCCAGGCCCGGTACGGGCGGTCAGTGTCCGGCTGGCGCAAACGAAGGATGATGACTCCCACGACCAGCACTACATATATGAACAGGAAAAAAAATATGGAAAGGTACAGCAGGAAATGGAATCCGCCGATCATGATCAGGCCGACCGAAAAGCCCCAACTCACCAGCACCGCAAAGATCGGATTTCCACCTTTTGAGATTTCCCCTGCGCGCCTGACGGCCAGGCCATCGACCGCCAGTGCCTGGAGAATTCGGGGCGTGCTCATGTACAACAGGTTCTGGTGGGCCAGCAACATGATTATTGCCGCAACCAGTACGACGGTTGACGCGAGCGGAGAGACGACCATCTCCAGGGCGCCGGCCAATGCCAGTTCGTTGCCGGCCAGGCTGGCCAGTGGCACCTTCCATGACAACGCCGCGACCAGGAATACATAGAGCAGAATTATGATGACCGCACCCTTGATACAGGCGCGCGCCACAGCTCCACCGCCGCCTTTGATTTCTCCACTGAAATAAGCGGGATAGCTCCAGCCATCGTAAGTATAAATAATGGATGCAATCACGAGGCTCCAGGCGCCGAGTCCGTTAGCCGCATGGGGAACCAAAGCCGTACCACTGCTCACCGCCGACTCGGCGAATACCAGCGCCACTGTGAAACCAACAATGATCAGTGCTATGACGGCAGCAGCGATCTCCTGGATTTTCGCGCTCATGGCAACGCCCCGTAATTGCAGCGCGGCGAACACCGAGGACACTATGATTGCCAGTGGTGTTTGCCATTGACGCGTTGCTGGAATTAACAATGAAGCAAATTCAGTGACCACGACTGCCTTTAAGGCTATGTCAGCGACAAAGCTCAACCAGTCGACCCAGCCAATGACGAAACCGGGGAACGGCCCGTAGGCACGCCGCACCAGGGCGTAGGTTCCCCCGGAACGAGGCGTCATTCCCATCAGTTCGCCCACGACAATCGCGGTTAATAGTACAAACAGGCCGCCCAATACCCAGAGGGATACAAACATCAACGGATCGGTAACAACCGTTGCAATTTCCCCTGGCGTGCGTAAAATACCCAGCCCAATGGTGCCGCCGACGATGGCAGCATATGTGAAACCGCTGCCCAGCACGCGCCTCGGGTAGTGCTGTGTGTCACTGGTGCTCAATTAGGAATTCCTTTACTCTGAACTCTGATTTGCTCGTTTTTGAATTTTATCAAGTTCTTTTTCTACCTCATCTGATAGAGGCAGTGGCTTATGTGTTGAAAGCAGATTTTCCACTTTTTCGCGGGCTTCTTCTAAGCTATCCTTCTTGCCTGCCACCTCCCACGATTCTTGTGCGTCATGAACGCCTAGCCGGGGGATCAGCCACTCCCCGGAGCGCATATTGGCGGTTGTGGATTTTTCACCCAGGAAATGTCCACCAGGGCCAACCCGCTGAATCACATCATCCAACCACATTTCATCATTTGCAAGAATGCCCCGGTGGGCTTGTTTACACATCCGGAAGACTTCGGCATCAATCACCAATTGCTCAAGGCTCAGAATCATCGAGCCACCCAACAATCCCGAGCTAACAAACAAGTCAGGCCAGGATAACATGGGTATCAAAGAATTCATTGCACGCTCATAACTTGCCTGAATACCTGGAGCATAAGTGTCGGTTCCCCCACCACACCCTTCCACTGGCAAGCCATAATAACGCGCCATTTCAATCGCCGCTGAATTGAGCAAGCCATTCTCGATGGCACCAGCATTATACGCTCCAGTTCGCGGGTTCATCACAGCCAAAGCTGGTGCATAGATAAACGGTGTCCCTGGATCGGCAGCCTGGATTAAACACAGCATCGCCAAAACTTCACAATTGCCGAGAATCGTCATTGATATCATATTCCCTGGCCCCGTACCTCCCATCAAGGGCATCGGCATCACGGCGATCGGGATATCCCATCCCAAGAGCTCCAGGTAAGCGTCAGTACGCTGTTCTTCGATTTCTAAAGGAGATGAAGGACATACTAAAAAAGAGAAAGGGTGTGTTCGGCGAACAGTTTCTTTATCACCAAAGATCGCTTGAATAATTTCCAGCAACCACGAGCTGAATTCAGCATTTGGTGAAGCATCTTGCACATGTTTGGAAAAGTTGCTGAAAATATGCCGCCAGGTTTGGACTGCACTTGAGATTGACTCTCCAGCATCACTACACCAAACCATATCCCAAAACACCCCGACTTCATCCAGGGCATCAATCAAACGAGTAGCTTCCAACCAATCTTTATAAGTCGATGGCCGGTGTTCACCAGTTTTGCGGTCAATAACCGAAATGCCTTCTCCATCAGGAATCAGAGTGCATTCACCAGCATTCATGGATAGATCCCAGCCAGGCCTGCGAGCGCCCAAGGTGAAATCTTTGGGTGCCAGGCGTAGAGACTCTTCAACCATTGAACTCGGGAATTTTACAATTTTTGAATTCTCATTTACCTCGGCCCCAGCATCTTTGAGATACTGGCGTCCTTTGGCCGTATTGACTTTGACGCCAGTTTCAGCAAGGATTTTTAAGGAGCGTTCATGGACTTGCGTTCTTTCATCTTCTGAAAGGACTCGTAAAAGGGTTTCCATAGCTTAGGCCTCCTGACTCAAATTGATAGCCCAATCGTTTTTAAAGGCTTTTTACAAGATAGGAATTTACAGGATAAAGATTTTGTTTTTTATACAAAAAAAACTCCGCTCGATATTTTCAAATTATCACACTTTGAGCTACAGTCTCAACAATACTACTTGGGAATAAGATATAGTGTCAACAAGAAAATCTCAAGAAATAGAGAATTTCATGGAATTGGCCAAGTGGTAAAAAAAAGCCTCAAAAACCAGTTAAGCCGAGAAAGCTTAAGATAAAAGTCAGACTAGCTTGCCTTGGATGTAACCAGATGCTGACGATATAAACTCTTAGATATGATTATTTCAATGTAGCGCGAAGATAAGCATCTCCGGCTGGATGCCCTCTGGTCAGTAGGGAAAGCGATAGAAAACGTACTCTTGCACTCAGTTTAGGATCTGCAGGTTAGGCAGAGTAAGGATGGCGTCAATGTGCCGGGCTACTCCCGGGCCATCCAGATGATCTGGTATAAAAAAGTCCACAACGATATCCAAGAATCTCATTGGAAACTTGCTGGCCCTTTCATTGCTAGCGCATCTGTATATGTATTAATTTATTCTTAAAAAAATCGTGGCCGAGTAGGGTTTGTCCATCAATATATAGTAACATGCTTTGTGCAATGCCGTTGCGACTCTGTTTCCTATATTTGTTAAGATTATTACACAATGTTTATTGGTTATATCCCTAAAAATATGTGTACGAAAACCCTCCCACGAACCAGAATGGTCAACTATCTTGCTGGAATCAATTTCACTCACATTCCAGCCAAATCCATAATCACCAACGGAACCATCGTTTAACACATAAGGTTTAAATGCCTCTTTAAGGGTTTCCTGTTTTACCAATTTCTCTGTATATAACGCTTCATTCCATTTGAACAAATCTATTATGTTGGAAAATATTCCGCCATCTCCATAAACATCGAAATCGTAATATTTATAATCATTGTCAACATGCCCCCCATCTTCTGTCCTATCATATCCATAGACGCGATTGGCCATTTCCTCGAAATCTTTTTTGCCGAACGGTACAATCGAACTCGACATTCCAATTCTGTCGAATATATTTTGTTGAACGAATTCTTTGAATGAAACACCTGACACCCGCTCTACTATCGACGCTAACAACACATATCCGGTGTTACTGTATTCATATTTCTCACCAGGTTCAAATTCTTTCTCAGGATGATGCTTAGCCATCATCTTTATTACATCGTCATTTACATAGGATTCATCGTCGGGATAAAGTTCGGACATGAAATCTATGTAATCCGGCATTCCACTTGTGTGCCAAAGAAGATGTCGAATGGTAACGCCTTCATATTTCAATTCAGGTATATATTTTTGGAAATTATCATCATAGTTTAGTTTTCCCTGTTCTGCTAACATCATGATGCACATGGCAGTGAACTGCTTGGATACCGATGCTAATCGGAAATTGGATTTTGGTTCTAGTGGATCCTTGGTATCCATATTGGCATAACCAAATCCTTTTTGATAGATGACCTTACCCGCTTCTGCGACAAGAACAGTACCATTAAGAATTCCTAGCCCATGGTAATAGTTGAGAACAGAATCAATCTTAGCAACTTTCTGTTCTTGTTCTTGAGTTAATATAATCTCCGATTTCCTCTCTGAATTGCAGAAGAAGCAAGAAAGAAATATAATTCCAATTAAAAAATAAGTTTTCATATAATTCGACATCATATTATCCCTCATACGATCACAATTCATACTCACAGCGATAAACGTCTCTTTCTTCACCCATAATTTTTTAACCTTTTTTAATACTATTCACACCGAGTCAGAAAATCAATAGCCAAATAATTATTGACAGTCACACGCTACATGCTTTATTCGCGCAGGGACAAATGTGGGCACTAAGGAAATATGGCTGACCAATCCCTCTTTCACTGGTTTCTCCCTTAACCAGGATTGACAGAAGATTTTAGTCGCACCGAGAGCCTGACACGTTGTTCTACCCAAGATGGTTACAGATAGGATTAAAATTCCAATTCTGATCTTTTAGACTTTTATTAATTTGAGCTCTTCATCCCAGAGGGTGGGGTGCATGGACAAGGTTTACGACTCAAAAAACGAAATAAATCGCCCGGGACCTCCAAACCATCCAATTTAAGCGAGACACCACCCTCCCTTCAAAAAATGAACCTGATTTTTGGCAGATGGGAGTCGAATTCAGAAATATGCCTTATCACAAGATGAATCCAACAAGGAGGTTGACACGCTTTCAACGATTCTTTAAGATTCATTCACATCTAACTACCCATGACTAAGGAGATGCAAATGAAACGCAACGTATTCTTTTGTGCATTCATATTTCCGATTATTTTCTTTATTTCACTTACTATCTTCATTCACGGAGGGTTATCAGCCGCCGACTACGACGTCCTTATCAGGGGCGGCCGGGTGCTGGACGGTTCCGGCAAGAAGGCGATTAAAGCAGACGTGGCGGTCAAGGACGGCCGGATAGTGAAGGTGGGCGGAAGCGTACGAGGCTCGGCCGATAAGGTAATCGACGCCTCCGGCCTGATCGTAATCCCCGGTTTCATCGACCTGCACACCCACGTGGAGGGGGGCATGCACTACCCGGAGAACCGCGCCTGCCTCAACTACCTCAAGCAAGGGGTCACGACCGTCATAGTCGGCCACTGCGGCTCAAACGGCTGGCCGATGGTAGAGAAGGCCTCCGACCAGATGGCCCGCTGGTCGTCCGAGGGCATCGGACCCAACGCCGCCCTGCTGGCCGGCCACGGCGACGTCCGTCGTATTGTTATGGGGATGGAGAACCGCGCACCGACTCCCGACGAACTGAAGCGCATGAGGGCCCTCGTCAAAGAGGCGATGGAACAGGGGGCTTACGGCTTTTCCACCGGCCTGGTTTACGAGCCGGGGAGTTTCGGCGATACCGATGAGGTTATCGCCCTAGTCGCCGAAATCACCCCTTACGGCGGCATATACCACACTCACATCCGCAACGAGGAAGATACGCTTATTGAGGCGGTGAAAGAGGCCATCGAAATCTGCGAAAAGACGGGGGCAGCCACCCATATTTCCCACTTCAAGGCGATCGGCAAGCCCTACTGGGGTTCGGTTAAGGAGGCCTGCGCGCTTATCGAAGCGGCCCGGGCCCGTGGCCTGAAAATCACTGCCGACCAGTACCCATATCGTTATCACAGCAACAACCCCTACACCTCCCTGGTGCCGGCGGAGGCCTGGGCCGGGTCGGACAGCCTGAACTTTATCCGCGGCGAGGACATTACCTCCATTTTCGAACACCTGCGGGACAGCGAGCTCATCGCTCTCTACGCTAAAACCACCCCTTTCACCCCGATCAACGACCACCACCGTCGGTTTCTCGACGAACTTCCCCGGGACCGCCTGGTAAACATGGTCGCCAGGCAGTTCATCAACGCCCGCAGCTTCTACTCGCTCCAAGACGGGCGGGCCCGCATGTTTTTCCTCCAAAGGATGCAGGACCCGGAGACGGCGTCTGAGATACGGGCCGCCGTCGGGAAACGAATAGAAGAGGAGAGTGGCGCCGAAAACATCATCATCGCCGTCTGCGTCGAGGACGAGCTGAAGGGCAAATCGATCGCGCAGGTGGCCGAAATGAAGGGGCTGTCGGCCGAGGACGTCGCCATCGAACTGGAGTTGATGGGTGCGAAAGTGGTGCCGATGAACATGTGCGAGGAGGATATCGAATATATAATGAAGAAGGACTGGGTGGGGACCGGTTCCGACGGCGTCGCCCCCTTCTATGGCATCGGCGAAACCCACAGCCGCTCCTATTCCACCTTCCTCCACAAGATAAAGAAATACTCCCTGGAACGGAAAGCGGTCTCCCTGCCACACGTAATCCGTTCCCAGACCTCACTGCCGGCCTCCATTATGGGCTGGGACGACCGGGGGATGATTGAGGAAGGGTATAAGGCGGATATAGCCCTGATCGATCTGAACGGAATCAAGACACCGACATCGATTCACAACCCCCACCGCTATTCCGAGGGCGTCTCCTACCTTCTGGTCAACGGCGAGACGGTCATCGACGGGGGCGAATGGACCGGGGCGCTGCCGGGGGAGATAATCAAGCTGAAGAAGTGAACGAACTCATGCATTTCTCCTTGCATGATTTTATTATACGCAAACCATCGCTTAAGAAATATCATGAGTGGTCCGAATTTAGCTGAAACGAAACAGTGATGTCAGTTCATCTGTATTCTTTATAATCATGGCAAACTTACTCAGGATCCAATGCGCTTTTCATCGTTTCGATCTCTGTCACTCTACCAAAAGCCTTGTTGAATAGGGAGTGGCAATTATTTTTGCATCCTTCCCCATTCTTTGGAACGCGATTGAAAGAGCTTGCTCAATATCGCACACCGATTCAAGAAAATCGATTTCTTTGACGCTTGGATGTGATGATACCACAATTATGCTAGCCTTCTTAAGAATTTTTGCCAACAAATAACAATGATCAATCTTAGGGCTATAGCCTTCTTGTTCTATCTTGGAAGAGAATTCTTCTGAAAATGATATAGAGGTCATCCACTCCTCAAACAGATCAGGGCCCAGCCCATCTTCACATTGAGCCGGCAAAATGATACAACCGCCATCTTTTATCAACGGCTCAACAGCGAAGACAGCTTTCAACGACTGATATAAGTCTCTATTGGTAGGGTAGCCGAGAGAAGTGATAACAATGTCCGCTTTTTCGCTGACCTCGATCTTCGAATACTTCTTGAAGAATGCCACACCTGCTTCATGAGCTTTTTTATAATCACCTGAAAAGCATCTTGCGATTTCATTCCTGCTGTTTAAGACGACGTTGACAATATAATCCAATCCCACCATGCCGCAGGCGTTGAGCATATCTTCATGTATGGGATTATTATCAAGAATACCAGGTTTTGCATTCCGGTTTTCTAACATCTCAATTCTATGATTCCATTTGATGGCTTCAATACCGGATACGCCGGGCAAGATGCTCTTTCGGCCTCCAGTAAATCCCGCGAATTCGTGAGGCTCTATGTATCCGGTGGAGATGACGAAATCTGCTTTGGCCACAAGGTTATTTATCTTTACCTTGGTACCATCCGGAGTGCTGCCAATGAAAGTCAGGCCGTCCTTGTCAATACAATCGTGGTTGCGCACATCGTAGGATTTGACGATATCCGCCCCAAGCATGGAAATGATCTCATTTTCGCTCATCTTTTGGTGCATTCCCAGAGCAACAATGATTTTGATGTTTCTGCGGGCCACCTTCTCTTTTTCCAACACGTCAAGTAGGGAAGCGACGATGACATTATTCGGAACGGGCCTGCTCTTATCACTGATTATGAGAGCGATTTTATCACCTGGGCTCACCATTCTTCCCATCGTTTCAGTTCCGATAGGCTCTTTTAAAGATCTGTCGATCTCTGCCCTTTGATCGTTTACGCCGGGAGGATCTATGCTTTTTAAAACACCTATAAAATTTTCGCTGGGTATTTCTATCTCTATC
>Ga0209986_10001712_pt1 | contig 20777 bp, 16 predicted proteins | sample BlataG_FD_183168 | JGI IMG/M metagenome (GOLD analysis project Ga0209986, IMG submission 183168) | Deep subsurface microbial communities from Black Sea to uncover new lineages of life (NeLLi) - Black_00105 metaG (SPAdes) (version 2) | ecosystem: Environmental > Aquatic > Marine > Oceanic >... | reverse complement strand
ACCAACAATTGTTGAAAAAGCAGAAAGTTGTGGTGTTGCAGATGTACAGCCTACGATTAAACTTGCTGTAACGCTTGATGGGGCAAAACAGATGGGACAACTCATTCATTTTTTGCCCTTGTATCGCCCTGAAAATAAAATAAAACTACAGGAATTAATCGGCATTGCTCCGAAGGAGGTGGCAACAAAATTCTCTGTTGATTTGGTAAAAGCGGTTGTTAGCCAGCGTGAATTTAAAACGGAAGAAGAAATTATTGAGCTAACAAATGCAGTAGATATTTCGGTGGACATGCATTTTGCAGCTATGAGATTTGCAAAACCGGGGATGACAGAGGCCCAGGTAACTGCAGAGGTTCATAAAATTGCGATTGCAGCCGGGGGTAATATTTCGTTCCCGATAATAGCCACAAAAAACGGTCAGACTTTACACAATCATTACCATGGAAATACCATTAACGAGGGAGACCTGTTTTTGATTGATGCAGGTTTTGAAAATCAAATGTCCTATGCCGGTGATCTGTCAAGTACTATTCCGGTTAGCAAAAAGTTTACTACTGAACAAAAAGAAATCTACCAATTAACTTTAGATGCACACCAGGCTTCTATCGATGCACTTGGTTTGGGAATACCTTATAAAAATGCACACATTGCTGCCTGCACAACTATTTTCGACGGATTAAAAGCTATGGAGTTCACCAAAGGAAATGCCAACGATGCATTTGAGGCCGGTGCACATGCATTGTTTTTTCCTTGTGGTACCGGGCACATGATGGGATTGGATGTTCACGACATGGAAGACCTTGGTGAAGTGTGGGTCGGTTACGATGGCAAGCCCAAAAGTACGCAGTTCGGATTAAAATCGTTGCGATTGGCAAAACCACTGCAACCGGGGCATGTTTTTACCATCGAGCCGGGAATCTATTTTATTCCTGAATTGATTGATTTGTGGCGCTCGCAAAAGAAATTCAATGAATTTATAAACTGGGAAAAAGTTAACAGTTATCGCAATTTTGGCGGGATCAGAAACGAAGAGGATTTTGTGATGACCGAAAATGGTGCTCTATTATTGGGTAAACCGAAGCCCAAGACTGTTGAAGAAATCGAGGCAATACGCGCTGAAGTTGGTTAAGTATTAAGAAATGAGTTGTTTATAAATATAATCCGGGTTGAAAAGCACAACTCGTTATACCGTAAATAATGATATCAAAATTTTTCAAAATGAATATAAAGAATTTGTTACTTTCCATTGCAGTTTTATCACTGTTTGGCATTGTTTCATGCAACTCCGGCAAAAAAAAACAAGCATCAGGCAAACCGAACATTATCTATATAATGACCGATGATCATGCTTATCAGGCAATAAGCTGCTACAACGGAGAGTTAAATCAGACACCTAATATCGATCGTATTGCAGATAAAGGGGTGATATTCACCCGTAGTTTTGTTACAAACTCCATTTGTTCTCCAAGCAGGGCGGTAATGCTTACTGGTAAATTCTCGCACCTAAACGGGCAGCGATTAAACAGTCAACGGTTTGATGGTAGCCAGGAAACTTTCCCGAAATTGCTGCAAAAAGCTGGATACCAAACGGCAATGATCGGAAAGTGGCATCTGGGAAGCGACCCAACCGGATTTGATTACTGGAACATTCTGCCGGGACAGGGAGATTATTACAATCCCGATTTTATAGAAATGGGCGAAAAGAAACAAGTTGAAGGTTACGTAACAAATCTGATAACTGATGCCGGCCTTAATTGGCTGGATTCCAGGGATAAGGAGAAACTTTTCTGTATGCTGCTTCACCATAAGGCACCTCATCGCTGTTGGATGCCCGATACCGCATATCTTGATATGTATAATGATGTAAAATTTCCCTTGCCCGATAATTTTTACGACGACTATAACGGGCGTCAGGCTGCCTCTGAACAACGTATGCACATGAAAGATTTCTGTCCGGTTAATGACTTGAAAATGCTGGATAAAGAAGGGGAAATACAAGGAAAACTGAGAAAGTATTTTGAACGGCAAATTAACCGTATGAACACTGAACAGAGAGCAGCATGGGACAAAGCTTATGAAAAAGAGATAAAATATTATAAGGAAGCCAACCTCGAAGGGAAAGAATTATTGGAATGGAATTACCAGCGATACCTCGAAGACTATTTACGATGTATTGCTTCGGTTGATGATAATATAGGACGTGTACTCGATTATCTTGAAGAAAATGGATTGTCGGAAAATACCTTGATTGTATATACCTCTGATCAGGGATTCTATTTAGGGGAACATGGCTGGTTCGACAAACGGTTTATGTACGAAGAGTCGTTTCGTACTCCGCTTGTAATGAAACTTCCGTCAAAAATAAAAAAAGGTAAAATAGATAAACTGGTGCAGAACATTGATTATGCCCCGACTTTCCTTGAGTTGGCCGGAGTTGATATCCCGGATGATATGCAGGGCGAATCGTTGCTTCCTTTATTGAAAGGTAACAGATTAACGGATTGGCGAAAATCGATTTATTATCATTACTACGAATACCCGGGACCCCATTCGGTTAAAAGACATTACGGGATAAGGACGGACAGGTTCAAATTGATCCATTTCTATAACGACATCAACCAGTGGGAGTTGTACGATTTGAAAAACGATCCGGCAGAGGTCCATAATCTGTATGGGAAAAAAGAATACGAGGAAATTACGAAATCACTTTTTAATCAGATGCTGGATTTGCAAAAACAATACAACGATACTACAGCAGTTGATATCCATTTGAATTAGAAATAATAGTGCATTTAAAATGATTTTAAGAAAAGGTTTATTCACTTTCCTTTTGCTGATTTTTATTGTCGTTTATGGTTCAGGCCAAAACGACAAAACTCGTCCGGTAAAAATATTTATGTGTACTGATTTTGTGTCGTCACTCATCAAAATTGAACAAGTTCTCTTTTGAATACGCTCCTAACAAAATTCTACTTGGCAGCCAGTCAAATATGGATGGATGCGGCAAAATGGAAGAATTACCAAATGTCTGGAAAACGCATCCTGAAAATACGCTTCAACAGCTTAACGATAGTGGGGTAGTATATGAAATATGTGGAATGCTATGGATGCAGGGTGAGTCGGATGCAGGAAATATTGAGAAGGCCCAAGCTTACGAAAATAACCTGCCGCTGCTTTTTGATGATGTTCGCAAACAAACCGGGAAAAAGGAACTTCCTATTGTAATGGGGCGTATCTCTTAACAATGAGCATTTATGCCGACAGAAACAAACTATATGGCTAATGTGTATATGATCTTCTGATTTTTAAAACAGATATTATTATCGCATCAAGGTAACGTATTTATTCTTGATAGTACACTAGTGAGATTATATCATTGACCATTATTGTATGCAAAAGACCATTATTAAAAGTTCATTAAATCGAACCTTAGCCTAAGTTTCGCTTTATTTCTGTAAGTGAATGATTATCAATACCTGTATTGCGGAGACACTACAAATTTCTTTTTAACTTTTTGCTATGCGATTATCTTTCTGGTTTTTATTGTATTTTGCCTTCGTTTATTAAAAGATAAAACAGATTAATACATTCCATATTCCTGCAAAGTTTCCCACCATGCCATGATATTTTCAGGTGGGACATCCTGTTGTATTACATGGATTGGTGCAAAAATAAAACCGCCTCCGGGTGCAAGATCATCTATTCTGCGTTTTGTTTCATCTATCACCTCTGCTACAGTACCGTGCGGCATTACATACTGGGTGTCACAACTGCCACCCCAGATTGTAATCTCATTACCATATAGTTTCTTGAATTTTGCTGTATCCATTCCCACACAGTTAACCTGGAAAGGATTGAGGATATCAATTCCTGCCTCGATAAGCAAGGGGATTGTTTCCATTATAGCACCATCATTATGAAAAAAGATATATATCTTGGATTTGGCTTTCTCTTTTATAAAATGAAACAGGCGTTTATGGTATGGCCATATAAGTTCCTTATATAAATCAAGACTGACGAGCAGGCTTGATTGTGTGCCCAGATCATCTGCACATGAGGCTACCAGCACATTTTCCCCAACTGCTTCAAGCGCTCTCTCCCAGTATTGCATCTTAACCTCAAGGATATGTTCCATTATTGCATGAATAACAGCCTTGTTCATATACATATCCATAAAGAACTTTTCATAGCCGGTCATCCACATGGCATGTTCCCACATACCTGAACTCATACGACCCAGTACATAGGCTTTTTTTTCGGTATATACTATTTGATCAGCTTCTTTTTTAAGGTCTTTATACCTGTATAGATCGAGGGCATCAGGCCAGTTAAAATTATCAACATCCTTGATTGTATCTAAATGGGCCAGAGGACTTTTTGCCAGATCATAATAATGTCCGCCTGCCTGAGGCATACGCCACTGCATGCTCCATTCATCTTCCAGGTAATGATACCCATCCCTGATACCAAGATCTTTCAGCCTGGAATCAGGAGGTACTGCGGGACCAATATTCTTCACATCAATGCCAAGATAATCTATCATATCCTGTCCAGTGTGTGCCATTTGTGTTATAGGGTCCTTTACTTCAGCCTGAGCTGGCATCCCTAAATATTTTTTTAACTCTTTTAATGCATTGATATTTATTCCGGTTACCATAGTCCCTCCCAGATCAAAAGGGATTTTGTCACCCTCCCTGTGTTCAAGTGCTGCAACTACTCTTTCATTACTTGTCATGTCACTAAGTATTTTTAAGAAGACCTGCTATTCAATCAACTTTCCATGTTTTTGTAAGACTTACCTGACAGGCAGCCATACCATCATTTCTCCCGGACTCCTGTTATTCCAATAGGTGGTAGGGGATTAATGTTACCTCCCGGGATTCTACATTTGTATTTCTGTTTTTGTCCATCCGGTCCGCGGGCATCCAGAAAGAACCTGGCCAGGTCAAGATAAGTCTCTAATTCAGGATCAGGCATTGTCTGCAATGAATAGCTGGCTCCTTCAATAATCTTATAAACATCTGAATCATCATATGCATGTGAGGAGCTGAAAGTACTTTCAGTTAAGCCTCCTGCAACTTCAAAGTTCTTTATCCTGCCTGTGATTTCGGATTGATGAAAAGCTATTGGTATTGTAACTTCATGATTACGTTTAATCCCGGGTCCCCAGAAATCATCGGTAATAGTAACACTGGTAAAGGGTACAGGAGTTATCGGATAATTTCCTGTTGGAGAGGAGGTTTCATTACATCCTGATAAAAATAGATATGATGTAAGTATTATTCCAGTAATCGACCATTTGAATGGATTGATCTTTGTCATTCTTGAAAGATTGAATTTATAAATAGATAATAATTAGATACATAAGTGCGATTATTATATTTCCCAACCCTTTCTGAACTCGGGATATAGCAAGCTATTAGCCTCCTCGATATTGGTAACTTTCATACCCTTTGCATCCCATTCCACTCTCTGATTTCTAAACAGGCTGGCAACAACACCAAGTAGAACAGTCTCGGTTAAGGGGCCGCCATAATTGAAATTGGCACTGGCCGGCTTACCTGTTTTAATTGCATTCACCCAATCAATATGGTGTCCTTCTACTCTTTCTATTATCTGTGGAGGAGTATTGATTTCAGCATTTTTGTCAAATGGAATAATGGTAAACGGGTTTGCTCCGTGTGAGCCATGTTGAATCATTCCTTTAGATAGTTCAGGTTTGACCTGCCTCTTCCTGCAGCTCCAACAAAAGCAAGGTTTAATTTATCGGAGGGCCATACCATTTTTTCATCAGATTTTTTCTTTCTACTGCTATCTGTTGAACATGCTGCCATTCCTAATCCCAGAGTACCAATTGTCCCTATTGATACTGTTTTTACAAAATTTCTTCGTGTATTTTTCATAATAAACGGTTAGTTTTATTAATTGTAATATCGTTTGTTATTCTATTGTCAGATACAAGAAAAATATTCTACAGAGGTTCTGTGTTCTACCAGTCATCTGTTCTGAATGATGAAGCAGGCAGACCTTCATTATTAAAGAGATTACCTTTTGCAAAGTCAAACCAGCAATAACGTACTGCCACCGGCTTTTCAACATCATCACTCCAGACAATCAACTTTGAAGGATATGCAATTTTTGCTTCAGCAGGATAGAATACTTTATCATCGCCGGCTATCTGAAAATAATTTAACTTCCTGCCATAAGATGTCAGGCCATCTTCAGCGTAATCAAATTGGATATAAGCCTCATTGTCAACTACCTCCATTTCTTTATACACAGGGCCTGAGTAAGTAATTCCCTTAATATTATATGTTTTGGCAAGTGCCCAATAGGCCAGTCTGTCTCCTGCTTCCTGTTTTTGAGCAGGATGAATATAGTTATAATCGCCAATGTCCATTGTTACTGCCATACCTGTATTTGGTACTGTAAGCATTGTTTTTAGTTGCGATTCGCGTAGATATGCTCCCATGTTTTTGCCATCGTATCTGAAAGGTGATATCTGTACAAAATAGAAAGACATCGTGTTATTTTCAAACAGTTGTCGCCAGTTTTTTATCATCCCGGGGAATGCAATATCATATAGTTCAGGTTCGTTACGGTTATATTCTCCCTGGTACCAGATAACACCATTTATTGTAAAAGGAATTATTGGATTGATCATTCCATTAAATAATGCTGCAGGATAATTGTGATTTTTACCTGCATAATCATTCAGGTCAACTGTATTATACGAAGCCACAGTCAGACTGTCTGTCCAGGCAAGTACATCAGTACCTCCCCATGAACTTTGAATAAGACCAATAGGAATATTCAGAATACTATTCAATTTATTGCCAAAGATATAGGCTATAGCACTGAAGTCCCGACAGTTTTCCGGATTACTGACTTTCCATTCACCTGCACAGTTTGATTGAGGTTTCCTGCTAAAGGCATGTTCAACATAAAATAGCCGTATATTGTCATTGGTGGAGTTTAAAATTATCTCCTGGTTATTAATTACCGGTTGATTTCTATATCCTTTAAGAGGCATCTCCATGTTTGACTGACCTGAGCAAAGCCATACTTCTCCTATTAAAACATTTTGCAAATGTATGGTCTGGCTGCCTCTGATAACAATATTAAATGGACCTCCATATGCTGGTGTTTTAACTTTTATGATCCATTTCCCGTCTGAATTGCAGACAGATGAATATTGTTTTTTATCCCATGATGTTTTAATACTTATTTTTTGTCCCGGATTATCCCATCCCCATATAGGTGCATCGGTTAATTGTTGAAGAACCATGTTATCCCCAAAAACAGGTGTTAACCTCATTTGTGCAGTTAAGGATGATATAAATCCCTGACAAACAAACAGAATAATCAGTAGTAGAGTTGTTGATCCTTTTTTCATTTTTTTTAGTTGATGTTATAATAATTTATTGAAGAAGTACTGTTCAAATATGTTTATTTTATAGTATTGGAATTTACTCACCCACCCTGCGTAGCAGCCCTGTGGAATGTTCTTTCAGAATTCCACTGGGCAAGTTCATGAGATCGCCCCGATAGCCATCGGGGCTAAGTTCAAAAATTTCCCTTAATCATAATGGTTTTTTCCTTTCTGCCATGTTTGGTTTTTTGGATTTTAAACCGATAGCTATCGGTTGGGATTTATTTTGGATTTTGTCCCGATACCCGATAGCTATCGGGTATCGGGATTGAACTTTGAACTTTGAACTTTCATATCTACTGTTTTTCAATTAGTTTACAAAGTTCTGTTCTTAATTCCCTTTGTAAATCAATTCGCGAAGCTAAGTTCTTAGTGAGAGAGAATAGGTCTGACCCTTTTTTGTGTCGAATTCAATTGAACCATCTTCAAGAGTATTAAAACGTACTCTTTTGCCATTATTAAAAACAGTTACTTTTACACCCGGATTTATACGGCATCTTTCTCCGGCCCTGGACAATACCCTGGTGTTTATTATCTCTCCATTTTTCCATTGTATATTCAGTTCAAAACCTCCCCTGGCGCAAACGCCTTCGAAACTGCCATTATTCCATTCATCTGGCAGGGCGGGTAACAGATCGATAACACCTTCATGCGACTGCATAATCATTTCGGTAATAGCTGCAGCTACTCCAAATGTGCCATCTACCTGTGGTGTACTGAAGCATTTTGCAATAAGTTGCGGGCAGGCCTGATCTTTGAGGTATCCTTTAAATATCTTTAGTCCACGTTCACCATTATATAAGCGTGCCCATAATGCCATCTTCCATCCCCGTGAGAAGCCTGTGCCTCCATCTCCGCGCTGCTTCAGGACCGCTTTACATGGATCGATAAATTCAGGTGTTCTTTTTGCTGACAGAACATTGCCGGGATATAGACCATACATATGGGAAAAATGGCGATGAGATTTCTCTTTAGGAGGCCAGTCATCAGCCCACTCTTGTAAATTTCCCATCTTTCCTATCTGTGGAGGCACAAGTTTTTTACGTGCTTCTTCCACACTGTCTGAAAAATCATTCTCTTTCCCCAATATACGTGTAGCATCAATATAATATCCAAACAGATCGTATAATATCTGCATATCCATGCTAGACCCTGCACAAATGGTTGTGCCGGATGAATAATATCCTGTTACAACATCAAAGAACACCTCTGCTGTATTATCGTTTGGGGTGTTCTCAGGAGAAGTAGAAGGGTTTGTTATTAACCATTTGCCATTTGGGTGTTCTACCAGGAAGTCCATAAAAAACTGAACGGATCCCTTTATTACCGGATAGACATCTTCAAGAAACTTCCTGTCCATTGTGTACAGGTAGTGTTCCCAAAGATGTGTTGTCAGCCATGCCCCGCCTGTGGTGAATGTACCCCAGTTTGTTCCATCCATTGGTGCAGCAACCCTCCACAGATCAGTGTTTTGATGAAACACCCAGCCACTGGCTCCATAGTGTTCCCTGGCCACATCACTACCCTGATCTGTTAGTTCCCTGATAAGATCAAAAAGTGGCTCGGCACATTCTGTCAGATTACCGCTTTCAGCAGGCCAGTAATTCATCTCAAGATTTATGTTGGTGGTGTATTTTGAGTCCCAGCTGGGATTCATTTGTCCATTCCATATACCTTGTAGATTTGCGGCTTCCGTTCCCGGCCTGGATGAACAAATCAACAAATATCTTGCAAAGTTATAACATAATGCAGCCAGGGAAGGATCAGCCTTCTGTTGTATCTCCTGCATCCGCTTGTCAGTCGGAAGAAAAGATATACCAGATGTTCCAAGATCAAGATTTACCCTGTTGTAGAGCCGCTGATGCTCTTTAACGGATGCTTCCAGCATTTCATCAAAACTTTTTCCCTTAACACCTCTCATATAGGTTTCAACCCGCTCATGCTGATCGGCACTTACATCCTTGTAATTTACAAAGTTAGTGGCGGCTGCAAAACAGAATATCACCTCATCCGCGTTTTCAATATACATTTCGGTTAAATGGTAATACATAGATCCTCCGGAGGGGATGATCTTTAACCTGCCCTCGTAACGTAATTTCCCTTCAACACCCATATAATCGGCTGATTTTCCGGCAATAATGATCTCATTATCATTATACAGATACATGCTGTAATTATCAGTAGCGTAATTTGAATGAGCACCGTTACGAATTCCTCGTAAGCCAGCTTTAATATTTATGCTTCCAGGCTTATTGGCGGAAATCCGTACCAATATGACCTGGTCAACAGGTGAGCAGAAAACCTCCCTTTTATATATTATTCCTTCTTTTGAATATTTTGTTACTGATAATCCTGTTTTAAGATCAAGCCATCTTGTATAATCATCTGCCTCTCCCTTATTCATATCAAAAAGATGTATACTGCCGAGGCACTGATATTTCTGTTGCTCAACAGGATATCCCAGAAGATATTTACTGAATAAAATATGTGCTTCAGCTCTCTCTCCTGCGAATATATGTTTTTGGATTTCTGGCAATACCTTATATCCTCCTTTTTTCGTTGTGGAATAGGGCCCTCCTGTCCAGTAGGTCTCCTCATTTAGTTGTATCTGCTCTTCATTAATACCGCCAAAAACCATTGCGCCTAACCTTCCATTGCCTACAGGAACTGCTTCTTCCCACTTTTCAGCAGGCTTATCGAACCAGATTACGGAAGAAGGGTCAAACTTCCCGGGATGCAGATCAGGATCTTTTACAATATCCTGTGCATTTAGAATTTGTGTAAGTAAAAGAACTGCAATTAATGTAAATGATTTCATACGTTTAAAATTTTTAACTAATTGATAATAATTTATTTAAAAATTTGAGAACGTATGGAACCACTCGTTCCACTCGCTCTCGCATAAAAATTTTTAATCATGTTTTTTTTGTAATATTTGATTAAAATTTTTCATGCTCGTTTCATATAATTTGAATTTAAAAAGAAAGATAGTGACATCTTCAATTGGTAATTATTTTAGCAGCCCGGCTTTCTGCCATATAGTTATTTTCATGCTCAGCTTTGACAAAAATAGCAATTAATTTTAACAAGAAATTAATTATTGATAAATAATTATTACATTAGCTGTATATCAAAAAATGAACTCTTTATTGAAATTTGAGTGGTGATAATTTCATAATAAGGGTTGTCAATATTACATTGGTGATTATAAAAATGACAGGTTCTATCCTTTTAACCATGGACGTATAACATGGAAGGACCAATCTTATTTTGCTCCTGAAGCACTGATAGATGGTAAAGGAAGCCATATACTATGGACCTGGATATTTGATGAAAGGCCGGAAGAAATAATCAAAGCCAGCGGCTGGACAGGCACTTATGGCCTGCCACGCTCATTATGGCTTGGCGAGGATGGGAGTCTCAGGATGAGACCGGTAAAGGAACTTGAACAATTGAGGATGAACCATGAGGAAGTTCCATATCTAATTGTTAAAGATGGGGAAAATGTAATTCTGGATGCCGATACTTATGAACTTATGGAACTGGATGTAACACTGGTGAGTGATAAAGCAAAACAATATGGAATAAAAATATGCCAATCAGATGATGAAAGGGAAGAAACCGTTATCTATTATGACTATCTGGATAAAAAGTTAAAAGTTGATCTGAGGAAATCGAGTATCGGCTTTGGCCCGAAAGTTGTCGAAGCTGCTCCTCTCGTTTTAAAGCCTGATGAACCCCTTAACCTCAGGATATTTATTGATAAATCAATTGTGGAAGTATTTGCAAATGACAGACAGGCTATTTCACGAAGGATTTATCCGACACTTGGGGGAAAAGGAATATCTCTATTCTCAAAAGGTGGTGATATGGAAGTAAAGAGTATAGAAATCTGGGAGATGATGCCTTCAAATGCTTACTAAAAAAAGAAAATATGAGTTTATTTAAACGGAATTTAATTAATGTCATTTTAGTACTTCTATTAATAATACTTATAGACGGATGTACAAAGAAACCAGTTGCGATAATTTACATCGATAAGGATTCAAACAGTACGGTAGATCATGCAGCGCGTGAAATAAGAAAATATATTTACCTTCGTACCGGTGTTCTTCTTCCTGTAAGGATATGGCAAGAAGACAGCAGCCCAGGTGGTGATGTGATATTTATTGGTAGTCAGTCACATGAATTAATTCGATCGACTGGTTATGTTGCCACAACCCTGGGGTGTGATGATTTTATTCTAAAAACGGTTAATTCACCTTCAGGGAAAACACTTATAGTATGTGGTGGCTGTGAAACATCAACTTTATATGCGGCCTATCATCTTGCTGAACAGTTGGGGATAGGATTCTCACTTGACGGAGATATTGTTCCTGACAAACATGTCCCTTTTGTTTTTCCGGAATTGGATATCAGGCAAAGCCCATTTTTTAGCAGGCGTGGAATCCAGCCATTTCATGATTTTCCCGAAGGACCTGACTGGTGGAATAGTGAAGATTATAAAGCTGTTTTTTCACAACTCCCGAAACTTAAGATGAATTTCTTTGGATTACATACTTATCCTGAAGGTTCTGTAGGTCCCGAACCACTTACATGGATTGGTATTGCCGGGGATGTAAATTCTGATGGGACGGTAACAACAGCTTACCATTCACGTCATTTTACAACCCAAAACGGAACATGGGGATACCGGCCTCTTAATACATCTGATTATGCTTTCGGGGCAGGAAAATTGTTTAGCAGGGATGATTTTGGAGCTGATTACATGAGGAACCGTACACCATGGCCCGGAACTGAAGATGAGGTCCGGCTTTTTAATGATATGGGTGAATTTGTTGACGATATTTTCTCCTATGCAAAAAAACTGGGTATAAAGACATGTATTGGAACGGAGATACCATTGGTTTTACCCAAACAATTCGTGGCTCAACTGGAAAAGAAGGGATGGGATCAGGAGTCACCTGCTGTGCGACAAAAGATTTATGAAGGCATCTTTACCCGTATAAAAAGGAGTCATCCTTTGGATTATTACTGGTTCTGGACTCCTGAAGACTGGACATGGTCGGGTAATAAAAAGGAGGACCTGGATAATGCAATACGGGACTTTAATGCTGCGGCTAAAGCCATGGAAACCGTTGATCCGGGTTTTAAACTGGCAACATGCGGGTGGGTGCTTGGACCGGCTGGCGACCGGGCTCTTTTTGATAATTACCTGCCAAAAAATATTGCATTTAGCTGTATTAACCGTGAGCTTGGATGGGAACCTGTTGATCCTGCTTTTGTTCGTATAAGTGACCGGGAGAAATGGGCTATCCCCTGGATGGAGGATGATCCCGCATTAATTATTCCACAGTTCTGGGTTGGCCGTATGCGACGAGATGCTGCCGATGCCTATGCTTACGGATGTAATGGTTATTTAGGGATTCACTGGCGGACAAGAGTATTAAGCATGAATGTTTCAGCACTGGCCAAGGCAGCTTGGGAACAACCATGGAATCCTGAAGAGGGAAAAAGAATAAATAAGGCTGATGCTGAAAGCTATCTTGTAAAAATGGAAGGTATGGATCGCAAAATACGCGATATGGAGTGCTTCGATTTCTATCAGGGTTGGTGTAAAATTCAGTTTGGTGAAGAGGTTTCAAATGAAATGTCCAAGATATTTACCAGTCTGGATGGAGTAAAGGAGAAAGCTAAAGAGCCTGATTCTTACAGCACAAATTTGCCCAGGCCATCACAATGGGTCGGTGGACCCGGAGGTCTTTTTGTTAATCCACATCCATGGGATAGTGTTCAAGTACAGTATGCTTTTATAGATAAAGTTGAGAAACTGCGTCAATCAGTTTCCGGTAAGGGTAACCTTGAGCGATTTGATTACTGGATGAACCAGTTCAAATATCTTGAGGCTACGGGGAAATTATCCTGTACACTCGGTGAATATAAGAAAGCGGTAAAAAGTATGGATGCCTTAACAACTGATGAGAAAATGAATTTTGCGACAGATGTTTTGATTCCATTGGTGAAAAAGGAAATAGAAGAGTTAAGTGATGTTCATAAGTATCTTATCCAGTCTGTTACCACCTGGGGGGTATAGGAAATGTTACCAATTGGCAACAACATATAATTCCACTCTATATTGTTCCGCAAATCAATGAAATTAAAAATATCACCTGCGATTCTTCATGGGTAAGCACACTGTTTCCAACCGACTTGCCTGGTGTAAAGAAGATTATTGTTCCGTCACCACAAACAATTATTGAGGAAGGAAAGGACTATATTGTTAAGATAATTTGTTTTAATGTTACAGCCCAAAAGGCTAAAATATTCTGGCGTCCATTGGGCCAGAAGAAGTATAATCAGGCCGACCTGGAGAAGACATCAGACACCTATTGGGAGGCAATAATTCCGGCAGACAGTATCATGGATGATTTTGAATATTATTTACTGATAATAGAAGATGAAAAGCAATACCTGTTTCCGGCTTCAGCACGGCAAATAAATTATGCCGTAACATTATTAAAAAATAATTAAGATAAATAATGCTTAGAATTTTTAAAATGTAAAAAAATGAAAAGACTACTTTTTTTTATAGTATTTCTGTTGCTCTCATTAATCTTATTTTCCCAGGGAAAAGAGGATGAAATTAAGGAAATGATAATCAAATCAAGGCAATTAAGGAAGCTGATGCAGGCTGATCCACACCGACCTGTATATCATTTTGTGGCCCCTGAAGGTTATGCTATGCCTTTTGACCCTAACGGGGGAATATTCTGGAAAGGGAAATATCACCTGGGATATATCTATCAATATTTTGGGAATGGTAGGAGAGAACATTACTGGGGACATACAGTTAGTACTGATCTTTTCCACTGGTCTTTATACCCGGATATGCTTAATGTGAAAGAAGGCGATATTGAGAAAGGTATCTTCAGTGGTGGTGCTTTTTTATCCAGGGAATGTATCCCACATATTATGTATCACGGACAGGGTTCATCAACCAATCTCGTAGCATATTCTAATGATGATGAGCTAAGGGTATGGAAAAAGTTTGAAGGTAATCCTGTATTAAAATCACCGGAAGAAGGTGATCCAATGTATGGTAAATACGAAGCATGGGATCCGGAAGGCTGGTATGATAAAGAAGCAGATTGTTACTACCAGATTTCCGGTGGTGATGTGGCCGGCTTTTTTAAATCAAAAAATATGTATCAGTGGGAGTACCTTGGCAACTTTATTGATCAGGATAATACGATGAGATATGATTTTGAGGATTTATCCTGTCCGGATTTTTTTAGTATTGGGGATAAGAAGATGTTATTGTTTATAAGCCATAATCTTGGCACCCAGTATTATATAGGAACATTTAAAAACGACAAGTATACTGTTGAACAACATGGTAGAATGAACTGGCCTGGAGGTACTTTCTTTGCTCCTGAACAGTTGGTGGACGACAAAGGCCGTATTATAATATGGGGATGGGTGCTGGAAAGAAAGCCCAGGCACCTTGACGATTACGGATGGTCAGGTATCAGGAGTTTGCCAAGAGTATTATCACTTGATAAGAACAACAGATTGCAGATAGTCACCCCCGAAGAAGTAAAATCAATACGACTGGAAGAGAAGGAAAATATAAATATCAGGATACAGGCGAATAGTGAGAAAGTGCTTGATGCTAAGGGAAAATCTCTTGAGATAAAGCTTGAAATTGAGGGAGGTAATAAATCACCATATGGTGTTAAAGTGTTTTGCTCACCCGATGGAAGAGAGGAAACAATTATAAAATATGATCCTCAAACCAATGAACTGGTTATTGATTTTTTCAAGTCATCTGTTAATGCACCGGTTGAGATGATTACTACTTGTATGGGCAAACCCATGCTGAAGGAATTTGGAGACAATGTTTCGGAGCAGAGAGCTCCTTTTGAACTAACAAAAGTAGAATCATTAAAGTTGGATATATTTATCGATCGCTCAATAATCGAAGTGTTTGCCAATGGGCGGCAATGTATTACACAGGTTGTATATCCTGAATTGGAGGAAAGCAAGGGTGTGAAAATTTTCTGTGGTGATGAGGATATTTTTGTTAAGCGGGTTCAAACATGGAAAATAGCCGAAACAAATGCTTATTAATTAGTGTCTGTCTATAAAGTCGATGAAATCAAAAAAATAAATAATATTTGTTTGTATGACACACCCCTACACCCCTCTTTTTAGAGGGGAATAATGGTATTTATTTTTTTGTCCTAAGGACTCCTTTGGAGATTCTACAAGCTTCTATTATTCTATTTGATATTATAGACAGACTCTAATTAAGGTTAAAATTTGAAATATGTATTTAAAATCAGTGAATCAGTCAAATAGTAATATTATTATAATATTACTTTTAATTTGTGTTTTCTTTGTTTTTCAAACCACGGTAGCACAGGAGAGTATTGTTCAATACAGGCCTCTTCCATGGCTTCCGACAATATGGGAATCAGAGCCTCCGGCTAACTGTCCCTTTAAGCCATCAGAGGAGATTGTTGGTGTGGCTTTTACACGGCAGTATGTAAGTTATACTGATGCAGACACATTCTATCCATCATGGGCCTCGGATGATAATATGTATTGTGGATGGACAGACGGTGAGATAGGATTGGAGAGTTGTCAGTCAGGGGGAGGGGAAAGAGCCCACACAGGTATTGTAAAGATTGAAGGTAATGATCCGATGAACCTTGAGGTTAAATCGCTTGGTTTGCTTGCAGCATCCGCACTGCCATATGGAGGGAGATATCCTTGTGCTAACCTGGTACATGATGGTATCTGGTATTTTGGCACTTATGGTGTTGACTTCGATTTTTCAAAACCAGAATATCCTACCCAATACAGTTGGGCCATTTGCGGCCCGCTACCGGGATTTGCTATTTCAACGGATTATGGTAAAACATGGGAACCTTGCCCGTTTGACCTTAATAATCCGCTTATGCCGGAGTCAGGTAAAGATGGCAACAAGGTAAAGCTTGGAACGCCTCACTTTGTAGATTTTGGAAAAAACATGGAATATTCACCTGACGGTAAAGCTTACCTTGTTGGTCACGGAGCCATTGACAACGACCCCTATCCAAGGGTTGCAAATAACAGCTGGATTGCAGGCGATGCAGTATATATGGCGCGCGTAGAACCTTCTGTTGAGAATATAAATGATATCACCAAATATGAATTTTTTGCAGGCTTTGATGAAAATGATAATGCGAAATGGTCAGGTGATTTTTCAGATATCAAACCATTGATGACATGGAATAACAGGATGGGCTGTACCACAATAACCTATAATCCCGGGCTGAAGAAATATATTATGTGCACTACAGATGGCTGGCCTGGCATGGAAGACATGAATACCTACCTGCTTGAGGCAGACCGTATAACCGGACCTTACCGCTTAATTACCTATATGAAGAATTTTGGGCGCCAGGCATACTTTGTTAATCTCCCATCCAGGTTTATTGATAATGATGGTCGAAAAGCCTGGATGAGTTATTCAGCAAATTTTAATAAAATATATTTCCGTGACAGGACAAAAGCAGATCCCATCGGTGGCAGGTATGCGTGGAACCTGCAGGAGTGTTTATTGCTTGATAATAAGATGAAAAGTCAAATAGATAAGTTCCAACAGAAACAACTTGATCCTATCAAACAGGAAAATAATATTGCCCTCAGATCAAGGGTTACAGTGTCTTCGGTTAACAAGAAATACAAAATATTTTCAGAACTGATTGAATATTACGGTGAGGGAGCAGTTGATGGAGTTGTCCCGGTTGAGGGAAATGTCAGATTAACAGACAATGAAAAGGAATTACTGCTGGTTAAAGGGGAAGAAAGTGTGAAACCTGAAAAAGGTGGGCTGGACCAGGTAAAAAACATAAATATTGCCGGATTGCCTGACTGGATTACAGATAATAGATCCAGGGAAAGCGCATACAGGGTACATAAGTGGGTTAGCGACGGTGAGAAAACCTCAGCCATGATAAGGCTTAACTGGCCAGGGATTGAGAAAGTGTCAAGGGTATGGCTGTTTGATAACCCCGGGTTGAAAGATCAGGTGACTTCTGGGATGCTGGTATTTAGTGATGGATCAACTATCAAAGTGGGTGAATTACCTGACGATGCCAGGAGCTGTAAGCAGGTTATTTTTGATGAAAAGGAAATAACCTGGATCGCTTTTATGGTAACATCAGTATCTGAAACTACACGTAATGCCGGACTGGCTGAGTTCGCGGTTTTTAGAAAATGAGTATTTTTGAATAAATGGTCTTAAGTATAATCTACTATAAATAATTTACAACCTAAAACTGATTAAGATGAAAGTAAAAATTTTAGTCTCACTTGGTATCTCATTAGCAATAGTAATAATATTCTTTATTAATTCATGCACCGGGGGTACTGAGAAGAAGCAAAAAGAGTGGACCGATCCCTTGAATGAAACAGTGGAACAAAGGGATGCCAGAATGGAATGGTGGCGCAATGCGCGATTCGGATTATTTATACACTGGGGTGTATATTCTGTCCCTGCAGGGACTTATAATGGTGAACAAATTCCCGGCATTGGTGAATGGATTATGAGAAGGGCGCATATCCCGGTTGCTGAATACAGGGCTTTTGCCAGGGAGTTTAACCCTGTTAAATATGATCCAGTGGCATGGATTAAGATGGCTAAAGATGCAGGAATGAAATATATTGTGATAACATCCAAGCATCATGATGGATTTGCATTGTTCAATTCAAAGGTGACTGACTGGGATATAGCAGATGCAAGCCCATATGGAAAGGATTTACTAAAGCCATTAGTTAAAGCAGCAAAAAAAGAAGGATTGAAGATAGGTTTTTATTATTCACAGGCACAGGACTGGACGCATCCTGGTGGCGCAAAATCAGGCTATGAAGAAGGTGAGTACTGGGATGAGTCTCATGCCGGTGATTTTGATGAATACCTGAAAGATATAGCCTATCCTCAGACAGAAGAAATTCTGACTAACTATGACATAGATATTTTATGGTGGGATACCCCTTACTGGATGACTAAAGAGAGGGCTGAATTATTACGACCACTTATTGCTTTGAAGCCAGGTCTCATAACGAACAATCGCCTTGGAGGTGGATATCGCGGCGATACTGATACACCCGAGCAACATATCCCTGCTACAGGTATTGAAGGCCGCGACTGGGAAGTTTGCATGACAATGAATCATACATGGGGATATAAGAGTTATGATGATGACTGGAAATCATCAGAAGACCTGGTGCGCAAACTTGTGGATATAGCCTCTAAAGGAGGAAACTTCCTTTTGAATGTAGGCCCTAAACCGGACGGAACAATACCACAGGCATCAGTGGAGAGACTGGCCGAAATAGGAGACTGGATGGATATTTACAGTGAGGCAATATACGAAACATCAGCCAGCCCTTTCCGTCGCCCATGGTGGGGTCGTTGTACAAAAAAGGAACTTGAAAACGGAGATACACGTCTATACCTCCATGTCTTTGACTGGCCCGGGGATAATAATTTGAGTATTCCTGTACTAAACGATCCGGTTCAATGCTTCTCTTTATCAGATAAGGAGTCAATGTTTAAAAGTGAAAAAAGTAATAACAGCCTGCTTATTAAACTTGAAGGTGAAGCACCAAATGAAATATGTTCTGTGATTGTCCTGGATATAAAGGGTGAACCGGAAGTTCCTAACCAGAATTTAAAAATAAATGATGATGGAGTATTATTGCTCACACCGGAAGATAGTAACCTCGAAAACAGAGGATACGTTTCATCAAATCATGCTAAACTGATTCGTGATACAGAATTTTCATATATAACATGGAAAGAGATAAGAACATGGATGGAGTGGCCCCTTGAAATTACTGCTGATAATGTTTTTGATATATATGTAACTATTGCAACCGGCTCTGCGGATAATAAAATAATTATTGAAGTCGGAGAGGAGAAGAAGGAGTTTAAACTGCCAGATACAAAAGGACTTGATTCTTTCCAGGTGGTAAAGATTGGAAGCATTAAAATACCTGGAGGTACTTCAACTCTAATAGTAAAAGGAAATAAGGATAAATGGCAGGAGTGCTATATGAGTAATATTGAGCTTAGACCTGTGGAGTAATTCACGGGTGGTGGAATGGTGAGTGGTGGAGAATATGAAATCAAACTGATGAGATGGCCTGAAGAGGCAGGAAGGGCAATAAGAGAAGGAATTCCTGCATCAACAATCCCTATTCCCGGGGGCAAACCCTTTGGAGAGGGTAAGGCGCTTGATATCGATAAAGCCCGACTCAAAGTCCAGGGTTATGATAACTTGATGCCTGTTACAGATGAGATGAAATCAGCTGCATTTATTGTAGACCTGGAGCAAGGGAAAACAAAACTTAAAACCTGGTTTACAGGCAAAGACGATCTATCCCTGGGTGCTTATTACGTTTATATCAGTAAAGCTGAGTAACGAGGAATCATTGATAAAACCTTCGTTTTTATGTTTTTGCACTCGATTATTATTTACTTTTGTTCATAAACCATTTCATATTGTTAATACCATAAGAAAAATCAACATGACTGATTAGTTACTGATAAACAAGTGAGTGAAATAAGATTTTTTTGCACCAATTAATTTTTATATTTGACAGCTTAGTACATGACAAAAATTTTCAACTAATTGAAAATCAATAATATAATGTTAATAACTTGGTGATAACTAATGTGTAAAAATATTGCTTAAAGCCCTGATATTTAGTATCTTATGAGTAATATCCACAACTATGACTCAAAGATACATGGACACCAGGGCTGAGAATAAAAATACCATTTTATTCTCAACATTATCACAAATATTCGGCGACAAAATGAATTTGGCCCGAATAAAGTTCTTTGGCTTATTTATATGTGCTCTATGCAAGGTTCAAACGGTTTGCTTTGAGAAACTGGCTGCCGGCTTCGATTCCGAGGTCAAAGTTGGTTCTTCTTTGCGCAGGATACAACGCTTTATGGCGGAGTATCTGCTGGACATTGATCTGATAGCGCGCTTTGTGTTTGCTTTATTACCACATAAACCGCCATATCGTCTGGCATTGGACAGGACCAATTGGAAATTCGGGACCTCTGACATCAATGTTCTGGTTCTTGCCATTGTTTATAAAGGTCTTGCCATTCCCATTTTGTATACGATGATGCCAAAATTTGGCAATTCATCCACCGCAGAGCGCATTGATCTGATGCAACGGTACATTGAACTATTTGGCATTGACACCATTGACTGCCTTCTGGCTGACAGGGAGTTTGTCGGGGACCATTGGCTGGCATACCTTAATTACAAGC
>Ga0209986_10001711_pt1 | contig 20782 bp, 18 predicted proteins | sample BlataG_FD_183168 | JGI IMG/M metagenome (GOLD analysis project Ga0209986, IMG submission 183168) | Deep subsurface microbial communities from Black Sea to uncover new lineages of life (NeLLi) - Black_00105 metaG (SPAdes) (version 2) | ecosystem: Environmental > Aquatic > Marine > Oceanic >... | reverse complement strand
TCTCATGCCCTGGCTGATTTAGCCAAGGAAGATGTGCCTGATTCGGTGATCCAGGCTTATGGAAATCAAAAGATGAAATTTGGACCAGATTATATTATTCCCAAACCTTTTGATCCGAGAGTGCTCATCTGGGAAGCCTCAGCTGTAGCCGGAACAGCTCTGAAGACTGGAGTCGCTCGAAAAAAGATTGATATCGAACAGTATAAACAACAGTTAGAAGCACGCTTGGGAAAGCAGAAAGAAGTGATGCGGATTTTTATCAACAAAGCAAAATCACAGCCCAAGAGAATTGTCTTTCCTGAAGGAAGTGAGGAAAAGATTCTCCGCGCCTGCCAGGTTATCATCGACGAAGGGATTGCCAAGCCCATCCTTTTAGGAAAAAAAGATGCAATTATCCAGAAAGCGAAGGAACTCAGTCTTGATATTCTCGATAGTACAGAGATTATTGAGCCTTCGAAATATCCAAAATTCGATGAATATGTGGAGGAATTCTTCCAGATGAGGCAGAAGAAGGGAGTAACCAAGGTGGAAGCTGTGGAAATCTTGAAAAATCCTAACTATTTTGGCTCCTTGATGGTTCATATGGGAGATGCCGATTGTCTGGTTTCAGGTCTAAACATGCACTATCCAGAGACGATTCGGCCTGCTTTACAGGTAGTTAAAATAAAACCTGAATTAAGCATAGTCTCCGGTCTGTACATGATGATCTTTAAAGACGACATCATGTTCTTTGCTGATGCAACCGTCAATATTGAGCCTGACTCTGAAGATTTAGCAAAAATTGCCATCAACACAGCTGAAACTGCGCGTCGATTCGGCGTGGAACCAAAAGTGGCTATGCTCTCCTTCTCGAATTTTGGCAGCACCCGCCATCCGCTATCAGAGAAAGTCAAGAAAGCAGTGGAAATCGTAAAGCAGAAGATGCCCGATTTAATTATTGATGGGGAGATGCAAGCTGATACAGCAGTTGTTCCCGAGATATTGAACTCAACCTATCCCTTCAGCAGATTAAAGGAAAAAGCGAATGTTTTGATTTTCCCTGACCTCCAATCGGGAAATATCGCCTATAAGTTACTGGAGAGACTGAGCGATGCCAAAGCAGTTGGCCCTATCCTTATGGGAATGAATAAACCAGTTCATGTATTGCAAAGAGGAGCTTCAGTAGACGACATTGTTAATCTGGCAGCCATTGCTGTGGTAGACGCTCAAAAACTCTAATTTGTGCTGGTTCTGATTCTAGTTATTCGCTCGGATTAAAACGGGGGGTTGATCAGTACGCCTACATATATTTATAGTGAATTAAGAATGGCGCGCCTGGCAGGATTCGAACCTGCGACCTAGGGATTAGAAATCCCTCGCTCTATGGTTTTGATGTCCTGGGGAAAATGCCTTTTTCCTGGGGCAAAAGACGCCCTCACGTTTAGTCAACCTTAGTCATAGTTAGGCAAGTTTAGGCAAATTCTGACACACCACTGACACACGGGGAGAGGTCTGTTTTAATGAATTCTCATTTGACATAAAATTTTTCATTTGTTATAAGTTTTATACTAATATCTCAAGCAAAATGAAGCTAGGTTATTAAGGAAGTTCCAAAGGCTAGAAATGAATTTCGGAGATTTTCATCTTAACAGAGTGATTTTAGAACTGAATTACGATGAGGGATATTTATACTGGGATAATTGTGGCGCAACAAACTTAGAAATTCGGAAGAAATTTCCAAATTGGATATGGGAAAAGAGTACAACTGAGTTATCTGCTTTTAGAGAGGATAAGAAAAGAATGGAACTTCTGTTTAATATTCAGCAAATAAGATTTATTCAAGACGAAGTAGATAATCTTAATCAATTTAAAGAGGCAGCCACAGAAATTACTCCAATAATATTACAACATCTTCAGATAGATACGTTTAGCCGAATAGGCAATAGATTCATTTATGTTTCCTCATTAGATAATATTGAGAAAGGAAAAGAGATTATTCAAAAATCTAGACTTATTGAAATTCCTAAGGAGAAGTTATCCTTATTTGGTGAAAATCCTGAGAAGGCTGGTTTTCGTTTGTATATTAAGAATGGAGACCTTCAATATCGGATTGAAATAACAACAATAAAAATGATTGAGAGACGTGGTATAGGAAAAATAGATAAAAAATTCTTTCCAGAATTAGGATTGCGTGTTGACGTTGATTTTGTTATTATTAAAAAAGTAAATGTTTCAGATTTTTCAAGTAGCGAATTCATTCAGGGTAATTACAAATTTCTAGAAAGTAACTTAATAAAATTTATTAGCAAGTAAAAATCCTAAGGGAGGCTAATCTTATGAGCGGCTTGGGAACTGTGGGAAACGATAACGGCAGAGAAAAAGTTGAATACCATACTAATGATGTTACAGAGATGAAATTACATCAAGAAGCTGAAATCGGCACTTCAAGAAGCGCAGTTCGAATTAATTTAGAGACCGATTATGAAATAATGCATAAAACTGGATTTTATCAAGAAGAAGCAAAAATAGAGCCTGCTTACCCAGCAAGTATAATTAGTAACACTATTGATGAAGCGATTAAATTGGTTGATGAAGTTTTAGAAATATATGATACCGATATAACTGAGTGTATAAATACATTCTCACTCTTTGAAGAAAAGGTTAAATTGCTTTGGGAAAACATAGAAGATACAAATGAAAATTTTAAAGAAGTTATGATTAATTTGATAGTAGCGGCGAAAAATTCACATTATCAGAAATATAATGAAATTCAATACAATTCTATCAAATTGGTCTTAGAAAAGATAAAAAAGGTTGTAATTAACAAAGACCGAGTTAAAGAATGTTTAAAACTGTTAAAAGATAGTAAGATTGACCTTTTTGCACCTATTAGGAATTGGGAAAATTATAAAATTGAAATTAAAAAAATTGAATGAATCTAATGAGAATTTATTTTTAGATACTACCATCCAAGTAGACCGTTTCACAGCCCCACCTGAGAAAAAAGAAAAATTAGATAAAATTCTTACACAAGCTAAAAGTCTCTGTACTTCAACATATGTAAAAATGGAATATAGGAGGAGTCTTATTCAAGACCTAGTGTTTTTATACAATGATGCATTAAGCGATGTTAACCATCTTGGCGAAGTAATGTTAAGAATAAATAGGATGCCTCCTCAACAACAAAGAAGAACAAACAGAATGTTTGCGAGTTTAGTATATTTTTTCTTTGATGAAGAGAAAGATATTTTAGCATCTTTAGGAAAGAAACATATAGAGATGTTACGCTTGTGGTTAAAGCAGCAGATAACATATGCGTTAGAAGATTTTGGTGATGGTATTGAATCTATAATTAATAAAACGGATTGCTATAATGCTAAAACTACTCCTCTGCTAAAGGGAGAGAAGTTTGATAATCGTACCGTTCATTGTAAACCAAGTAATAGAAAATGCAAAATTGTTGAGTTTTTCCTTGAAAACATAGATGAGTTTAAAAAGATATATCAAAAACTATCTACATTACCAAAATTAGATGAAGAGCAAGAGAGAATGAAAAGAATTTTAGAAAAAGCGTTAAAGCATCCAATGAATATGGCTGATTATAAAAATTGTTGGAAGTGTGCTGATTCAATTATCGCCTTAGAATGCCCTGAGAATGTTTTATTATTTACAACAAATAGAAAACATTTTGAGCCTATCTGTGAAGAGATTGGCAGAGAATTGGCTAGCTTTGAGTATTGATAGGATTAATTTCTAAACTAACTTGTATTTTTAACAAAAATCTTTTCTAAGCACTCATGTCAGTATTTATTATATACCATTAAGATATTGACGTTGATGACTACTCCCCTAAAGCCCTGGCTTCCCGATTCTGAATAAGATAGCTCTTGAATTTCTCCTTTGCCTGATGAAGCCTAGACTTATCTCTCAATAATTAATCCTCCCAGCGCACAGTCACGATAAAACGACCTTCCTTGACTTCACGGACACCTGGAAGTAAAATCACTTCAAGATTGTCAGGAACCTAAAATTTCTGAAAAAGGGAGGATGTTCGCATGAATACATATCATCAACCTATTGAGGTAACTGATAACGACCTTGCCCTCTTTGTAGGCAAGAATAGCGACTATTACCTCCGCAAATGGGAATTAATGGATAAGGAAAACGAGAAAAACAAATGGAATTTGGCAGCTTTTCTATTGCCGTTATGGTGGACGGCTTATCGAAGAATGTACTTATATAGTTGGTTGTTTTTTGGAATTATCACTATAAATACATTATTTGGAATTTTGCTAAGGATACCAGATATTATCAGTAGCACTGTCGGTCTCATTATCGCTATAATTTATGGTTTATATGGAAATGCGTGGTATAAAAAACATACACTTAAATCAATCTTAGAAGTAAAGATGAGAGTGCCAGATGCTGATAAACAGAAAGAAGAAATTATTCATGCGGGAGGAACTAATATTACAGCGGTAATAGGCATAACTATTTGTTTCTTGCTTATCATGCTAGTCTTGTTTGTTTTAAAAGCTCGAATTCCTGACTATCAATGATATAAATTTGCTAATAAGTTGAGCCGACTGGAAGCCAAAGACCCTAAAGCCTTGGCTTCCCTGGTTTGGAAAAGACAGTAGAGAGTAATTAGCACAATGTAGATAAAGAGGCAAGAAAGATGAAAAGATGGTTTATTTTCAGTTTAGTGATAGTCATATTTTTTTCACTTTGGTTTTGTGTAAGTGAAAAAGAAAAAGACACTGCTGAGGAATCAAAACCAATCGAACCTATAGTTCCTCCAATCACTGAGGAGACTGAATCGAGATTGGAGTTTGAAAAGAATAATGCGTTAGACAGTTATAATAGTCCGATGCGCCTTGATATAGAATTAATGGATAGAGGAAGTAAAATTAACTTTGTCTTTACTCCCCTCATGCCAAGTGGAACTATGAAAACAGAGGAACTGCTTCGACATATATCTAGCTGTGTGACTTTGATTGGTTATGAGCTTACAGAGAATCCACATTGGGTAAACTGTGGAGGTCATGTTCGATTTGTATTTGAAGACCAAGGAGAGATTGCCAGAGTAAGTCTGACAGTATGTGAAAAGTTTATGCAAGATTTCAAAGATTGGAATAAGGCTTGGAAGTATCTCTCTGATGAAATTGAGTGGACTAAAAAAAATGAGCCGCCTGCAAGCCAAATCCCCTAAAGCCTTGGCTTCCCTGGATTGAAAAAGGACGTTGAGCGAATTAACGCCTCATAAAACAGACGATTCATCGTATCTCATTTTCTCATATAAATGGTGGTGCTGTTGCTTGCTAAGCAGAAGGTCGTGGGTTCAAATCCCTCTTTCACTCAGTCAAACACATTCATAATTAGGCAAGTTTAGGCAAAATCTGCGACGTATCTGTGACGTGGGGAGAGGTTTGTTCTCTCTCATTGTAACACCCATAAAGTAAGAGAGGCTATGGAAGCTGTAAATTTAACCTTGCAGGAAGTATATTAATCGAAAGCAGGTCACTTTCGGTCGGCTTGATGGGATAGTTATGCTTTAAATTTACCTAAATTATTTTTAGCTATTCTAACTAAATCATCATATGTAAATAACTTGAAATCTCGAAAATTACTTTCTAGGCTTTTTTGTTGAAGTTTGTACTCAAGCGCTGAATCTCTACCAGCTAATACAATTGTTCTTGGTCGAAAAACAATGAGTTTATATCTTCTTTTAAACCATCTTCGATTCTTATCATTTTCAAAAAAGTCTCTATAGGTCTGTGTTTGAGAAATGGCTGATGATACTTTGAAAGTATGGCGAAATCTATCTTTCCTTCCTGCTATTAATTTTATCCGTGGTAGTTTAATCTCGAGAATGTCACAAAATCCAGTCACACTCTCCATAAAAAAATCAGGAAGAAGAGTTTGAGTGTCACTTTTTAGTTTTAATTGGGCATGAAGTCGTGAATATTCACCTCCTAGAAATACTTGAGAGTGATTTTCGAGAAACCTTTGAATTTCAAATTCTTTTGTATAAGGAGAGTTAATTAAAATTTCTAAATTAAAAATATCTCTTTCACTAAATCGAGATAAACCCGAAATATCAACACTATATCTCCCAAATCTATCAGTATCCGCTTCGGGGGATGCAAGATTTAATTTATCTCCAAATACTTGCTTCACATGATTAGCTATATAGTTCCAAGAAACTTCAGAGATTTTATTAGATTTTGGAACTTTTATTTGATACGTTTTTTGAGCTGAATAATTATGAATAGCAATATCCTTTAACCATAAGTAATATGCCTCATTTTCGTCTAATACAAAAACAATAATTAATATTGGTTCAAGCCTTGTCCTCATATATTCAATTGTTGAAGATTTTAGTCTTATGGGGACAAATTTATCAGAATTTGTGCAAGAAGTTGCTTTAAGTTGAACAGAAAAATTGTATCCTGTAACTCTGTTATCTTCAACTATCTCAATATTCATATCAAGACCATAATCATAGTGAACGTCTCTTATTATCCATTCGATTGGCACATTCTGTCTAATATATAATCTGGAACGTTCTTCAAGAATGTGTGATTGGGTTCTTTCAGGTTTTGGCATTTTTAAAAAAGTATTATACTTATTTAGTTAGAGTAAAATTTTGATTAATCCCTAAAAGCATAACAATTACTATATCGCATGCTATATTTTAAGAAAGATATATAATAATTAGCGTCAAGAATTAAAGAATCCATGCATTACAACATGCTGAAAATTAAATAATATCCTATCAATATCCGTATTATATTACAATTAATGTATCTTATTTCATAGGTATCCCTGAGGTTGAGAATGCCAGGAAGAGGCTGGCAGTGTTGAAGAGCCAAATTCCCTAAAGACCTGGCTTTCCTGTATTGAATCAGAAGGTCGTAGGTTCGAATCCCTCTCTCACTCAGTAAAACGTATCCATAATTAGGCAAGTTTCAGCAAAATCTGTGACGCATTTGTGACGTGGGAGGAGGTCTGTTCACTCCCTATTGAATGACCTTTCTCTTTGTGATATAAATTAGAAAACCACAGCTAAGGGACAACATGAATCCAGCAAGGATGAGTATGTGAATAGAGTGATTAGAAATTTACTCTTGGCTTTCATTTTGTTTTTTTGGGGATTTTTCGGCTTCATCCACGCAACTGACGATAAGATTAAGATAATTACATTTAAAAGAATTGGGGAAATAACCGAGGATTTTACAGAAGGTGAAGAGAATTATTTTTGGCACATAAATGACATGTGTTGTGATGATGAAAACAATTTATATGTGGCAGACTCTGGTTGGAATAAAATTTTTAAATTTAATGCAAAAGGTGAATTTGTATTGTCCTTTGGAAGAAAAGGTCAGGGACCAGGTGAGTTTTATGGGCGCGGATTAAGAATTTCATTTGGAAATGACGGTAATATTTATGTCTTTGACCGTGGAAATTTTAGGCTTACTGCCTTTTCAAAAAAGGGGAAGTTCGTAAAAAGCTTTTCATTGCCTAAATATTTATATGATAGAGCCCAGGTCAATTCTAAAGGGGATATATACTTGGTTTCAACAAGTGGAGAAAAGGTTATTGATTGCTTTGATAAGAATTTTAAGCTGAAAAATAGTTTTTTGGACATTGAGCATCATTTTAAATATCCGTTTTTTAAGCCTACTTCATTTGCACCTCGAAAAGAAATTTCGGAACCTATCTCAGATGATGATTTAGATAAGGTCATAACCAAGAAGGACCACTTAATTGCTTTTTCAAATAATTCCTTAACTGTATTCCATTTTGATGAGAATAATAAATTGATTAATGAATTTAGGATAGAGAATAGAATATTTATAGATGATTTTAAAAAGCGTTTAAAATCTGCAGTGGAAATAGCTGGATTCATAACACCTTTTCGAGTGTTTTTAGATGAAAATGAGAACCTTTGTTTTCTTTATTGGAATAGCACCCTCCCATTTAAATGGGAAATTTATAGATATAGAATAGATGGAACATTTATGGATATAGTGAGATTTTCTGAGAAAATTTTACCTCCAATTTATACAGATAGTTTAGGCAATTTCTATGCAACTAAAGAAGAAAGAACCGAGATTGGCATGTATAGAATTGAAAAACAGAAATAAGTGAACCTTAGCCACCTGGAATCCAAATCCCCTAAAGCCCTGGCTTCCCGATATTGAAAGAAGACTGCTTGCGCAGAAGTTAGCGCCTCATTATGAAAGACGGTTGAAGGGATGAGGAATTCTCGCCATTAAAATCATTTTAATGTAGTCAGTAAGGAGATATAATACATTAACAACCTGGAGGAATAGATGAAAAATACTTATGCAGCACCAACTTATCAATCTGATGGGTTTAATTGTCCTCATTGTGGAGCTTTTGCAGCGCAAAGTTGGTATATAGTAAAAAAACATGATAAATACAGTTCATATGATGTGGAAGAATTACAGATAAACACTTGTCAAAGATGCTTCAGTAATGCTTTCTGGGTAGATGAAAAAATGTTGTATCCAGTTTCTTCTGTTGCGCCATTACCATCAGAAGATATGCCAGAAGACGTTGAGGAGGATTTTACAGAGGCTAGAAATATAGTTAATCTTTCACCTAGAGCCGCATGCGCTCTGTTGAGGCTCGCTACGCAAAGGCTTACGATTCAGCTTGGAGAGAAAGGTAAAAATATAAATGATGATATTGGAAACTTAGTAAAAAAGGGCTTACCTGAAAGAATACAAAAAGCATTCGATTCAGTTAGAGTCATTGGCAATAATGCAATACATCCAGGAGAAATAAATTTAAAAGATGATATTAAAACAGCAATTGCCTTGTTTGGTTTAATTAATATGATAATTGATGTAATGATTACCCAACCAAAAAAAGTTGAAGAAATATTCAATAAAATTCCTGAAGGTGCTAAAGAAGCAATAAAGAAGAGAAATAAAACTGAATGATTTTATTAGGAAGCAAAAAATCTTATGCTATTGAAATTCTATATGGACATCGAAGAAAAACATAATTGCCGCAAGTGTATTATAGTGATGGTAGAACCCAAATCCCCTAAAGCCCTGGCTTCCCTGGATTGAAAAAGATGACGGGGCTGAGAAGCTCCTCGTAAGAACATATGTAAGAGGGAGAACTAAATTCTCATTCTTTTAATATGAATAAAGACATTTCCAAAGTTTATCTTGACACAAATATCATTATAGGAGGCTCAAAACGTCCAGAGCATAAAAAATTAATTAATTTGGCTTTAAAGGGCTTAGTTAAGTTATCCATAGGAGATGAAGTATCTATGGAAATCAGAAAAAGAATTTTTAACCTAAGAAGAGAAAAAGATAAGTTATTTAAAGAGGAGAAGTTGTATAGTCAAGAACAATTTATGGAAGAACTTAATAGAATTACAAATGAAATAATAGGCGCAGAAGAGCAGACTAAAATTGAATTAAATTTTTGGAGAGAAGTAAAACCAGAAAGAGTTAAAAATACCTTCAGAGGAGTGATGTTTATTCTTGAGTTTGAGGGAGAACATAAGGCATTAAGGTATGATACAAAAAATGAAATTTCACTCTTAATTGAACTGATAAAAGTCTTTAAAATTGGCACAGAGGATGCGTTTCATATAATGCAAGCTCATAGTGCAAATATGGATATTCTACTAACCTGGGATGAAAAACAGTTAATAAATAGAGCCAAACGTGTGCCGTGGCTCAAACCAGAAGTTATGACTCCTAAAGATTTTATAAAGAAATTTCAGCAATAAGAATTAAACGATAAAAGAGGAAAAGTGAGAGAGAACCTCAAGAGTTTTTTCTGGCTTTTGAAATGGGGAATTTTCTGGATTCTCATACTTCTGATTTTTGGAGTTCCGTTTTTTTAAAGAAGGAAAAAGAAGAAGGAGGGCATAGGAAATGTCCAAGAAAAGAAAAGAGAATCAAGCGAAATTGAAAGAGCAAAGGCTTGAAAAGGTTAAAAAGAAAATAGAGCAACTTAAAGAGGATGATGAGAGGCTTTTAGAGCCATTGGAGAATTTGAAAGATGTACAGAACATGGAATTTGGCTATTTCAGACACCTAAGCACATTGAGTACAGGTTCGACTCTGATTTTAATTGCTTTTTTTGAGAAGGTGTTTAGTTGTCCACGAGTAGAAGTTTTAGCATTGCTTTCAGTAATTTGTTTTGCTTTATGTTTGGTGTTATCGTTAAAGGCTCTACAGTCGGCAAATAATTTAGTCTTGGTTCCAATAGGAATCAAGATGATTTTTGTTACGAGAAATGCAGACGAGGAAGAGAAGGTGACAAAGAAGAAGGCAGAGAAAGTGCAGGAGGGAATGGACAAAATTACTAAAGCTTTGAAGTTATTGGGACGCTTTGACAAGGTTACAATATGGTTGTTTATTGCAGGAATTGTAACGCTTTTGATTTTTGTAGGGATTAATTTTTTCGAATAAAAAAATAGAATCAGCCTCAACAATCAGTTAGGAGAACTCGTCCGACGCTGAAGCCACAAGCTCCTAAATATCCGTTTTACGAAAGAAGCGACATTCCAAAAAAGGCAATTAGCCATTGACGCTCCTACAGCTCAATATCATACCCATCAAATCGCTCTAAAGTTCTTTCCTCATCCGAACATTCCAAGAGTCCTTCCAACATCCGATATTGAAAGTCGGACAGTGTTGCCCTGGATATACTGACCTTCCAAATAAAAAACTCTCGGACTTTCAAAACAAACGAAAAGATATGGCACGCCTGGCAGGATTCGAACCTGCGACCTAGGGATTAGGAATCCCTCGCTCTATCCATACTGAGCTACAGGCGCACTACTCATTTAAGAATATAACGGAAAGGCTTCCGTATTTCAATTCTTCCTCCGATTTTCAGAATGGTGTTTTGATCTTGTATAATGTTCGTATATTACCTTAAAGGTGGGCTTGATAAATCAAGCCCCTACAGAAGCTGAAATAAGCCTCTACAATTTACCTTGAGATATTTTTATGAGTTTTTCTTTCACCAAGCAATTTCTTTTAACAGGTTTATCATTTTTGATGGCTATGTAGAGAGCCTTGTATGAGCCAACGATCACACTCAATTTCTTAGCACGGGTGAGCGCAGTGTAAAATAAATTTCTCTGAAGCATTATGTAATGCTGGGTAAGAAGGGGCATGACCACTGTCTGATATTCGCTGCCCTGTGATTTATGAACTGAGACAGCATAAGCAAGAGTAAGATCATCCAGTTCTTCTCTTTCGTAGACGACCGACTTTCCGTAAAAATCCACAAAGATCCGGTACTGCTGCTTATCAATATGGGAAACCACTCCAATATCGCCGTTAAAGACTTCTTTCTCATAATTGTTCCTGAGCTGCATCACTTTATCATGGCTTCTTATCTCCCGATTTCCGAATTTAAGGCCTTCTTGAAAACGATTGAACTTTTTCTGCATCTCTGAATTAAGATTATCAACTCCAACAAGACCTCTGTACATAGGGCTTATGATCTGAATCTCGGGAGAAAGAGGGTGCAAACCAAACCTTTTGGGTATACGCCAACCGCAAAGACTCATTATTGTACTGAAAACCTTTTGTTCGTTCTCCTGACGAATAAAATAAAAATCAGCTTCCTTTTCACCTCGAGGAGGATAAACTAACGACTGTCCACGATTGATACGATGGGCGTTAACGACAATAAGACTATCCTTTTCCTGACGAAAAATTTCATCCAGCCTCACAACATCTACTTCCTGCGATTCTATAATATCCTGAAGAAGATTCCCCGGTCCAACAGAAGGAAGCTGGTCTTTATCACCGACCAGAATAAGGCGCATCGAGGAGGGAACTGCTTTTAATAGATTATACATAAGGGGCAAGTCCACCATCGAAAATTCATCGATGATCAGAGCATCTCCAATGAGGGGGGATTTTTCCCCACGCCGGAAAGTGCCGAGCTTGGGATTATATTCTAAAGTCCGATGAATTGTCTTCGCCTCCATCTGGGATGCTTCAGCCAACCTCTTGGCTGCCCTCCCTGTAGGGGCTGCCAGGAGAACTTCTCTTTCCCATTTATGGAAGATATCAACAACAGCTTTAATGATGGTCGTTTTGCCTGTCCCGGGACCTCCAGTTATAACCAGGATTTTCTTATCGAAACACTCTTTTATGGCGCGCTTTTGCATGGAGGAGAATTCAAGGGATAATTCTTTCTCCACATCAGAGATGGCACTACCGATATCAAAATCGGGAGTGAGACATGTAAGCGAAGACAATCTATGTATAGAGCGTACAACTTCCTCCTCGGCTTTATAGAAAAAAGGAAAGTAGATGCTCGTCTCCGAATCAACCTTTCCTGCTATTACTGACTTCTGTCTTTTAAGCTCCTGTATGGCTTCTTTTATCTTTTCTTCTTCGACTTCAAGATCCTCCCTGCATCTTTTTTCTAAATCTTTCTGGAGAGAAAAAACATGTCCTTGCTCATTATCTTTTTCTAAGAGATAGCGAATATAGGCTTTTATCCTTTCCGGGGAAGAAGGACTCATTCCCAGCTTCAAAGCCATTTTGTCTGCAGTCTTAAAGCCAACTCCCCAGATGTCAAGGCAAACTTGATAGGGATTAGTCTTCAATACACTAAAAGATTTCTCTCCGTATTGACGGTATATCTTTGTAGCCAAATTAGTGGAAACATTGTGCCCCTGAAGGAATATGATAAGCTCTCTTATATGTTCGTGCTCACTCCAGGATTTCTTTATCTCTTTCAATTTAACACGACCCACTCCTTCGACTTTCTGCAATTTGTCAGGATTCTTGGAAAGAATATCTATAGTTCGATCTCCAAATTTCTTAATAATTCTTCGAGCCAATACAGGCCCTATGCCTTTGATTAAGCCTGAAGAGAGAAATTTCTCGATTCCCTTGATTGAGGCGGGCAGGACAGGAAGATAATTTTCCACCTTAAATTGCTGCCCAAACTTAGGATTCATTACCCATTTCCCTTTTATCTTCAGCACCTCTCCAGGAGATAAAGGTGGGAACGAACCGATAACCGTCATAGACTCCCCATTTTCAGGAACAAATTTGAAAACCGTGTATCCTGTATCAGGGCTGTAGTATATGATGTGCTCGATAGTACCTTCAAAATAATCCATGATTACTTTCTTTCTCATCTGTGACGCTTTTTTCGATTTACTACTAGTTCCTTACGATTATCTTACATTTATCCCCATTTTTTATTTTTAATTTCTGAGCGGCAGAGCTCTCCTTCGCAGCAATCTCAATCAGTCCTAAGCTGCCGATAAGAAAAAGAAGTTCTCCTTTCTTCACAAAAGAGTAGCTTTGCTCAAAGGAAGTAATCTCCCTATCATTAATGGAAAGGCTAAGTGTTTTCTTGCCCGTTTTTTTCTGGAGAAGTTCTAACATTCTCTCTGGAATGTTAGTTATTAGATTGCCAAATTTATCTATGTATAGTATATGGCCAATTATTTCATCTCTTTTTATCTGTGGCTTCTCCGCGTTAGACTTTTTGTACGAAGTTGTTTCAGGCCCAAATTCCTCGCAAGAGATACCTCTTGAAAGCCAGGCTGCAACAGGGGCCATTTTGTCTCGTCCTTCAAAAGTCCTGCTTAGTTCTGGAAGAAAATAGTTTTGATTTGTGACTTCTCTTAATTGCCTAATACTTTCCTCCTCTAACACTAAACTTAACACTCCGTTATCCGGAGCAATAAAAAAATAATTTTCTGTTTCAGCCAAAACGATATTTCGAGAGGTGCCAACTCCCGGATCAACAACAACTAAAAAAATTGTTCTGGCGGGAAAATATTTAAAGGAAGAAAATAGAATAAAGCTCCCCGCCTTGATATCAAAGGATGGAAGGCGATGTGTGATGTCGATTATTCGAGCTGAGGGATTGATTTTAGCGATAACACCTTTTAGCGAAGCCACAAAAAAGTCATCTTCCCCAAAATCTGTCATCAAGGCTATAAGAGGGTATTTCACTATTCAATATATTATTCGAATCCTTGCCATCGGTCAACTTCGCTAAAATGGGACTAAAATGAGGTCAGACCTTTCAAACTTTTATAAAATATTATTGCCCTATTAAAAGATTAAAAAGACAGTAAAAAAGGGGAAAGGCTACTTTATTCTCTTTTGCAACAAAGTGAAAGATCGCAATACATTAAAAAAGTAGCCTGTCCCCTTTTCTTTCACATGAATCAAGCGCCTGCAATTTATTTATAAGATCAGGTTATTTATATAATTTAAAAGGTGGGCTTGATGAATCAAGCCCCTACAATATGAATAGAAACACACAAGATATGAATAAAAGGTTATGAATAAAAGGTAAGGCTGGCTTTTTTTTTATCTAATTATTTTAAACAGGCGATTCCATCTTGCTTTTATGATAAAATTTGCAAACTTTTTCAATCTTTCTCTCATACCTGTCTTTTTATAAGCATCCTTTTCAGCATTATATGAAAAATAGACAACCCAGGGTTTCCCTTTTATTAAGTTAAGATCTAAAAAACCCCAGCTGCGGCTATCCTGACTGTTATCCCGATTATCTCCCATGACAAAACAGTGACCAGCAGGTACAAACACTGGTCCGAAATTATCCTTTATTGAATTATTATAATAATAATAATCATCCCCGGCGCGAGCTTGGCTATCAATATGAACCTTGTAATTCTCAGATATGGGCACATCGTCTACGAAAACCTGTTTATCCTTAACCTCAACTTTTTCCCTCTCCAAGCCAACAACTCTTTTGACAAAATCCTTCCTTAAATCATCCGGAAACTTAAAAACAACAATGTCATGTCTCTTTATTTCTTTTCGGGGGATTATCAATTTCTCCAGCGATAAAACAGGCTCATAATAGACCATCTTATTGACAAGGAGAAAATCTCCCACGAGCAAAGTAGGTTCCATAGAACCAGTAGGAATCTGAAAGGCCTGGAAAACAAAGGTCATGACAAAAAAAACAAATACAGCTGTTTCTGCAAGAAGCTCAAATAATTCCCGATAAAAGTTTTTTTCTCGCTTTTTCTTTGCTTTTTTTATTCTAAATTCTTTTTTCATTTCAAACCACGAATGAGACGCTTAATATAACTAAAAAAATAAAATTCATCAATATTGTATTTTTAACTACCGGTAGAAAAGATGGCCAGTTATCCAGGTTCCTCAGGCCAACTTTGTAAGCCATGAGAGGCAGAGGAAGCGTAACTACTGCCAGTAATGACCAGATCGGCCAGCCTCCCCAGACCACGCCGCTCAAAACAAGAATATAGCAACTTAAAGCCAAAAATAGATAAATCAACAGACTCTTTTCGAATCCAAAAAGTATGACCCAAGTCTTTCTTCCCGTTGAGAGATCAGCTTCTTTATCAGCAAACTCATTAATCAATAAAACCAGAGTCGTTAAAATGCCAGAAGGAAAGGCCACAGCAAGAACCCAAAAAGAGGAAAAACTCTCAGCCTGAACATAGTAGGCTCCTAAAACCATTAAAGGCCCCCAGGCTAAAAATATGGCAATTTCTCCCAATCCCTTGTTGACCAAGCGTGCCGGAAAACCGTTGTAGCTGAAAACAAAAAATAGAGCAGCCAGCCCTATGAATAAAATTATATTTCCGTTTGATACAGAATTAAGATAAAGGCCAATCGCTGAGCCTAAAATAGCGAAAACGAAGGATACAGCCAGAGCCTCGTTAGGTTTGATAAATCCATCCAAAACCATTCGGCTTCCCCCAGAAAAAGGGACTAAGGCATTCTTGTTGGAAGCGTCGTTCCCGCTTTTAAAATCGAAATAATCATTAGCAACGTTACAGCTAATATGAAGAAAGCAGGCTCCAAAAAAGGTTAAAAGGAATAACACTAAATTGAATTGGCCCCTCTGCCACCAAGCAAAAGCCGTTCCCACAAAGACAGCCCCTGCAGTGACGACCAAAAATGGTAAGCGTAGAAGGAGGAGAATCGCTTTTGATTTTTTCATCTAATTCACCAAGATAACTATTATATTTCTCTTGCATAAATAATCAAGTCTGACCCCACTATTTCTCCAATTCGCCTTTACTACCTATTTATATTATACTTATTTATATTATACTTAACCCATGAACATCACTCTTTTTGGCTATCCAAAAACAGGAAAAACCACTTTGTTTAATCTGCTCACCGGCGCGAAAATAGATGTCAAATCTTATGAAACAGGGAAAAAAGAGCTCAACCGAAGAACATTCCCTGTTCCCGATTCTCGCTTGGAAAGAATATGTGCTCTTTACCCAGAAAAAAATAAAATCCCGACAACAGTCGATTTCATGGACCTGGCTGGAATCTCTTACGGTGATGTCAAAAACAGTGCCTACCTGAGTTATCTCCGAAAGGCAGACGGTCTCACTCATGTTGTAAGGGGATTTCTCGATACTCAAATTCCCCATCCAAAAGAGAAAATCAGTCCTGTGGATGATATCCTTTCCATGGAGGAGGAACTCATCCTGTCCGATTTAGTCTCGATAGAGGCCAGGCTGGAAAAACTGGAAAAAGAACTGAAAAAGTCAATAGTCCCCGAAGGAGAAAAAGAGAAAGAACTCTTCGGACGCCTGCGCCCCCATCTCGAGGAAGGAAAAGCGATTCGGGAAATAGATTTTTCTCCATCAGAGGAAAAACTCAGCCGCAGCTTCTCTTTTTTAAGCCAGAAGACACTTTTACATATGATTAATGTCGACGAGAATGATATTCCCTTAATTGAGAATCCTGATAAGATTTACTCATCTGAGAAAAAAGGAGTGAAAGTCCTTGCTTTTTGCGGAAATATTGAGGCGGAAATTCTTGAATTGGAAGAAAAGGACAAAGGAGCTTTTCTTTCTGAGTACGGATTAAGAGAGCAGAGTGCTCCTAAATTCTTAAAGGCTTCCTACGATCTTCTTGAAGCTATTACTTTTTTCACAATCGGCAAGGATGAAGTCAAAGCCTGGACAATCAAGGAGAACACGACAGCCTTGAAGGCAGCAGGCTCAATTCATTCAGATATAGAAAAAGGCTTTATCCGGGCAGAAGTCATCTCCTGGGAAGAACTCCTCAAGCACAGCTCCTTTCAGACCGCTAAAGAAAAGGCAGCCGTGCGCCTGGAAGGAAAGGACTACCTCGTGCAAAATGGAGATGTTATATATTTCCGCTTCTCGCCGTAAATTATTGCTAAGAGATCAGGTTATTTATAAATTTTAAAAGGTGGGCTTGATGAATCAAGCGCCTGCAATTTATTTAAGATCAGGTTATTTATAAATTTTAAAAGGTGGGCTTGATAAATCAAGCCCCTACAAAATATAAATCAGATGCATAGGCAAGATGAAGAAAACATTTGAGATTAAAGCTTCAGATAGTGATTCCTCTGCCCGGACCGGGATCATCCACACCCAGCATGGAACTGTTGAAACTCCTGCTTTCGCTCCTGTGGCAAGTCAGGGAACTGTGAAGGGCCTTCCCCACAGCCTGCTTCAAAACCTGGGAGCTCAGCTCATGCTCGTCAATGCTTACCATCTGTATCTTAGGCCTGGCGTTGAAACAATAAGCAGACTGGGAGGAATTCATTCTTTCATCTCCTGGCAGAAGCCAGTTCTCTCTGACAGCGGCGGTTTCCAGATCTACAGCCTCTCCCCTCTTGTTAAAGTGAAAAAGGAAGGAGTTGAATTCACCTCTCATCTCGACGGAACGAAAATCTTTCTTTCTCCCGAGGACGTCGTAGATATTCAGACAAGGTTATGTTCGGATATTATAATGGCCTTGGATCACTTCCACCCCTTCCCTTCTTCTGAAGAAAAGATAAAGGAAGCAGTGAAGCTTACCACTCACTGGGCTCAGCGCTCCAAGACCCACTTCCTTCAGCAGGATTCTTCTCAGCTTCTATGGGGCATAACCCAAGGCAGTGTATACTGGAACCTGAGAAAGCAGAGCATCGAGGATTTACTTAAAATCGATTTTGATGGGTATGCTTTAGGAGGGCTCGGGATAGGAGAGCCAAAATCTCAATTCGCAGAAATCATGGAGAGAGCCGATTCCCTTCTTCCAAAGGAAAAGCCTCGCTATCTCATGGGCATAGGCTACATCAGTGACATCTTGGAGGCGGTGGAAAGAGGGATAGATCTTTTCGACTGTGTTCTACCTACAAGAAACGCCCGAAACGGAACTCTCTTCACAAGCAACGGGAAAATCGTCATTAAAAACGTAAAATATGCTCAAGACCAAAGACCTCTTGATGAAGGTTGTTCATGCTATACTTGCCAGAATTTCTCCCGTGCCTACCTCCGCCATCTCTACGAAAGACAGGAGATTAGCTCCGCTATCCTTAATACAATCCACAATCTTCATTTTTATCTTGACATCTTCAGGAAAATTAGGCAATCTATTCAATCAAATGCGTATAGTCGTTTTAAACGAAGTATAATTAAACAGAGAGAGGAAGAATAAAATGATATTTAGTGGGCTTTTCCTTTCCCTTTCCCAAGCTCCACCCGCTCCTCGCAGCGGGGGGGTCTCCCTCCATTTTTTTATTATGATGGGCCTCGTCTTCCTGGTCTTCTACTTGTTACTTATCAGGCCTCAGCGCACAAGACAGAAAAAGCATCAAGAAATGGTTGAGAACCTCAAGTCAGGAGACAAAGTCATAACGTCAGGTGGGATACACGGAACTATCATGGGAGTTCAAAAAGACAGGCTTGAGCTAAAAATAGCTTCCAATGTCAAGATTGATATCACCAAAACCTCTATTGCAGTCATCCTAACCCCGCCAAAAAAGGAAAAGTAACATATCCTTGATCCGCTATTTATAGATAAATTTCATTCGTTTCTCTTCGTGTGAAAGTAATTGATTTAAGATGAAAAAAGGCCTACGTTGGAAAGTTATTCTAACCGCCTTGGTCATTGTTTTTGCTTTAATCCTCGCCTACCCTCCCAAAGACAAAATAGAACTAGGGCTTGACCTCAAAGGAGGAATGCATCTTGTCCTTCAAGTTGTAACGGATGACGCCTTAAATTACGAAACCGATCAGGCTATTATGCGTCTCGGAGAACAGCTAAAAAAGAAAGATATTGAACATGAAGCAATCACTAAGAGTACAATAAGTAAATTTTCCCTCCAAGAAATCAACCCTGAGCAAGAAGGGCAGATTAAAGAACTCCTGGACGACTATTTCAGGGATTGGGATTACTCTATCATCGGCAGAACAGTATCCCTTTCCTTAAAACCAAATATTGCCCGATATTACAGGGACCAGTCAGTCAACCAAGCTCAGGAAACAATCCGAAACCGAGTTGACGAACTCGGGCTTACTGAACCGACTATACAAAGGCAGGGCCTAACAACAGGAAGCGACAGGATTATAGTCGAACTTCCCGGAGTCGAAAATCCGGAAAGAGTGAAAACCATCCTTAAGACCACAGCCCTCTTGGAATGGAAACTTGTCAAAGCAGGACCAGCGCCTGATAGAGAGACCCTGCTTGCGAATTTTGGTGATAAGGTTCCCGAAGATCAGCAGGTCATAAGGGGAGATCCCAGGAGAACAGAGGGAGGTTACTACCTTGTAACTCAGGTAGCCCCAGTTACAGGAAAGGATCTGCGAGATGCCCGCCCTTCCATCGATGAATGGAACAACCCATCTGTATTATTCTCGTTTAACGCGGACGGAGCTCGAAGGTTTGCTAAACTTACTTCAGAAAATCTTAACAAGCCCCTGGGTATTATCCTGGATGGAAAAATTCAAGAAGTGGCAACTATCGAAGATAGAATCTCTGACAGTGGAGTATTACGTGGCAAATTCACACAAGAACAGGCTGAAGATATTTCTCTTGTGCTTAGAGCAGGTGCGCTTCCAGCTTCGATCAAATATTTGGAGGAGAGAACGATCGGTCCTTCACTGGGCGCTGATTCCATCCGGCAAGGACTTGCAGCTATCTTCATAGCCCTTATTTTAATCATGGTGTTCATGGTTCTCTATTACCGGCTCTCTGGATTTAACGCTGTTATTGCCCTCATTTTAAATATCATCATACTGATGGGCACTTTAGCCTACTTTAAAGCGGTCCTTACGCTTCCTGGTATTGCAGGAATCATATTGACTATAGGTATGGCAGTCGATGCCAATGTTTTAGTCTTTGAGAGGATAAGAGAAGAGCTTTCTTCAGGTAAGGGTATATATAGTTCGATTACATCTGGTTTTTCTCGTGCTTTCAAGACAATTCTGGATGCAAACATAACCACTATCATCGCCGCTATTTTCCTTTTCCAGTTTGGAACTGGTCCCATTAAAGGATTCGCAGTTACGCTTATTATCGGCATTACGGCAAGCATGTTCACCGCCGTATTTGTTTCCCACTTAATTTTTGACTTATTCCATTCAAAAAGAAAGAAAAGAGAGAAATTAAGTATATAAAAATGCAGATATTTAAAAAGCCCGACTTCGATTTTATGAAGTACAAGCTTTTTGCCTTCGGCCTGTCTGGAATCATCATTATAGGTGGGATCATTAATATCACCAAGGGCAAAGGACTGAATGAGGGGATCGATTTTGCCGGGGGCTCGCTGGTCCGGGTGATGCTAAAAAACGAGATTCCTATAGATGAAGTCAGGAAATTATTGAGTGAGGTTGGTTTAGAAAAAAGCCGGATACAGGAAATAGGCGCCAGCAAAAGAGAATATATGATCAGAAGCTTGCAGACTACAGGAGAGAGCCAAGAAGAAGAAATAGAAGCCCATGAAATCATCGGGAATAAAGTAATAGAAGCTTTAAGACTACAGGAAGACA
>Ga0209986_10001710_pt1 | contig 20788 bp, 15 predicted proteins | sample BlataG_FD_183168 | JGI IMG/M metagenome (GOLD analysis project Ga0209986, IMG submission 183168) | Deep subsurface microbial communities from Black Sea to uncover new lineages of life (NeLLi) - Black_00105 metaG (SPAdes) (version 2) | ecosystem: Environmental > Aquatic > Marine > Oceanic >... | reverse complement strand
GGAAGATATTGGTAGTTATAGGACCGATACCGTAAAAATTGGTCAATTTATCTTCTAAATCTTTACTATTTTGGGCTTCTTTATGCAATTCTTTTAAACTTCCTCTATATTTTTGGAGGAGGGTCTCACAATTTTTCAAAATTTGGGTAGAAGTTTTTCCATCATAACGTACATAACCACCCTCTCTCATAATCGGGTTTACCAAAAAATCCCAGCCCGCTTTTAATACCTTTCTTGGCTGTAAAAGATTATATCTTTCGAAGGTTTTGTAAGTATTTTTAGCAATTATTTCTGATATTCTTGCCCCAAAGAGGATACTGGCCAAAAACCATTTAAAAATTTCTTTATCATTATTTTCTTTTAAATAGATACCCAGCTCCTCAGAATATAATTCGCTTTTTTTTAATCTTTTTATATCCATTTGCATCCTTACATACCTATAATTTCTATAAAATCATCCTTCTCTATGATCTATTTATTTTCTTTTCATCTCTTTAAGATGGAGCAAGTAAATGTTTACTTTTCTAATGTAATGATTTCTTCACAGTAATCTGAGTAAGGTCTAATACAATCATAATTTCTAGTAAATCTCAACTTGGGATTTAGTCTTCTAATTAACTCTTCAGTTGGTCTTTCATAGACTTCTTTACAAACTTCTTTTGTATCTAAATCTAGAATAATGCAAGCCTCTAGAGATGGACAGTAGTTCTTAGAATGAAATATAATTTTATTTTCTGACTTTTCCACTATGGGTGCTTCGCTACTTTTTATACCTATCTTCATAAGGATCAAATGATATGCTTTTTCGAGATCACCACCTCTTAACTTACGTATTATTGTTTTATTATTTTCAAACCACTGCATCCTTTTATTAAGAAGATCCTCTTCTATGTTTATCCATTCAGATTTCCAAAATTTTCTTACTAACTTTCTTATATCGTTATTATAAAGTTTGAGACATTCTTTCTTAAGAATACCATCATGTATATTAATCTCGGCATTCGACTTTTTAATAATTTCCTTGCAACTTAAATTTATCATGTCTCTTCCAGTTTTTATCGAGTCTCTTATAGACACTCCATATACTACTTCAGAAATATTTGACCAAATTATTGATCCCGTGCACATAGGACATGGTTCGTGAGTTGAAATGATAAGACAACCGGTTAGGTCTTTTCTATAAATTTTTGAAGCCTTCCTTATTGCATTAATTTCTGCATGAGCTATAGAATCTTGATCCGTAACCTCTGTATCATGTGCACTTGCAATTACTCTTCCGTCTTTAGCCACTACTGCTCCAAACCCTTTATTCCCCTCTTTTAAAGAGGTTTTAGCCTCTTCAATTGCAACCTTCATAAATTCTTTATAGTGCTTACCTGTCATCATAACCACACCTAAAAATCGTACTTTGTAAAGTAATAGCTAAACCAATTTTACCTAACGTTTTGCGGATAAAAGAAGTTACTGAAGGCGTTTATGTAAGCGAAGTGAACCGTATATCCGCTTTTAAGCAATCCTGTTTTTAATTCCATATCTCTCACACAACCTCTTTAAACTCTCTTCAAGTTCTTTTTGATATTCTTTTGATGAAGATATGCTTTTCTCATCTTCTGTCTATATCCTCTTAATTTGAATTCTTTTTTACTTTCACGGTGATCTGAGGTTGTCACAGAAGGACTTATTATAAAATAGGATGTGCCCCTATTTATTCTAATTTATTCTATGACAAGATACGATTCATAAAAAATTCCATAAACCTATTCTTATCTACAAACGTACATACATCCACATTTGGACTTAACCCTTCTACAACCCATGTATCTCCATTATCGCTTATTTCTACATGAACCGAGCTCTTGTCTACAAATGTCTGGTCGATGGTTACCGCAACGGCTAATGGATCATAAAGTGTGGGTACTTCCCTACCCCATAAGTGATAAAGTTCACAGAGCGCATTAGTTAGAGATGTATTAGCATTTCTAATTCTGTTCCTGTTTTCTTTCCATAACTTAAGATGCGCTGTAACTTGTAGACCGACTGATAATATTGGTATACCAGAAGTGAATATAGACTTAGAAGCTTTTGGGTCACATCCTAGATTGTAATCAGATCCCGGTTTTTGTTCGATTTTTATACCATAACCTATATAAAAAGGACCACCCATCACCACAATTTCATTGATCATACCTTTTATCTCTGGGCTTTTTTTAAGAGCCATGGCAATATTAGTTAATGGACCAATACTTATGATGGTAATTTCCCCAGGTGATTCCTTTACTTTTGAGATTATGAAATCAACAGCATTCAACTTACGTGGCTCGGTTAAATCATAATCAATAGACCATGATACCTGCTTGGCCTGGGGTTTACCTATTAATCCTGGTACTTCAAGCCCTTTTGCTACAGGTATATCCTCTCTACCTGCAAGATGGAGTAGTTTTAAGGCAATTTTTGTTCTTCCATCGATGGCATTCTCTATACAGACACCAATTATTTTAAGTTCTGGAGACTTAACTGCTAGAGCCAACGCAAATGCATCATCAATATCATCACCTATGTCTGTATCAAGAATAATTTTTTTAGGTTTTTTAAATAAAACTGAATATCTCTGTTTCATCATAATAATCCTAATCTCCTATTATTAATGAGCTAAAATATAAATTCATAAGAGCTTAATAAAAATACTTTCTACATGTTAAGGCACATCCTTGGGGCAACATTTTTTTAAATGCTCAATTAAAAAAGGAAATATTGTTTTAAAGAATAACAACTTTCTAAATTTGCCTTGAGTATTGTATCATTTACTTATGCCTTAAGGCTTGAGAAATAGCTTCTCGGATGCCCTCTTTGGGGGCTTCATAACCCCACCATATCTCCTTACCATTTATAAATATTCCCCGAGGAATTTGATAACGAGAAAGAATCGATCTCTCATCTGCACAATATTCATGAACTACTACTGAGTCGCCAAACTCTGCAGCAACCTCACGGACTCGTTGGGCTTCAATGTCACTTGTCTGACAGAAGGTATGCCAGAAAAGATCAACTACTACTTTGCCTACTATGGGTTTAAACCGGAAGTTTGGTTTTAATAACTGGGGGAATTCTACTGATTCCTCAAAGAATTTCCCTAAAATAGCTATCGTGCCTTTTCGCTCTATCATTGAAAAGCCATACTTTTCGAAAAATGGAGCTGGCATAAACCAGTGATTATGGTAATATCCTATGATTATTATACCTTTACGGCCCTGATGTTTCGCCTCCTCTTCAGCTGAGTTAATCAAGGCTCGCCCTATACCTCTACCGTTTGCTTTTCCCATAACAGTCAGACAGGGAATAACCATTAGATCCTGTCCGATCGGACCCCAGGGACAAATTTCTATAGGCATAATATGCAAAAATCCTACTCGCTCATCATCAATTGAAGCAATCTTCACCCGTGAGCCTTTTTCGTGCATGTTTCGAAGCCAGGCAATTCGTCTCTTGGCAAAGGTATCTATTTCTTCCTTTAGCATATGTTCTGATATGCCATTAATGTGAGTACAAGTTCCAACGAAGTATTCATCGGTCTTATCCATCATGTCGTAAATTTCTATTGATGACATTTGTCTACCCTCCTTGCTTTTGGTCTTCCTCTCTATTTCGTTTAGTATCTTTCTCTCAACATCGGTATTTCTATAAATCTTGAGATTATACCAAGGTTATATTTACTATCAGAATTGATATGTTTCCCAGACAGAACTTTTCTTCAGGTATATTCCTATTTTATAATTCGACAAAGTCTGCAAAAATCCTCTTTTTTGGAAGAAAGTTTTCGATTGTGGGTTTTTGGTTTACAGTCAGAAGATGGTTAAAATTTTAAGGATTGATGGTATTGATAAAGAGTTGAATTACTTTTGCTCCGCCGATAAATGTCCCTGCCATACTTCCCAGATTGGCAAGAGCAACTACCAGTAATATTTTAGTAACCCGATTATGAAAAAAGTCTTTAAGGGTAGTTATGTTCCCCAGCTGTTCGAAATCTTCTACCCGGGGACGCCTGATTAGGGCTTCCGCAATACCGGCAAACCACCCGGCAGCTAAAAGAGGATTTAAAGAACTAAAAGGAGCTGCAGCAAAGGCAGTAAGAATAGAGAGAGGGTGTGCCATAGCTATTAATGCCCCCAGGGCAGATAGGGAACCGTTCCATAAAAACCATTGAACAATTTGCTCAAAACCGGTAGGGGGTGAATAGGTAAAAGTTGAGGCGATAATAGCAATTATTGCCAAAGGGATACCCCAGACTAATACTTTTATATAGTTGGAAGTAGAAGGTATTTTAGTAAGAGCGGTTAAATCATGCTCTTTATCTATTTCTTTTTTAATCCCCGGAACATGTCCGGCACCAACAATAGCAATGACTTTAGTGCCCGGAGCCAGTTTTATTTTTTCAGCCAGGTATTGATCTCTTTCGTCTATTAAAGTATTTTTCAATCGGGGGAATGAACGGGCTAATTCGCTTAAAGCCACAGTAAGGACATCTTCTGATTTTAGCCTTTCAATTTCTTCTTCCGAAATTTTTTCTCTGCTGAACATACTGAAGATTAACATAAAAAGTATGCGCATTTTCCCCCAAAGACTGAGCTTTTTCCAGACACGGGTAAAGGTGACCTGGATATCTCTATCGGCAAGAACCAGATGGGCATTAATCTCTTTTGCTGACGAAATAGCCTGAATCATCTCCTGCCCCGGATTAATTCCTAATTGCTGAGCTAATCGTTTCTGAAAAGAAGATAAAATCAAATTAACCAGAAGAAGCGGAGCCTTTCTTTGTTTGATTATGGTAATAATATCCATATTTTTCCATTTGTTCCGATTGTTTATACTGTTATAGCGGGCAGAACACAGCTCTACACAGACACTGTCCGGCTTTTCTTGCTCAATTAATTCTTTCACTTCCCGAGCACTATCTTTAGAGACATGAGCAGTGCCTACTAATAAAATTTCTTTTCCTTCTTTTTTTAATATATGGATATTTTTACTATTCAGTAACAATTGTTTATTTCCTCCGGGTAAAAATAGTGTGAATTTATTTATGTTTATAAAATTGAAATAATATTATAACATAAATAAATTGTGAAGAATAATTTTTAAACCTACCAGGGGACGGTCCCCTGGTAGGTTTTTTTATTTTATTAGCTGTTCGGCAATCTGAACGGCATTTAAGGCGGCGCCTTTTCGCAGGTTATCAGATACCACCCACATCACCAGGCCATTTTCGGTAGAGATGTCCTCTCTGATTCTGCCGACAAAGACTTCATCTTTCCCTTCGGCAAATAAAGGCAGGGGGTATTCTAATTTTTCCGGATTGTCAATTACTTTAATCCCGGGGAAAGTACTCAATATTTCCCGGGTCCTCTGCACAGAAATTTTCTTTTTGGTTTCTATGTGAATTACTTCCGAATGAGCCCGGTAAACCGGAACTCTCACTGTGGTGGCAGCCACCCGAATATTATTATCTCCAAATATCTTTCTGGTTTCATCTAACATCTTCATCTCTTCAGAAGTATAGCCGTTTTCTCTAAAGGAACCGATATGGGGGAGCGCATTATAAGCTATCTGATAAGGATAGGCTTTGATTTCAAATTTTTCACCTTTAGCAATAGAGGCAGCTTGATTTTTTAATTCCTCTATGGCTTCTTTCCCGGTTCCGGAAACGCTCTGATAAGTAGCCACAACAACCCTTTTTATCCCTACTTCATCATAAATCGGCTTTAAAGCTACTACCATCTGAATGGTAGAACAGTTAGGATTGGCAATTAACCCCTTATGCTGTTTTAGATCATCAGGATTAACTTCCGGAACTACCAGAGGAACGTTGGGGTCCATACGGAAGTATTTACAATTATCTATCACTATCGTCCCCTGCCGGACTGCCAGGGGGGCAAAGCAGGCACTTACTTCATCACCGGCTGAAAAAAGGGCGATGTCAATCCCGGAAAATGAGTCTTCTTTTAACTCCCGGACGGTAATTTTTTCTCCGTTAAATTGATATGCTCTGCCAGCTGATCTGGCTGAGGCGAAGAGGCTTAATTTTTTCACCGGAAATTTTCTCTCTTCTAAAACCAATCTCATCTCTTCTCCTACCGCTCCGGTAGCTCCTACGACGGCTACATTATATTTTCTCATTTTTCTTCACCTGCTTTATCTAAATTAAATTCTTTATGGACTGCTCTCGCCGCATCTTCTATGCGGGAAGCGCTGATCAGACAGGATATTCTAATTCCGGAAGTGCTAATCATGTCTATATTTATCCCTTGTTTGGCCAAGGCACCGAACATCCTGGCGGCTATAGCCGGGTCGCTGGTGATACCTGCTCCCACAATAGAAACTTTTGCCACTTCCGATTCGTAGATTACCCCTTTAGCTCCAATCTCTTCTGCAATCTGCTTAGTAATTCGAATAGCTTTATTAAAATCGTTTAAAGCCACGGTAAAGGCTATGTCATTAACCTCATTATGGTGGGCACTTTGGATAATCATATCTACAATTATCTCTTCTTCGGCCAAGGCTTTAAACAATTTATAAGCTACGCCGGGAACATCCGGAACCCCCTGGACTACTATTTTACCTACATTGGTCTCCTGGGTTACTCCCCTTACGATTACTTTTTCTAACATCGGGTCTACCTCCTTTATAAGTGTACCTTCTCCTTCAACAAAAGATGATTTAACTAAAATCTTTACTTTATAATTTCTGGCCAGATCTATAGCTCTATAGTGCATCACCTTGGCGCCCAAACTGGCCATCTCGGCCATTTCATCATAGGAAATTGCCGGAATTCGACGGGCTGTGCGGACAATTCGGGGGTCAGCAGTGTAGACTCCCTCGACATCGGTATAGATTTCACATCTGTCTGCCTCCAACTGGGCGGCCAGGGCTATAGCGGTAGTATCTGACCCTCCCCTGCCCAAAGTAGTGATATCACCATTGGCATCAATACCCTGAAAGCCGGCAACGATAATTATTTTACCTTTTTCTAAAGCTGACTTTAATTTTTTATGGTTTACGGCGGTAACCTTAGCCCTGGTATGAACGGCATTGGTAACAATCCCGGCCTGCATTCCGGTAAAAGAAATGGCTTCCCAACCAAGAGAGTGAATAGCCATAGTTAGTAAGGCGATAGAAACCTGCTCACCGGTAGAAATTAGCATATCTAATTCTCGTTCATTGGGAGAGGAGGTAATTTGGCCGGCCATTTTGATTAATTCATCGGTGGTCTTCCCCATCGCTGAAACTACTACCACCACTTTATTTCCTTCTTTTGCCTTTTCTACTATTTTCTCGGCTACCTTTTTTGTCCGCTCGATATTTGCTACCGAGCTTCCTCCGTATTTTTGCACTATAATTTTATTCATCAGTAAAAATTTACTCCTTTGCTTTCGCATGGTGCAGGCTTGCTTCGTTCCTCGCAATTACAAAATATATTGTTTTTTTTGTAGGGGGCGGATTCATCCGCCCCGGCTTATTTGGTAATTTTTTTAACGGATTCGATGAATCGAACCCCTACCTTAATTCAGAGACAGGCGAGACGCCTGTCCTACGGTTTTGTGTATATCGTTAAGGGCGTATGCAATACGCCCCTACTTCCTGTCAGCAAATAATTTTCTGACTCCCAGCTTCTGAATTCTGAATTATTCTTCTCTTTTTCTTCTTCACTATATACTACATAATACTAATTTTTCTACACGCTGTACGCTAAACGCTCTACGCTATTAATTTTGTTCCTTCTAAATCGACTTCCAATACCAGGGTGCGGCAAGTTATCCCTTCCTTTAAAAAAGCGTCTTTCATTATCTTGCTTATTGTTTCCTCTCTACCCTTTTTGGTTAAGGAAGCTACCGAAGGTCCGGAGCCGCTTAAAGCAATACCTGCTAAGCCCGTTTTTTTTATTTGGGAAAACATACCTTCAATCCCCGGAATAAAGGGTGCTCTATAAGGCTGGTGCAGTTTATCTTCCATAGCCTCGGCCAACACTTCCCAATCGGAATTTTGCAAGGCGTTGACTAAAAGAGCAGACCTGCTTAAATTAAATACCGCCTCAGGCAAAGCAACTTTTTGGGGCAACGCCTTTCTCATCTCTCCCGTGCTTAAAGTAAAATCCGGTATCGCTACTACAACTCGTAAATCAAGCGGGGTTTTTATCCTGGCCCACCTTATCTCCTCCCGGCCTGTTTTATAAGCCAAGGTAAGCCCTCCGATTAGAGCAGGGACAATATTGTCCATATGCCCTTCTAAAGAAAGAGCTAGCTCGAGCATTTCCTGATTAGTTAAATCAATATTATAGAGTCTGGCTGCCCCCACTACTCCCCCTATTATTGCTGAGGCACTACTACCTAATCCTCTGGTAATAGGTATTTCATTGAGCACTCTTATCTTTAATCCTTTTTTATGGATATCTTTATGAGTTCTTTTTAAAACCAGGTTTATAGATTTCCAGATCAGGGTATCCTCTTTCTTTTTGGCTGAAAACTTTTCCGCCCCTTCTCCCTGGTATTCAACAACCAAGCCCTCTTCTATCTCTTCTATCTCCAGCTTTAAATATAATTTTAAAGCCAGACCCAGGCAATCAAAACCGGGACCTAAATTGGCGGTAGTAGCCGGAACTCTAATTTTTATCATAGATTTTCTCTCCTTTATTAGTCGTTTATTAGTCGTTAGTGAATAGTTATAATTCGTATCGCGTATTGCGTATCGAGTATCGCGTTAAGAAAATCAGAATTCAAAACTCAAAACTGTTTTCTGATTTTTCTGTCATTGCTCTGATTTATCAGAGCGCGGCAATCCCCGTTTGAGATTGCTTCGGTTGTTTTGCTCCCTCGCAATGACAAAATACATTGTTTTTTTGTAGGGGGCGGATTCATCCGCCCCGGGTTATTTGGTAATTTCTTTAACGGGTTCGATAAATCGAACCCCTACCTTAATTCAGAGACAGGTGAGTCTGTCCTCTTGAAAATGTGGAACGCCTGTCCTACGGTTTTATCTGTGTCTTAATCTTATAACCAACTAACCAATTAACTAATCCTAAACGAGATACGATTCACGAGATACGAGATACGAATTTATATTTCCACCACTCTGATGGTACTGCATATTTTTTCTACACATTCTAAGCGGGCAACTTCCTCTAAAGCCTCCTGGACATTGCCTTCTTTGGCCTGATGGGTTAAGAAAACAATATCTGCTACTTCTCCGACCTCTCCCTTTTGAATAACCGAAAGAAAACTGACCTTTTTCCGGGCGAAAACACCGGCAATCTCCGCCAGTACCCCGGGCCTATCTTTTACCCTGATCCTTAAATAATAAGGAGAATAAGTTTGGTTGAAATCCCTGATCTTCTTCTTTTCAAAACAATTATACTGGTTATGGTAACTATCATAATTTTTAATTATCTCTACTATATCGCTGACAATCATGCTTCCCGCAGGTAAAGCCCCGGCTCCCAGACCGGAAAAGGTTAAGTCTCCAAAATCCCCTCCCCGGACCAAAATACCATTGTAAGGGCCACCAATATTAGCCAAAGTATGCTTTTGGGGTATTAATGCCGGATGAACCCTTATGTCTAAATCCGTACCTGTGTTTCGAGCCAAAGCCAAAAGTTTAACTGTATAACCCAGCTCTCGGGCATATTCAATATCCAGCTTAGTAATATTTTTTATCCCCTCATAATAGATATTGTCCGGATCAATCTTCGCTCTGAAGGCAATGGCAGAAAGAATAAATATCTTGTTAAAGGCATCGAATCCATCAATATCTTTGCCGGGATCAGCCTCGGCATACCCCTTATCCTGAGCTTCTTTTAAGGCTTCTTTATAATCTTTGTTCTCTTCACTCATCTTGGTGAGGATATAATTGGTAGTGCCGTTTAAAATCCCTATTATTTCCGTCAATTTATAAGAAGTAAGGGAATGGGAAAGTGCCCCGATGATAGGGATACCGCTGGCAACACTTGCTTCAAAAAGAAAATACACTTTATTTTTCTGGGCTATATCTAAAATCTCATATCCCGCTTTGGCTATTACTTCTTTGTTGGCAGTAACTACGTGTTTTCCTGAGCTGAGGGCTTGTATGATAAAGCTTTTTGCCGGTTCAAAACCGCCGATGGTCTCCACTATAATATCAATTTCCGGGTCAGCTACTACCTCTTCGGCTGAATCAGTAAAAATTTTATAGAACTTTTTGTCAGGCAGAATTTTAGTTTTATCTTTATCTGCTAATTTCTTTAATACTATTTTTTTGGGATATATCTTTTGTTCGATAAATTCTTTATTCTCTTGCAAAATCTTAAGGGTGCCCTGTCCTACCGTGCCCAATCCTAATATCCCGATATTTATGGTTTCTTTTTTCATAATTATCTACCAACCTTTCAGATTAGTCGCTAGCATATAAAAAAATCTTTCGCCTTATATGTTAAATATAAAGGCGAAAGATTTTCGCGGTTCCACTTTATTTCCCCAAAGACAACGTGTTTTCAGGGCTCTCTTGTAAGCTGTAAGGGTCTTCTCCCGAAAGATTTACTCTTTTTGTAAGATTCATCTTAAGCCTCCGGGCTGGTCTTCGGTCGAAAAATTTCTACCGTAAAAAATTTCCAACCTACTTTCCCCATCATCGGCCTGTTATTAAATTTTTATAATTTTAACACCCGGACTTAATTTTGTCAAAATTTCTCTGGGTTCCGCCGGGTTGGGTTGGTATCTTTGTTTTTGTTTTTCTAAATTTATTCAGCCTAGGTCAACATCTTCGCTCGATACCAGGGCAACACTGGCCACCTTGTCTTCCGGAGCAAGGTTCATTACCCTAACTCCCCGCGAGTATCTCCCGGTATGACGAATCTCTTTAACTGAGACCCGGATAACAATCCCCTGTTGGCTGATTAATACCAGCTCGTCTTCTTCGCTCACCACTTTAACATCTACTACCAAGCCTTTTTCTTCAGTAATCCCGATAGACTTTAACCCTTGGCCGCCTCGGTTACTAAATTCCCTAAATTTCTGTAAGGGTGTTCTTTTGGCATATCCTTTCTCGGTGACTAACAATAAGTATTTATCCGTATCCGGCGGGACCAAACTAATATTTACAAGAGAATCCTCGGGTTTTAAAATTATACCTTTCACCCCAAGGCTGGTTCTCCCCATGGATCTTATTGGATCTCCCGAAAAACGGATAGATTTTCCGTACTTAGTAGTTAAAATAACGTGTTCATTGTCCTCGGCAAGCTTTACCCCGATTAATTCGTCTTCGGGTAAGAGCCGCAGGGCAATAATTCCGATATTTCTTAGGTTAGAAAAACGGGAAAGAGAAACTTTTTTTATCTTCCCTTTTTTGGTAGCCATGAACAGGCACTTTTCGTTATTTTCTTCTTTTGATTCTGCCAATTCATCACTCTCTATAGGAATAAGAGTGGTAATGTGTTCACCTTTTTCAATGCCTAACAAATTGATTGCTGCAACCCCCCGGGAAGTTCTCCCTCCCTCGGGAATCTGATATGCTCTCCTTCTATAAACTATCCCTTTGCTGGTGAAAAATAAGATATCATGAAGGTTGGTGGTAACAAACACGTGGTCTACAAGGTCTTCTAGTTTAGTGGTCATGCCAATTTTACCTTTTCCTCCCCTCCTCTGTTTTCTGTAAGTGCTTAAAGGAAGTCGTTTAAGGTATCCGTCCCGGGTATAAGTTATTACAATGTCCTCTAAACTAATGAAATCTTCAATCTCGTACTCTCCTTCTTCTTCTATTATCTCAGTTCTTCTTTCATCACCATATTTCTCCTTCATTTCCAACAGCTCGTCTCTAATTATCAACATAAGTTTCTTTTCGTTTTGTAATATATCTTCTAAATAGGCAATGCGTTTTATTAATCCTAAATATTCTTCTAAAATCTTTTCGGTTTCTAAAGATGTAAGACGCTGCAGCTTCATATCTAATATGGCCTGTGCCTGAATATCACTCAATCCAAACCTGCTTTTCAGCTTAGCGTGCGCTGTTTTTACATTATCTGATTTTTTAATAATCTGCACTACTTCATCAATATTAGACAGGGCAATTTTCAAGCCCTCTAAAATATGGGCTCTTTCTCTGGCTTTTCTTAGTTCATATCTGGTTCTTCTTTCCACCACATCTTTACGGTGGGCCAAAAAGCATTCTAGCAGCTCTTTTAAATTAAAAGTTTTGGGGCGGCCTTCGGAAATTGCTAAAACATTAATCCCAAAGGAGGTTTTCATCTTGGTATGCTTATACAGATTGTTCAGTACTATATCAACATTAGCATCTCTCCTTAATTCAATAACTATCCGCATCCCTTTTCGGTCTGACTCGTCCCTTAGATTGGTAATATCAAGAATCTTTTTATCCTGAACCAGCTGGGCAATATCCCCTATTAACTTTGCTTTATTTACTTGATAAGGGATTTCTTTGATTACTATGCGGGGATTTTTCTTGCCTCCGTTTTTTCCACCATCTACTCCTTCGGTAAATACTGCAGCCTGCACTTTTATGATTCCCTTTCCGGTTTCATAAGCGCTCCTTATTCCCATTCTGCCGCAAATTATGCCGCCGGTGGGGAAATCAGGGCCCTTAATTGCGGTCATTAGTTCCTTTATGGAGACTTGCGGGTCTTCGATTATCATTACTGCGCCATCAACTACTTCTCCTAAATTATGAGGAGGGATGTTGGTGGCCATTCCTACGGCAATTCCCGAAGAACCATTAAGTAAAAGTTGGGGAACTTTTGCCGGTAAAACTCTCGGCTCTTTAAGGGAATTATCATAATTGGGAGCAAAGTCAACTGTTTCCTTATCTATATCAGCCAATAATTCCTGGGCAATCTTTGACATTCGGATTTCGGTATATCTTTGGGCGGCTGCCGAGTCGCCATCTATCGAACCAAAATTTCCCTGACCATCGACCAAAGGATAACGAAAGGAAAAATCCTGGGCCATTCTTACAAGTGTATCATATACTGCTATATCGCCATGGGGATGGTATTTACCTATTATGTCTCCTACTATTCGGGCCGATTTTTTATAAGGTTTATCGGGTGTATTGCCCATTTTTTCCATAGAATATAATACCCGGCGATGAACCGGTTTTAGTCCGTCACGGACGTCAGGCAAAGCCCGCCCAATTATTACGCTCATGGCATAACTGAGATAGGCTTCTTTTATCTCCCCTCCGACATCAGTGAGTAAATTCCTGGATGTTTCTATAAATTCTTCTTCGCGCTCTTCTTTTTCTTCTTCTTTATTATTGTCTAAATTATCTTTTTCTTCTTCTTTCATAATTTAACAATTCTCCAATTTGTTTAGTCGTTAGTGAATAGTGAATAGTCGTTATTACAGAATAATGGGTTTATAGTTTTTTGTTTTTAGATAGAGACAATTGATTTTCAGTTTTCAAGCTCTAATTCATCGGTTATCGGTTTATTATCTTCTCTGTCGTTGCGAGCGAACGAAGTGAGCGCGGCAATCCCGGATGGAGATTGCTTCCCCTGCTTTCGGTGAGGTAGGCTTGCGATGCTCGCAATGACCAGAAGCGAAATTTATCAAATATACGCTCTTCCTCTTCACTAAATACTATTCACTATTCACTAACGACTAATTTAAAAATCCAGATCCTTCACTTCCAGGCTGTGTTTATATATAAAATCTCTTCTGGGCTCAACTTTATCCCCCATTAAAACCGTAAACATGGTTTCTGCTTCTATATTATCTTCCAGCTCTATTCTCTTTAAAACTCTGTTTCCCGGGTTCATGGTGGTCTCCCATAACTGCTCGGGATTCATTTCTCCCAAACCTTTATACCTCTGAATTCGAGGGTTGCCGTCTATCTCTTTTAACTTATCGTTTAATTCCTGCTCGTCATATAAATAACAACTTTCTTTATTATGTTCAAGTTTGTAGAGAGGGGGCTGGGCAATATAAATATTCCCTCTTTCGATTAACGGTTTCATATAACGGAAGAAGAAGGTTAAAAGTAGAGTTTTTATATGGGCTCCGTCGACATCTGCATCGGTCATTATAATAACTTTATAATATCTTAATTTTTCAATATCTAAATCTTCCCCGATGTTTATACCTAAAGCGGTAACCATAGATTTTATTTCGTTATTATCTAATATTTTATGCAAACGCGATTTTTCTACATTTAGAATTTTGCCCCTTAAAGGAAGGATCGCCTGAAATCTTCTGTCTCTCCCTTGTTTGGCAGAGCCTCCTGCGGAATCACCCTCTACTAAAAATATCTCTCTGAATAGAGGGTCTTTTTCCGAACAATCAGCTAATTTTCCGGGAAGGGTCCCCAATCCTAATATTCCGTTTTTTTGACGGATTAGATTTCGAGCTTTTCTGGCTGCCTCCCTGGCACTTAAGGCAGAAATGGATTTAGCCAGTATCTTCTTGCTTACACTCGGATTCTCGTTAAGGAAATTGTTTAGGCCTTCTCCGACAACATAAGATACTACCCCTCTTACCTCACTGTTTCCCAGTTTGGTTTTAGTCTGGCCTTCAAACTGAGGGTTTAATAGTTTTACGCTAATTACGGCGGTCAAGCCCTCTCTCACATCATTGCCGGAAAGATTGTTTTCTCCTTCTTTTAAAGATAATTTTTTACCATTGGGTAATAAATTGTTACGGGCATAATCGTTTATTATTCTGGTTATAGTTGCTTTAAATCCTGCTAGATGGGTTCCGCCTTCTTCTGTATTTATATTATTGGCAAAAGAAAGGATATTTTCTGTATAACCGTCATTATATTGTAATGCGACATCTACTTCTATATCGTCCTTCTTCCCCGTAAAACAGATGGGCTTTGGAAATAAAAGGTCTTTGTTTTTGTTTAAATGGCTGACAAATTCACTTATCCCTCCGGTGTATTTATAAGAAACTTCTTTATTCTCTTCCCTTTCATCTTTTAAATTAATCTTGACCCCGGCGTTTAGAAAAGCAATTTCTCTTAACCGGTGAGTAATATTATCAAAATTAAAGGTGGTGTCTTCAAAAACAGTCGAGTCAGGCTTGAAGGTAATTTTAGTTCCGGTGCGGGAAGATCTTCCTATTTTTTTTAAGCTAGATGCGGCATCCCCTCTTTCAAATCTCTGAAAAAATATTCCTGAATCTCGATATACCTCTACTTCCAGCCATTCTGAAAGGGCATTTACAACTGAAATGCCTACTCCGTGCAGTCCGCCGGTGACCCGGTATCCGCTTCCTCCAAACTTACCACCGGCATGAAGTTTGGTCAGCACTATAGTTACTGCCGGTAACTTGGTTGCTTTGTGAATGTCAACCGGGATTCCCCGTCCGTCATCAGTTACGGTAACACTATTATCGGGGTGGATAACCACTTCTATTTTTTTACAATAGCCCGCCATCGCTTCATCAATACTGTTATCTACCACCTCATCTACAAGGTGATGAAGTCCTCTGCTTGAAGTACTCCCGATATACATGCTGGGCCTTTTTCTGACTGCCTCTAATCCCTCTAAGACCTGTATCTGTTTGGCAGTGTATTGATTATCTATATTCTTAGTTTTCTTTTTTCCTTTTGGCAATAGTATAAACTCCTATCAAAATGAAACCGCAGCTTATCGCTACGGTTTTTATTTTTATCTTATAGTTTGTTGTGAAGATTAAATTTATTATTCTAAAAACCTAATTAATTTTACTATATTATAGCACTTATGTCAAAATTCGCTCGCCTCTTTGTTGCTTCCCTTAAATTCCTTTTTAACTGTCTTTAAACTGAGGCCTTCGGACCTTAAACAGAATGTTATAAATTATTTCTTCCCCCGCCTCCCGGTTGATTTTTTCAATAAGCTCTCCTTTTCTTAAATTTAGTTCATTGGCCCAAACATTGCTTTTTACAGCTAAAAAAAGGCACTTGTCCTGTATTTTAATCGGTTGGGAAGATTGGGCAATCTCCTTACCCGCCAGATTCTCCCAATTGCTAACTATTTGATACCCTTTTATCTTTTTGCTCCATTTTTTCTCTTTTAAAAAATTTTCTAATGCTGTTTTAAAGGGAACTATGTCTTTATTTTTCATAAATTAACTATCTTCCCCCCTTCAATTTTAAATATCCTGCCTTTTTCTTTGATATTACTATTAAAATAATCCAGATTTATACTGGTAATAAAAGTCTGGACCTTTTTGTCGGTAATTAATCCTAATAAGAAATGCCTTCTGTATTCGTCTAATTCTGACATAACATCATCTAAAAAAAATATAGGGTAGACCCCCTCTTTTTCCTTAATTAGTTCTAATTCGGATAATTTCAAAGATAAAACAGCTGTTCGTTGCTGGCCTTGTGAGCCGTAAGAGGCGATATTAAACCCGTTGATATATACCGAAAAATCATCCCGGTGGGGGCCGAGCAAGGTGGCCCTCTGTTCTATCTCTTTCTCTCTGTATTCTTTTAATTTATCTTTAAATTCTTTGTTTATCGAGGAAATGTTTTCTTCCTGGTCTTCCAATATATTGCTTTGATAGGTTAGTTCTATATTTTCTTTTTCTTTGGTAATTTTTTGATGAAATTTATGAGCCAGGCGGTTTATCTTTTTTATAAATTTAATTCTGGTTAAAATTAAAAAAGATCCCCTCTCTATTAACCGGGGATCCCACATAAGGAGTTGCTCTTTTTTCTTTTTTTGATTAATTTCTTTCTTTAATATATTGTTGCGGTGTCCTAAAATTCTATAATATTCTGAAAGATATTTATAATACAAGGGGTAAATTTGGGATATCTGTTCATCTAAAAATTTTCTTCTTAAAGAAGGGGCACCTTTTATTATCTGCAGGTGTTCAGGAGAAAATACCACCCCTTTAAATTCTTTATTTAAAGCGGTTTTTTTCTGAACATTTTGGTTTATTTTTATTGTTTTAATCAGCTTATTTTTATAAAAATCTTCCGATTTTTTCTCTAAAGCTAAAGCTATTTGGATATTTTCATCATCTTTATTAATCTCTCCAAACAGATAAGCGCTTTCACTATTCCAATTTATTACTTCTTTATCCTCTTTTGTTCTGTAAGAGCTTCCCTTAATTATTAAATTTAGTCCTTCTAATAAATTAGTCTTGCCCTGGGCGTTATTTCCGATAAAAATATTAAGATTGGAATCAAGTTCTATGGATAAGTTAGAAAAATTTCTGTAGTTTTTCAGTTTTACTTTTTTAAAATACAACTTCTTCCCTTCCTCTTCTGTTTCTGTGTTTATATATTACGTATAGTATATCGTAAAGAAGAAATATTGTATAGTTACTCTGCCCTTACCGGCATCAAAATATAAATATAATTTTTGTCTTCATCCGGAGTAATAATTGCCGGATTAAGCGGGTCATTTAGTTTTATTATAGTGTTTTCCTTTTTTATTATCTTTAATACATCTAAAATATAATCAGTGTTAAAGGTTATGGTAATATCTTCTCCTTTTTTTAAACAGGAAATTTTTTCAGAAGCTTCTCCGGTACTCGGACTTTCTGCTTTTAAAATTATTTCACATCTTTCCTCTTTTTGACTATTTTCTTTGTTAACTACTTCCACCTTTACTGTTTTTAAATCTTCCCTTACAAAAAGGGCAATTCTTTCCATTTTATCCCTAAATTCCTCAGTATTTATCTTTATTTCGGTTTTAAAAGAATCTGGAATTATCTGCTTATAGTCAGGAAATTGTCCTTCTATTAACCGGGAATATATTCTTATACTGTTCTTCTGACCATCAGGAAATAAAATAAACATTATCTGTTTTTCCCCAAATCTGACTTCCGCAAATACTTCCTCATTATCTAAAAGAAGTCTGGATAATTCTGATAGAGTTCGATAAGGAATTATAACTTCTATTTCTTCATCTGTTGTTGTTTTTTCTATGTTTATTGCTTTAATATTTTTAAGAGATAGTCTGTGGCTATCGGTAGTAACTACCTCAATCTTATTATTTATTATTTTAAATAGGGCTCCGTTTAAAAAAGTTTTACTTTCGTCGCGGGAGGTGGAAAATATAACCTGTTGAATGGTCTCTTTAAATAATTTTTGATTCAATTTAATTTTAGCTCTCATTTTTATTTCTGGAAAATTAGAGAATTCTTCTGCGGAAAAACCTAAAATTTTATAATTAGAGTTATTTTCTTTAACGGTAGTTATATTATTATCTGTACATTCTATCTCTATTTTTCCTTCAGGTAACTTTTTAATTAGTTCACTTATTATTCTGCTGGGGATAACTGTAGAACCGGTCTCAATAACCTGGGCTGGAATGTAACAGTCTATCCCGATTTCTAAGTCGGTAGCGAATAGATGGACCTTATTGTCCTCATTCGCCTCAAAAAGTATTCCGTTGTAGATAGGTAATCCAATTCTGCTGGATATTCCCTTTTGTACGGTTTGAATTCCGTGTAATAAACTTTCTTGAGAACATACAATTTTCATATTTTTACTCCTTTATTCTAAATAATTAAATAAAGATATAGTATTATTAATAATAGTATTGTTGAAATTGGGGAAAGAAAAAATAAACCCTAATATTTTATTATAAATACCCTGTGGATAAAACCAGGGATAAAAATTTTAAATATTAACAAATTCCCCATTTTTTATTTTTAATTAAAAAAAATATCTAACAACTAAAAGTTTTAAACAGGTTGTTAGAAAAATATTAACAATCAGCTGTTTTTAATAGATAAAAGTAGATTTTTTATAACACCTTTAAAACTTTTATCTTTTTCAATTTTATCCTTAATTTTATTATAAGAGTGAATAATAGTGGTATGGTCTCTTCTACCAAAAGCTTCCCCGATCGAGGTTAGAGAGATATCGGTTAATTCCCGGGAAAGATAAATAGCAACCTGTCTGGCCAAAACAACATCTTTAGTCCTTTTTTTAGATAACAAAAAATTAATTTTGATAGTATAATAATCTGTTACCGCTTTTTGAATCTGACCAATAGAAATTTTTTTATTTTCTAAAGGGATAATATCTTTTAATATATTCTGGGCTAAAGAAACGGACAATTCCTTTTTAGTGAAAGTAGAAAAGGCAACTAATTTAGTCAAAGCCCCTTCTAATTGTCTGATGTTAGAAGGAATCTTCTCGGCAATAAAATTAATTACTTCATCAGGCACACTTAAATTTTCTGCCTGGGCCTTTTTTCTTAAAATAGCAATACGCGTCTCATAATCAGGAGGCTTAATATCAGTTGTTAATCCCCATTCAAAACGAGAGATTAAACGTTCTTCTAAAGTAGTGATATCTTTTGGTGGCCGGTCGCTAGTAATCACTATCTGTTTATTAGACTCATACAAAGTATTAAAGGTATGAAAAAATTCTTCCTGTGTCCTCTCCTTCCCGGCCAAAAACTGTATATCATCGATTAATAGCACGTCCACACTGCGGTATTTATCACGAAAGGCGACAGTGCGGTCATCCCTTATAGAATTAATCATTTCATTAGTGAATTTTTCCGAAGATATATACAAAACTTTAATTTTACTGTTTTGTTGCATGATATAACTACCAATAGCCTGTATTAAGTGGGTTTTACCTAAGCCCACTTCCCCATATACAAATAAAGGGTTGTAAGATTTAGCAGGAGACTGAGCTACCGCAAGGCAGGCAGCATGGGCAAAGCGGTTGCTATTGCCCACCACAAAATCATCAAAAGTATATTTTGGATTTAAAAGAAGACTGGTATTTTTAAAAAAAGTATCTTCTTTTTTAGTTTTCTTTTTAGGGGCAGGCCGGGAAGGGGCGAAAAATTTTTGTTCAGCTGTTATAAACTCTATTTTTAAATTGTCATCCAAACCAAGAGTCCTTTTAAAAATATCTTTAATAAAGCCGGTATAATGTTTTTCTAGCCAGTCTTTACAAAAGTCGCCGGGGGCAGAAATTATCAACTCGTTTTCGCCGAATTTTACAACTTTTGTTTTACCGAACCAGCTATTATAAGCCTGGGGACTTAATTCTTTTTTTATTGTTTCTAAAATTTTATTCCACAGTTCTTCAATCTCTGCAAACTCCATATATATACCACCTTCCCACACAATTAAATATTTTTTGTCTGAATTCGATTATAAAAGTTTTATAGATTGAAAAAGAGTTATCAAACTATAAATTATTTACAAAAATCTATAAGTTATAAGGATCTTATGAATTTTCCCCAAAGCTAACAGCTGGCTGTGGAAAACTTTGGAAGAGTTTTTTTATTAAATTTTAACATTTTTCTCAAAAAAATAAACTTTAATACTTTATTTATAGATTTCTAAACAGCTAAAAGTAAAGGGCTTACAGAGGTTATTAACAGTTTATTAACATCTGTGGATAACTCAGGTGAAAACGCAATTAATTTTGTACTTATAATAGCAAAAATATTTTTATTAAGCAAAAATATTTTTCCGCATTATCTGGGGGCGGGAAGATGGCCAACAAACAAAGTTTAGAGGTCTATCCAAAACAGAAGGCGCCAAAGGCGAAAATAAAATTTCGGGATTTTCCCGTTAGTTTAAACTTTTACGAGGTAGTTAGACAAAAAGAAGAACACTACTTTATTTGTATTTTTTTCTCTTTCTTAACTCGATACTTTCCCGATAGTGTAAAATTTTAGTAGGGGTTTTAAAGAAAAAGGTTTGCCAAGAGATAAATAAAAAAGGTAGACTTACCTCAAGAAGAAAGAAGAAAAAGAATAAATATTCTTTTTCAAAAGGAGGTAAATCTACCCTATGGAAAACTTAGAAGTAACCATAAATTTACCAAGTCTTAAGTTTAA
>Ga0209986_10001709_pt1 | contig 20799 bp, 32 predicted proteins | sample BlataG_FD_183168 | JGI IMG/M metagenome (GOLD analysis project Ga0209986, IMG submission 183168) | Deep subsurface microbial communities from Black Sea to uncover new lineages of life (NeLLi) - Black_00105 metaG (SPAdes) (version 2) | ecosystem: Environmental > Aquatic > Marine > Oceanic >... | reverse complement strand
ATTGAAGATGGTTCAGATAACTTTATGATTGATGGCGTTACTTTCATAGATAGTGATACTCACGCCATAGTTATCGGGGGAACTACTATAAACGATGGCAGAATTATTAACTGCCATGTAGTAAACGGAGATGAGCATGGTATTTACTTGGATATGGATGGCGGTAACACAGCAAGGTATATTACTATAGCCGGTAACACAATTGAAAATATTGACGGGGATGGTATCAGGATTTGGTCAACTGGTTCGCAAGACTATTTCATAATAAATAGCAATATAATCTCCAGTGTTGGCGGTAGTGCCATGTATATTCAGGACTTACAAGGTTTTACTATCGCTGATAATAGTATAGAAACTCCTACCGCATATGGATTAAGGTTTAATAACTGTCAATACGGCACTATTTCCAGCAACAGTTTCTATCGGACAGGCGATGCTGGTATCCTGACAGAATCATCCGGTGATGCTACCATTACTGGTAATAGTATAGATACTACTTTAACGGCAGGTGCGGCAGATTGTATCCAGGTGAATGGTAACAGCAATACTATAACCAGCAACTATCTTAAAGACCCTGAGAGAAACGGAATACGGATAGTAGGTGCTGAGAATGTTGTTGGTGGTAACGATATAATTGACGCTGACCAAGATGGGATTTATGTTAGTGGCTCCGAGAATCTTATCAGTGATAATGTAATAACAAGCCCAGGCAGAGAATCAGCAGGTACTTATGACGGCATTACTTTAGATGCGAGTTCCGATAGATGTTCCGTAGTTGATAATGTTATTACTGACGGCGGAACTGTAACCGAGCATGGGGTTCATGTAAATGATGGCGCTACCGAGGTAAAAGTCTCGGATAACTATATCTTTAACTTAATGGGTTCTGGCATTGTACTTGTAGCCAATAATGATGATTGCCAGATAACTAATAATTATGTTCAGCAGTGCGATGACTACGGCATAGAGATTGTGGCTGCTTCTTGTGATGATACTTCAGTAATGGGCAATACTTTACAGGGAAATATAACTGGTCAGATTTTGGATAATGGTACTGATACTAAATCATATGTTAGAGGTGATTTAGGTGTAACAGGAGATTTGGATGTTACAGGCACTTCTACTTTTAATGACCAAATTACTTTAGTAGGTGATGGGAAAGCATATTCTCAGAAAACCATGCCTATTCAGATAGCAAGAGTAGTTGCACATGGAGTACCCGATAGAGTCGAGAGAGGAATATTTCAAGGGTTTAGTTTGCCTATAGGTGGAGCGAATGAGGAACTATTTACATGTCAGTGTGTTCCAGGCGATTGGGATGGCAGTGATATGTATTTATATGTCGGAGGATGGTTAGATACTGCCAATAATACTAAAAACTTTCAATTAAGGATATCTTGGGAAAATTGGACGGCAGGCGATATAATCCCTATTACCTCTAATGATGTAGATGTAGAAACTGCCACTGGAGTTGCTGCTCAATTCAAATCATTTAAGGTGAAGTTCACTATAGCTGGGGCAACTCTATCCGAAGGTGATGCACTAGGCATTAAATTAGTAAGAATAGCTGCCTCAGCCAATGAAATAGCCGGAGAGTTTGTTGTTGAGGGCATGGTTTTAGTTTATAGGGTTGATAGTTTAGGTAGCCCGACTTCGTAAATAAGGATGAAATTGAAGGAGGTGATTATATGTTATATGTATTGTTAATCATTGCAGGGTTATTGAGTTGGTTCTCGTTGAAAAACAAGGCGTTTATTCTGGGGCTTTTGGCAGGTGCAGCATGGATTGTTACTATGGCGTATGTTGCTGCTTATCCACCTGGCGCACTTACTCAGGGTGATACTATTCATGGTATGTTGCTGATAGTCCTTGCTGGAACAGGAGTGTCAATGCCTTTAGTTGCCATGAGGTTGCAAAAGAGCAAGGAATACAATGTAACCGCAGGTATTGTTGGTGGAAACAGGGAAGAGGGAGAAATTCCTAAATTGGTAGCTTCAGTGAGAGAAACTAGTTCGGCAAGGCATGGAGTTGAAAGTAATTTTAATGAAAGCCCCGAAGAATACAGGATGCGAGTACACAAAATCCTGCATCCAAAACGGATACGGAGGTAAAAGTGATAGCAATATATGGACTTACGGAAACTGGGCATCGGCTTGCCCGTTCTACTCATGGTAATAACTCCTCAGAATGGCGAGTAGTGCATTATCTTGACAAGATGAGGCGTAGCACTCCTGAACAGATATCGGATTATTGCGGGCTATCTTCTGTGCAAACGGCAGTTACATTGCGAAAACTTAAAGGTCAAAAAATAGTGGCAGAGGAAACAAGTTCGGAATTGGAGGTTTAATGGAGTACAACATGGGATTATTTGAGCGGGAAAAAAGCCTTGAGGAATTGCAGGAACAGGATGAACGCTTGACTAACGAGGTGTCAATAGCAGAGAAGAGGGCGTTAATCAGGAAAATGAATCAAGAATACGGGCAGAATGCAGTTAGGGACTTCTCGGATAATGGCAAGGCAAGCGGTTTTAATGTTGGTCGTGCCATACAATGGCTGAAACATCATTAAAGATGTGTTTCGCAGACCGTCTGGCGAAATGAAGTGCAAGAACTGCTTTCATGAATGGCTGACCAGAAAAGGTTAGAACAATGGTATATGATGTAAAAAGACAGGAAGCCCCAGACATAGGATTGTCAAGTGGCAAACTTTTACTATTGCGAATATTCCCGTTTGCCACCAATGCTTACAACAGAAACCTCCGTAAACTCATGGACAATATAAGCCCAGAGTCATTTCGCCATTACCACTCTTATTTCGTAGGTATGGTGAAACTCACCAAGAATAATAGCAAGCAATTTCAGAATAGCAAAAAGGAAACAGATAGCATCCTCAAGCAGTTCCCCAGACTAAATTCGCATAGGAGTGCTATGTTTGATACTGTAAAAAAACATAGGCAGAAATGCAGATTAGTGAGGAGTTGAAGGTATGAATCCAATGGCTTTGGTAGGGTCAATCAGCCAAACGGCACTTTCGGAGATTACATCAAAGGGCAAGGCGTATTTCGTAATGCAAGCCAATCCGTTTCTATCGGAAGGGAAAAGAGATGAAGCACTAAATGGAGTGCTTGATAGCCTTAGCGAAGAAACATTGACAGAATTGCTACCCGTCTTGGTTATGCAACTGCAATTCAGCCAGAAGAGAGCCAAGAAATTCAAGAATACAGAAGAACAAGCCGATGCTTATATTGTGCGTAGACCTAAAATGAGAGAATATCGTGAGTTGATATTGGCACGGATGAAAGAATACCGCCAGCAATGTGGATTGGAGGTCTAAATGCCGAAGGTATCAATAATTACTCCCGCAAGGAACGAGGAGAAAAATATTGGCAAGTTGATTGATAGGATAAAAAATGCTGGCATAAAAGAAGATTATGAAATAGTGGTGGTGGATGATAGCGACAATAACGCTACTGCTACGATTGCACTTGCAATGGGTGCGAGGGTTATAGAAGGTAGGCATAAAGGGTTGGCACAAGCAGTTGTAGATGGTATTGCTGATAGTGATGGTGAATATATAATAAATTTAGACAGTGATTGCCAGCATCCTCCAGAGTTATTGCCGAAAGTAATAGAAGGGTTAGACCAGCATGACCTTGTTGTAGTAACCAAGCATTCAAAGGAAGCCAATGACGAGTTATCGTTGTGGCGTAAATTGCAAAGCAATCTCGCCGTATTTTCTGCCCATATGTTAGTCCCAGCACCAGTATCCGACCCGATGGCTGGTTTTTTTGGTGTTAGGCGTGAATGCCTTGAAGGCGTTGAATTAAATGCCATAGGATTCAAGATAGGGTTGGAAATATTCGCCAAAGCAAAATGGGTTACTCATTGCGAAATACCAATGGCATTTGCCAAGCGTGAAGATGGAGAATCCAAGGGAACCGCCCATTCATTGCATAAGCATCTGTGGAAGTTATTCCAAGAAACTTTAAGCACAGAAATTGTGTTACCAAAGGGAAGCGAGGAATACTATGCTTTTTACGAAGGTGGCGATGGTCAAAAGAAATGGAAACGAAGTATTGCAGAATTATTGAAAGAAATAACACAGGAAATTAAACCGAATAGATTGCTAGACGCAGGTTGTGGTAGCTCTCCAAACATCAATTTTGTATCGGCAAGAAAAAAAATAGGTATAGATATAAATGAAAAGGCTTTGGAGTATATGAGAAGCCATTCCGATGCCAAGTTTGTATCTGGCAGTGTAACAAAGATACCATTTGCCACCAACTCTTTTGATTGCATATTGTGCATTGAGGTGCTGGAACACTTGTATCCTGATGATGTAAATAAGGCTATTTCAGAAATATCCAGAGTGTTGGTATCTGGTGGCTATGCAATAATAGCGACCCCGAACTACGCAAGTTTGTCATGGAATTTATTAGAAAAAACGCAGAAATTATTACAGCCCAAAGAATGGACAAGTGACCATCACACACAACTCAACCAACGTCTTTTAAGTGAAATGTGTCTAAAGCAGGGATTGGAGGAGATAAAATATGACAGTGTGATGCGGAATATGGACATGGTAATCACATACCAAAAAATATAAATGGAGGTCGGATGCTATATTCTAGGTGGTTAGCGTTAGGTATATTCGTAATACTAATCGGGTTCATCGTATTTTTTGACAAGAGTGGTAACTGGAAACAAAAGGCAAAGCAATATGGAATGATGTTTGCCGAGGGCATGACTGGCGGTTTTATAATTGATTGCGTGGGCATTAGCGCAGGGTATTATTACTTTCCTCGCCAGCCATTTTTAAGTATGGAATATTTTGCGATAGTTATACCGTGTTGGGGTGTGTTCGGGTTGCTGTTGAATATCTTATGGAATACGCTTGGTCGGGATAAGTTCTGGCAGGGAATGGCGGTAACACTTGTGCCATTGTTTATATGGTATGAAGGGACAAATTTACTCACACAGAGTTGGGTCTATACTACTCCGTTTTACTCTGTTGCTTTAGGGTGGATACCTCTTACATGGACATTCGCTGGTTGTAATCGCAGGCGGAGAGTAGTGTTTAAGATTGAAGAGTGGAAGTTGAACTTCAGGGGAGATAAGTTGGTTCACCAATTAATATATTGTGCTTTGACTATTACTAGGGTGTTGCTAACTATCGCCATGTTTCCCCTTTTGATTGCAATATTAATTCGTGTATGTGTGGAAACTCCGATGCTTGTAAGACGCAATATCAATATGTGGGAGTATGCTAAAAACCTGTTGGTCATGCAGTAGGAGTTATATGCTAATAGATATTATCTGGAATATAATCGCAAGGCTATCGGGTTTTATCAAGTATGGCTTGGTAGGGACAGTGGGATTTGGCGTACATTTAATAGTGCTATGGCTACTTACCGAATATGCTGGCATGTGGTATATCACATCGGCGATTATAGCCATTGTTGTAGCAGCTTTAAATAATTACATATTAAATTACCATTGGACATTTAAGGATAAGAAGGCAAATATAACCAATGTATACCTTGGATATTTTAAGTATTTACTTTCACGGGGATTTACAGAGGGGTTGTATCTTGCCTTATTGTACCTTATGACTGATATTGCAGGGTGGCATTATATGGTGAGTGCCATAGTAGTGCAAGTAGTTACGGCAATATTGGGGTACTTGATAGCTATCAAGTGGATTTGGGCAAAGAGTAATATGGAAGTTAGCGAATTATGAAAAAGAAGTTAACTAAATTGTGGAATAATATAATTGGCATTAACATAAATACATTACTGTTGCTGTTGATACTGATGATGATGTTTGGTGAATATAGTAGGAGGTATTTCCCCGAAGCATCGTGGGGTACAGCGTGGCACATAGAAGTTATTGCTCCATATGTTTATTATGGGTCAGGTGTGGTGGCTGTAATCATCATTGTCGTATTAATCATCAGTATGATTGCTCGTATGTTTAAAAGGAGACTTGATAAATGAAGCATGAGATTGTGCAGTTGCCAAATCCTAGAACTAAACGATGGGTAAAAATAGATAAAACTGAAGGAAGAATTATTAGCCACAAGAAAACAGCAGGGGCTTATAAGGGTATCAAGATAGTTGGTGATGTGAAATGCGATTGCACGCACGCTAAAAAGGCTCACTATTTAGAGGAAGGGTGTTGTAAAAATTGTGCCTGCACATGGTTTCATCCCGAAATACAGTATTGTAAACCATTAAAGAGATAAGATGAATAAAAAATATATTATAGCCATAATTCTATTGGTATACACTCTCATTATATTCCTGCCTCCGATAGTTCATGGCTATGTGTATCCGAACAATGGAGATGATGCTGCATTCCACTTGATATACTTTGACAGGATGCCCGCTAATGACAATATGCTCTCAAACTATATGGGGCAGGATATGATAGGGGAAATGCTGTTAGCAATAAATGAAATAACTCGGTTCAGTATGGACACGATGTATTTGTGGTTCAACTTTATAGTGCTGTGGCTTGTGGGCATATCATGTTTTGCCCTTGTAGCAATGGGCATTGGCTGGAAAGCGGGATTGGCAACAATACCAGTTGTCATGTTTATGACCCCAAGCACCTTAAATCTGTTTGATACTGGTGCAATATTTGACTTGGCTACGGTAGGTGTTATAGCTCCTTTGTTTTTATTGAGTGTGGTCATGTATGTTAGGAGCAGGAATTGGGTGTGGGGCGTACCAGCATTATTGTTGTTGGTATTCTCAGTAGTTTTCCATTCTATGGTAATCAGCGCAATATGGGGGGCAACTAACCTAGAGCCAAATCCTTCTCTATCCGAGTTTATTGCAACCGTGCTAGGTTATCTGGTTACGCTAACCTTTTTTGCGTCTATATTTGTATTTATCTACAAACCATCATTGTTTAAACTAAATAAGAAGGTGTTTGTGCTATTGTCTGGACTTGGCGGATTAACAGTTTTACTAACAGTAATAACCTTCGGGAATTTTACCAGCTACTCCTATAGGTTTGCCATAGACCTTGCTATTATAATGTCATTGTTGGCATCTTGCCTACTGGGGATGATTATAAGGACAGTAAATAAAAATGTGGTTATGGTATTGGTGTGTGCTATGGTGATAGTAGGAAGTATCCCCGTTGTATCTGCTTATTGCCAATATAATAGTGCGGTAAGACAGGTGGACTTGGAAGCGATTGAATATGTAAATAACTTATCAGGGGAATATTATTCCTGTTCTTCGCAGGTAGCACCTTGGATATATGGCAGGTTTATTGATAAAACCTATAAAGATGGTGAACTTCCTTATATATATCGTAATGAACCTATGTCGTCTCGCACAAATGAAACTTCACCTGTATTTTGGGGTAATGTAAAACCCCCAGAGTCTACAATGATAGTTGTTGGATATGATATGGAAGTTAAGGTATTCAAGGAAGGTGATTTGGAGGTAAAGGTTGTCACAGATTAAGAAATATTGGATAGAGATATTAGTAATAGGTGCTATATTTACAGTATTGCTTACAGACGTTGCTCCTGGTATGACATGGATTAATACCGATTCTGACGGGGCGCATTATGTATTGGCAGCGAAATATATGACGACTGCACATAATACAAGTGCGCCCCTTTTCCTGTTGTTAGGTAGATTGTTCTTGTTTCTACCATTCGGCACTGACGCATGGCGAATGGGATTGATTTCAGTATTAGCGACTACTGGATGCACGATATTGATTTACTTAGTTGTCAGGAAACACTTATCGGATATTCCAAGGGGTAGATTTTATGCTATCATAGCAAGCCTGATTTACGGAGGGTCAGCACTGGTTATCAGCCAGAGCACTATAATAGAAACTTATGCCCTTGCTACCATGCTGTCGGTTGGGGCTTATTACTGTGCATTGAAAAAGAAATGGATAATGGTAAGTGTCATAATTGGATTGATTTGGGCGATACACACGATATTCGCTTGGACGACTTGGATTGTGTTGCTTGTAAAATATAAGGAACTTAGGAATGTAGTGCTAGTTATTATAACCTTATCGTTCTTGGCGTTTTATGCGTATATTCCGATAGTCACAGCAATTAATGGCGATTTGCATATGTGGAACAATACCACATTCAAGGGTTTTTTTGAAGGGCAGTGGGGTGTACTATGGATGCTCACTGGCGGTTTGGCGATGTGGGATATTCCGAAGCGGATACTGGACACCATAGGAATGATGGGTGTTAGTCTGGGTCTGGGCTTTGTCGTGCTCGTAATCGGTCTGGTACAAATACAAAAGACTAAAACTAATAGGGCATTATTGTTTCTGACGCTAATCCCCATAGTATACTTTGCCACTAATCTAGCGGCTGAAACCTATGTATATTTAATGCCGTCTATAGCTTTTGGTTCTATTGTTGTCGGGATAACATTGAGCAGGATGCATGTTAGTTGGAGTTATGCCACCGTATTGGTAGCGGTTGGGTTGTTGGTTTTTAATGCTAATTATTTTGATATAGGTCGCACATTAGACCCGAACCTTTCAGCACATAAGTTCTATAATGAAGAATTACCCAAGATAAAAGATGGAGATATATATATGGCAGGAGGATGGACGTGGACTATAACATACCTCTACAATAAGGAAGAAGGTAGAAATATAATTCCCGTGTGCATTGATATATTACCGTCAGAAGAATATCTTGGTATGCTGGAAGAGCAGGGAATAAATCTGGTAAGGACTGAAAGTGATAGCCACATAGATAAGCAATGGGAAGTTGCCCTATCAATAGCACAGAATAATCCTGATGTGTGGATAGCTAAAGAGACTATTCCAAGCCAGTATGAATATGAGATAGTGCCAGCTAAGGACAATGAATGGTTGATGACAAGGTGGTTGGGGCATGAAGTTGTGCCAGAGATAAAATGGATGCCTTCAAACCCTTATGACTTCATAACAGGTGCGATAGAAGTTAGCGAGTGGAAATTTATCTTGAAGTCAAATCGTGATGCCAAGTTTTTGTTCACATGGGCTACATTCGGGTATTTTGTATTCTGGCTTGTAGATAGGCGAATATCTGCAAGCAATAGGGGAAAACGGAATGGGCATGTTCCCAAGATTCAAGTCTAGGAAATCAAAGAATTTGAAGTCTGTTTTGATTAACGAGGAGGAATTGGCGGAAAAGATTGCCCTTCGTGCCAAGGAATTGCAGGAAAAGGAAGCACAGGAAAAGAAAAGACAAAAGATGATGTCTATATATGCCAATTTATCGCCCAGGCAGAAGCGTAGATTGAAGGGCATTGCCGAGAGGAAAGGGGTAAAAGATGAGTAAAGATAAAGAACAGCAACCCAAGAAACCTAATGGTAAGGACAATAATGGCAAGAAGGGTGGTTATTCAAGATGGCTCAAAACTCGGCATAGGGTCAGAAAGGGGATGGTAAGATGAGAGGCATAGGAACATTCTATGAAGTATGCGTGGAAACTGGTGAGAGGGTGAGTCGCCATCAGGTGTATAGAAGGGGCGAGACAGATAGGAAAAAGGATATACTTAGGGAAAAGATAAAAAATGAGAAACGATTAAAGACTGTCCATGTGGAAGCCAGTAGGAAGAAACAAGCAGAAGTAAAAGGCAGGAAACACGGAAGAGTTATTAGTGTTCGCAAGGTGGACTTTACCAAGATATTCGGGAACATAGAAAATCTGGACTTGAAACAACCTCCATTGATTGAGTATGTTGAGAATAGTCCGTACACGACTGCAATTGCTATGGATGAAATGGTATGGCAAAAAAGAAATAAAAGAATAAGAAACAGGGGGAAAGACGAAAATAGACTTGACAAGTAGGTAGGTAGGTAGTATAATAATAGTATGGTAGTTGGAGTAGCGACAGAGGATTGGAAACCTCAGTGCCCTAAATGTGGCAGTAGTGATGTTGTTAGGGCTGGCTGGAAATATGCCAAGAAATATAGCGAAAAATATGGTCGGTCAATTAGGGCGCAGAGATACCAGTGTAAAAAATGCGGGCATATAACCATTGAACCGAAGTGGATAATAAAGGGAGGTCAAGCGTGAGAAAGTTTAAGGTAACAGTAGCCAATAATGAGATTATGCATCTGGAGAGGAACTGGTTAGACTACTGGATGTATGATAATAAACTCTTCAAGTCATTCCGTAAACAGGATGGTGGTTGGATAAGACTGGCAGTGCATTGGATATTGAAAATAGAAGAAGAAAAGTAAAGGAGTAGTTATGCCTCAAAACCCGAATGAAGAAACTCCCCCAAAGGAAGGTTACGATAAACCTGTAGAGAAAGAAAGACAAACTCAAGAACGACCAATCAAAGACCCCACAATGCGCAGGCGTAAGCCGAATGGTGGATTTATTGAAGCATACAAGTGGTACATTGCCACTGGAATAATTGTTTTAATAATCGCCTATGTGATGATAGGCTCGGTTGCTGTGTCCAAGGAAGACTTCACCACAAATTTACAGGGTGTAGCCACATCCATAGAAGCCATAAAGAGAGATATGGGGGTTAGTAAGAATGCTGTAGACACAGCAGTTGCAACTATTCCTAACACAATCACTGAGTTGGTAACAAAGCAAGTTGGTGACGCAACCAAGGTATTTACCGATTGGCAATCAAAAATGGATGGTACTGTAGCGGGTATCAATGGCGTAATATCCAAACTACAAAGTGATGTAATCACGTTGGGAGAAAGTCTTAAAGGAGAAAGTGAAGCGATACTTGCCAATAGTGGCAGGATAGATGAATCAGTTGAATTGGAGGGGCGACTTGAGTCGGCTTTAGGTGTTGCACTTACAAGGATAGCAACACTTGAGGTAAAGGTTGTGGCATTAGAGGAAAACCTTGCGAGGACAAGTTCGGGAGATGGTGATGCGGACGAATACGTGGACATAGATGTAAGGGTATTGGATGAAGGATTCCCGACAAGCGTAGTAGGGAATATCGCCACAGCAAGCCTTAAGGTGATAGTAACCAACGATTCAATTCAAGACCTTGAGGACTTAATAGTATCAATCGTAATGTATGTAGAAGATGTTGACGGAACGCCAATCTTTACATTAACTGAATCGGGCGATGAGAGTTGGTATATTAGAACCACGCAAACAAGGGCGGTGGAAATAAGGAATACACGGGCTAATATTAAAGCTGGTGAAGAATGGCGTACATACCTTGATGTAAAAATGGTATTTGCTCAAGCAGAACATGATGGTGCGATAGATATTGAAGCAAGGGTATTGGATTATGATTAAAAAGGGAGGTCTTTAATGAAAAAGGTGCAGGAGAAAAGGCGGATAATACGCACAATGTCGGAGAGCCAGATTAGGGATTTGGGTATGAGCCTATGGGTGAAACGAAAGTTAAAATGGGTTTCGTTTTGGTGTGCCATTTGTATTGCATGGATGTGCGTAGTGTCATATATTACAGATTATAACCAAGTGAATACCATTATAGTTGTAAGCGCTCCAGTAATTATTGCTTTATGGGGTGTGGTAAAGTTGAGTAAAGAGGGCAATAAACTCTGGGACAAGGTAAAGGATAAGGAACAGCCAATAGACTTGGGGTAGGTGGCGGCATCTAGTTTGTAGTGGTGGTATCAGGTTAAAGTGATACCACCTTCAATAAGTAGAGGGTGAGAATGGATATTGAATTTAGGGAAGTTTGCAAAGATGATTATCCCCTCACAATGGCATGGCGGTCAAACCCAGATATATTTCAGGGATTTTACCAACAGAAAGCACCATTAACATGGGAAAGGCATATCGCTTGGTATGCTTCCAGAAACAAAGACTGGCGCAATTTCATGGCGATATATGATGGCAGACCAGTTGGAGTTATAACCATAGGGCAATTAGACCATTGGGAGCCAGAGATAGGGGTGTATGTTGGTGAAGTCACATTGCATGGTAAGGGCATTGGCACTGCAATGGTACAGAAAGCCATAGAGTGGCTACAAGAATATACGCTTGACCATTCCCACATACAGTCAATCCACACGACTATTCTTGATACTAACCTTGCCTCCATTAAGTTATTTCATAAGTGCGGTTTCAGACGGGTTGCAGTTGCGAGAGAAGGGGAATCGTGGTATATGAGACCATTGAGGTTGGAGGGCGAATGCCAAGCGTATTCTATTTAGGTGGGAAACAGGCTGGTTGTATAGGTTTACTTACCATTTTATCGTTAGGATATATAGTCAAAGGTGTGGTAGCCTATGATGCTCTAATGGGTAATATGGCAAGCACATTTGGCTATAAAATATATGGCTCTGCAAAAAAACCAGATGCAGTGGAACTATTGTCCGATAGCGACTTGTTGGTATCTGTGCATTGCAGGGAGATAATAACACAAGATTTACTAATTCTACCACGATTTGGTGGCATGAACGTCCATCCTTGTCTTTTTAAGTATAAGGGGGCACATCCAATACAAAAGTTATTGAGTGATGGGGGGAAATTGGCGAGTGTCGGTGTCCATCGCATGACTGAAGTGTTGGATGAGGGAGAAGTGTTGGCTGAAATATATGTGAATGTAACAGGCAAACAGTCCGAGGAAGAAATATACAACACTCTCTATCCATACTATAGTCTGGCAATAATAACAGCCTTAAAAAAGATACAGGAAGGAATTGTATGTTGAGAAGATGCACAAAATGTGTGATGCCAGATACTAGACCAGGCTCTATCTTTAACGATAAAGGTGTGTGCTTGGCTTGCCTAAACTATGAAAAAAGAAGTCAGGTGGATTGGGCAGATAGATACAGGCAGTTGGAACAATTATGCAATCAGCATAGAAGAAAAGATGGTTACTACGATTGTGTGATAGGAGTGAGTGGTGGCAAGGATAGTTATTTCATATTGCATACATTAAAAAAAGAATTAGGCATGAACCCCTTGCTGATAACTGTTGCCGACCCGTTCACAAAAACAGAAGCAGGGAAGCACAACCTTGCCAACTTGATAGAGACATTCGGGTGCGACCACTTATCGTACACGGTAAACACAGATTTTTTCAAGCGGATAACACGCATGGATTTTGAGAAGTATGGAGAGCCGTTGCGATATATTGAGATAGTGATATATGTTGCGCCAATAAGGATAGCACAGAAACTCGGTATTCCCCTTGTGTTCTTTGGTGAAAACTCGGCATATGATTATGGGACTACGGACAAGGAATCGCCAGTAATCATGCTTGATGGATTTAGGAAGAAACTGAACAGGCATGAGTTATTAAAGAGTGGGATTGAAGAAAAAGAGATAAACTCTGTAATACTATTAAAGCATCCTTTTGTGCCTCATATGACTTCAAGATACCTTGGGTATTATGTTCCTTGGGAAAGCACTAGGAACTTGGCGATTGCCAGAAAATACGGATTCAGAGATTTATCTGGAGAGTGGGATAGGGCAGGTTGCTCGGACAATTTTGAGCAGATAGATTCGGTGGCATACATGGTACACCTTTGGATGAAATTTCCGAAGTTCGGCTTTCAGCGGGTATCAGATATAGAAAGCAGGCGAATCAGGGAAGGGTTGCAGACAAGGGAAAAGGCAATGGAAATAGTTAAAGCTAAAGACCATATACTTGATACAAGGGCTTGCGATGACTTCGTTAGAACATTGGGGTATTCCTATATAAAATTCTGGAACATAGTTGAGAAGTGGAATAAATATTTATGAGGTGAAAAATGGTTAAGAAAAGTTTACATTATATCTGCCCAGTGCATGGCGACATAGGTGCTGTAAGCGTAGGCTGTGGGGCGGAATCCTACTCCAAGTTAGCCGATATAGTACATATTAGGGCTGGGGGTTCAGGAATTGATTTCTGTGCCAAGTGCTATTTAGAATATTGGAAGAATGTTCTTCCGTCATTAACTACAAAGGAATGTGTTTAGAATGAAACTTAAAGTAGTTGCATTAATTCAGGCAAGGGTCGGTTCTACAAGGCTACCGAGAAAGGTATTGAAGGACTTGGGAGGGCAGGCTGTATTGGAACGTGTCGTAAATCGGGTCAGTCAGGCTAAATCACTAGACAGGGTAGTTGTTGCCACAACCACAAGTCGTGGTGATAATGCCGTTGTAGATTTATGCAGAAAGAATAACTGGATTTGCTACAGGGGAAGTGTGGAAGATGTGCTTGACCGATTCTATTGGGGTGCATCTGTATTTGCAGCAGATGCAGTTGTGCGTATTACAGCAGACTGTCCACTTATAGATGCAGGGTTAATAGATGATGCTGTTAATAAATATCTTGAATTATTTCCTGATATAGACTATGTAAGTAATCTTTTACCACGCACTTATCCCAGAGGGCTTGATGTGGAGGTGATAAGTCCTAGAGTGCTTGAAGATGAGTGGAAAAATGCTACTGAAAATCGGCAACATGTTACCCTGAATATTCGGCAACACCCAGAAAACTACAGGATAGCAAACATAGCATCTGCCGTAGATTGCTCTTGTGCAAGGTGGACACTGGATACACGGGAAGATTTGGAGTTTACCCGCAAAGTTTACAAGCATTTTGGCGAGAAACAGTTCAACTGGATGGAAGTCATTCAACTACTGTTGGATAATCCTACATGGGTGATAAAGGACACAGACCCTATTCTGGAAGCGAAGGTGATATAAGGAGAGGATAAGGGAGAAATAATGAGAATACTTAATGATGAAGAGATACCATCCGATTTTCTGTTAGGTGGTGCAACACCGAGAGAATCCTATAAGATGGGGAACAAAGCCCAGTTCAACCTCTGTATAAAGGATATTATAGAGTGGGGAAACAGTGGATGTGAACATGGAGGTTGTTTGCCTAGTGGTCACTATGAGTTTAGGAAAAATCAATGTTCTAAGTGTTGGCAAGAATTTCTCAAGCAGTTAGTGGAGGGATAGATGACAGCAGAAGAGAAGTTACACGAGTGGTACACATTAAGAGACGCCTTTGAATTTTGGGTACGTTCATATCTTATTATACTTGAGGAGCAGCGGTAGAACACATAGACTTAATAGCTAATCTAGTAGTAGAAAGGTTAAAGAATGGAAAAGGATAGCAAACAATCCCAAGCGTGGTCGTCAGAGTTAGGCAAGGAATATACGGACAGAAATAAAATGACAACAGAAGAAATGGATGCCTTATATGAAAAGCAATATGGCATATCACGGACTGATATGAACTATGAGTTCGTTGGTTTTATGGACAGGAATATCAAGATATTGGAGGTCGGCTCAAATATCGGGCTTCAGTTGCAGTTTTTGCAAAGGGCGGGTTTCAAAAACCTTTATGGCATAGAAATATCGCCTTATGCCGTAGAAATGTCAAAGGCTACAACCAAGGGTATCAATATCATTCAGGGATTTGCGCAAGATATACCTTTCAAGGATGGTTATTTTGACATTGTATTTACTTCGGGAGTGCTAATTCATATTAACCCCGAAGAACTGCACAATGTTATGCGTGAAATGTATCGCTGTTCTAGTATGTTTATATGGGGGCTGGAGTATTATTCTTATGAGGTTAAGCAGATAAAATACAGGGAAGCAAAAGAAACCCCTGATTTATTGTGGAAGGCGAATTTCCCCAAGATATTCGGTGAGTTATTTGATGATGTTAAGTTGATAAAAGAGACACACTTCAAATACTTGCAGAATGATAACGAGGATGTAATGTATCTGTTGGGCAAGGAGGCATGATGAACGAAGTTGATTTGGTGAAAATCAGGGAAGCATTGGAGAAAGAAACTCTTGCTGAGGCTTGTCAAGCAATGGAAAAAGTGTTGCTAGAGATGGGCTACTATTTGGCAGTCCCCCACAAGGAAGGTTAAATGTGGGAAATAAGTGGGCTACCTTTTTGGGAGGTCATTCACCACGAAGCGTTGCATTGCTTGTACTCATTGCTATTCCTCTTGGTAATCTACTCTGTGAGTCGGGTAATCTGCTGGCTGGCTGGTTGGGATTACGTTCTCATTACTTCAATGAATGGTTTCTTGCTATTGGGATTGCTGGTATCCTTGGTTTTGGTATCGCACTATATTGCAGACGAACTTTGGGCGATAATACCTCTTTGGGTAAGCGAAGATAAGGCTTGGGAGATAATGCCAGTGTGGATTAAATAGGATTATGGAGAAGATAACAGAAGATGAATTGGGGCAGGTTGTAACCCAAATAATTAAAGAAGTTGAAAGGCAATATAAGTGGAACAATAATAATCACGGACTTACTATGGAAGAAGCAGTAATCAAGGTAGCAAGGAGATTGGGGAATAATTGGGAGTTGGTAAAGAGTGAATAAAGTCTACATAGTAGCCGAAATATCAGCAAACCACAATCAGGATTATAAGCAGGCAGAGAAGTAATGAGTGTGCCTGGTGTAATAAGGATAGAGCCTTCTGGTGCTTGCAACTTGCGTTGCATCCACTGCCCGACTGGAACAGAACAATTAAAAGATAGGGGTATCATGTCTAATGATACCTTTGATATTATAATGAAGAACTTGGAAAACAACGTGCCAAGAGTAGCTGTTATGTATCATGGTGGCGAACCATTTTTGTGCAAGAATTTGTGCGATTGGATTGAGAGGCTCAAGGGAATAGGGGTAAAGTATATCAAAACTGTTACCAATGGCACAATGCTTAATGACAGTATTATAAAGAAGTTAATACATTCTGGAATAGATTTAGTGGAGGTTTCTATTGATGGGCAAAGTCCAGAGGAAAACGATTTCATCAGGCGTGGTAGTAATTGCCGTGAGACAATAAGTAATGTCAAGAAACTTATTGAACTTAAGGGGAAGTTAAACAGCGTTACCCCTTCAGTTCTTATATCCAATGCACAATTTAATAAGAACAATAGTTTTGGTAAGCCTGATGTCCCCGCCTTTTTGCTTGAGGCATTTAAGGATTCCGTGAGTTACCAGAGCATGTATTTCATAGCATGGTCTTGGCAAAAAACAAGTAGCAATCCTCCAGCGTACCATGTGGAGAATAATTATTGCCCGTTTATCAATGAAACTATGACTGTAAGATGGAATGGGGATGTAGTACCGTGTTGCCACGATATAATGAGTGAGTATGTCATGGGGAATATTCACGAATCCAGTTTGGAAGATATCAGGGATGGAGAGGCGTTCAGGGTAATATCTGATGGTATTCGCAATGATAAACCAGTAGGACTTTGCGAGAATTGCTTTAAGGATTAAGTATGAAGGTTTTATTCTTATATGCCAATGTCCATGAGTTTTCAGGGATACCTTTGGGATTATCCTATATTATACCAATTCTAAGGAAGCGAAATCACCAGGTTGATTTATTTGAAACTACCTTTATGAAATTTGACTATGGTAAGTATAATATTTCGGGAACTATTGGTGATGAAGGCGACCATATAATCAAATCATTTAAGGATAAAGTGGATAGGTTTGAACCCGATGTTATTGCTGTAAGTACGGATTCCATGTGCTTCAAGTTTTCCATTAAGATGCTAGAGTCGGTAAATCTCTCACATGGAATAGTAATCTATGGTGGTATACACGCTACCATAGACCCTACTGATGTACTTAGCCATGATATAGTGGATTATGTGTGCCGTGGGTTTGGCGAAGAAACTTTGCCACAACTGCTTTCAAATACAAGGAATGGTCTGTCGGAAATACCCAACTTGGTTTGGAGGGATAAAGATAAATCACTCATATATGCTCCATTTAAGTTACCAAACCTGTCTAAATTACCTATTCCAGATTGGGATTTGTTTGATGAACGGCATTTCGTTCGTCAATTTAAGGACAAATTCTATAGATGGGGAAACTTCCAGTTAACTCGTGGCTGTCCATTCAGTTGCAGGTATTGCTGTAATAATACCCTGAATAAAATGGGCAATAAAGTTAAGCACCTTCCAGTTGAGCATGTACTGTCTACTATGGAGTATTATGCGGATAAATATAACTTGGATATTATCAGGATATTTGACGAAACATTTGGTATGGGAAAGGCAGGTGAGATTGAGGAATTTGCGGAGGGATATGCGAAAAGAATAAATTTACCGACTGTTCTTGAGACTAATCCCTTAGTGATTAACGGAAAGTTTATAGGGGTACTCAAAAAAATAAATTGCATTGCCGTTTCTTTAGGTGTGGAATGTGGAGATGAAAAAAGGCGGAGAGAAATTTGCGGTAGAAACATATCTGATGAGTGCATAATAAACGCCTTTCAGATGCTCAAAGATAATAATATACGGACATCTTCCTATAATGTTTTAGATTGGGCGTATGATACAAGGGAAGATATATTTAAACTCATTGAAATCAACCGCAAGTGTTCTTCGGAGTATATCAATACATTCTTCTTCACGCCACTTCCTGGTACGGAATTATGGGACGATTGCAAAAGAGATGGGCTTTTTAAGTATGATTGTGTAGCTGACTTTGGCAGGATACCCAACATAAAGAACCCGAATCTGACTGATGAAGAAGCGATTGGTTTAAAGAGAACATTTCCTATGTATGTTTATTTTGAGCCTGAATTGTGGTCGCTTGTGAAACTCGGAGAAACAAATGATGAAGTATTCAAATGCTTGACTGATATGTTACCATCACGGATTAAAGAGGTGGACGTTAGCGATAGATTGAAAGCGGATGGTATTGATTTGGAATCGTACATGAAATGGCGTGATAATGTTGAAAAAACCATTTAATGTCATTTGTAGCACACTTGTTCTGCTGGTTGTAATATCAGTATTGTTGGCTATTAATTCCCCTGCTTCTGGCTATGAGGTTTCAATATATACTTCTACCCCGATAGCAATGTGGATTTTAATTATAACCAGTATAACTACTTGCATCATACTTCTCGTAAGAGAAGCATTAAAGGAAGATACATGTAGGAGGTGGCTGTTTCCGCTCGGTATTTTAGTAGCCAATGGAGTTATAGTATTACTACTCTCGGTATTCAGAGACTACTATGCCGTAGGTTCTGATACGTTAGTACACATAGGATATGTCAAAGACCTTTCTAATGGCATATTAAGCGAAACAAATAACTATCCTGCGATTCATGTGATACCTACACTATTAGTGCGAATGGGGTTATCGCCAGAAATCTCCGTTAATATAATGCCTGCTTTATGCTATCTAGTTTATGTAATTTCATTTTATTGGTTAGCTAAGTATATATGGGGGAATAAGAAGGAAGTAATAATCGCCACTACCTTGAGTGCAGCATTACTCTTATCTTGTGGGGCAGGAATGAAGGCAACATTCGTGGCAGTTTCCATTGTTCCTATAACGGTTCTATTAGTGCTGAAGTTGCAAGACAAGTTTACAATCAGGCGCAGCGTAGTCCTTCTGGTAATCGTAGCGATAATAGCGATGATACATCCACTGGCTTTGGAAGTTGCTACAATTGCTCTAGTAATCGCTTGCGTAGTTATTCCCCAAAATAGATTCAAGTTCATTATATTTACAGTAGTTGCATTATTAATGGTTTTCGTATTGTATTTTTATTTGTATGAGGCAGTAGATAGTTTAGCTACTGTTGAAGAAACTGCACCCATTTCAAATATCGCATCTGAATCAGCACCCCCATTCATTGAGGAAGTGGTAAATGGAGGGGGTAGTTCTTTTGCGGAAATCATAGAATCAAGCCAAACTATCGGTAGTTATAGCGCATTATCATTGGTGGTAAGAAAATATGGAAGTGAAATGCTTATTGGTATATTGGCTATAATATCTTTACTTATGATGATAAAAAAACGTGGGAATAGATATTTTATGTACTTTGGTGTTATGTTTATTATTCTCAACGCCATGTGGATTGTAGGTTGGTTTTCTCAAGCATGGCAAGAACAGTTACCAATTTACAATCCATACTATAGTATCATCTGTGCTGTAATATTAGTGAGGATGCTATTCTGGATTCCGTTTGTATCTATTATTGTAGTTGTGCCTCTTTTAGTCAAGTTAGTAAGATTACGGATAATGCCAATAGTGCTTGTTATCGTGATAGCCGTTATATCGGTGAGCACGTTGTTCAATGTGTATCCCTCTCCTATTACTGGTACGGCGAATAGCCAAATTACACACCAACATGTTAATGGAATAAAATGGTTATTGGAGAGCGGTGATTCCGAGAATAAGATTCTCCATCTCAACACATATAGACCAGGCAGGTTTGTTTTCGCATTATATGGAGTACAGTGGTGCTGGGATAATCGGATTGCGTATTGGTTTCATGGATATGAACCTCTCCGTGAATTTAGTTATACTGATAGCTCAACGATAGGCTATGAATATCCCTGCGACATATATCTTATTGTTACTAAAATGGACAAAACGCTATTAAGGTGGGAGACAGACCATTTGTACTTATTGGAGTCTGACCCTGCTGTGACTCTGGTATACAGGAATGGTGATGAATTGGATATCTGGCTTGTGAAGAGTCAAGTGAAGGAGAATTAATATTATGGGGAATAGCATGGCAGTTTTAGTAAGCAAGGTCATAAGGGCTACGCCAAAATCGTCTAGGCGTTATTTAACGCCCATTTATCAGATTGTGATGCGTGTCAAATGTGTGCGAGAGTTTTTGATTGATAAATATAGTATAAGTGAATGCCACGAGTATTGGAGGAATCCGCCTGTCGGCGGGAATAGACCCGAAGCATATTTAGGCAACGAAGAGGATACCAAAAGCAAGTTTTTATTAGAATTAATAGAAAAGTATGTTAAAAAAGATGGTAACGTGCTGGAAATAGGTTGCAATGTCGGCAGAAACCTCAACTGTTTATATTCAGGTGGAT
>Ga0209986_10001708_pt1 | contig 20801 bp, 23 predicted proteins | sample BlataG_FD_183168 | JGI IMG/M metagenome (GOLD analysis project Ga0209986, IMG submission 183168) | Deep subsurface microbial communities from Black Sea to uncover new lineages of life (NeLLi) - Black_00105 metaG (SPAdes) (version 2) | ecosystem: Environmental > Aquatic > Marine > Oceanic >... | reverse complement strand
AGGAAACCAATGCACGATGAACTCGTCGTCATCCGGAGGAGCGGGAACCTCGATAAGGAAACTCCGCGTCCGCCACTTTGCCGGGATTGCATGAACGTGATCGCTTCGGACGAAACTCACCGCTGAGCCCGCAGCATTAGCGGTACCAATGTCCGTCGGTGTAGCTACATCGAGACCGTCGCTACCACCTGGATCGTGGGAATCCTTATGTGCCTTTGGAGCGGAAGCCGCAACTAGATCATCAACTTGAACCTTCCTGTGTCTTGAAGCACTAACATCGTATATGACTGCCCAATCATCGGCGGGAACCACACCACCATCAGGTTCCAGGAGTACCGAGAAGTTAGTCCAATAGGCTTTACCATCTCCGCCGTATAAGAGCCATTGAGTAGTGACGCCGGTACCGTTCAGAGGCCATGGCACACCATCCAGGATAACCTCCCCCGATCCGTCCGGTGTGATCGGGATGTCGCCGTTTGCCACAGATATGATGGAATGGCCGTTGACATCTAGGTCGCTACCAAGCTGAGGTGTAACGTCTTCGACTACGTTTTGCAGTGCTGTCCCGACAAGTATCTCGTTATCATCTATACGCTCGGCAAGCTGGTCAAGGGCGATATTGACATTTCCAGGATCAACGTCGCTATCCCAGTCAGTCAAGACCGCAGGCTTATACCCTACAGCCTGGGCGGCGGTTGGCCCTGCCTGCGCACCACTCACATCATCGTAATTGCGGTTACGCGGCATCAATCAATCCCGTCTCAATGCCCCAGTTGATGTTGCCCGCGTCCGGATTCGTCCACTCATAGACGAGTTCGTCTCCGGGCTGAAATATCCAGTGCTCCAATTCGTCTTGCGGGATCCGAAAGAACACATCCGCCGAGCCTATCCCGGCACCCGTCCAGGTCCATAGCGTCACATCCCACAGAGTACCGTGCGCGCTATCGAGCTTCAGGGTAAGCGTCGCCGTGCCGGAACCCGAACCGCTGAAATGCACGCGAACCCAGGACAGGTGAAAACGCCCCGGCCGAAAGAACCGAGCGACGCGCCCGACGTTATCGTCCTGCGCGCCGATGGTATTGACATCCCCCATGTCGCCAGTGCCGCCGTCGCGTTGTACGTGTACTGCAAGAGGCATTAGGACACTGCTACCACTGAGCCAGGGGCAAACAGCGGGCTGTTCGCACCGTGGACAAAGATACCATTCGTCAGAGTGAACAATTGACCGCCCTTACCCCGCAGGTCAACCCGACCGTTGCCGTACATATGCCCTTCGGTCAACGTCTTGGCACGGGTGTACTGAATCGAGCGAAGTAAACCATCGCCTCGCACGTGGAACATCGCAATTGTGCCGGTGCTATCCCAGTCAACAACGCCGTCCCCGTCAATGTTAATCAGCGTTGCCGCTGCCGTACCTCTCAAAATGGCATGGCCGCCGTTGACGGTGAGCGTTACGGGGGCCGCCAGCGTTACTATCTCACCACCGTTCATAACGATGTGCGAAGTGGTCAGCGTTACCCCGCTGTCAATGGTCAACCGCGATGGAACGCCACGCGATTCAGTCATCACGAGTAGCTTGTCGCCGCTATTGAGATCGGCATTGGTCGTGAGGTGCATCTTCCCGCCGTTTAAGGCGATATGATTCAGCGTGCCGTCAATGCTGACTACGCCAGCCTCGCCGGTCGGCGACTCGAACGTACCATCGTCGATATCGCCCTTAAGATAGGACGTACCGGCGAAGGCGCTCGACCAATACAGCTTGGTGATGGCCGTCGGGTCCAGCGGGTCGCCATTGGCAGCGAGGCCGTATTTATAGCCGCTCGTGACGATGACTTTCGGATACGTGTGCCCGTCGCTACCTGCATCGCAGCCGGTCAAACACCCCTGCTGCGCCTGATGGTTATAGATGATCGTATCACCTGTCGCGGGCACAGTCACCGTATCCCAGTTGGCGGCCGTAGCGTATGCCGTGCTCGTCCCGCCAATCCATGTTTTCGTGTCTGCCATTTCGCTTACTCCTAATCCACATTATCGCCGAAGATGTCCCACTCGGTCCCTATGGTCAACCGAGGGCTTCGGACTAAGGTCGCTTCGGGAGCGATGAACGACTGTGCGATTGTTTTCGGCAATGCATTTCCTGTCGTATCGCAGACGCCCCCCATCATGCGTAGCACATCCATCGTCGTTGTGGAATTGAAGTTGAATACGCCGCCGTACACCTCTGCTTGGTAGATGTATTCCGCCTCTTGCGTGTAAACTCCACCATTCAGGGCGATAGCGGTGACCTCGCGGGCTATGTCTATGACCCCGGCCCGCGCGAAGACATACGCGATCCTTGCTGAAGCGTGTGCCTCTACACTTACCACAGGTTCGACGGCCCCGTAACGGCCATGCCGCACAAACAGGTAGGCCATAACGCCCGTGTACGCTGAGCCGACAACGGTACGCCCGGATATGGCCACAAGGCCAGCAACCGCAACATCACCTGTCAACTGGAATGCTATATCCATATTCGGCGAATTGACTAGGATGAAATCTGTAAGATCGGCGGGCGAGCTGGTCCCGGTTTCAGCGCTATAATGAAATGTTCCATCGCCATGGTGTTCAATAGATGGCTCTTTAAGCGTGTTGTGTACCGTGCATTTAAGCGGCGCCCCACTTGCCCCGACATCGACGGTGCAACCCCCTTCGATATGGAACGTGCGCAGGTCCAACCCGGCACCGGCAGTATCCCCCTGTCTGTCGAGGTTAAGCAGCATTGAATTGACCGCAGAGGCTGACACCACAACATGCACCTGGTTAATCGGTATTTCCTGCGGGCTCCAATTCGTCACCACTTCCCAGTCCGTGTCCGTACTACCGTACCAAACAACCGTATCGCCTGCGCTTAATGCCATGTCTCTATCTCCGTACCGGCTCGCCGTTCGTTTTTCGTTTTCGGATAGCGATCGAGCCGGGGTGTAAGCCAAGAGAACAGTTGAATCCTGCTTTTGGCAAACAGAACTCCAGTCTTGCGAACACCCAGCGAGGGCAACCGCAAGCCCCGCAATAATGATACCGACCGACCAGTTTCTTTTGGCTGCATTCATCACACATTCTCCTTCGGATTAGAAGTTGGGCTGGTCCGACGCTCGGACTTGTTACCGTCACGACGAACCAGTATATGTGATCGAGCAGCCAAAGTACAGGACGACGAACCAGGAGCTTGACGAGGGCCGCGAGAACCGAGCGAATCGTCGCCTGCTGGATAAAGGTCCGCATGTACATATAAAAGCGACGGTTTAACGCCGGTTGACCTGGTTCCCGGCTTTCCAGTGGCTCGGCCGGTGGTATGATGCGTTGCGACATCAGCCGCAGACGCATGTCCGGCAGCGAATCAGCCCCGTAGCCGAAATCCAGGGTCCCGGTAGGCACATCGAAGCGCCCGTGCGATCCTGGGCCGTTTCTGGACGTTTTGTAGGTCGCTGTGGTCATTTCATGCAACATCCGCAAGTCTAAATGCTACGTTTCCATCCCATATCTGATTACGGTCCCCCATGTTCGCGTCGAGATCGCTCGGCGCACCTGGAACGCTCCATGAGCCGAGAGCAGTCTTTAAGGTTCGGAAATCGGCATCAAAACCATGCCCAGCATCGACTTCCGCCGGAAATCCTTGCCCCGCAAGATTGGGCGCAGAGAAATCATTAAGCTGGCCGCGCCATTCGACATAGGCAGGCGGAACGAAATACTGCCCCGGTTCCTGGGCCAAGAGCATAGGATTCCCGTCTGACGGGATAGCCCAACCATCAGGTGGGTGGGGAACCGTAATGATCCGTGGCCAATGTGCCGCAACGCCATCGTACTCGGCGTAGTACAAGGCATCGTCGGGCGGTGGAGGTCCGTCTATGCTAGTGCGAAGTCCCAGCCATGCCTGGATACGGAGAACAGAATGCGGAGCTACAAAATCTCGCCATCTCGAATGAGCAGTATCAAAATCATTTTGGTGGTATAACTGCAGGTCAAGAGCGAACCACACTTTGGCGATGAACAACGTGGCGATAAATGGAACCATCCCCCACTTCAGACGGCTGCACTCGAATGTCGCAACAGTCGGCCCTGGTTCGTCATTATCGCTTTCCCAGCTACGGGAATATCGCCCCAGCACGCTATTGTTCTGGCCTAGCTTGCACTCGTGGTCAAGACGGTCAAACTCAACGTCCTGGAACATGCCGGGCGTTCGGATCATTTCGAGCACGTGATTCTGAATCGCAGTTACCCGAGGATCAATTGTCGGAGAATCGCCGACCCGGAATGACGCCGTATTGTTGGTGATGTAAACTGTCTCGAATATCGCACTGGCAGAAGGCGCCATGCTGCTGATGTATTTCTCACCGGCATGTCCATCGTGCCATATCCACATTCCCGCTGGCCCTGGCGTCCACCACCCATGAGCATAACCGCTGCATACCGAATTTTCGACAAAACCGCCACCGGCTACCAGCCAATCGACAACACAACCATTGCGGCTACCACTACTACCGCCATAAACCGATGATCGCAGAAATACGGTATTGTCTCGCGGATGCCATACTTCAACATCCTTTGTGCCACCTTCATAAAATCGGCGGCATTGCATTGTCCGTTCGGCCATTCGCGGCGACCATTCGCCTGCGAAAAAGAAACCTTCCTGATAATAGCCTACAACTTGGTTCCCAACGGGAATACCCTGCGGCTCGCACATGCCAGTCGACGGGTCTGGAGCCGTATCCGGGTTAGGCCAACAACTGCAAGGAACATCGTCATCGCCGAGGCATTCCCTCGAACCAGTAATAAGAGCAGTACCGTTGTCATGACACGCGGCGCGCCGATAATGCGTCATCTGACGTACAAGTCGCGGTGTCCCGGCGCGCAAGTCGTGCACTACCCCACGGGCATCCGTACTGGGGTATATTGCAGTAGGACCAATCTGCTCGGCGGTACTCGATGCGAGGAAACGCCGCCCGCGCCCTGCGTGGTATTGCTGCTTGGGTGCTGTCCCATACATGATATCGCCTGGTTGGTCCGAGCAAGGCCAGCAGCCGACATCGCAACCGTGCATATCGAGGACACCGTACTGGGCCTTATCATCTATGCGGGTGAAGCAATTACCATTGTGGCCCGATTCGCCATGACCGTGCGTATCCTCGCCGCCCATGTCCGTACAATAGCACCCGCCGGGGCGACGGTAACAGCCAAGGCAATCAGCGAGAAATCCCATTACTCATATATCCTGCACAGCAGATAATCGGCGCTATAAACCGCTTCCACTGGAAATGGCTGAAAATGCTCCACAAGCATCCCGTAAGCCCCGCGTGGCATAACTTCATCCGGGACATCTGCCTGCCACGAAGGAAATATCAGATCGGCTTCCGTTTGACGAAACATCCTTCCTTCCGACCACATGGGGGCTCTAGTTTTAGCGGTTCCCGTGCTGCACATTACCATTGTATACGACCCGTCCTGCCGCCGTGCCATTATGCCGTATGCCCGGTGACAAGGATGCTCATAAGCCGTTTCCGGCACGGCACGCACCATGTGCGCCGACCCAAACTCATAAGCACCCGGTGCAACCTCATCAAGCCCCTCTGTGTGATTCAGAGGTCGGTGGGTCGGCAGCATCACAGCCTCAGACCGCATATCTGCCGTGAACGCAAAACCATCTTCGGGGTAATGCTCCTCAGTCCAAAGTTTACTGCGGCGACAAGTCATAATACCCTCGGCCTACATCCTCTATGCGGCTCATCACTGCGCACGACAGTAGGAACCATCGGGAAAAATAGTTCTACCACTTCCACCCCGGCAACCGAACACGTCGGCAAGATGTCGCCCATTTGCTGCGGCTCACCTTCTGCCAGAATGGCCAGACGATAAACAATCGCCGGAATCAACGGGAACGTCGGCATCTCGAACGTCTCGCCTGTCGCCGCCCATTGACCTCCATCCGTCAAAGTAACGCGCTGTACTTGCAAGACCGTACCGTACTCGCCGCCTTCGGGGATGGCACGGATAACAACGACGTTGGCAATTGCAGCCATAGCAGGCGGCGGATATAACATCCAGACATTCTGACGGCGTTCAGCACGAAGAAACAGGGCATCCCCAGCGGGCGCGTCTGTTGTGGGGTTACAATAATACGATCCATAGTCCAGGCACTCAAAGCCCTGGGCCGGGTAAGCCTCAAAATGATTGGCGTCCCATTCATACACCCCCGCAGCGGGTGGAAGGGATGCGTATTGCACTTGACGGACAAGCAATGTCTGTGATTCGTCTGTTGGCTCCTCGATAAGCGAGACAATCAATTCCCTTGGCTTGGTGATTGGCGGTTTCGTCGTTGCCGTTATGCTCGTGCCCTGTGGCGTGGAGTTCACATTGACCCCCGTGCCGCCGATGATCGTTCGTAGGCGCTGCACTTCGGCAACGAGCGTATTCATCTCGCGTGCCTTAACATCCTTCCAAGACATCCCCAACTCAAAATGTGGTAGCGCACCTATCATCCGAAGTTGCTCATCAATTGATTCATGCTCGCCAACTTATACACCTCAAACTCCTCCTCCAGGCGATTGTCCCGAGAGTCCAGAATGAACGACATCGCGCCAGTGTCGGCGTCTATCCACATGTGGAACTTCTTTATCGGCGTGAACCCATCAGGGTTGTGGGTGAAATCAAGCCGCAGTTCCCATTCGTATCCGCCTTCGGTTCCCAGGGCATCGCTCGGAACGGCGTGGCCCGCGATATGGTCGAAACGCACGGTGTACCTGTCAGCCGCCACATAGAAAAACAAATCAACATTAACCCGGCGCAGATAGGTATGTGCCGCACTCACGGCGTCCGCGTTCAATTGCAGGAAACGCCGAGTCAAGGAAAAGCCGATTAGCGGCGCTGCTTGGTCAAAGGGGTCGGGGATAAAGCGCCCAGTGCGCACAAGCCTGTGCTGGAAACTATCCTGGGTCGTATACAGAATGGACTGCGGCTCACCGCCGCCTTGTAGAAGTTCGTTCGGCTTTGCGAGACGGTATTCGGGAAGCCCAATGATCTTCCGGTGCTTCGGATTCTGCTCGACCGTATGATAGAGTTGGTACGCCTCTGTTGTGGATTGCCAACTAAGAGCCCAACCATTGTTGAGCGGCTGCAACTCCCCAAAGTGAAGCGGGGTAGTGTAAATCGCATCGACGCGCCAGTTGAGCGTGTTCATCCGGTCTTGGATGATGTAATCGACCACAACGAGTGAGTTATCGTGCGGATGATGCGTCCCGATAGGTACGCCGGTAACCTCCCGCTTCATAACGTCGATTGGATTGTCATCGACAGCATCGACGGTCACTTGATAGGGCATGGTTGTTCGCTTCGGGCCATGCAGACCCGTCTGGTAGCCTACCGTCGCATCCCAGAGCTTTGTGACCGATGCCATTAGGCTGCCATCCCCATACCTTGTTGCACCGCGTCCGCTATCCGCCGCGTGTTCTTGGCTGTCTCTTCCTGCGCCTTGAGCCCCTTGCGTTCAAGACTCTGTGGCCCTCTGCCGCCAGCGCCGCCCGCTCCTAGTCTCGGCACCGGCATACCTGCAACCTCGCGCGCGGATACAAGCATACCGCGACCACCGATACCCGGAACCGGGGTTGCGGCCGTTGCGCCTTTCAATTGTGCAATAGCCTGCGAAGCAAGGTCGCCAGGGTATCTAACTTTCGTCTCTAACCGCTTAATCGTCTCCGACAAGTAATTCTGTCGTTGGGCGATGACGTTCATAAGGCGTTCCGCCTCGAGGCCCATTTCGTATGGGCTTCCTACACCAGCCGCAATGCGGGCCGCCCTGGCGGCAATGTTCTGCTGTCGTGTCAACTCAGCTTGGCGTTTCTTCTCTGCTGTAAGCCGCTCCTCTGTTGCCAGTTGTTCTTGCAACCGTGCGGTACGCTCCTGATCCTTGCGAGCATGATTCGCCGCGACAAGCAGCCGTCGCTCCTGGACTCGCATAACCCGCAATTCCATATCGAGAACCACGTCTTTCTTCGTGCCGCGTTGCATGACCTCGTGGGCCGCCGCCCCAGTCAGACCCTTGCGGGCAACTTGAAGCTGCCGCCGCAGGGTAGACATCTGTTTTTCGGTGGCATCGCGCGTCGCTTGCATTCGCAGGCTCAGTCGCCCCTCTAGCTCTTGGCTCTTCTCTAACACCTCCGCGTTTTTCTTGCGTACTTTCCAAAGCCCCCACAACTGGTGCGCGAGATTGCCAACCGCAAGCGCGGCACCGGCAATTGCGCTGACTTTCCCGGCGGTCATTAACCCCTTACCAAGTTGAGCCAACCGGGCACGCTGCGTATACGCAGCGCTCGCGCCAAGTTGCGCAGTGGTCGAGGCTCCCGCTTTGCCAACCGTTACGCGAGCCGGTCGCACTCCGCGCGCCGCTACACCAGCCCTCGTTCTAGCGCGTGCCAGCCCTTCCCACGGCTCAGTCATCGCTGTGATTGCGGCACGTTGGGCAGTCCGCGCTGCCGTATTCGCTGTCATCGCAATCGTGTTCTTGCCGACTGCGACCGTCTCAACTGTATAGGCCGAGGCGCTTAAACCGAGGCTGGTTTTGACGCGCACGAGTTCAAATACCAGTTCCCCCATGCTCTTAATTTGCGACAGCCAAGTGAGGCCGGTTGCCGCTGCCGCCTTTTCGAGAACACTGAAGGCTTGGCTGGTGTCGACAGACGACGCTTTCACTTTGTCCAGCGATTTCGCCATAGAGTCGGCGGATTTCTTGGTGAGCTTCTCTGCCCCTTTGAGTTGCTTCTTGAGGCGCAGATCATCCGCCTCCATCGTCAAAACAAGTTCGCCAAGCTCAGCGGCCATCGGTGTGTATCCTCGGGTCGTTCTTAATCAAGTCCGGCAACTGCTTGTGCAGGTTCTTAAGCTGAGGCCAGGGCATTGCCCCCAACAGTTGCGGCGTTAATCCGCTGTACCAGTAGCAAAGGTCGGCGGTGACTTTTCCCCACCCCGAAACTCTGAGGCATTCATAGTACCGATCGTAGGGTTTCCATCTTCGCTCTCGCCCTCTTCAAGCAGGCCGCTGATACGACTGACGATGTTCGTGAGGCGCGCCAGTTCGATTGTATCCAGCTTCGTTCGGAAGTGCTCAAATGGCATCGCCTTACGGCTTGATAGCCATACCAGATAGAGTTGGCCGTCATAACTTTTCAACACATCAGTCAAGGTCACCGGCGTAGTTTCGATTTGAGCAAGCGTGCCGGATAGGATTTCAGGCGCAAGTGGCTTGTCGCGTGTCTTCTGTAGGAACTGCCCACGCTGATGATCCTTCACGTGCTCCTCGGCACGCGCGAAATCGTTAGGTGTCAACGGCGACAACTCGACCTCAATACCGCCGATGCTCACAGACGCGGCTTGCGGGAAACTCTCGCTGAATGATCCACTCATAAAACCTCCCTACACGGTGCCTATCAAAACAATATCGTAACTGATCGTTGCCGCCCCGGCGTCGATCTTCAGTTGATCCGCTGACGTGTTCGTTACAGTGTACCCAGTGAGCGTGCCAGCTAATAGAATGCCGAAACCCGGTTTGAGTGTAACCGTCGGCGTAGTTCCCCCAAGTATGGTGCCGAAGTTTCCGCTAACTATTAGGTCTTCCCCGCCGGTAGTTGAGCGGTTGAATATCCACACGCCCTTCAAGGCGGTATAGACAATCGTGGTGCCCGCGAAGTTCGCAAGCGTGCTCGTGAGGTCCAGCGTTTCAGAGGTAGCAGTCAGCGTCCGCGTATCGGCGAATATCTCGTTTGCCTGATCGTCACCCGTACCGTTGGTCAGCGCGAACGGCTGAGCGATACGAATCGGCTGCACCGGGTTCGTCAGGTCCGCCGTGTCCTTCTTGCGGCCGAGGATGCTTACACCTGTCGCTACTATGAGATCACTTGCCATTATGCAATCGCCACAGCGCCTGTTACATCAAATGTGCAAGACCACGTTGCGGTTTCACCCACACCTACACTGGCCGAAAATCCGGTGATATATCCATCAAACTCATACGTCTGCCCGCTAACCGCAGTCAGCACAAAGCCACATAAGAGCGGAGTGTCAAAGGTATCTGCTTCGTTCCACGTGCTCGTACTGTCGAGTAAGCCTTCAGCCGAGCCGGAATGTGCAGATAAACCCGGCAGGCGCACACGCGCGTTGCTGGTCGGGCTGAATGCCGTTGCGTCCGTTGTCTCCATACTCATATCGAGCGACCAGCGATTCGGGTGCAAGGCAGCCACAAAATCCTCGCCCGCCGCCGGTATCACGGTGATAGCTCCGGTCGTTCCTGTATGTACAGCCATTTATGGCATTCTCCTTATAAGATAGCGACAGCTCCCGCAAACTCAAAGCTCGCGGTCCACGTAGCTGTCTCGCCGACGCCGACACTCGCCGAAAACGCCGTGATGTAACCATTGCCGGTGTACGTCCTTCCAGTATCCGCTGTACCTTGGAACTCAATAGCCGCATCGGGATTATCAAAACATGCTGTCTCGTCTATGCTGGCGGTATCGTCCAGAAAACCCTCAGCGGTTCCGCTGTGGGCAGACAGACCCGGCAATCGGACTCGCGCATTGCTGGTGGGACTGAAAGCCGTAGCATCTACCGTTTCCATCCCTAAGTCGATAGACCAACGGGAAGCATGTAAACTGGCTATAAGATCAGTTCCCCCATCCTTGAGGGTAATTGAACCAGTGGTTCCAGAATGGACAGCCATAATGCATATCTCCTAACGGCGCTTGCGGCGCTTGCCGATAGCCTTTTCTGTTTCCTTGCGGCCTTCTTTGGCGATTTGCTTAATGATACTCTGACGGTGCCCATGGATGATCGGTCTAATGAAGGGTTGTGGCTCCATGTTGACAGTGCCCTTCTCAACAAACAACGCATAATAGGGGCTGGTCACTTCCAGGCGTGGCTTGTTGCCACCGACAGCCTTAACAAAAGTATTCTTCTTCATGTGGCCCGTATCGACAGGCGCAAGCTCGCGTATTTCGTGTTGCACCTTCCTCGCAACCTTTCGCATACCTTTGGTGACCCCACGATTGGCACCTTTGACAACGCCCGTGAGATTCATCTTGAGTTTGTATTTCGTGGCACCTTTGCCAGTCTTGATGATGCGAACAATTCCCATATCACACACACCTCACAGCAGGGACCATGACAGTCCGCTGCACAGTTACACGATAGTCGATCGTCGACTGGTACACACCGTCGCGCAGGACAGGCCCGTGTGCACCTTCCCGCAGGAATCCAACCGTATAGAACTCACCGTGAATCAGATTGCAGTCATCGAACACCCGCATCAGCCATTCCTTCAATTCGGCTGCCTTGCGTGGCCGCACACGTTTGGTAAATGCCGAAAACTGGACGGTGTACTCTTCCACGTCATCCTTGAATGTATCTACCGACGCCGGGCCGATGAACGTCACATCAACGAACGGCAGGACCGTTTTAGCCCGCTCGCTCTCGAAGCCCTGATAGACTTTCCGACCGAGAACCGGCAACGCGCCGTCCTCGTCGAAACGATCCTGTATGGCATCGAATAGAGCCTGCATTACAGGCGATCCACCTTACTACGGTTGAACACTCGCTCACTGTCAGAGTCCGCGTCGCCGTACCCGTAGTCGACAACCGGATCGCGCGAGGCAGTCGATGTCGGCGTATTGGCAGAGGGCAAAGTAATAACCCCCTTGGCAATGTCCTTGCACCACTGCACTGCGTTATCGCGCAGCGCCACCTTAGCCTCGGATACTAGATCACCACGTGCCAAGAGGTCGTATTGAGCAAGGTCCAACGTGTGCTTATTGAACACCTGCGCCAGACCCGTATCCCCGCTGACAACCACCGGCACAAGGTATCTCTTGGCGACGAAGCTATTGATGAAGGATTCGGCACCTTCCAGCACCTCGGTCAACACGTCAGTGTCGATAGCCCCGCCGGGGGTATCTGTCAGGTGCGCAACGGTAGCGTCATCCTCAAAGCGAGCGATCAACTCAGCCGTGGTCGCATAGTTAGACATCGGCCCGTGGCCTACTCCTGCTTCCGGGCGGACGGCCGCGACGCTTAGGTGCCGCCGTGGCGACGGGCATCTCTATCTCCGGTTCACCGGCGCGCAACGAACGAATCTCTGCTGAAGCATCCTCGAACACCTGATCCAGCGGCACATCACACGACAGATTGAGCAAGTCGCGCAACCCCTGTTCAGGGATCACAACAATTCGCCCGGTCTGCAGGCCGTGCGTATGACGCGGCTCACGGGTCGGATACTCCGAAACCGCTACCGACCTCTCAGCCGTGGCTGTTCCAGTCACAGTCAAACCTCTCAAAAGTCAAAACTACCAGGCCGTCGTCGGCCTATGTCATGGTCATCGCGTAAGCGTGTTGCCACTGACCATAGGTGACGCGGTAACGGGCCCGGACGCCGTACAGGTACTTCTCACGCCGGAACCCCTCGTCGCTGTCCCGCTCAAGCGACGTGAACTCGATCGGCTCACGGTCCTGGAAGATGAAGGGCCGCACAACGCCGTCCGTCTTGAGGACGTAGAACACAGCCGCCGAGGTCAAGTCGGGCATCGAGATGATGCGCGGCGGACCGCCGACGACCGGCACGTTTGTGCCCGATTCGCCGAGCACGGTAGCACCAAACGCTTTGATCCACGTGTAGAGCCGTGCAGGCGAACACACGACAACCCAACCGCCAATGTGACTGCGGTGCATATACTCACCTTGGTCGTCCTTGAAGGTGAGCATGGCCGCAACGGCGGTGTTGAATGCGGCAAGCGCAGTCTGCGGACCGTAAAGCGTGGTGCTGTCCGGTTCAAACGGCACCGGACTGGCACTCACGACCGTCGTAACGTCGAAGTTGGCTTCGTTTGCCTGTGTGCCGGATAGACCACTGACATGTGCTGCGTCGAAGAACGGCACGCCGTCATATGAGTTGTATCCAGTGCCCGATCCGTTGAGCAAAAGCTGCGCGATCAGGTAGTCCTTGTGCCAGGCGGCACGTTGGGCCTGCTCCTTAACACGAATCGCAATCTGCCCGGTCTGATCGTCGGCGATCTCGTCGCGGTCAACCTCGATTGTCGATTCATACTTGAGGTTCTTGACGTTGTACTCCTCAGAGTGGAGCCCTTTCGCCTTGCGACCGGTTCCCCATTCCCGCATGACCGGCACCGAGCCGAGCCACCGGTAGTTTTCCTGATCCGAATCGGAGGGGATGGTCGTGCAGAGGTCTTGGAAAACCGTCTGCTCCCCGTGCAACTGGTTGAAGAGCTCGAAGAAGCTCGATTTCACCCCCTTTGTCAGAAGTCCTGTGTTAATTACAGCCATTCGTTTTTTTCCTTAAAGGCCAAAAACAAAGGGGCGCGTGAATCCTCTGTGTTTTTGGCGAGCCGGTCAGGCTACTTGATTCAATCTCCTAAAGCCGGTCGTTATGACCGTTATCCCTATGCCCGGCAGCCGCCGGCAACGCGCAGGTTCCAGAATATCAGCGAAGCTACGCCAGCATCGGCCACTTTTTCCATGTTGATGAACGCCGCCAGGTCTGCTGTTGACAAAACCGCGAAGGATGTAGTCGCCAACGCACGAACGCCATCAATCCAGAACTCGACCGTCCCAGCAGGCCGCACAATGATCTTGAACTTCTTGGCTACGGTGAGCGAGTTGTCAATCGTCGTATCGACTGCCGCAACGTCAGTGGTGTTGTCATCGGACTGAGCTAGAATGTTCGCCACAAGCCCGTCCAGATGGAAGCAGGCGAGCTGCACCATAGAGGCGTGGTCAATGTTCGCTTCGGTATCCGTGTCCAGGGCCGTCCCCAGCCCCCAGTCGACATCCATTTCGTCGTCACCGATGTCGGTCAGGTGCAGCTCGACCTCGAACGTGATGGCCTTATCGACCGGCCACATCGCTTGCATCGTCCGACACGAAGCCAACGCCGTCTCGCTCGTCGCGTCGAAGGCCATGGTGTGGCCCCCGTTCTCACCAGCCGTCGGGCTGGATAAGCCCGGACCCAGGATGCTTTCAAACTCGAAATCGCCCACGAGCTCGTCCCCAGCCACCGCCCCCGTCGCCGGGTAGCCTTCAAAGCCGGTGAGCGCGGCTTCAAATGATCCCACGCCGTTCGGCGGCTTCTGGCCCGGCGCTTTCAGCCGGACAACCGCCTTACCGCTGGCGTCATAGTGCACCAGCGTTCCAACAAAAGCGTCGGGGTGGCCCGTCAGCAGGCAGTCGCCATCATCGGTCGCAAACACCGGATGTCCGATGTCGGTGAGCGCCACGCCCGAAATCGGGAGGACGAAGTCGCCCTCGAAGTACACTCGGACATCAAGAGCCGCCGCGGCACCCGCCGAGTTGTCGACCGCCTCATAGGCGATGCCCACGAAGAGGTCACCGGCTTCGAACGCCTTGGCGTATCCCGCCGGGTCAACCCCGACGAACCCGTTGCGATAGATCGTCTCCGCCGCCCCTACCGGGAACTCGCGGAGTTCCATATCGACCAGGTGGTCGATATTCCTGTTTGCACTCAAAGCAGTCATGTTTGCTGTCTCCTAAATCGACGGCTCGCAGCCTGTTAGCTAGAGCGCCTTAACCTCATCCTCTGTCAACGCAGACTGCCCCTGCTCGGACAACTCTTGCGCAACGAAAGCCGGGAGCGTCGTAAGCCGCTGAAACGCCTTACCGCCCCCGTTATACTCGGCGCACGCTTGAATGATGAGGCCTCGGCGGTTACCCGTAGCGCTCGCCTTGCCAGACATCGGTGCCACAGCGCGCCCCGGCTCCATGTACGCCGGTTGTGATGCCATGAAAGCCGTGAAAGCCGCCAAGTCCGTTTTAGCGTAAGCTCGGCACGCCTTCAACTGCTCCTCGTCATTCGGGTTGATCTTGTTCTCGTCAACCATCCTGGCGATGACAAGCTCGACCTCGCGATCGTTGTCACGGCCCTCAAGCTCGGCAAGCCTGGCACTAAGCAGCTTATGATCCGCACGCGGAACGAAGTCGGCCTTCAGCTTCAGGATAGCCTCGTTGCCGTCCTTCGCGCCGAGTACCTTCAAGACGCTATCGCGCGCTGCGATCTCTTCAGCGGTCGGCTCACCCTCACCGCCGCCCGCACCCCTGCGGTCCTCAATTGCAGCTTTGATGATCGCTTCAAGGGAGGCCCCCTCTTCGATCGCAACGCCATCAGCCTTCAGCCAGCCAGCCAACTCACCGATCAGCACGGCGAGCGTATCCTGGAGTGGGGCCGTCTCACCCTCGCCTTCGCCGCCATCGTCCTGGGCGATAATCACGCCCTTCTTTTTCACGTCCTTTTTGTCGGACGCTTCCGTTTGCTTGGTTGCCATAGGCAATGTCTCCTCTAAAAGTCTGGCCGAAGCGGCCAACATTTCCATTTGATGTTTCGTTGCTGGTTTATTCGTTAGCGCCATACTATGCAGCTTGTACGGCGATCGTGTCTTCACGTTAATTAGAAGGACGGGTGATAGATACTTGTACTCCGTCGTTTCGATGTAGCTTCGCGCCTCGGCGGTCCAGTCGACTGAAGCGATCAGCCCGCGATCAGGTTCCCAGTGCATCGCGGTTATCCAACCAGCAGCCGGAGCCTTCTCCCCTTTCTCACCCTTGACTATCGTGGAATGCTCGTAGTCGATTGGAAGCTGAACACCCTGCGCCTTGAATGCCGCGATGATCTTCTCAGCGGCCTTAGCGTCCACGTGCAAAGGACCGCCGTGAGAAAACTCGACCTCCCCAGCAGTCAATACTACAATCTCGGTAAGCTCAGACGCCTCAATTAATGCAACAAATCCAAGGTCACACTTCATTGGTCACAATCTCCTCTACAAGAGGCTCGCCGTCAGGCGCAACCTCCACGGGCTTCGGCTTGGCGATGTTCAACATCCGGTACTGCTCGTCCTCGTCAACCAGCAGGCCGAACTCTTTAGCGGCCCGCAACTGCTCCAATGACAACCTCTCGGCGTCCAAGTCCTTGACCTCGTGAACCTCCCGCACGAAATGCGGCAAGGGAACCTCGCGGCGCGGCCACTTCAACAAACACATCGGACGAATGAGGCTCTGCCGGATCATCCGACCCTCTTTCTTGATGTCCGAATAGAGAAGATCGGCCCGAACGTTATCGTGTACCTTGATGGCGGCGAAACTGCCCCGATCGCCGATGTCCGTCGTGCCCGTCTGACCGAGGTAAAGAATCGACTGCTTCTTTTCGACCCAATCGATCAGAGGCAAATAAGGACCATCACCCTTCGCAGTTTCCTTCCAGTCGAGAGTCACATCCTCCGAATGGGGCAATACCGCCCAGCCATCCGCACTCATATCGCGCAGCATCTGACCAATCTTCGCCTGGGCGTCGTCAGGCACATTGTCGCCGCACATCGCAACTCGGAACGGCATCCCGAATAACTCAGAGAACGATGACCAGTCAGCACGCGCATAATGCTTCAGGATGTAGAGCCAGGCGCACGCGCGAGTCATCGTGACGGCAATCGGGGAACCGGCCCGCGACCTAGGAGCGAATACGATGAACTTGCCGGGGGGCGTCTCGATCCCCTGCCAGTTGTCCTCGGTTTCAATCCGAATTGCGTTGCCGAGAAGCGGGTCGGACCGCAACCGGCGGCTAGGTACGTCGTTTGTTTCAAGCAGACGACCTTTAGCCCAGATGAGTTCGGTAACCGCCAACCCCGGACCTATCGCAGTGGCCAGGTGCTCAAGCGTACCTGTCAACGTGTGAAGATTCTCAAGCTCGTCCTGGACGTATGCCGCCGCCTTATCCGCAAGCTCCTGCTTCTTAGCGCTCTCAGCAGGCTCGATAGACCAATCCAAAGCAGTCAACGCACCACGCCGCGTTTCGACAACACCCTGCAAGTGGGCGTCCTTCGCTTCCATCTCCTCATTGAGCCGCATCAGGTCGCCGATATCGCCGTCGTCGGCACTCTGTATGATGCGAGCGAAGGTATCCGGCGTAGGGGCATCGGTCAGGTAATCAGGCGAACCGTCAAGCCGCTGCGAATACTCGACCAGTCGACCACCGGACATGTTGAGCGGCTCACGCTGCTGGATTGTCAGGGCGTTAGTCTTGCTCACTCTATACAGCCCTCAACATTGCACGCCGACTCGGCAGGTGCAACGACGCAAGCCGGTCCTCGCGCTGACCTATCGAAACAACGCCGTCAACGTACCGAACGGCGTAACGCAAAGCGTCCATCGCGTGGTTGTCCGTGTCCACTGGAACCTCGCGAACAGCCCGACCTGTCGATGATTTAGGCCAAGCGTACACATCGAACTCCTGCTCCATCGTCCAAGGCCGACCAGACTCGACGAGATCGGTATCTAACTCGACCAACGAGTCCCGCAAAACAAACAGCCGAGGCTTGCCGTCCTCGGCATCACGCAACCGAGCCGCAACAGCCTCGATACCGAGCCGAATCTGCTTGTGAGCAAGACGAGTAGTCACTCCATACCGCCGCATCGTAGCGTTGTCCTCGGCATCATGGTCCGCAACCGTCGCCTCGATAGCCTCTCGCCGGGTGTACTCCCGTATCTGCCGAGCATGGTCCTCGACGAGCCGCTTGGTGTGGTAGATGTAACGATAAACGTACATGCGACCGTCGCCGTCGACAGCAAGCCACAGGCAAACGAACGGATTCTGATACCCGTAGTCGATGGCCCGGATCCGACGCCAGCTATCAGGGATGTGGAATCGGTCAATCAGGTGCTTTCGAGCGTCCCAGCCATCGTATACGACCCCCTCAGCGGCCACCCAGCGACCGTGCCGTAACCGTTCCTTGCGAACGCCGGTCAGATTGTTGAGGCGAGCGAGGTATTGAGCACCTACCGAAGTCCAAGCCTTCGTGTTGCGATCGTAGAGCAGTGGATTGTCCTCGTGGCGGCTCTCAACCATCTTGCAATCCTTGCGATCGCACCGCAGCTTCAGCCAATGGGTAGGAGCGGACGGGTTGCAGTCACCGAGCATCTGCTGGTAAGGCACCTTCTGGTGGCGACCGAGCCTGGTCGACAGCTTTTCCCAATCCTCTTCCGTAAGCTCCGTAGCCTCCGCCACGTAGATGATGTCGTATTCGGTGGACATGATGCGGTCGGGGTTGTCCATGCCGCCGACAACGATCTCAGATCGGTTCGGGAAGCGGTAGATGTGGCGGTTCTCGCGGCTAACACCCTGCATGACCGAGTAGCCCGCTGGCAGCACCTGGTTCTCGAACGTCACGAGCACCGATTCGGTGCAGGAAGCCCGTGTCTTGCGGACGATGAGCGATCGAGAGGCCGCGCAACCGTCTGCAACCATAGCGAGCTTGAAGAGACAGGCCATGCTCTTGCCGGTTCCAGACGGTCCAGAGATAAGAACCTCGGGCGATTGGTCCAGCATCACCTTCTTACAGCCGCCGAATGGTTCATATGGTTGCATCGCGTTATGAACCCCTAAGCGGATAGCCCGCAAACGCCACAGTTCTGATACTAATCGAGCGGTTTCCGGCATATCGAACGCCGCTTGGTACTAATCGTGTGCGTTCGGTTTCGATACGCCGAAAAACCGCATTATTGATAGCGCCAAGGCCAATTCCGTGGAGCGCTTTTGCGATCCCGAAAGGACCTACGTGCTTTTGCACTTTCGCCCCTCCGGTTCTCACATTACACGTTTTGACCGCCGGTTCACCAAAAACAAGTGCCACAGGCTGACACCCGCTTTTACAGTTTCGGCTCGCCGAAGTCACTTTTACAGATTTGGCCGCCAGCTTCCGAATTACAAGGTTTGGTGACCGGGCTGCGAAAAACAAACTTTGCCGCCCAGGTTGCCAATTACACACTTTGGTCGACGCTTTGCCAATCGCACGGTTAAGGTCCTTAATCTCGAAATGCGAGTTTTGCCGGACGGATTCCAGATTACAAGTTTTGAGAGCGCGGATCGCAATTACAAACTTTGGCCGCGCGAATCGCAAAAGCAGATTCCGAGGGCCGGAATCGGAAAAACGAGTGACAGGCCGTGACACTCGAAATGTCAGTTTCGAGGTGCTGGTTCTCAAATGTCGGATTTGGCGGGCCGATTCCGAAATGTCAGATTCGGGGCCTCGGTTCTCAAATGTCGAGTTGGCCCGGCCGGAATCGCAAACGCAGGTTTTGGGGACCGGGTTGCGAATTACACGTTCCGCCCTCGTGGATCGCAAATGCGAGTTTCGACGGCCAGCTTGCGAATATGCGGTTTGGCCTCTCAAGTTGCAAATGTCGTGCTGAAGGCTAGAAAAAACCGCACTGGCGCTATCGAAAACAGGGGTAAACGTGCCCCGTAGTGATAACCCAGAGCTGAGCCTGGAATGGCCACGGTTAGTCATTAAATCTCACGTTCCCACTAATTCGGTCATGCTATCAGTCGTGACCACCCTGTGGCCGATGGGCCATTATAGGACTTACCCACAACCGCTCTGGCGCGTCCGTAATCGCACATTACTGTCCGCTTTCGCTACACGAATGCAACGTAACAACCATTATCGGGCCCTCGTTTATTGGCCCAATAACGCCACTTTCGGCGTCCCCCAAGACCCCCAGAAATCCCGTACAGGGGCCTAACTCTTGACGGTTTCCACAGCCCCCGCAGGCTGCTTCACGGCGTCGCTTTCGAGCAACGCCTTGGCTTTTGCCTTCCCCAGCCTCAGCTCAGGCTCCACCCCGCACACACGCTGCGGCGAGACGCCCGCGACCATCCGAAAGAGCGGGCCGCCGTCGTGGCCACTGATGCTGATGTTGTCTCGGAACTTCGTCGGCCTGGCCGCCTTCAGCAGGAAGATGGTCAGGATGTCGGATGGCTTCTTGGTGTCGGTCGCACGCCGCCAAGCGTGAGCCTCAAGCTGGTCGTAAGCATCTTCCTGGGCGTCGATAAACAAGAGGGCAAACTGTTCGTCCTTCTGCCGCCATAACGAAACCGCCGCCCTTGAAACCCGCGCCGCTTCACACCCCTGCCTTGTGATTCCACTCTCAGCGAACGCAATCAGGAAGCGTCTTTTTAGGGGGTGCTCCACACCGTTAAGCACCTCTTCGCGTATTCTTGGCCCTATGGGCTTAATCTCTTCCGTTTCCACTGTACTCGGCAAATCGCTCAAGATTTTTCCTCTTGACAAGCCCCCATAGGAACGTAAGTTGCTACCCTAGGTTGTGGTACATGGTGGCGGGGGTTCATCTCACTCACACACATCAGCCTGCTGATCCCTTTCGTCCAAGCCAAAAAGAAGGGGGCACCCAAGCCGGTTAAGACTCAAGTGCCCCCGTTGTAGGCGCTTGCGACAACGGCGCTCAACGGCTAGCTAGGCCGCCTGCACCTATTCTTTTCGGCGTTCTCGTTTACTCTGGCGTCACCGTCCCGTCAGTCAAGGTTCGTTTCGTCACGTTCAACATCGGCCCTTGCCAAAGTGGTTTCCCCTGCTTCAAGGGTGCTTTAATCCTACATCGCATACACCCGATCTCCAGGCAATCCGCTGAGAAGATCATGCGGGTTCCGCACAGCGGGCAATCGAGCGGGTGATACGGTTTTGCACCCATACTGTCGCCTTCTCTATCTATGAATATACGCTTGAATTATCGGCGTGCAAGAGGGATTTGAAGAAACTTTCAGGATTTTCAAAAGTTTCTGAAGGTTCGGGGCTTTCAATTAAGCAATGGTGCGACGGCTCTTACGCTCCCACTTTATTCGGCGGTTTGGCCGCTAGGATGTGGACGTAGCCGCCGTTTAGCATCTTTCGCAACGAATCGTCATACATCACCGGTGG
>Ga0209986_10001707_pt1 | contig 20825 bp, 19 predicted proteins | sample BlataG_FD_183168 | JGI IMG/M metagenome (GOLD analysis project Ga0209986, IMG submission 183168) | Deep subsurface microbial communities from Black Sea to uncover new lineages of life (NeLLi) - Black_00105 metaG (SPAdes) (version 2) | ecosystem: Environmental > Aquatic > Marine > Oceanic >... | reverse complement strand
GCTCTCAGAATCACAAGAAAGAATGATGTTTATAATAAAAGCTGAAGGCTTAGAAACTATTCTTGATATATTTAAAAAGTATGAGACCCCCCATGCCGTATTAGGAAGAATTGATAATTCAAAATTACTAAGAGTTAAAGATGCGGATAAAATAGTAGTTGAGCTAGATCCGACTCTATTATCAGACTTTCCGGTTATTATTAGAGAAGAGAAACGCCCAGATTTTCTGAATGATTTAATTAATCAGAAAACTCCTAAAAGAACATTAAAATTTGATGAGATAATATATCGGCTAATAGCGTCCGAAAATATTTGTAGCAAAGAATGGATTTATAGACAATATGATCATGAAGTAGGCGTAAGGTCAGTAGTAAAATGTGGAGATGGAGATTCGGGCGTATTAAGAATAATTGGAACAAATAAATATATATCTGCTAGCGTTGGGTGTAATTCTAAACATTGTTTTCTCGATCCATATGAAGGAGCAAAAGGTGCAGTAGTCGAAATTGGATGTAACATTGTTTCTAATGGCTTAAAACCTATTGCAATGGTTAATTGCTGTAATTTTGGTAATCCTGAGAAGCCAACATCTTTTTGGTATTTCTCTGAATGTGTTAAAGGTATGGCAGATAGTATAAAATTTTTAAATATCCCTTGTGTTGGGGGAAATGTTTCTTTTTATAATGAGGATGAAGTTCTTCAAAAAGTAATCAAACCAACACCCATTATCATGTTATTGGGGTATATTGAAGGTCAAGAAAATATAATCACATTACCTTTTAAGAAATCAGGTAATCCCATCTTTTTAATTGGAGAAACAAAAAATGAATTAGGGGGTTCGGAATATCATTCAATTATTTACAATATTGAAGGAGGTAATCCACCAAAAGTCAATCTCGATTCCGCAAAAAGGACATGGGACTTTCTATTGGATGCCAATAAAAAAGGTTTTATTAAATCCGCTCATGATGTTAATAAGGGAGGATTTTTAATTACTATTTTAGAAATGAGTTTTCCAAATGAATTGGGAGCTGATCTAAATCTTTATGATTGTTTTGATAAAGATTTAACTTCCGAACAAATTTTATTTAGTGAGTCAGTTGGAAGATTCATAATAGAAGTAGACGCCGATAAATTAAAAGATTTTATAGCATTAAATAAAAAGTATAAACTCTATTTTAAAGAAATTGGCGTCATTATTGAAGAAAAGCAAATTAAGATTAAAGGACTTGAAGAAAATTTTAATTTAGATATTATCATAGCAAAAAATTTATTCAATTCAACATTACCTATAATTATGGAAGGAGATATGTGATGGGTGGTCTTTTTGGAGTCTTTTCAAATAGTGATTGTATAGAGGATCTTTTTTACGGGACTGATTATCATTCCCATTTAGGAACCAGAAGAGGCGGATTGACCGTAAAAAACTCTGATGGATTTCAAAGATATATTAAGGATATCACAACAACTCAATTCAGGTCGAAATTCGAGGATGATATCAAGAAAATGCACGGAAATAAAGGCATCGGAGTGATCAGTGATTATGATGATCAACCCTTGATAATCAGCTCACGTTTAGGCGTATTCGCCATTGCTACAGTAGGTAGAATTAACAATTTGGAAAAGCTAGCAGAGGAAGTATTAAAGAATGGATCACATTTCTCAGAAATGCATGGAGGGGAAATCAATCCCACGGAAATGGTCGCAACTATAATTAGCCAAGGTTCTACCTATGAAGAAGGAATTCAGAAAGTCCTCGATATGATTGAGGGTTCTTGTACTATGCTTATATTAACGGATAAAGGTATTTATGCGGTACGAGATAAATTTGGTAGGACACCCCTCATTATAGGGGAAAAATTAGGATCTTATGCCGTTGCAATGGAAACTTGTTCATTCCCAAATATAGAGTATAAAATAACAAAATACCTTGGACCAGGTGAAGTAATTTTCATAAGTGAGAAAGGTCTTGAACAGAAAATTGCACCTGGTGACCGGCTGCAAATTTGTGCTTTTTTATGGGTATATTATGGATATCCAGCATCTAATTATGAGGGTATTAATGTTGAAGTTGTTCGTTACAAATGCGGCAATTACTTAGCAAAGAAAGATGATGTGGAAATTGATCTCGTGGCAGGCATCCCAGATTCTGGAACACCGCATGGCTTGGGTTATGCTAGTGAAGCAAAAATTCCTTTCTCACGACCATTTGTAAAATACACCCCAACCTGGCCACGGAGTTTCATGCCTCAAGATCAATCCATTAGAGAACTCGTTGCAAAGATGAAACTCATCCCGATTAAAGAACTTATTGATGGTAAACGTTTACTTTTCTGTGAAGACTCAATCGTGAGAGGAACGCAACTTAGAGATACGATTCAAAGGCTTTACAATTATGGGGCTAAGGAAGTTCATATGCGACCAGCATGCCCTCCGCTTATTTATAACTGTAAATTCCTTAATTTCTCCCGCTCTAGTTCTGAGTTAGATTTAGCTGGACGGTGGGGCATAAGAGAACTAATTGGAAAGGATATCGACGATCCCTCCGAATATATCGACCCTGAGTCTGATAATTATAAAGCCATGGTTGATGTTATACGTAAAAGGTTGCAGTTGACAACGTTAAAATACCAGAGACTTGAAGACCTAGTTAAAGCTATTGGTCTACCCAAGGAAAAACTGTGTACGTATTGCTGGGATGGCGTAGAATAGTTTTTTTGTTTTTCATCCCTTTTTTCCCCACACTTTTCTGATGAAATGGAAAAAAATTTATTTGATTTAACATTTCCTATAACAATGGAATTAGCAAATTCGAAAATATGAATTGTTTAAATTCTTGTTCAAATTGTTACAAAAATTACAACTCTTGTTTAAAAAACAATTTTTTTAAGAAAAATTTAAAAATGAAACTCATTTATTCCTCTCCCTCTATAAATGATAAACCTAGAGATCATTGTGGAGTCTTTGGTATTTCAACACCGGATTTGGGATATAACATTGCTCATGATTTATATTTAGGATTAATGGGTGTTCAACATAGAGGTCAAGAAGCTGTAGGAATATCTATTGTAAATGGAAATAAAAAAATCTATTCTTATAAAAATATTGGATTGGCTGCTCAATCTTTATGTGAGGAACTCCTAAGACAATATTGGGGTAATATCGGTATCGGTCATGTGAGATATGGAACAACAGAAACCTCAAGTCTTCATTTTGCTCAACCATATCATTTTTGTTCTAATCAAATTGAATATTCTTTTGGTTTTAATGGAACTATAGCAAATTATATGAAATTAAAGAAGCAATTAGGCGAAAAAGGAAGAATAATCAATAGTAATAGCGATACCGAAGTAATGGCCACTCTATTTGCTTCTTTAAGCATTGGAACTAAAGATTGGATTGAAATCTTTAAAATTGCTGCAAAATTCCTTGATGGATCTTATTCTCTTACTTTATTAACACCAGATGGAGATATTTTTGCTGTTAGAGATCCATTTGGATTTAAACCTCTATGTTATGGAACAGTTGATAATAATAATCGAATTAAAAATGTTGTAGCTTCAGAGAGTTGTGCAATAGATGCTGTTAATGGTAAATTAATTAGTGATGTAAAACCAGGACAAATTGTTCATTTTGATCCTACAGGTAATATACACAAGGAAACTTTTGCGAATTCAGAAAGAACAGCATTATGCCAATTTGAATTTGTTTATTTCGCACGACCTGATTCGATAGTTGATGGAGTTCCTGTAAATAAAGCAAGAGAAAATTTAGGCATAAATTTAGCAAAAGAACACCCTTGTAATTTACATAATACTATTGTTGTTCCTGTCCCTGATTCTGGTATAAGCGCTGCATTGGGATATGCTAAAGAATCTGGACTTCCCTATGAAGAAGGATTAATGAAAAATAGATATATTTGGCGAACTTTTATTATGCCCGGTCAAAAAAAACGTGAGAACGCAGTTTCTGAAAAATTAAACCCTATTAGATCTATTATAAGTGGAAAAAATGTAGTCTTAATTGATGATTCCATTGTAAGAGGGACAACAATGGCTCAAATCGTATCACTTCTTAGAAAAGGCGGAGCAAAATCAGTTCATGTGCGAATCTCCGCACCACCAATAAAAGCACCATGTTATATGGGAATTGATTTTCCTTCTTCCTCTGAGCTATTGGCTGGACGGATGGAACTTATAGATAAGGATAATTGGATAGATCTTGTTCGACAAAAAATTGGAGCTGACTCACTTGCCTATCAGAGTATTAATGGGCTAGTTAAAGCAATAGGATTAAGAAAGAATCAACTTTGTTTAGCATGTTTAAATAAAGAATATGTAATTAAGAGTGCTTCAGAATTACAAAATTTAGAGAAATATTTTGTGAGATCGCGTGATCGGATATAAAGATAATTCATTATATTAATTTAAAAATAATTGGAAAAAAAATATAAATTATCCATCTTTTTATTAATTAGGACTTTTAAAAATTAAGTCTGGGTTGAGACTGGTTATGAGTTTCATTATGGTAAGAGCATGTCATAGATGTAAGGAATATGTGGTTATTAACCCAGCTAACCCATCTAATCAACAAATAATTAAGAAATTTGAATTAAAACATGCAAGACATGCAATTGCATCGCTCTCAATTTCGGAAGTAAAAGGCTATTATGAAAATGTCGGAAAAAAATTATTAGAAGAACAATAACTCTTTTTCTTTTAAGATTTTATTTGATTTTTAATAAACTCAATTTAATAATATGTAGATAATATCCACTTTTTAATTTGTTATTACTGGAGTATATATTAAAAAAATATGTAGGTGTAGTTGAAAAAGTGAAGCTAATAACTGTTCATGTTCCAGAAGTTTATATACGTGGAATTGAAGAATTGGTGAACTCTAACGTTTATCCAAATAGATCAGAAGTTATCCGTGTAGCAATTAGAGATTTACTGAAAAGTGAATTAGGATCCCTAGTTAATATTACCTCACAATAATCTCTTATTTTTTTTATTGTTTCAAGCATTGTTAAATAAATTTGACTTAATAAAAAAAAATATGCAAATAGATTTCCAAATATTAAATATATCTTTATCTTGTTATAAATGTTATTTAGAGTGAAAAAATTTTCAGAAAAGCTTCTACTTCCTTTAGGTACAAAGTTATCAAAGATTCCAGCAAATTACATTAGTATTTGTGGTTTTATTTCTGCAATTTTAGTATTTATAGGATTCTCTTTTAAATGGATTTTATTAGATATTATATTCCTCTGTTTTATCTTTTTACTTGATCAACTAGACGGTGTGATCGCTCGACTCCAAGGAGCTACAAAATTCGGAGGATTTTTAGATTCAACATTAGATCGATATTCAGATATATTGATCTTTGTTGGAATTATACTTGGAGAATATACTGAGATAATAATTGGATTTATTGTTATTTTCGGTGCATTCTTAACTTCTTATACTAGAGCGAAAATAGAAGCTCTGGGTATTGTAAGTTTAAGTGGTGTGGGGTTATTGGAACGGACAGACAGGATTCCAATACTTATTATTGGAACAATAATCCAAATCTGGATCCCATTTGCTATTTGGTGGACAATGGTAATATTAGCAATTGGAACTCACCTAACTGCAATTCAACGATTTATTTTTGCGTATAAAAATTTATCTCATAAATCAGAGTAGATTTTTAAATGTATCTCCTTTATTACATTTTATCTTTTAAAGTATCTATTACCTTTAAGATTTTTTCTCGAAACCAATGTTCGTCTGGTTCCTTGTGTTGAGTACTAATAAAATTTATTACGGAAGAAAACAATGGAAAGTAAAAATTTGTTATGGAATCCTTAATTCTCTCGAGTTCAAAAGGTATTTTTCCGTTTTCATCATAATAATTCTTTGAAAAACTACAGTTCAATGTGTTTATATTATTTCTCCATTGATGACCTAAAATTCTATAAATATTAACATCATTTTTAATCTTCCGTAAGGGTTGTACCAATTCAATCTGATGCTTTTTTAATAAGGATTTGTACAAATCTAAAATCTCAGAAATTTGATTCAACTTTTCAACGGAATTATGAGACTCCCTTTCACCTGTTATGATTTTTTGATTATTATAAAAATTTGCTATAGGAATTCTCATCATATGAAGAAATAAATGACATGCTGGACATGGGGTAAAATATCCGAAATATTTTTGAACTATAGCAATATTTTGTAAAATTAATTGTTCAAATAAATTTCCGACATCGAGATAAATAAAGGGCATGAAATCTAATTTTTTTGATAAATACAACTTTATTAGATAATCGAAATTTTCCCAAGGTTCATTTTTATTACCATATAAAACCCGATGATACAAACTAATTCCTAGCAATGACTTTACTTCGTTCTCCTTAAATAATTGAATCACTGCAGCAATACTGTCTTTTCCTGCAATTTCGGCAATAAATCGATTTGAATTAACATCAAGTAGAATTGGAGGATTTTTAAAGAAATCTACATATTTTATTATTTGTATTTTAGTGGGTATGTTGATGCACCATAAATTAGGCTATAGCAAAAATTTTTGTTAATTTAATAATTAATTCCAAGTCAAAATTATTTGATTTTATATTTATTTATATATTAATAATTATTTATTTTCAAAATAAATTAATAAATACTTAAAAAATCAAGAAAATGTTATAAAGGTGAGATAAATAAATGGCATTTTTGAGTGTAAATAAATTAGCATTAGAGATTGTAAAAAAAGTTATTTCAAATAAGGAAATATTGAATATTTCAGTTGAAACTTTGTCAAATGGCGCTACAGTATTAGATTTTAGTAAAGGATCTTATGGAGCTGGAAAATTTTTATCTGAAATTTGTCTAGGAGGTCTTGGAATTGTTAAATTTACAAATTATATGCTGGATAAACATTATATTCCTGCTGTTACAGTTAATACTTCTGAGCCAATAATTGCTTGCATGGCATCTCAATTCGCAGGGTGGAATGTAAAACTAAAAAAAGAAGTGGAAATTGACGGAGAAATCAAAAAGAAGAAAGTTTTTGAATCTTTAGGTTCTGGTCCCGCTAGAGCGCTGTCACGGGTTGAAAAGGATTTCTATGAGGAATTGGGGTATAAAGATGATGCCGATTGTGCAATTTTAGTATTTGAAACAGCAAAATTGCCCAATGAGGAAGTAATGGAATTAGTAGCTAAAAAATGCGGAGTAAGCCCCAGTAATACTTATGCATGTTGCGCACCCACAGCATGTTTGTGTGGTTCAATTCAAGTAGCATCAAGAATTGTAGAAACGGGTATTTATAAACTGCATGAATTACATTTTCCGTTAGATGTGATTAAATATGGTTTTGGAACGACCACAATTGCCCCAATTGCAAAAGATGATTTAAAAGCTATGGGAGTTACTAACGACTCATTAATTGCAACTGGAAGGGTATATTATACAATTGAAGCTGACAAAGAAAAACAAGAAGAGTTATGGGAACTTATTAAAAAAGCACCCTCAAATACATCTTCCAGCTATGGAAAACCTTTCATTGAAACCTTTAAAGAAGTCGACTATAAATTCTATGATATTGACCCAGGACTTTTCGCTCCAGCATTATATACTGTAAATAATTCAAAAACTGGGAAGACAATATCGGCTGGAGCTATAAATAACGACCTTCTTAAATTATCTTATGGTTTATCTTAATTTTTTTTTATTTTTATTTTTACTTTTGTATTATCCTTTAAAATTCTGTTTTGCTCCAACTAACGTAGTAGTTTCTTCCATAATGGCTGATAATTCATAATCGCTACGTAAATTAGTAATAATTTTATCTAATTCATTAAGTTTGGAAAATGATATAGCTACCAATAAATCCCAGCCTCCATAAATAGGAGAAGTATATGTAATTAACCAATCTTCGCCATACTCGGTTGATCTTAAATCTTTTATTTTATTTACAATTTCTTCTTCTAATCCAATTTTTCTTAATCTCACAAGAACGTAAGCACGATAATATAGATTTTGAGATTTTATTTTTGTAGCATCAAAATTATTCTTTATACTAATAAATGTTATAGATTCTTCGATCATCTTAGATAATTCCTCGTCGATGTTAAAAAAAGTTTTCAACTTATCTAATTCTTCATGCTTTGAAAGACATATCTCCAATAAAATATCCCACGATCCAAATATGGGAGTACAATAAAAAACATACCAATCTTCATCTTCATCATCTTCTCTTGATTTTAAATTTCTAACTTTCTCCACTACTTTCCATTCTGAACCTGTCTCCCGTAGTCTTAAAAGAATGTATCCTTTGTAATATTTTGGCATGTTAGGAAATATTTTTTTGTGTTTATTACTATTTATTATATTTAATTAAATTATAAAATTTAGCTAATAATTAGAAGTAATTTAGAAAAATATGATAAACCGTGAAGAGATAGAAAAATCTATTTGGATCGAAGGCCTCAAAAATGCTATAAAATTTGAAGGTATCGCCCAAAGAAAAGCAATTATCGGTAAGTTAATAGCTTTAAATGGTGAAATTCGTCTAAAATTAAAAAATATAATGCCATTAATAGATTCAATAATTGAGGAAATCAATAATTTATCATTAAATGCACAAAAAGAAAAATTATTCAATTTAGCGCCATCTGCTTTAGAGAAAATGAAAGAAAAAGTAGAAGAATTTAAAAAATTACCAGAATTGCCAAATGTCGAGAATTATAAAAAAGTAGTAATGCGACTTGCACCATATCCAAGTGGGGCTCTTCATATCGGTAATGCTCGGATGATTATTTTGAATGATGAGTATGTAAAAAGATACAATGGAGAACTAATTTTATTTTATGATGACACAATTGGTAGTTCTAAAGCCAAAAGAAATGATCCAAAAGCAAAATATATTCTTCCTGAGGCGTATGACTTAATCAAGGAAGGATTGGAATGGTTAGGAGTAAAATATAATAAAGAATATTATAAGAGTGATCGATTGGAAATTTACTATAAATATTGCAAACAACTTCTCACTGAAAATAATGCATATGTTTGTTTATGTGAAGCCAATGATTTTAGAGAGAACTATAAAAAAATTGGAAAGGAATGTCCTCATCGAAATAATACTCCCGAGAAAAATCTGGAAGGTTGGGAAAAAATATTAAATGGTGATTATCAAGAGATGACAGCCGTTGTTCGATTGAAAACTGGTATGGATCAGAAAGATCCTGCCTTAAGAGATCAAATTATCATGCGAATATCTGATGCAGAACATCCACGAGTCGGTACTAAATATCGAGTCTGGCCCATGCTTGAATTTTCTTGGGGAATTGATGATTATTTAATTGGAGTTTCCCACATTTTAAGGGGTACTGATCTGGTTAAAGAAGATATCATTGAAAAATTCATCTGGGATATATTTAATTGGAAATATTGTGAATTTCTACATTATGGTAGATTAAATTTTCAGGAAAAAAAACTCAGTAAAACACTATCAAGAAATGCAATTTTACAAGGAACTTATAAAGGATGGTATGATCCAAGAACTTGGAGTATACAATCTCTTGAAAAGCGGGGTATTAAGCCTCAAGCTTTAAGGCAAACATTATTTAATTTAGGATTGTCTCTTTCAGGAATTACATTCTCTGATCAATGGTTATATGCCAAAAACTCTGAATTGATTGATTCTATCTCAAATAGATACTTTTTTGTTAACAATCCCATATCATTGATAATAGAGGATATTCCGTTTGAGGAGATTAAGGCAGAACCGTTTTTATTACCAACTAATCCAAAAAAAGGTAAAAGATTAATAAAAAGTAAAGTAATAGAAGGTAAATTAAAGGTGTATATCTCTAAAAGGGATGCTGGGAAATTAACTCAGAACAACCAAATACGTTTAAAAGACTTATTTAATATTAAAATAACTGAAATTTTAAAGGCGACTAATTTTATTAATGCTAAATTTACCAGTAAAGAATTAGATCGAACTTTTAAAATCATTCATTGGGTTCTTCAAGAAGAAAATATTAGAGTTAAAATTTTAAGAATTGATGGTTTAGTGGATGAAGGTTATGGAGAATTGAATTTATTAGATATTCCCATGAATAAAACTATTCAATTCGAAAGATATGGTTTTGTGAACCCTATTGAACTGAAAGAAAATGAATTATTTTGTTATTTTACTCAATAAAAATTGTTTTTTAATGAAATTGAGATTTTACAAAACTAAAAATAAAAAATTTGATATATTAATAATAGTTTGGATTTGAAGAATATGAATGATAAAAATTTTGAAGATGATGAAACCGAATTCGAATTACCCAAAAAACCGATGGATACTTTATGGGAATTTTGTCCTCGTTGTGGTAATCGCTTACCATCAGTTGACAATATTAGATTCTGTATGCAATGTGGTTTTGATATTCAATATTTCAAGCAATTTAAATCATTACCATCTACAATCCCATTAACACCTATTGATAAAAGAATAAAATTAAATGATGATGAGTTAATCAGGACTAAAGAGAAAAAATTATGGGGAATTTTTAGCTCATTTGGTTTACCTATTCTGTCTTTTATTCTTGTTGAAGTGTTAATTCTGGTTATAGCATTAATTATAATTATTCCATTGATTTTTACAATGGAAAATCCTTCTGAACTTCTTGAATTTTTAACTAGCCCTTTATTTGTTTCTCTAGCAACAATTGCAGAACTGATTTTTTTCTTTATTCCAATATGGTATGTTGGTAAATATATCCAACATCCTACATTTAATAATCGAATTAAACTCTTAGGGATTTTTAATAATGAAAATAAGGATAACTATATTTTAAAAGAAGTTTTAATTGGTCTATTATTTGCCGTTAGTGCATATTTTATAGTTAATCTCGTATCAATTTTAACAGATTTAACTTTTGGGGCAATATTTGGCCCAGAATTTCTTGAAAGAGCATATGGTAGTGCGGAAGGTTCTGGTTTTACTACAGATATGCTAGCATCAAACATATTAGAATTGATTTTAATGATAGTAATGATGATTTTAATTGTGGGTCCATCTGAGGAAATAATTTTCCGAGGATTCACTCAAAAAGGATGGGATAGACATTTTGGACAAAAATGGGCTTTGATTTGTACAGCTATTTTATTTACTTTTTTCCATGTAATTCCAATACTCATGCCAACTGAATTATTTCTTTTGCTTTTCCCACCTTATTTTGTTATTTCCCTAATGTTAGGTGCAGTATATATTTGGAGAAAGGAAAATTTAATAGCATGTATAGTTGGACATGGCGTATATAACGCTGTAACTATATCAATTGCTTTTTTATTTTTTTAAAATACTAATATAAAATCATAGACCATTGTTGAAAAATGAGCATATTTGAAATCCTCAAACATAACATATCATATGAGGACTTGATAATTGGAATAGGGTTAGGCGAAAAAAAAATTCAAAATATTAGAATTATTACAACTGCCTTAAATTTTTCACTGAAAAATAATGTATGGATTTATTTATTTGGGGAAAAAAATGCTATAGGGGAAATTAAATCATATCAGCTTAATAATGGCTTATATCAATCAAAAATTAAATTAATTAGTAGTATAGAACCAGAAAAAGAAATGATAACATATCTAATTAATAATAAGATAAATTCAATAGTAAGAGGGAGTTTTAAATCTTCTAAGTTTTTGAAATTACTTAAAGATTCATTAAAGGTTAAAAATATTTATAGACTCGCACTTCTCGAAACTGCAAATGGAGAGCAATTTTTCTATGGACCAGTTGGTATTGATGAATGTAACACTTTCGAAAATAAACAAATTTTTATAGAAAAATCATTAAAAATATTTCGATATTTTAAAATTAAACCTAAAATATCCATTTTGAGCGGCGGTAGAATTGGAGATTTAGGTAGAAATAAATTGATCGACAAAACAATAGATGATGCTGAAAATTTAGTTAAATATTTCAATAGTCAGGAACCAAACATTGAAATCTTTCACGACCAGATTTTAATTGAAAATAGTATCAAAAATGGAGCAAATTTAATTCTAGCACCAAATGGGATAAGTGGTAATTTAATCTATAGAACATTAATCCATTTAGGCAATGGAAAATCATATGGGGCTTTTTATTTAGATACTAAATATCCAATTATTGATACTTCTAGAGTAGCACCAGAAAATGAATTAAATGGGGCACTTGTTTTAGCATCATCAATTTCTGCGGTGGAAAAATAGAAGAATTAATTTAAAAATAAAAAATTACGAATTACTAATGTTTTATTGTTTAAATTGAAGTATTACTTAAGATATTAACCAATTTTTTAAACTTTGAACTTTTAAATGAATCAAAAATCGAATTCAACTTATTATTCTCCTTATTATTTGTTATTATCATCAAAACAGCCTTATCAGAGATCTCTTTAACTAAAACATAATTTTCTTCAGATTCATAAATAATTAAAGATAATTCTAATGGAGATATGGACGTTTTATTCTCAATTTGGTATATTTTCTGATAAATCTGATATAAGTTAGAATCTAATGTACCAATCTCAAATTTAATGTATTCTAATGGCTCTAAACTAAATTTACCAAATGTTGATGATACTAATAATCCATCTGGCCTATTAAAAACCAAATAATTTGCCTGCGTATCTGATTTTAAACTATCCAAAATTGCTCTTATACCAGCTAATTTTTGAATAGATATTGTAGATTTTTGAATTTCGAAATCTAATACTTCAATCAATCTATGCTGTGCGCTCCCTTCTTTTACAGAAACTGGTGTGAAAGCACATTTTTTTCTATATTCAGAGTCGAGATTTTCTGTCAATAGTTCAAAAATATCACTCTCTATTGATTCCTCTAAATCAATTTTGTTTAGAAGAACATAAATCTTATCTATTTTTGGTGAATATTGTATTATTGCTTCAAGAAATTTATCAAATGTCTCTCTTACAAATTGTTCCTTTCGTGTTGCATCTACCATAAAAACCGCAACGTCTACATCGCCAAAAATAATGGGCTTTTGTTTTTCTGAAAAATAACGCTCAAGGTATTGCTTTTGTCCTCCCATATCCCATACTGATATCTCCAATAACCCCCTAAATATGAAATTTTCTCGACTAATACCGCGTGTTGGTTTTAGATTTATGACTTTCATGAAATTATAACCCAAGCACGTTGTTCTCATTAAAGATGTTTTCCCAGCATTTTCTGGTCCAAATAAAATTGTTTTGATGATTTTCTCACTCCGTTTTATTTTTTCATCGATAAATTTTAAGATCTAAAATCTTAAGTAGGGAATATCCAAAAAATTTTGATTGTATATTTTGATTAAAATATTGATTATATAATATTTTTGTAATTCTATAAATTTAAGTTTTTTATTAGCTTGAATATAAATTAATATAAGTTAAATCAATTAGAGGAAACTTAAATGAGTTTTTCGGAAAAAGAGTTAGAAGAAAAAATATTAAATAAAATACGTAACGTACCAAATTTTCCTCAAAAAGGCATTCAATTTAAAGATATTTCAACCCTAGTAAAGGATGTAGATGGTCTGAAAGACTCAGTTAATTTTTTATATGAAAAATATAGAGATAAAGGAATTACAAAAGTTGCTGCAATTGAAGCGCGAGGATATATTTTTGGTGGTGCTCTTGCCATAAAAATGGGCGCCGGATTTGTAATGATGAGAAAGCCGGGAAAATTGCCTTATAAAACGTTATCTGAAACTTATGAACTGGAATATGGAACTGACTCTATAGAGATGCATGTTGATGGAATTGAAAAAGGAGATAAAGTTTTAATATTTGATGATTTACTGGCAACTGGGGGAACTGCAAAAGCTGCATGTAATTTAGTAGAAAGAGCAGGTGGTAAAGTGGCTGGTGTTGGATTTGTTATTGAATTAACTGGGAGCCTTCATGGTAGAGATAAATTGGTAGGATACGATGTTTTTGCCTTAGTAAAAATCCCAGTGGAAGAATAAAAAAAAAGTAATATAAATTTCTTTATTTTTTACATATTAGATAATTGCACCTTTCATTGAATCCTTACATTTACAAGTTCTATCTTTTGATATTTTCGGAATTGCTATATCGAGAATTTTTGTTAAATTAATTGCATTTTTTTCCATTGTTGCTAAGATTTCCTCGATGCTAACTGAATATTTTTTGATTGGACCACCGCAACTTGGACATTTAGCTCCAACTTCAACAATTCCACACCGATCACATTCAGCTGCCCATACATCAAGATCAGTAACCATTGCAATTGTACTGTAGCAGACTTCGGCTTCTGCTGCCAAAACCACTTCAGGGTAGCATGTCATTCCAATCACGTCACCACCCCAAATTCGAAACATTCGTGATTCTGCAATAGTGGAAAATCTTGGTCCTTCGATACAAACATAAGTCTTGTTTTTCAAATATATATTTAAACCCGGAATTTCTTTGCCCGCATTATAAAAAATTTCATTCATTTCGGGACAGAACGGTTCAGCTTGGCTCATATGGCAGACCTGACCGCCTTCATAAAAAGTATCAAATCTTTTTTTAGTTCTATCAATGTATTGATCAACTATTACAAAATCTCCCTTATCATATTCTTTAACTAAAGAACCTACTGCACTAGGTGAAATTATTCGTGTTGCACCCAATTCTTTTGCAAGAGCCCAAATATTTGCTCTAGCGTTAAGATTGTGAGGCGGAGTAACATGTCCTTTACCATGTCTTGGTAAGAATGCTACTTTTTTACCTTTATAGAATCCAACATTTATAAGGTCTGAAGGGTTTCCATAAGGTGTATAAACTTTTACTTCTTCGGCGTCTTCAAGCTCTAAATCGGAGCCAGTCCCCCCAATTATCCCAATTTCTACATTTTCTTCTGAATATTTCATTTTAACATCAATTTATTGCTAGTTTTAACTTAAGTTTAAATTCTTATTGTATTGTTAATTTATAATCATAAACCTTTTTGATTTTTGTTATTTGGTTAACAACTACTTACAATAAATTTTTTTCATATATATTACCATAATAAAGGATGGGAAGAGAATAATACTACAATGGTTAAAATAAGGTTTCTTGGGGGATGTAGAGAAATTGGAGCATCCAGTATATTAATTCAATCTGAGGAAACAGGAAATAACTTACTCCTTGATTACGGAATACGGTTACAAGGAAATAACAACATTTCACCTTTAAGTGTTGATGGGATTAAAATATCAGCGGTTGCACTAACACACTGTCATATTGACCATTCAGGAAACCTTCCAAGCTTATATAAAAATCTCCAGATTCCGTTATTTACGAATGAATTAACCTTTAGGATAATTGAGGTATTAATTCGCGATACACTCAAAATTTCTAAATTTAAAATACAATACTCAAATCAAGAACTTAATAAAATGGGTATTTCGTGTTATTTTCTTGAATATGGAACAAGACAGAGGATTGGAAATAATTTTTTTATAACTTTAAAAGATGCTGGTCATGTACCCGGTTCTTGTTCTATTTTAGTGGAAGTTGATGGAAAAAAAATCTTATACACCGGGGATATTAACACACAAAAAACTAGACTTGTAAATAGTATCGATGTTAATGATTTTCCAGAATTAGATGCATTAATCATAGAATCAACATATGCTTTAAGAGATCATCGACCAAGAGATGAGATCGAAAAGGAATTTATTGAAAATGTAAATATAATTGTAGAGGATAAGGGACGTGTGCTAGTTCCCGCTTTTGGTGTAGCTAGATCTCAAGAGGTTCTAAGTGTCCTTTATCATTATGGATATCGTGGAAATCTTTTTCTAGATGGAATGGCAAGGAAAATCTCTGAGATTTATTTTGATTACGCTGAATTTTTAAGAAATCCAAGAGAATTTCGAAGAGCTATAAATAATGCTACCTTTATTTTAAATTCCCGATTAAAAAGAGACAGAAAGATTGCAAAAACTACACCCGGAATAATAATTAGTCCCTCAGGAATGTTACAGGGAGGTCCTGCTAGAAATTATGCAAGATCAATTGTTCTCGAGCAAAATTCCGCTATTTATTCAGTTGGTTATCAAGTTGAAAATACTGCAGGAAGAATTTTACTTGATGATAATTTATTTTTTAAGTCTAAAAATGACCCAAACGGTATTGATGCTGTTTGCGACATTAAAAATTTTGACTTTTCAAGTCACGCCGGAAGTTTAGATTTATTAAAATTCGTTGATAATTTAAAATTCAATGAGGAATCAGAAAAAAATATATTTTGCATCCATGGAAGTGCTGAATCTTGCACTACTTTTGCAAAAAATCTCAATAAAAAAGGCTATTCAGCCATTTCTCCAGAAATCGGAGATGTTTTTACAATTTAAATATTTTACTTTATATCCTAGAATTTTAACTTTCACATAATTGTTTTTAAAATCTATTATTTTATTTTTCTCCCAAACTGTCAAAAATACGCTGATATGCCTTATTGACTCCTTTTAAATACATATCTAGAGATAAAAGTTCGCGACTGATTGTATTTAGGGTTTTAGGAGATATCTTACCATCGACAATGAGTTGATGACCTGCTTCTTTTGCTGCTTTAAAGATATCATCCATCTGCACGCCCATTTCCATCATAATTCTCAATCCAGCTCCATGGGGACGTAATAATGCCCCAGCAAATTTCCTATTGGAATTATTGGTAAATGCCTTAATATGTAAAAGCATCGGGTCGAAATTATCTAATTCGAAATGGCCGCAAGTTGAAACCAGCACAACCTTACCTTGTTTGAATCCTTCATGCAGAGGATGGCGACAATGTCCATTCCGTAGCTCTACGAATGGTTTTGCTACTGATATCATTCTTTCCCACAAATTCAGCATCGATCCTGAGATTCCATCAACATGGACAGGAGTTGCAAATACCCAGATATCCGAACTACCTAGCTTGGGTAGAAGCATCTGCATATCATCCCGTTGGAAACATTCACCTGGTGTTTTGAGCCAACAGTTAAATTCTCCCAGACACGGTTTGATATCCAACTTCTTTGTGTAGAATAATTCAATCTGTGCTCCCGCTTCTTTCATTCCCTCAAGAAGGGGAGTAAGAATCATAGCGGTACTACCCTTACCCATATTTGGGCTACTATTTATTGCCACGACTTTCATATTCCGTTCATTCCTTCATATCTAAAAAATATATAAAGAGAATAATTTCTTTTAATAAGAGAAATTTTTTGAGCATTTAATTTTTTTTTAAAATAAATTAAGGAAAAACAGCTGGAAGAAATTCTATTAATTATTTTTAATATGTTTTTTAGGCTTTATTTAATTTTATATGAGGATAAATTCTTCTTGTTTTAACATATTATATTTTATTTTATTAGTATTTCATTATAGATTTAAGTAATAAGGTAAATTTGATAAATAAAAATTTAAATATCATATAATCTTTTTATTTTATTAGTTGGAGCTAAAAGTTTTCCAAAAAATATAAACTATGTTTATTAGTGAATAAAATGGAATTATTTCCAGAACTTAGATTAGACTGGTTTAACGGATGGATCTTTGTAGTGATATCCTACTTAATTCTTGGTTTGTTGATTTTATCTTGCCCTAGAGAAGTAATTGCAAGGCTTTATGATGAGAAAGGTTGGACAAAGTCACAAAAAATTTTAGCGAAGGTTTCAAAAATTTTTCCCCTTTTGAATTTAATTTTAATGATTTTTACCCCAATAAATTTTTTATCAATTGATTTCATAATTGGTTTGGTAATATTCTCACTGGGAACTGTTGGATTTATTATAGCAATTTTTAATTTTAAAAATACTCCACTTGACAAACCAATTACTATGGGAATATATAAGATATCACGAAATCCTCAGCAGCTTATGTTATATTTTGCGACTCTTGGAAGCTCTATACTTATAGGTTCAGGAATTGCGATAATATCATTTGTATTTTACGCAATATTTTCACATTTTAGAATTTTGGGTGAGGAAAGAAGGTTATTAGAACAATACGGCGAATCATATAAAGAATATAAGAATAAAGTGCCACGATATTTCTTATTTTTCTAAATATATCTCTGAATCAATAAAAACAAGAATTCAATAATTGCTTTTCCCTTAAGAAAAAAGATATTCTAAAAAAGATTACAAAGAAATTTTATGTTTTAATTGTTTTTTTATGATTTTATCACATATTAGTAAAAATTCATCAATTTTTTCCCTTTTAATTTTAGTGCCAGCAGCTGGTGGATGACCCCCACCTAAAGTATCAAGTTTCATTAGTCTTGTTGCTTCTTTTATTACTTGTGAAAGATTTACACCATCATTTACTAAATCTATTGTTGCTCTTGCTGAAACTTTATAGAAATTCTCACCAATCTTATTTGCATAACCAAGAATCGGCTTTTTTTTATCTATTAATTGAGAATTTATTAACATGGAACAAATAGTTCCAATAATTTCTTCCGATATTATATCTTCTCCATAAAAATAATGAATATAATCCATACTCTTTAGCTTTTTTTCAGACAATACCCACTCTATACTTTTAGATAATTTACTTTTGTAATTTTTTAAAATTTTTCTAACCTTTTCTATACTCTTATCTCTATCCCCCATAGCGATAGCAATACCCAAGGAAGCATTCCCTGTTCTTCCACAGGAGTTGAGAAGACGGGAGAATTCACTTGTTTCTGAAATCTCTAGATAGTTGATCTCATCTAAAAGCAGATATTTATTGATAATTAATTTTTTAGTAATTTCTGCTAGATCAAATCCACAGGAATCCACAGCATACTTAACTATTGCTGAGGAAATAATTCTTTTCTCGTCCCAACTAAAATCATTCAGAGTTTTTATCTCTCCATCAACATTTTCAACAAAGATTCCTGTTTTTTGGAGAAATTTTAAAGAGACATCTTCGCGTTGAGATAATCCTGGAAGTTGAATCTCATTTGAATATGCAATTGCTTGATTTAATGGCTTAAAACTTGAGAAATTTAAATCTGTTTTTACTTCAATTTTTTTTTCTTTTAATGCATCGTTTAAAATGTCATAATTTAAACCCACAAAAGTCCTATTGGGTCCCTGATTTTGTATATCTCCTGTTGCTGCGACTATTGCCAGGGGAGATAAATCAATATTATTAGAGTTCATAACTTTCGAGAAAAGATAGCATAGACCTGCCGCTGCAACATCTATACTTCCGTCTATTTCAAAAAAATACGGATTAACATGATATGGAAAATGTCTTTCTCTTAAAATATTCAATTCTTTTTTCATTTCTTTATTGGCAATTTTTTGTGGCAAATGGTGATCTAAAATCATATATTGATCTTTTTTAATTTTATTTTCGATTTCTTGACATTGTCCGCTTCCAAAATCAGAAAAAATCACAAAATTATTAGATTTCTCAATAGATATTGCTATCTCTTGGATGTTTTGTCTATCTAATTGCTTTTTGATAGTAAGGTGATATGGAATTTTTTGCCTATATAAAGCTTTTGAGAGTATTGCACCAGAACATAATCCGTCGGCGTCATAATGAGTAAAAATTCTAATTGGAAAATTAAACTCATCAATTTTTTCGTTAAAAAACTTTATACTATTGCCAATATAATCATAAAATTCTTTTTTTTGGTTTAAATCACTCATCTTTAATAATATATAACTAAATATAACTAAATATTTTAATAATATTAACGCCTTATCAAATTGAATAATGGTATATACTCTAAAAGATTTTAAATATATTGATTCACATACTCATTTTTTTTCACCTAAAATGTTTAAATCTATTTGGAATTTTTTTGAAGAGCATAACTGGCCAATATTTTATAAATTACCTAATGATGAATTAATCCAAATTTTAAAAAAAAACCATGTGAAAGCATTTACAACTTATAATTACGCCCATAAAAAGGACCTCGCAGAAGAAATGAATGAATGGACAAACGAATTTGTGAAAGAAAATCCTAATGCAATACCCTTTGGAACTGTTTGGCCAGAAGATGAAAATCGTGAAGAATATATTGAAAAATTATTTAGTCTTTACAATTTTCAAGGTATAAAAATTCAACCTTTAGTACAAGAGTTTTATCCAAACGACCCGAGAATGAAGAAAATCTACAAAATTGTTGAAAAATATAATAAAATTATCACATGGCATGCAGGAACAGCACCATACAGAAATGAATATGTAGGAATAAAAAATTTTCAAAAATTTCTGGATAATTTTCCAGATATGAAACTCATCATTGCACATATGGGTGCATTCGAATATGATAAATTCATTAAATTACTTGATAAACATGATAATATGTACTTGGATACAACAATGATTTATATTCGTGATAATATATTTCCCGAAAGAAAGATTAAACGCCCAAAACCAGAAGTACTCTTATCTTATCAAGATCGTATTCTTTTTGGTTCTGATTTCCCAAATATTCCTTATTCTTATGAAAATTCCTTGTTAGGATTGTTAGATCTCGATTTATCAAGAAACTTTTATAGAAATATATTTTATAAAAATGCTAAAAAACTATTTAATCTTAAAATAGATTAAAATCAATAATATTAAGTTAAGCTAGATATCAATTTTATTTCCTAAATGTAAAAAGAGAAATATAGTAAAGAAATCCTATTTTCCATTTAATTGTTTTTTCAAGCGTTTAATTGCCTTGTCTTTCTCTTCTATTATCTTGTCTTTCTCTTCTATTATCTTGTCTTTCTCTTCTAACTTTCGCTCAAGCTTGATCTCTTCAATCATATTGCCGACCGCATATAATTCTTCATCATCCATATCA
>Ga0209986_10001706_pt1 | contig 20841 bp, 20 predicted proteins | sample BlataG_FD_183168 | JGI IMG/M metagenome (GOLD analysis project Ga0209986, IMG submission 183168) | Deep subsurface microbial communities from Black Sea to uncover new lineages of life (NeLLi) - Black_00105 metaG (SPAdes) (version 2) | ecosystem: Environmental > Aquatic > Marine > Oceanic >... | reverse complement strand
CGTTCCACTACTATATATCATTATCGCTTTTTAGTGAGAAACCTCAGATTCAACACGTAGAAGTAGAATGCGATGCAGTGGGTGGATTTTAGTAACCTAAAAATCCAACCTTATTTTGACCCCATATGTTTAAGTATGACAAATTTGTTAAGACAAATGATACTGAACTAATATTTGAATTCCCCCTTTATCCTGAAGTTGTGGAGGAAATGAACAAAATAAGTGCAGAGGATAAGTATATTGCGTTTAAAATTTCTGTGAGTGACGGATTAATTTACTGGATAAACTCCACTGCCTCTGGTCGGGGCAAATACTTAATAGAAGGAATAGATAAAATCACCTCTTCCAATGTTGAAATGGAATATAAAGGAAACACTGTTGGTTTGATTTCATTTAGTCATGAAGAATTGGCTAAGTTGTTCTCAGAGTTAGAAGAAACTGAATATGAGTGGCTTACAGTGCCTATTCCAAAAATAGAAGAAGGTGTAGATGAAAAAATAAAGAAAGATATTACGAAAGTTATAAGGAATTTAAAGTCTGCCAGAAAAGTCTTACAAACTCCTGAATATGGACAAGCAAGGCTTGATTTAAGAAAAATCAGAGATATTATAGGCAATTATTCTGAAGATGCAAAGGGCTACACACTAAAAACTGAATTAGGAAAAATTGTGGAGGAAAAAACCTCAGAGCAAAATAAAGGAGCATTAAACAACACGCTTCGTGGAGCAGCGGCTATTACTAATAAATATGTTCATGAAGATAGGAATGAACTGAAGGAGACTCCTCCGTGGAGAGAGGCAAAGTTCGCTTATTCTTTAATGGCATACTTATGTTGGTATATCTCCAATATTTTGAAAGTTTGAAGTTTTTAAATATCTGCTTTTTTGTTAAAAGCGAACTTGAAAAGGAACGTGAAAGGTGCGATGAGCTATAAAAAAAATTGAAGAGATGGAAACAAAACGGCAAGAAGGTATAAAGGAGAAAAATCGTGTGATGCGCGATATATTATAAAATTGACCAAAAAATGTAAAGAATAGATGCGATGAGCCTTCTAACCAAAGCGGATTTTGTATTTAGGGATTGTGGGATGATTACCGCAGAGGAAAAAAAACAGAAATGCCTTTAACGGAGCTACCGTTTGGTCTTGCGGGACACATCTTTCGAAGTCCAATGCCCTTCAGCATTTATGACCCACGTGGAGAAGTAGTCCGCGAGTATATACAGAAACAAGTTTCGGTAATTGTCCTCCTCGCAGAAGATGAAGAATGTTTGGAGAAGACAGGGCGCAACCTGCGACTACTATACGAAGAGGAGGGTTTCAACGTGATTCATCTACCAATTCCTGATTTTGGTGTTCCTTCAAATGGTGGTCTAGTCCGTGCCGTTAATGCGGTAATTGCGCATGCACAAACGGGGCGTAATATTGCAATTCACTGTTCCGCGGGTATTGGGCGGACCGGACTATTTGTTGCCTTACTTGCGAAACACGTTCTCGGCTTTTCAGGAGAGGAAGCTATTGTTTGGGTTCGGCGATACATTCCGGGGGCTGTAGAGACGCCTGAGCAAGAACAACTTGTCGTTGGCGATAGCATATAAAAATGTGTTCCCGTTTACAATTAAAAAATTATTTTTACGCTAAAAATTTAGGTGTCTATTAGAGATAGCAGATGAAAAAGAAGTGGGGGTATTTTGTTGTCGTAGGAAAAGAGGGTAAGCTAATAAAACTGCCTGAACTGGAAACAGTAGAGGAGGTTAAAAGGAGAAGGAAACTGTGGCTAAGAAGGAAACGGAGGGAAATCTGGAAAGGAACAGCAATGCTTAATGCGCTTAAAGAAATGGAAGATAGAAATTGCTCAAGGGGAGTGTTAGACAAAAAAAGACTGAAACACTTGAGACGAAGATTTTTGAAAAGTGAACCGGTTAAGAGAGGGAAGTCCAAAGAAAGAAGAGGGCGTATAGAATATAAAGTGGCTAAAGCAGGACTATATTCTCGGAAAGAAGCCATGAAGCGAATGGTAGAAAAGAATAAAGTGGGTGAGATGGCAAATAGAGACGAATATTTGAAAGAAAAAGAGAAGGAGTTATTTATTATCGTAGGAAGAGAGGGTAAGGTAAGTGCAAAAGTGTTAGATATAGAGGACATAGGGCGCAAATTGAATGTGAACAATGAATGAAGAGAATAGAGAAAAGCTAAGAGGAATTGCAGATCTTTCAAAAGAAGAAATTGGGAGAAGCGAAGAGGATGTTAAAATTATCTTCATAGTCCCTTTATTTGAGGCGTTTGGTCACGAAAGGTTAAAATTTGAACATCGGTGGAAAGACGCCATAGTTGAAAAGTTCGATCAATCATGTGAAATAGTAATAGAAACCAAAAATTATGACAAGGATTTAGATGCGGATATACAACAACTTAAAAAGTATTGTGATGAAGAGCGCCCATTACTGGGAATAATTGCAAATGGCACACAGATAAGGATTTTTAGTCCTTTTTGGAGAAGCCGAAAATTCGGAGAAACTTTAATCTATTATATAAATCGTGAAGACCTCAAACACGAGAGTATTATACAAACTTTAGAGAACATACTATCAAGAAGCAATCTGGAAAGTGGTAAAGCTAAAGAATTCGTTATAGAAAGAGAAAATGAAATAGAAAATGCTGAGAAGAAGATTAAAGGTATTGAAAGAGAATCAAAAGAAAAAAAGGAACAGATTCAGGCTAAGATTGATGAGCTTAGTGATAATGTTAACAAGTTAAAAAAACAAATTGAAGAATTAGAGTCCGAGAAGAAAAAGATAACTACGGGAACAAGAGAGCAAGTATCACAAATATGGCAAAATCTTGGTTTTCTACAGCCGCCCGTTGTAGAAAAACGGGAAAAGGAAACGGAGGGAAAAGGGACAGAGGAAGGTGATAAAGCCTTTATCATTCGTTATCGAAAAATGTTGGAAAACCCACAAACTCTTCCTTCAAGAATGAAAAGATATATTGATGAGGAAAAGACAGTCACTTTTAAGGATTTAAAACATACTTGTGTCGAGAAATTTGGTTGTAAAAGTGAAACTTCAGGTAGTATTTTCGCATCTGTAAAAGTTTTAGAAACAGATGGCTATATAAAAATTGCGGGAAGAGGAGATACTAAACTTATAGTATCCACCAAGAAAGAGGAAGAGGGGGATGTTTTCACAACGGATAAGGGAGATAATACTTAGAAGAAAGAAAAAAACAGTTGGAGAAAAAACAGTTAGTGGTGAAGTAGACGCAAAAACGTTTAATGATCTTGATAAAATGAAGCGTAACTTTGGACTGCCCAAAAAACAGATTGTCAGCGATGCTATTGATGCATGGGTTAAAAACGATTTAAAGATTGATGGTATCCTCTTCAAATTAAAGGGTAACTCAAAAATTGCAAATATACAGAATCATCGATAATGCTATCCTTTTTGACAGATGCCATACATACATACACAAAAGTTTTATTATACCTCAATTTCTACTGGAATATATATGTCGGGAGAGTAAAAGGTATTCCCATGAACCGATCACAGATCACAGAAGCATTAAAGGATCTAAATATCCGCCCTGATGAAATTGCGGATGAACGATTGGCAGAAGTCATCCGCATCCTGTTCCAGCTCATTGAAGATTTGAGCGAGGAGAATGAAAAAATAAAAGCAGAAAACCAGAAGTTACGAGATGCAATCAATCTATTAAAAGGAGAGCAAGCCAAACCTGACACCAAACCCTCCAGAAAGAAACCGAACGAAGATATCTCTTCAGAAGAAGAAAGAAAACCCAAAAATATCCTCAAAAAGAAGAAATCAAAAGCAAAGAAACATAAGATAAAAATAGACCGTGTCGAAGTGTGCAAGGTAGATCAGAAGCTCTTGCCAGATGATGCAGAGTTCAAAGGCTACCAAAGCGTGGTTGTTCAGGAAATCGTCATTAAAACGGATAATGTTGAATATAAGAAAGAGATTTACTATTCCCCATCCCAACACAAGACCTACATGGGGAAATTACCGCCTGAGATTAAAGGAGAATTCAGGCCTGGAGTGAAATCGCTGGTTTGCACGCTTAAACACGTTGCTAACGTGTCAGAGCCAAAGATACACGAGTTTTTAGAGAATTTTAGGATTTTTATCTCTCCAGCTTCGATTTCACGCATTATTACAAAGAACAATGAACTTTTCCATCAGGAGAAGGCAGATATTTTCCTGGCAGGACTGCTCTCTACCGATTATCAGCAGATAGATGATACTAGCTCCAGAGTCCGTGGGCAGAACCACTATACCCAGATCGTTTGCAATCCCTACTACACCGCTTACTTCACGGCACCCCACAAAGACCGTCTTACCGTACTCGATATACTGCGCGGTGATCCGGACGGCAAAACAAGGAGTTATTTGTTCAATGAAGAAGCTTTCGACCTGCTGGAAAAATTTGGGATTTCTAAAAAACTAATTTCCCAATTACGAGGGCGGGTTTCTGGTAAAATACTGGATGAAGTGCAGATGCAGCAACTGCTAGGAGTTGTCTTCCCCAATCAGGGTAAGGGCAAAATCAGACGGACAAGGATTATGGAAGCGGCAGCTATTGCTGCTTATCATCAGCAAACAGACTTCCCCATTGTGGAAGTACTTTTGAGCGATGATGCGCCTCAATACAAGCTGCTTATATACTGGCAAGCACTGTGCTGGGTTCACGACGGACGAAACTACAAGAAGTTGCGCCCCGTAGTGCCAGTGCACCGTGAAAAACTCGATGAATTTCGGGGTAAATACTGGGATTATTACCGTAAACTCTCGGAGTTCGGGGAAAATTCGTATCAAGAGGAGGCTGAAGCACTATCGGCGAAATTCGATCACTTGTTTTCCACGAAAACAGGGTATCCTGCTCTGGATGAGCGGATTGCAAAGAGTAAGGCTAAAAAGTCGGAGCTCCTAATGGTGTTGAAATACCCTGAGCTTCCTTTACATAACAACGATGCGGAATTGGGTGCGAGAGCACAGGTTCGCAAGCGTGACGTAAGTCTGCATACAATGACTGAAGACGGTACAAAGGCTAACGATACCTTTTTGACGATTGGTCAGACGGCGAAGAAGTTAGGTGTGAGTGCGTACGAGTACATCTATGATCGAGTCAGTAAGCGTTTTCGCTTGCCTTCGCTTGCGGAACTGATTATGGCAAAGGAGTTTTCAGAGAAAGACTACGATAAGGGTTAGGATGAAGTGGGTGATGCGTTGGGCGAGGTATTTTCTATAGGAAATATCGCGTAGTGCACTAGAATATTGATATCAGCGTATGACTGAACAGTATGTTCGATTTGTGGGTAACTGAGAAGAAGTCTATCTTCAGTCCATCACCAATCAATATGAAGAGGATACGAAAACTCTTTAAAGAAATATACATTTGGGCAATCATTTATAAAATTATACAAATGTTACGATTGCAAATACTTTTTAAAGAGAATCTATGCACCAGAACTTTCGGCAATACCAATTGACGATATTGCAGAGTGCCCCAAATGTGGTCTAAAAAAGGTGATTAATCCAAAAGATTACGAATCTGACTTTCGAATTATAAAAAAGGATTTGGCAAATTTCACTGAAAAACTCAGAGATATAGGTGTACTCCACTCAAAACAATATGTCTTATGTTCTAATTCTAAGTGTGGTGTAGAACTTGGTGCAAAAGATGAATTAAGCGGACTTAAAGATTGTCGGTTTTGTGGTGGAAAAATTATATATAAAAACCGAGATGAATTTAAAGACGACTTTTTAAAGTTATGTAAATCTAAACCTGGCCTATGGTTTGAATGGTTTGTTTATGAAATTGCGAAACATATTTATGACCATGTTGAGAACGGATTAAATTTGAGTTATAGTGATGATGAGGGGGAAAATAAAGAAAAAGAAGTAGATATTGTCGCTTTAAATGGCGATAAATTGATATTAATTGAATGTAAGAATTATATAGGGCATACGCCTCCAAGTCAATATAAGACGATAATTGATATAGCTCCCTTCTTTGATGAGGTTTATGTGGTCAATTTTTATAAACCCCATAAGGACGTTAAGAACATGATTGAATCTGATTCAAATATAACTGTGCTTGATGGTAGTGATATTGATGATGTTTTCTTGGACACTGAGTTAATTATTTCTCAATTATTAACCGCAGATACATGGTTTGGTACTGAAATGATTGCCAGCCTATCAAATGATAAAAAAATATCCGTCATTAAACAAATTTTTGAAGATACCGAATACGGAAACAGGTATAAAGCTCTAATTAAGATTATCGATAGTGGCTCTATTGATTCAAACTTGTGGGGGACTAATTTTTCAGTAGAATTAAAAACCATGTTAAAAATCCAATTACATTTTATATCTAAGGTCGAAGAATCAAGAGAAGATATAACTGATCGTTTGAAATTGGTTGCATCATATTATCGCAATTTTAATAAAGAACAACTATCGAATATATTAAATCCCGCTCAGATGTTAGATTCAATAAAGGGCGTAAATAAATTGGCAGAAAATTATGATTCGCAAATAAGAAAGATATACGATAGAATGTTTAACTTATATGATATAAATGATTTTGATTTGTCAATTATAGATAACGATATCCTATTCGACCAGATATTTGATGATTTATACTATTCATATTTTGAAAATTATAAATGGAGAAGTAGAGTTTCCTCCTTGTCTAGGATTGAATATATTTTTGAAAAGATAAGTAATGCAAAAGTACCTTTATTTTCACAATTAATTGAGAGAGAGTTTAAAACACCTTTATTTCACTCAGGAACTGTAGCAGATCGGATGTTCAAGATCTTTTCTAAATATGAGCATAGATTTGGAGGTTCAGAAAAACTGAAAATATGCAAATCAGCAGAACATCTCAATGAAAACGGAATAAATAATTTTGTAAAATCAAGTGCAAAGCTATTTATGGAAAAATTACCCTGAGCACGAATAACGAGATGCGCCGCTTTATAGAGGCTGTCTATGACCGATGTGATGTGTAGATTAGAAAAATCTCTTAAACCTCATATTTTAAAATTAAAAATTTAGAGGCTTCAAGAACGTATAACGGAACTTGAAATGCACGAAAAAGATTTGTATCCCGCAGTGGAAAAATTCTTGAAGACCAAAAAGAATTACCTTGCAGAATACGTTGGAACTGAGCTATCCCTGAAGAGAGAAAAAAACCGCCTCAGAGGAGATGAGCTCGATGTGTCAAAAGGAAAGCTTTTATATTCAAAGGAAGAATAGATTTATGGGGAAGATAAAAATGGAAACGAAATTGAAACTGCCTCACGAACTAATAACGATTTGTAAAGTCAGGGAAAATGAGTTAGAAGCATTTTTAAAACGCGCGATAGCAATAGAGCTGTTTAGGGAGGGTTTTGTCTCTATAGGCAAGGCATCGGAAATAGCGGAAGTTTCAAGGAACGAGATGATGGATCTGCTGGGTGAGAGAAGAATTCCTCTACATTATACCGTGGAAGACCTGGAAGAGGATGTCAAAACCTTGCGACGAATTAAGCAAAGATAATATGATTATAGTTTCAAATGCGGGACCAATAATTGCTTTAGCAAGAATTGGCAAGTTAGATTTATTCAAGCAGTAAAGGGGAAATAACTACCTGGCGAGAATGGTGGAGTGGTCAAAGAGTTACTTGAAGCCCGAAGAAATATCTTTTTTAAAGCATGATATATTTATGTAGTAAAATATTGGAGGATAGAAGATGATTACAGAATATATCGAAGCGGCGATGTCAAAAGCGAGGTATGAGATTATTGAGGATGAAGAGCCATATTATGGAGAAGTGCCTGAGTTGGAAGGGGTGTGGGCGACCGGCAAAACGCTGGAAGAATGCCGTAAGAATCTGGCTGAAGTTATTGACGGATGGATTATAGTAAGACTGAGAAAGGGTTTATCCCTCCCATCAATAGGTGAGTATAAAATAGAGGAATTATCAAAGATGGAAGTCAGTGCCTAAATCAAAGCTCTCAATAGAAGAAGTATTAAGAAATGTTGATGAGATTTAAGGTGTGTTTCACAGCGTCAATGGGGAAAAGGAGAAAAAAGGAGGCAAAAAGATGGAGATGGCTGATTTGGAGAAGATGCAGGAAAAGGAACTGTATCCAGCGGTAGGAAAATTTTTGAAGACGCAAAAGAATTGTCTTTCGGAATACGTTGGAACTGAGCTATCCCTAAAGAGAGGAAAAACTAGCCTCAGAGTGGAAGGGGTAGCGGAAGAGTTGGGATTAGTTGACAAGTTAATGGAACTAAGGCGAAGAGTAAAGGAAGAGCGAGGAAATGAGATAAAAGGCACTTTTTATGGTATTTTACGGGCATTGGGTTCTGAAAAAAGAAAAACAAGGAAGTGAAGAGTAAGTTAAGTATGAAACCGCCAATCGAGATAAAAGACATACGGGATTTCGCCTATATCACAAGCAGGAAATTGCAGAATGCACGTGATGAACAGACTGGAGAAGTGTGTATATGGAGGAGAAAAGGCGAGGAGCGTTTAATTATAAGCTCAAGTGCCCTTACTGCGAGCACGAACAGGAGTCAAGTATATTGTCTTCAATAAAAGACCTTACAGGCTGAGGTGCAGCAACTGCGGGAAAAGTATTTTGATAGGGAAGATTCATTCGAAATAACAAAATTCTTCACGTGACTTTCCATTTCCAGATTGTCTGATTATTTTTGTGTATCAGGATCTTTAAGCTTTACCGACCTCACAAACCCGCTCAAATATCCTTTTCACCGCAACAACCGCTTTAGAATCATCTGGCAGTTCTACTATCGGCTTCCCTACCAAATCAAACGCTCTTATGTTCTCGTCTTCCGGAACTGTCCCTATAAGCGTGAGCCCACTATCCTTTACCATCCCCGCCAAAGCATTCTTCACTGCTTCATCCTCTGTAACCTTGTTCAACACCAGATATATGTGCCGAAAGTTTATGTGCAACTTCTCTGAAAGGTTCTTTATGCTCGCTGCGGTATCTATGCCCCTCTTCGTGGGGTCGCTAACCACAAGCATTGTATCCACATCGCGTGTCGTTCTGCGGCTCAGATGCTCCAGTCCGGCTTCGCAATCTATTAAGATTGTAGGAAACCGAGCTGACAACTTATCAATAAAATGCCTTAGCATGTCGTTTACCAGGCAGTAGCAGCCGGGACCTTCGGAATGTCCCATTGCTAATACCGAGAACCGAGGTGTGTTCACCATTATCTCCTCTATTTTGTATTCAATCAACATGTCAGTGGGCATGTTTTCAGAGAAAAAGACTTTTGATGGCGATGCTATCTCTTCCCTCACATCGCCTATCGTGCGTTTTAGTTTCACGCCTAACGTACTTGGAAGGCATGTTGCAGGGTCGGCATCTATCGCAAGCACTCTTCCTGTTCCGTTTTCCGCCATGAATTTTAGTATTAGCGAGGCAATCACGGTTTTTCCCGTGCCTCCTTTTCCTGCTACTGCGATAATATTAGCCTTTTGGTTCATTTTTGTTCCATCGAACGATTTTTATTTTTGTATATAAAGTATAACTTCCTTCTATTTAACTTAATGACACATATTTACACTGATTTTTTCTTTTGTTGAGCTAGGCTATTTTTAACGGCATTGCTCTAATTTATTTTCTTGAAGGTTTAAAGAAAAGGGTTTAATCTCAAAACGGTCTCAACTTATTCCGATAGTATTGTCGAAACAACTCCTCCGCCTTTTGCATTTGTGCGGGATACCACATTCTAAGCTCGATCATCACATCCTCTCTCTTTGTCTTACTTAGTGCAAGCCTTAAAACACGTAAAATTTCCGCTCTAACTTTCTCATTCTCGCTTTTCCAATTTGGCACCTCGATGGTAATGCAAAAATCGTTCTCGCTGAACTTTCTTCTCAGTAGCGGTGCGATAGACCCCAGGAGGATTCCATTTCCGAGGTCAACGAAAGGAGGAACTCCTATTCTCTTCTCTCGCTCTGAGTCGGTCAATCGAGAATACGACTGTTCACCATAAGCATGTAGCTCAAAATAGAAATAAGGTTTGTACTTCTGGATGAGACGAAGCAATTTAATGCCTTCTTGGCTCCGGTAGTATTCTTCAGATAAAACATCCACGTATTTGCTGTGCTCGACAAGACATGGCACGATTATCGCTTTTCCACTGTATATCGTAATTTCTTTTGCTAACTGCTCAAGAATAGGTGCCGTATACAAACCTTCTTCTCCATGCAGACCACCGACAAAAAGTTTCGTCGGTCCTTTCTCAGATGAAATTAGTCGGTGCAGCTTCATTTTTTAATTCTTTATCAAGCCACTCCAGATAATCTTTACTCCCTTCTACGACAGGCATGGCAAATATCTCTGGCACCTCGTAAGGATGGTTCTCTTTAATGGATTTTTCGAGTTCTTCATACCGACCTTTTTTGCTCTTGATAACACATAACCATTCTTCTGCTTTCTCTATTTTACCTTTCCACCAGTAAGTGCTTTTTATTGGTCCTACGATTTGAACACAGGCAGCAAGCCTTTTCTCTACCAGGATGTTGGCTATCTTTTCAGCATCCTTCTTTTTCTCTACGGCTGTAACTACTTGAATATATTCTTCCATCTTTTTTCTTCTATTCTATCTTAATAGTAATAGCCAGTTTAATATTATTTGAATTTTGGTGCTTGGAGCTTGTAATTTGCACACATTTTTCGGAATGACTATAAAATAGTCCTCATCCCACGTTTCCATTTCGTAGATATGTCACGTTCCGGTGAAGTCCATACCACGATTATTTTTATTCATTTCTTTAACAGAAGATTAATCAAAACATCCCCAGTAATCTTTGAGTACTTCTTTGACTTTACTCACCACCTTCTCAGTATCGTCTAACGCCAAATCTCTTCTGTATCTCTCAGGTATTGGTTCAGGATCTTCTATGGGTATCTCCATCCCTGCCAAACCTGAGATTAAAGCAAGCCACGCATAAGGCAAAACATCTTCATTGTAACCAGAGGCAATTAAATCTATCTCTTTCCCATGACAAATTTCCGCAATCCCTCTCACCTTCTCTCCAATCATTCTGAATCCTTTTATTGGCAAACCTAATTGCGTGAGCTGGTCATTTAGATATGGGTCAGAGCCTCCATTTCTGACAATAATCTGAGGTTTAAATTCTTTAGCCATGGGCTCAACTATTTCCTCAAAAACTGATTTATAGGAATCATAGCCAGCATCAATTGGCATTGGAACATTTATAGTATATCCTTTCCCCTCTCCCTCTCCTATTTGATAGACAAAACCTGTTCCTGGATATAAAGTTCTTGGGTCTTGATGCAAATCAATGAACAAAACCCCTGGGTCATGGTAAAAGTATTCGGAAGTTCCGTTCCCTGCATGGGCGTCAGTATCTAAAATCAATATTTTCTTTAAACCGTATTCCTTCATCAAATATTTCGCTGTAAATGCAACATCGTTATAAAGACAAAAACCCTCGCCAAAAGCCTGTTTGGCATGATGCATCCCCCCGCCTATTGAGACCGCCTTCTCAAATTCCCTGCCTTCTACCAAATCAACTGCTTTCTTCGCCTGACCAATAATCAACCTTGCAGCTTCTTCCAATTCCCCAGGTTTCCCAACAGGTCTATTATCTGTGCTGTGGAAACGGTAAAATCTTCCATCATAATCCAAACGCCCCAAGTTCGCTGCTCGGTAATAATCCCTTGTAAAATTGATATACTCACTGTTACAGATTAAAAGCAGGTCTTCATCCGTAGCCTTTTCCGCGCTGATTGTTTGATAGCCCTCATCACTCAAATGTTCCTTGAAGAAACGATAAAACTTCTGATACCTCTCGCCCCTGAACGGATGGCCTGCACCAAAATCATATTCCTTTAAATCCTCCCTATACAAAATTGCCAATGACATATTTTTACAAAATATCTCTCCTTTACTTCATCAATTCTATATTTCCGCTTTATCTTATCTCCTCCTCAACTTCTGCTATTTCTGTGCTTATTTCACTGCTTTCCTTTTTCTTTTGCCCTATTCCTCTTATCTCTGCAATGCCAACGCTTATCTCAAACTTTTTCCGCACTGCATCTTCTATCTATAACGATTGTATGCTGCATCAGATTAAGAAAAACACTGAATAAAAATTACATCTTCATAAAGAAAATCCTCTTCTGTTTGTTTGAAACCTGAAAGTTCAAGCATGGATTCTTCTTGCACTACGGAAATTGGCATCTGAGATGTCCACACCAAGAATTTCCTTCTTCAATTCAAAGGCTAAAAAAATCACCAATTTTCCATCTCCACAACCAATATCGAGAATGGGCGTTGCCGATGAACCTCGAAGTGCTTGTGCTATTTTTTTGTAAATCCTTGCTTTTAGTTCATCATAGATGTTTTCCATTTCCAAATTGATGTATTCTAACCCATCCTCACCCAGCTCACACCCTCCTCGTCTTCCGTCACCCGCAACACGTACTCCATATAATCCTTCACATCCTCTATGTGCGTAATCAGGAATATCTGCCGGAACTTCTTTGAAAGCTCGCTCAACGCCGTTATAATGTTCCGTTTCCTAAGTGCATCCTGCGAGCCAAAAATCTCGTCCAGTATAATAAAATTCGTTTGAATCGCACTTCTTTCTGAGACCACTGCGGAAATCGCAAGTCGAAGACACAGATTCACTAAGTCCTCCTCACCACCTGAAAACCTGTTTATCTCATATGGCGTCCCTTCATCGTAAACAAACACGTCGTAATTCTCATCTACCTCCAACTTGCTGTATTTACCATCCGTTAACCTTCTCAGCATGTCAGATGCGTAATCCGAAAGCATCGGGCGAATCATGCCAACCATATACACCTTGAAGTCGTTCATTATCTTCTCAAGCAGACTGAGATACATTATCCCCGTCTCTTCTTTCTCTTTCTCCCTCAGTAACCTCTTTTGCTCCTCTATCTCCTCCAGCACACGCTCTATGTCCCTGCACACGTTCTCGAACTCGTTTTTCTTCTCCAAAAGCTTTAGTTTTATCTCGTTCAACTCCTCTTTCTTACGCTCGTATCTCGCCTTTATCTCTACAAACGCCATTTTATCAAATGCTAATTCTCCTATTTGCCTCTGTAACGCCGTTATATCACCCACAAACTTACTTTCCAGTTCACTTAACACCCGCACGTTATTTTTTACTTCTTCAGCCCTTCCTACCTCTGCTCTTAACCCGATTATCTCCCTGTACACCAGTTCAAGACCCTTTAGAGCGGAAATAATGTCCTTGTAGGCGTTATCGTCAAACTCCACTTCCATAATGGGCGTCAAATCAGTTTTTATCAACTCCAATTCCGTTTTCCACCGCTCTAACTCACGTTCTTCACCCACAATTCTTACATCCAGTGCTTGTTTCTCCGTTACACGTTTCTCCAGCTCCGTATCTTTTTTTACAAGCAACTCCTCCTCTCTTTCCTTAGAACTGAGTTCCTCTTTCTTCTTTTTGTATTCACCGGAAATCGAATAAAATGTTTCCTTGTTAGTTTTTATCTCATCACTTAGCTTCTTTATCAACACTTCGTAATGCGACTCCAATTTCCTCTCGCACATTGGGCATTCACCGGCGGGACCCAAATCCTCTATTTTCTTCTTTTTCTCTTTTCTCTCTCCTACATCAGTCTTAATCTGTATTGCTCTCGATTTAAAAGCACCGATAGAAGAATGCAAGCTTTCCTTTTGTTTCCTTATTTCTTCTATTCCCTTCTTTACCACTCCTACCCTCTGTTCTATGCCTTCAAATTCTTTTCTCTTCGCATTCAATCCTCTTATTTTCTCCTCTCGCTTAACTATCTCCACCCGGTTTTTCTCTTCCCTTTTCAATAGTTCCTGCTTTCTTTGATATTTCTCTCGTGTCGCATTGAGTTCCTCCTTCTTCTCTCTAAACAGGAAATATCGTGCTTCTTTGTCTGCAATTCCTTCAAGCTGCTTTTTCTTTACAAGCAAATCCTCAAGCTCTTTTTCTTTCTCTTCTCTCCTCTTCCTCGTATTCTCCATGTCGCTTCTTCTCTCGCCCAGGTTATTGCTCAATTCCATGTATTTCTCATATTTCCTCGTGGTGGTTTCCAGTTCTTCTTTCGCTTCATCCGCTTCTTTCTCTTTCACCACTTTAGCGGCTTCTATTTCTTTTATAATCGGTAACAGCTCTTCTTTACACTTCTCCAATTCATTCTTCCCGCTTTCGAGTACTTCTATCTTCTTTCTGCCTTCTTTATCCACGGTTGCTGCTTTTATACCCTCTATCTTCTTCTCTTTACCTCTCTTATCCTCTCTTATTGCCTGTATACTCTTTTCTATCCTTTCTATGCCGAGCATACGAAGCACGAGCTTTTTACGCTCCGCTGCTTTCATTGATGACAGCGCATTCAACTCTTTCTGCCTTGCGAAGACCGAAGTAAAAAAAGACTGGTGATCCATCCCTATTCTGTCCTCTATGGCTCTCGTGACCTCTTCAGCATTGTTAGTTATGAGGTTTCCGTTAATAAGGAGACTTGCTTTTGGCACTAAATTCTTACCTGACATCTCTCTTACTACCTTATACCCATCACCTTCCAGCTCGAATTCCAGGGCAACACGGCATGCCTCATTAGCCGATGCACCTTCCCTTTTTATCAGTTCTTTTGTTGTTCTTGCAGCGTGATGTCCGAACAAAACCCAGCCTATCGCTTCTATCAAAGTCGTTTTCCCGACACCATTTAACCCGATAATCCCTATAACGCCATCCGGGAATTCAACATCCGCATTCTTATATTTTCGGTAATTCCTCAGCGTTAGCGTTTTTAATAGCATCTCATTATGTATTCAACTCTATTTTTTTTATAAAGATTATTTGTCCTTATCCTCTTCTGTATTCCTTTACCTTATCAAGTCCTGATGCGCAAAAACAATTGTAAACGTGTTCTTTTAGCCGGGTTAAGCTCATAGAAAAGAACAAATGACTTTTGCATGAGCAATCGGTGCATCCGAAGTTTTCTATGCAATCCAACTCTCTGTTCAGGTTCATCTTCGCAGCTATCTCGCATTCTTTCCTCTCTTCCATTTCTGCGAATGCCACTTCCACGCTTTTGCGGAGCTTCTCAGTGACCGATTGAAGGGGCATGTCTCAATTGATGATGCGTTGGGAGCTTTACTATCGCGTGTACATAGAAAGAAGCCAAGTGATAGGTGGTATAGAAAAGAAGAAGAAATGAAAAGAATCACAGAAATTGCAATTAGTGCACCAATAATTAGCCGCTTGCTCACTTCTCCATCTCCATTTTAAATGGCAATGGACCTTTTTTTAAATAAGTTATCAATTTTCCTGCTTCTTTCCTGCCAGCTTCTCCGGAACTGATCTCCATCTGTATATTATAAACTGGTTTACCACGTAAAAATTTACGAAAAATTTCTGAAGATAAAGGCATATCGTAAGCGACCCTATCATCTATCAACATCAGAAGATGGAACTTATAAGCTTCTGAATATTCTGACTCATATCCATATCTTTTCACTGCATCCATAACTCTTTCTGCACCCTCTTCGCTTAATTGGAAAGACACACCCCAGGGAGATTTTATAGTTGATCTAAAAGGAACTGCAAAAACTTCTTCTATATCATCACCATATAATACGTGTTCTGTGATATTTTGAACTTCGTTAAGCTCCATGCCAATTTCTATTATATCCATAGGATTTGTTTTACTTCTAAACTCGATTTTACCCTGTCTGCAAACATCATTGATGGTTTTCTGTGGCACATTTCCAAAAAATATCCTTATGCCGCTATTATTTCTCATAATGTAATAATCTATTACATTAAAGCAAAGAAGCCGTCTGTGTAGTATATCTTCTGCATCTTTTAATACCTCTTCTGACACGTTTTCAGGTTTATTTAAAGCATAAGATGAACCGTAATCGTAGATGGTAGGCTTAATTCTTTTTTTAAATTTTATATCCTTTTCAGACTTCTCTACCGTAGGTAACGTTTCATTTGTGTATCCATAGATATGCAGTGTCCCCTTCAGAGTCAGGTATTCACTCTTTTTTAAGAGTTCAGCAAGTCTCTCTCCAGTAACATTAAGATATAGTTTTGCCTCCTTTTTTCCATCTGCTTTAATCCACCACATTTCTTCCTCACTTTCTTTTTCGCTTCCTATTAGACACTTGTCATTTGCATAAATATCAAAATCCGGAAAATATGCAAACATTTCAGTATCAGTATTTTTAAATTTAAAATTGCATATCTCCATATCCACGATTACGTATGGATGTAAAGAAGATTGCAGTAAAAGATTTGGTATTCTAACATCGTTTACTTCTATTTCTATCTTACATTCTCTATGTGTATGCATATAATACCCTGCATAAGCTATAATCACAATAAGAACTATTCCCACTCCAATGCCAACCCATTTGTTTTTAACCAAATTTTTTCACCTCTTTAACTATGCTATTAATATTAAAATATATAAATCCTTTCGCCATTTTTTAGAAAAAAGAAAACAGTGCTAAGAGAAAGATTATGGAAGCATTTTTAGTTTTATTTTATTCACATCATTCTACCTAATTTTATACTTCATACGAAAAAAAGAATGTTGTTATTAATATCAGCTTAACTAAAAATATTTATATTTTACATGAAGTAAGATAAAGGCGAAAGTGTGAGCGATGGAGAATGGGGTAGAAAGCTTGAATTCGCCAACGGCGCCCTTATGTGGTTAGAATCGTGGGAGGTGCGAAGCGCGAAGAAGGAGGTTTGATGAAATGAAAAGCGAAGAAGAAAAAAGAGATAGGGATAAGGGTAAAGGTAAAGAAGCGAAATGCACACGGATTTTCTCCGTGGCGATGGTCATCGTGCTTGTATTGAGCGTGTCTGTGGGGATTTTACTGGCTTCTGAAGTTCCCAAAAATGGGACTTATGCAGGAAGTGAAGTTGAAGGAAGCTCACTTCAAAACGATACACATGCAGAGAACGAGAATGAGAAACCTTATCGGATTTGGTTATTCCCCCCTAAAGCTATGAGGAACTTTACGGAAAATGTGTCTCGGGACAACGAGAGCCGAAATATAAATATTTCTGATATTTTACATTCAAAAAATGAGACAGGTGTAGAAAGTGGTGCTGGAGAAAACATTATGACTGCTGCGTCCACGGATAACGAGAGCCTAAGTGTGAAGGAAGAAACTGTACCACAATACTATTCGAGTTACATTGACTGGGGCGACATAGGCGGAAGTGATAATTGGGCAATAGGACTACCATCCGTGGGCAGAACGATAGCAGTTGTGGGAAAAATGTACCAATACCAAAAAGGAGTTGCAAGAGCAATAGGTGGAAATACGACCGTTGTAGAAGAAATGGATAAAAATAAGACAGTTGTAGAAATAGGCGAAAATACGACGGTTGTAGAAGAAACAGACGGAAATGCGACAGCCTTATCAGGTCCTTTCTACTATCCACTGGCACGGGTTATAGCAACAGAAGGATGGAATAATCCCACTGATGTGAATCGTAATGAGTGGGCAGAGTTTACAATGGACTATTACGATGAGGACTGCACAAGTCCATATACATTTGAAGACAGTTCTCGCTTAAAAGGGCGCATTTGGGTTGAAAAGATAACAATTAATGTCAAACCAATGCCATCTGATGTAGATGACATTCGCGGGGATTACGATTACCTCATAGTAGCATCGTACTTCTATGGTTATAATGGTGCAACATATAGCAGTGCAGCTTTGGATGAGATTGATGAGGAAATCAGTGATACCATAACATATAGTGAGGTTAAGAACAATCTTTACAGGGGCGGCATGGTTTATGATGAAAGGGGGAAGACAATTTATCTTATTGGGCATGCCCAGGATGCTGTATCCCCGGGTTATTATGATTTAAATGCGGCAGAGCAGGGTATAACAAGTATAAATCAAGAAATTCAGGCACCGGAAAAGCTGGATATGGATCATAAGCTCAGTATTCCAGAACCAGCATACATAAGCATAGCTAAACCTCCTCAGCCTGTGATGAAGCGGACAGAGGTGAAAAATTATGGTGGCTATCATAATTTTGAGGTTACATTCAAAGATACGTATGTCACGAAACCGACCGTTGGAACTGTACCCGTTAGTGTGCTCGCACTTGTGAATCAAGGATTAGAATTCTATCTTCAGTCTCAGGCTATACATTCATTCTATTTATATGAAGAAAATTATAATTTCTCGGTGGAGTACATACCTGATAATGAGATACTGTTCGAGGACGATTTCGAACGCTATTCCGTGGGTACGGATGCTACAGATCCTGAGATGGAGGAAAAATGGACTCATAGTGTTATAGGTGATTGGGGTGATGTGTGGGAGATAGGGACAGCCACAGGTCATGGCAATGTTTTAGAGTTTAACCATGGAGAGGATTATGACCCGGTATATGCATGTTTAGATTGCAAGAATAGTGACGAGTGGATTGACTATACACTCTCATGCGAATGGAGATATGCAGACGATTATAACGAAGGTGATAATCCCAATACGCGGGGAACAGGCATAATCTTTAGAGCAGAAGATGGTATTGACGACTGCTATTTGGCTTCGTTTCTAATGATGGATTGGGATAGCGGTGAAGAAAGAGGTTCTCTGGATGAGGATGATTACTTCTATGCAGTAGTGGCGAACGTGTATGGTGATGGAACTCTTATATTTACTAACTCTTTGTCGAATCCTGTGGAGGCAAGTGGCGATGTAGAAGTAGTGGATGCTGTGGTTTTCATAGATAACGAACATGATTTTGGATACAAACTTTTGTATAACGATTGGTTCCACACACAGATAGGCGTAGAGGAAGATCATATTACTCTTCATCTTGATGGGATATTGCTAATAAATACGGAGGATGAGGAGCATGATGAAGGTCCAATAGGATTGTATATTTACTGCCCGGAGGATACGCCTGCTTATTATGAGTTTGATAATGTAGTTGTTACAAAAGGCTGTTTATTCTCTGACCAATTCAACAGCATTGATTTCACGAAGAATGCATGGGACCTTGACTACCCCTATACTTATGTGGATGAAGATAATGGGATACTAGTTATAGATGGAACGGGGGCAGACTCTAACCCCGAGGTGCAGCCAGAGATTGAGTTTGGGGGGGACATTTCTATGCAAGCAGACCTAAATGTCACCAATGTTGTTGCCGGTCAAAACGCTAAAGCAGGGGCTGCAGTATACCAGTATCTACACACTGATGAAGGGGCGGGCTTCAGAAGACTGGAAGCTAATTTGGTAGTTACTGATGCTGCATCCACATACTTAGAGGTCTATTTAAGTGGCGGAGACGGATATATAACAATACCACTCAACATCAATTTGGACTCATGGCATAACATGGAATTGAGATTTGATTACTATCTGCCTTATGGCATTGATACGTGGAGATATCGAGGTTCGGTTTACATTGACGGAAAACTGATGTGGTACCAGGAAACAGATGTTTACTGGGACATTGATGTAATTCATGAAAGTTATCTATCTGTCGAGCTTGAAACAAATTATGCCAAAGCAAACTTCGACAATGTTTATGTAGAGGAGATAGACGAGGGTATTCCACCAGCAGTCTCCATAACCTCTCCCGGTGGGGGTGATACCGTTTCAGGCATCGTCACGGTGGAAACAACCGTAAACGATGCAGGCGGTAGTGGTATAAGTCATTCTGCGCTGTATGTGAATGATACGCTTGTTGCGGTGAACATCAGCAGTGCAAATCCAACTTTCCAGTTCGACACGAGCTTGCTTCCTTCAGGCAACTATACGCTTACGCTTGTTGCGGTGGATAATGCGATGAACAGCAACTGGGCAGCGATAACCGTGGATGTTAACAAGCTGCCGGTTGCAAATTTCACATACTCGCCTGAAAATCCGACTACCGCAGATACAATTACTTTCGATGCTTCTGAATCTTACGACCCCGATGGAACTATAACCTCTTATGATTGGGATTTTTGTGAGGGGAATACGAGCAGTGGTGAAATCGTTACACATCGCTACACATCCACAGGCACATATATGGTAAACCTGACTGTAACAGATGACGATGGTGCGACAGACAGCACATTAAAGGTTATAACTGTTGCACCCCCTACTTCTCCTTGGCCGATGTTCCACCACGACTTGAAGCACACAGGACTTAGCCCATACGACACAAGCGATAATCCGGGTCAGTTGAAATGGAAATATCATATAGGAAATTCCGTGTCATCTCCTGCAATAGATAGCGATGGCACGATATATGTTGGCTCATGTGATCATTATGTTTATGCAATCAACTTCAACGGCACACTAAAATGGAAGTTTGGAACAGGAGGGAGGGTATGGTCATCTCCTGCCATAGGCAAGGATGGCACGATATACGTTGGCTCGGAGAATGGCTACATATACGCAATCTATCCGAACGGCACACTCAGATGGGAGTTTGATGCACAATATTTCATTGGATCTTCTCCTACCATAGGCAAAGATGGCATTGTGTATATTGGTACACAGAACAGTTATGTATACGCTTTTTATCCTAACGGCACAGTGAAATGGGAGTTTGATATGGGTCATATGGGCAAAGTATACAGTTCTTCTCCTGCCATTGCGGATGACGGCACCGTGTATATCGGCTCCGAAAGTAATAAGTGCCTTTATGCAATTACCCCTGATGGCACGCTTAAATGGAAGTATCCCACGAGGGAATATATATATCATTCTTCACCAGCCATAGGCAGCGATGGCATTGTATATATCGGTTCAGGCGAGTG
>Ga0209986_10001705_pt1 | contig 20854 bp, 27 predicted proteins | sample BlataG_FD_183168 | JGI IMG/M metagenome (GOLD analysis project Ga0209986, IMG submission 183168) | Deep subsurface microbial communities from Black Sea to uncover new lineages of life (NeLLi) - Black_00105 metaG (SPAdes) (version 2) | ecosystem: Environmental > Aquatic > Marine > Oceanic >... | reverse complement strand
TGATGAATGGGCAGTCTTTGGGGGGGTCTCCCATTAGGATTAGTTGGGGGAGGGCTTCAAATAGATCCACACCTGGTAGTGGTAATGGAGGAGGACCACAGATACATCATCCTCATCACTTGGCTGCAATGCATCATCATCTTGCTATGCACGGTATGCCTCACCCAGGTATGCACCCTATGATGACTCATCCGATGATGACTCAGCATCCTCCTCATCAGCATCAGCATCAGCATCATGCTATGTTGGGAGGGCCAAGTCTTGACCCTTCTGGTAACAATGGTGGGGGACCTCCATATAATGATAATGATAATGGTGGTGGTGGACAGTATCAGGGTTTGAGTATTGGTGGTGGACAGGGAGGAGGAGGAAGAGGAAGATTTACAGATATTAATAACAATATAAATGACAATGGAGGTGCCATTTTTCAACAACAACAACAACAACAACCAAATACGGCCTTCCTCGACCCATCATCGCCATTTGCTTTTCAACAACAACAGCAACAGCAGCAGTATCAATTGGCTCTAGCTGCTGCAGCTGCTTCGGGAGGAGGAGGATTGGATCATCATCAGCAATATGAAGCCTCACTTCCTACATATAATAATAATAATAATAATAATAATAATAATGGTGATAATAATAATGGTAGTAGGGAGGATGGTAATGCAGAGGTAGCTGGTCTTCCAAGTGAAGAGGCTATCATGGCCTCTAGTAGTAATGAAGATGATGATGGTGGGAAGGAGAAGGAGAAGAGTGGTGATGATGAAGACAAGCCAGAGAAGGAGGTTGACGTAGAAGAAGCGAAGAGCGATGATAAGGAAACTGGTGCTGCCACTGAAAGCTCCTAAAATTAAAATTAATGTGGGAGGATATATATAATATATTGATGGGAGGGTAGTGGTACTTATATGTGGTAGTTATAAATGAATAGATCTATACTACGGTACTAATATTGTCAAATTGTTAAGAAGCTTATGGAATTGGTTTGACAGTTACAGCTTTGATTTGCTTTTCTTGTTTTGTTTTGCTTTTGCTTTGCTCCCTATAGTGGTTTACTGAGCAATTTGATTGGTTATAGGTTGCTTCAAGTTTGTTAATGTAAGGATCAGTCCTGAAATGATTGCAATATTTAACCAATAGTGGAGTTGAAATGACAAAAAGGAATTTCAGAGAACACATGGGAGTAACCTATTATCAAAAATGCCAGTTGATGATTTAGTAGCTGCAGGCATAGTGGGTGTGAATACAATAAACAGTAAATGCTTTAGCCAAAATATTCTGAATTGCAAGCCAAAAGCTCATTTGAACCATCGCTGTCAAGAGTGGATAGCCTCTCCCTATTTATTCCCAACCAAACAACCGTTCACATGCATTGTCACCATGTTGCTTATCAAATTTATCTTGCTCCAATGTATATAAGGGAAAATAACACACCAGATATCGAAAGTTGGAATCGGAAGATCGCTAGACAACAAAATGGGGAAGGACTACACCTTGTACTTATTGAATATCGCTTCTATTATAGAACGTGCAGATGAATCCATCCTTCCTGCAGTGAGTTTCCCCCTCCCTCGAAGAAGTCAATCTCCCACACACTGACATTGTCTCTCCTCTCACACACCCTCTCTCTCCACACATCCAGGTCTTCCTCCACATCAGCTCCAGCCTCAACGCCACCCTTTCCCAACTCGGCCTCCTCACCCTCAGCAGAGCTCTCATCCAAGCCCTCTTCTCCCCTCTCTCCGGCTCTCTCGGTGACGCTTACGACCGACGTCTCCTCATCTCCATCGGTGCGGCTCTCTGGGGCGTCTGCACCGCCCTCGTCGGCTTCTCCTCTTCCGTCCCTCAAGCTATGATATCCTGCGCCCTCAATGGCATAGGTCTAGCCTTGGTCATACCATGCATACAGTCCCTCATTGCTGACCTTTCAGTGAGCGAAACAAGAGGCAGAAAGTTTGGCATGCTGGGCTTGAGTAGCACAGCGGGGGGGATGGTGGGGGCTTTTTATGCAACAAACATATCAGGGTATCAACCCTTTGGAATACAAGGTTGGAGGTTTGCGTTTCAATTCATGGCTGGTTTATCCATAGTAACATCAGTGTTGTTGTATTTATATGCCAAAGATCCAAGAGAGCAAGATAGAGGAGGGGATGATTCAGCAATGAATAGACCATCACAACAACAACAACAACAGCAACAACCATCATCATCACCATCATTAGAGCACGCTGGTCTCCTATCCCCCCCTCCCACTCCTTCTCCTATACAAAGAAAAACATCAGGCAACAACGTCAATAAAAAACACCTCCTCTTCCGCCTCAGATCTGTCGTCACATCATTCAAACACCACACCCTCCCCATCCTCCTAATCCCCTCCTTCCAAGTCCTCATCCTACAAGGCATAGTAGGAAGCATGCCTTGGCAGGCAATGGCCATGTTTACATTATATTTCCAGCTCCTAGGGTTTACCGACCTAGAAGCTAGCAGTCTGATGGCTGTCTTCACACTGGGGTGTGCTGTGGGGGGGTTGGCTGGGGGTTGGTTGGGAGACAGGGTCAGCAGGAGGGTGGCCAGGGGGAGGATATGGGTGAATCAATTAAGTGTATTCTTGGGGTTGCCATTGACCTTCATATTGTTTCAACTGCTTCCCATTAATATACATAGCACTGGTACTGATAATGGTGGTGATCCCATGTCTTATCAACATCAATATGTATGGACGTTATATTGCATTGTCCTACTTATATTTGGTCTCTCTATCAGTTGGTGTGGAGCTAATAATAGTGCCATGTTTGCAGATCTAGTTCCTGAAGAGAAGATCACACGTATCTATGCATTTGACCGGTCTTTTGAAGGAGGTGTAGCAGCAATGGGAGCACCACTGGTGGGGTACACTGCAGAGAGAGTGTTTGGCTTTCAGGGCTTGATGATGGTTGATAAGAATAATAATGGTAGTGTAGGTACACCCGGAGGAAATGGGATGATAGGGCAAGATATAGTGAATAATGAAGAACATCAGCAGTATAGAGATGATCAAATAAGAGCACTAGGACATGCACTGACAACATGTTTGGTGGGGCCCTGGTTGTTTTGTTTCATTGCGTTTGGGTTGCTCCACTTGACGTACCTAAAGGATAGGCTGGGTCCTGAGAGAGGGATGAGGAGGAATAGCAGTTATATTAGTTTAGAAATGCAGGGTTTGAGGGGAAGTGATTGTGATGCACATTCTAGTTTGGGGCCTGCTTTGGCAGACTTGAGGTTGAGGAAATAGAAGAGGGGAGAGGGGTGGTCCATTTGCTGAGCCTCTCTCTCTCTCTCTCTCTCTCTCTCGTTGTCTCCACTCACCCGAGGTTGGTTTGGTTTGGAGAACACAGGGAAGGGGGGGAAATGAACAAAAATGGAGTAATTATACCGTGAAAGGGCTTTATTATGCTTAGATTTCGAAAACCGAATATATATAAGACTACTGAATCGGAATAGTGCGCATATCACCCCAAGAAGAAGGTAATTATGGAGTGCTTGTTGGGAAATGAAAAATGCAGGAGAGAGTTTGCGAAGAGAAAATGGGAGGAGTATAACAACAAGCCTAGCATTAAAACATTAGAGGAGTGGAACGACAAGCTCGCTAAGGCTCAAGAGCGCAGAGACGTAAGATAGATTCGAGATTCAAGGAGTTTTTTTTTGATTCTTACCGAATTATCCACCTTCACCCGCCTTGAAGACCTCTATCATTTCGTTTAAACAATTCCGAGGCGGCAAAGGCATGGTTTCATTGCATTCACTCCACCCAAATTCAAAACTAACCAAATCTAGTTCTTACTCACCCCGCCCTCGACACTCCAAACTGTGCAGATGCTCCGCAAGAACCGTGCAACAAAGGGATCCAGCACTCCCATCAACACCGAAGACACCTCAAAGCCTTCCACTGAAGAACTGGCTCACAGAATCCAGCAAAAGCTCAACGCGGCAGAGAAGAAGAGACAAGATAACCTTGCAGCAGTTCAAGCCAAAGCCGCTCGCTCCGACCACCTCATTACCAAGGCTGCGGAGACCTTGGCTGCCAGGAGAGTCAAACATGAGGCACGCATCCAGCATGCCCTCACGGCAGCCTCCATCCAGAGAAAAGCCCATCTCGAGGCCAAGACTGCTCACGCTGCCAGAGACATTGCTCGAGCTCGTGAGCTTCAAGCTCGTAACGAAGAAGAGCAAGGCGTCCGTCTCAATGCCCTTCTCTATCGATTGGACAGAGCTGCCAGCTTTAGAAAAGAACAAGAAGAATCTAGAATATCTTCCCTCCCCCAGACCATTCCAGCCAGCTCCTTTGTCACCTTCCTCTCTAAAAAAGGCGCCAAGAAGACGGCATTACTCAGACAGAGCAGCAGCAGGAAACTACAGCAGTCCTGGAGGAGCTTTGCTGCTCGTCATGGCACTACCAGGTCCTTGGCTCAGGGATTCATTCTTACTGGAGTCCCATTCTGTGTTGATCTTGGTCCTCCCTTGATTGGTCCATCACAAAGCCCCCTCCTACAACCAGCAACATCAGCATTTTCTCCTTCTCCTTCTCTTTCCTCATCTCCTCACCCTCATCATCATTTGATCAAGCATCCATCATTTGGATCAGCACCAAGGGGATCTCCCATTGTACAACATGGCGCTCTTTCCTCTTCACCCACCATTCCCTCTCTCATGGCCTCCACTCCACCAAGGTCGACTCATCACCACATATCAGGCGGACCAACAGCCCCTCCTACTCCAGAGAAGCCACCAGTCAGTCAACAACAAGGAGATCATAATGAAGAAAGTGATGGCAATGTTGATCCATTTGATAAATTGGCAGCAGCTATATCAGCTCCAGCAACATTGAAAGCATCGCAAGCATTGCTGCGTAGATTGCAACGTCGTTTGATCATCAACCGCCATCACACCATTACCGCCAATAATAATAAAGCCAACAATGATGAAAATAACAATGGAGATCAGCATTACAAGCTGATGGATGCAGCAGTGAACTCATTGCTAAAAAGAGTCATGATGATGCCTCCTCCAAGACGCTCTCCTCCTTCCAGACCAACCACCATAAAGAAGAAGCAACAATCAACCACCTCTACTTCCCAACAACCACAACAACAACAACAACAACAACAACAGCAACAGCAACAACCACAACATTTTGTTGATAGGTACCCACCAAGAATCTTCCTATGCGCCTACATGGTACTGGCACATCCAGAGGTGGTATTTAATACCAAGGGAGAGAGGGAAGATTCACTCATGGAAGCTTCCAGGGAAATGGTATCTAGATTTGAATCGCTGCTGGTACATATTGCTCAACCACTGATTACTACTGGTGGGGGTGTATCATTGCTTTCTCCTCTTGCAAGTCTAGTGACATCCCAGCTGGATCAAATCACTCTTGATGATGCCAATGATGAAGAGAACTTGTCTATTATTGTCGGAGAAGAGGAAGGAGGTGACAATAATAATGATGATGATGATGATGAAGAAAAGGCATTGTCTTCTGCTGAAGGTATGGGTGCATACCTGCTGAGATCTTTTGATGAAGCATGGATATCATATTTGGAACAGTTTGTTGCATGGAAGAGTGCTGACGCGGCTGGTCTTGAGGCTGAGCTCATCAGAGTGGCAGTAGAGCTGGAGGTATCTAAATTGACCAAACTCCAACGTATGACCAGTAACCCAGCAGATCTACAGCTTGGAGCAACAACGATGGCAGTTAGTGGTAGTAGTAACACTCCTAAGAGACTGATATCACAAGAAGACATAGCCGCACTGGCAGATGGTGTTGCTCGTGACTTGGAGTTGATAGAACAGAGAGTGAAGAGGCTGACTGGAGGTCAGGGGGCTGCTCGTCTTCATGCTGCTCTCGTAGCTGCAAGGGCCAATGTGGCTGATCTACATCATCATCATCATCATCAACAACAACAACAACAACAACAATCTATGTCTGGTTCATTTACTTCAATGATGATGCCAATGTCCACATCATCATCTACCAGTGTTGACACTGCTACAACTGGTGGTGCTGGTCCTCATACTCCTGAACACTCTCCTGCTCAATCCTTCAAAGTCAGCAAGACCAATGCTCCTCCTCACCTATCTCTCGACAAGGATAATGCTATTACAAATGAAGACAAATATAGAAGGGCAATGGGAATGTCTACTACCACTACCAACCTGGCTTTGTTGTGGCAGTTGTTGCATGATCCCAATTGGAGGCTCCCTTCAGCTGAAGCAGATGCATTATGGCAAGATGCTATTCAACCCAATAACAACAATATCACCACCCAACAATCTACCATTTCTACTACCACTCTTCCCAGTGTTGCTGATCTACAACTTACAACCAAGAGAATTGCCGACCAAGCTTTATGGGACACCATCAAAGAACGTCTCCTTCTCCCATCTTCTTCCTCACCATCACCATCAGCATCGCCGCCATCTCCTTTGTCAGCAGCTGGTGCAGCTGCCTCCATCCTGGCAGAGCTGGGGTCATCAGTATGTGAGGTTCTTCCCCCTCAGTCATCATTGACCCAGGAAATCCAGTCATATCTGAATGCTACTGCTCTAGAGAGAGATCTCAGTCCTCCTCCTCCTCCTCCTCCTAGTACTCCTCCTAGTACTCCTACAACGATGATGGTGAATCTTCCAAGATTATTTGAATTATTAGAATGGAGTGCCAAGTTACTGAGAGACCTTGGTGCACCAGCAAGAGAACAAGAAGCATTGGGTGTGCATTTGAGTGTCCGTACCCGTCTTTCTTCTGCTGCTAGTGCTCTTACAAGCAATGATACCATTACTACTAATAGTATGAAGGAAGAGATGGCTAATGCAGTGGTACAAGCACTCAGAGTACTTGCAGGTCAACTACGCCTCCTAAGATTGGATGTAGCTAATGCCCATCTTAGTGCACTGGTCCAAGTCCTAGGCCCTGATGGTGGTGTTGCGTATGCCAGATCTAAGATGGAGGAACCAGGTGGCATCCTTGGGCCTCTCGATAATGGCCACATTAATAGTAGGTTGCCACATACTAGAGGATGGCTGGCTCTTGTTTCTTCTCAACTTCCACATGTGGAACATTTACTGACAGATACATCATCTTCTGCTGCTGGAAATCAAGGGGTGCCTGCTCAACTTCGTAGTGGCTTGAGAATTAGCACTGGTGGGTCATCATCATCTTCTTCTCTTCTCAAGAATGTATCTGAATTGCAGCCATGTCAACCGAGAAGCTGGCAAGGTCTGGTGAGACTAGGACTGGTATCACTCGTAGCGGGAGAAGGAGCAGTGAACAGAATAGCTGTGCCTGAAGTTCTCCGTCTGGATACTATTAGACTGAGAGAGTGTCAAGATGAGCTCCAACGATTGTTAGTCCTTTCCACTGCCATCATCATTATCACTCAATCTACATCTTCTTCTTCTTCTTCTTCTTCTTCTAGAGAACAACAATCTTTGGAAGTTATAAAGTCAAGGTTGAATGCAGTCATGGCAGACCCCAACATGAAACTGGCTGACTTGGCATGTGAACTCAACATTCAATGTGGTGGGGAGCCTGGTGATGCAACAAGAGAAGGTGTGTTGGCAGATAGTTTGAAGAGGATGTTGTCCAGAGATAGTCCTGCACTCAAGTCTATAATGGCAGGTCTGACAAATGCACTCATTGCATTGCTGGTTGTGAGTGGTGGTGGTGGTAGTGAGAAGGGAGGTAGCAGTGGTGGTGGGCAGTATGTTGCAGAGGCGGCGTTGAGGAAATGTGGAGTGTGGGAGGCTGTTGGGAAGGATGTGGAGGGACTTGCTGGTAAATTGGCTGGTGTGGGAGGGGTGGTGGAGACTGTGTGTCGGCCTTGGTTGGAGAGAGTGTGTGAGGATTTGATTTAGTAAGTAGGAATGAACCCAAATTATAGAAAAGAAAGAAAAGAGAAGAATGTCTTTTTTGAAATGTAGAATATGAATGACCTTGTTTGAATAATTACTCAAATGGCATTGCAGCTATTGTTGTTTTCTTCTTCTTCCAGTGTATTTTGCTATTGCAGCTTTGTTATGTTTTGCATTTGTATACCGCTACTATTATTACCCAATACATGTAAAGAACATATTGCATATCAGTCAAAAAAAAAAAAGTCAGCGCCTGAAATCCCTGAGAGGAGGCTCACAGGCATGTTACTTTATTTTTTAATTTCTGCTTGACAATTGTACCACCAGTGAGACTTGCAGTATACTGATTAATCCAGTTGAAAGCTAAAGAGCACGTAGCTTAGGTGAGTTCACAAATAAGGGGAAAGTAGAGTTCAATATACTACTACTACTTCTTCAAAGTCCAGCACAAGTATGTATGCATGTTTATGGTCCAGTCAAAGGAGTCCATCCACCAGCAATGTCCCTATTATGCCTATCTCTATGGGAATCCACATCCCAGAAGAAATCATACCACACATGACCAGGATGTGCATCACTACAGCACCAAATAGCTCCATACAGATCCAGTCTCCTCTTAAACATGACGTTCTTTGTTGCATTAGAAGAGAAGGCTGCAGTTGTAGAGGTGCCATTGTTGGTGGAATAGAGGCCAGATATGTTGCCTTGGATGTCGAGGACCTTGGCTTGTTTGACTGTGTCTGAAGAGAGGACAGCGAGGAGGTCTGTGTCTGAGAGGTTGGGTTTGATTCTAATGGTGGTGGTGGTGGTGGTGGTGGTGCTATTAGTATCTGTAGCTGCTTCAGCAGCCTTGCCATCCTTACCATCAGCGCACCCCTCCCCATTATCATCCTTATCAGAGCATACATATATAACCACAACTGAAGCGTTCAGATCTCTAGCAGGTTTCTTTTTCAAAAAGGAATATTCCCTAAACTCTATTTTAGAACCATACGAACTTTCATCATGACTTTTATACATAGCTTCCAGATCCAAGACATGATCAGCTGGGCAGTGAAAAGGCAGATCCAGCTCACTTCCAGGGATGGTCCCATCATGAGGCGCCCACCACCTATCAAACCCACACAACAAATCTGGTAGTACCAGTGCTCTGCCCAGTATGGTAGCCAGGAAGAAGCCGGCTCTGAGTTTGCTCAGTTGATGATTGACCAGGTTGAAATGAGGGATGGTTGTGCTCACTTCAAATCCACGGTCTACCCCTTTCACATCGTCCAACAGCTGTTGAGGAATATCATTGTTGTAAGTGATGAATCCAGCAGGGTGACTGAAATATGATTCCTCAGCATCATCCTTCCCACTACTACTACCACTACCACCGCTGCTCTCCTTCCACAGCATCCTCTCTTTAAACCTAAACCTCTTCCCAGGGGTCCCACTATACTGGAATGTAGCATGCGCCACATACGGCAGCAGGCCCAGCTTCTCATACATATTCTGTACAAAGAAGGTGTGCCCACTACAGAAAAGAGATACAGGCAGTATGCCAATGAGCAGCTCTCTGTCGTACCCTCCAAACAGGTGATCTTCCCGGGGGGGATCAGGGATGGTCATTCCTCTTGTGAACAAATCATTAAAGGCATTCTGGTCCCATATTTTATCATTTTTGCCCAGCATATCTACCCATTCTTGGGCTAGTTTCCTTGCTGTCTTTCTGAAGAGCATAATGCCGATATTAGCTGCTGATGCTGCATCTGGCCACAACTCCAGCTCCTCTCCTGGCACTGTATGCCTGAGATGGTCGCTGCTTGTGAGAATATCTGCATCGGGGTATTGTCGAATAAATGGTAGAGGGTTCCTCATCCAAACTGTGTCAACATCAGAAATCAGTACATCGTAGCCCATTGTAGTGAATGCCAAGATCAACCGAATCTTCTCTCTTCCCATTTTATGGAAAGTAGGGGTGCCCCAGCCAAAGTCGTCCAACGTCAGCCCAGAGCTCATTGCAAACACTGGAGTTTCATCATCTAATAGTGCTTGTAATAAGGCATCGTCCATGGCTCCAACTAGAAATGAGTTGCATCCTGCTACTTCCTTCAGGTGATACACCCAATTTTGGACGAAATCTAGGTAGTGATAGTTGGCCCATGTGACTACGATGACACCAGCATCTGCATCTATGTGTCGGTCTACTAGCTGAGTGTTGAGGATGTGTTGCTTGGCAAGATGGGTTAAATCTTTCAGGTGACCCTGTTTCTTCTTTAATCTAGACATATCTGGAGCTGGAGCTGGTTGTGAAGAGGATGATGGTGCGAGGGGGAGCTCTTCTTTTACTTTACTGTCTGTTATGTGTTCATTGTCGATTTCATCTAAAGTTGTGGGCTGGGGAGTCTTGGGAGGTGTTGCTGCTACTGATGATGGTGACGGTGACGGGTGTTGTGGGTCGGCTGATTTGCCATCAGCTGGTTTTTTTTGTTTATCTGTTGAACCTTGATCATAATAGTTGACAGCATCGTCGTCGTCGTCGTCGTCGTTGTTGTTGTCGTCATCAGTTGAAGGTTCTTCAGGACGAGTGTTGTCGTCATCATCATCACCATCATAGTCATCGTCATAGTCACCTTCTTCTCCATTTTCCATGCCGTAGACATCATCAATGTCATCCATGACTATATTGTTATCCGAGGAATGAGAGGTTGTGGATGTATCTTCATTGGTTGTGTGGTGGGTTTGACTGTGCTGTCCCTTGGCACGATCTGTTGGGCAGTTGAAGATGATTAGTTCAGGAAGAAGGGTGGTTTGATGGTTGCGATTCGAAATTTAAGTGGACTTACCGGGTATTGGCCTCCCTTTTCTCATTAGGTCCGCTTCTGATAACATTGGCTTCACTCTAGCCTTTATGCCCCAGTATAATTGGTGCAGAGGGACTGAAAAGAAGTAAAGCATGCCTCCAGTCATCAATGAAAGTAGTAGGATTATATTAAGAAGGCGTGTTGAGCCCATCTTACGAGCTTTCTGCTCGATGATATCAATTCGAGCCATCTTTCCTCCTGCAAATAATCTGATCACGGGAGGTTGGAAAGACTGAGCTTTTCAATGATCATCACGTGTGTGCGAAGAGAAAACATTTGAAATTAATACTCTTTGGGCACAGAAAATGGAGCACCAAATTGCATGCTCTCCCCCTCCTTGGTAGTTGGCCTCAGTTGGCGGGAGGATATCACACAGCAGGCTTGGCAGCAGTTCCAAATTGAAGGTTCTATACTCGTGAGAATCAGTTTCACCCACAGTTTAATCCAATTATACATACATCGTTACAACATAGAAGCGGTTTAGATACCTCTATAACACCCCTTTACAGTTTTAAATTCAAAAAAACAAATGGCAGGAGTTTTATTACCCGGCTCTATTGCAGCCGTCAAAAGGTCAGGAGGTGTAGAAGCAGCAATAGCTCTTCAGCTTCTCAACCCACAAGACGTTGCTGGAAAGATCAAATGCACGTTCTTTGACAATCAAGAAAATGTTTCTGGTGTGATCACCTCTCAAGTGCGTGGATACCTCTGCTTGCCATTGCAACTGCTTTGAAAAACTATCTGAACTACATAGAACAACAATACTTCCCGCCCTTGGTCACTTAAAATCCCATTTCCAAATTTCAAACCGACCTGTCACCACTCACTCACTCGATCACCTCTCCTCCTCTCCTCTTCCTGCTTCACTCTGCAGGTCGCCGCTCAGTTTGCTGGCAAGCTCACTGCAAACTCCATCGTCAAGATCACTGAAGGCAGTATTAACAACGTCAATGAAAATGATGTCCTCATTGTAGCAGGTCTTGAGCTCGTAGAAGAAGGCTCCATCCAACCAGCTCCAGTCGCAGCAGTACCACCAGTAGTAGCCCCAGAACAACAACAAGCACCAGCTACCAGTGCCAAGACCCCAGCTGCATCCCTTAAACCCACCACCACTACCAAGACCCCAGCCTCAGGCCCCTCCCCTCCCTCTGCAGGCTGGGCCAAGAATGCCGGCCGCCCCGTCCAGCCAATTGCCTCGCTCAATCCCTACAACCCCTCTTGGGCCATCAGAGCCAAGATCGTCAGCAGAAACCCTAAACGTACCTTCAACAAGAATGGCACCTCCTCCTCTGTCTTCTCTGCAGAGATTATAGATGAATCTGGTACTGCTATTGAGGCTACATTCTGGGGAGCTGCCGCAGACAGGTACTACGACCTGCTTGCAGAGAATACGGTGGCCATCTTCTCCAAAGGCAGCATCAAGCCAGCCAATAAAAAGTACTCCTCAGTGCAAAATGATTACTGCATTAACTTTGACACCAGTGCAGAGATCTCCCCCTGTGAGAGCGAGATTGACACCAGCAAGATGGTGAAACCGCTGGCTCCAGTGAGCATTGGGCAGCTGGTAGCATTCGTTGATAAGCGTATGCCTGTTGATCTGTTGGGTGTGGTGTCTGCTGTTGGACCACTGGCTTCAGTCAAACGTAATTCTGACTCTAGTGAAATTGCTCGTAGAGACATCACCCTGGTGGACCGTGATTTGAAGACAGTCACCGTCACTATGTGGAGTCCTGCTGCTGAGAATGTCGGTAGTGAACTTGAAACTGCCTTCAACAACTCCTCCTCCTCTGGAGTAGAAGCTCCAGTCATGCTGGCCATCTCCTCATGCCGCATCTCTTCCTACAATGGCGTCAGTGCCTCCACCCTGGCCCGCTCCGTCATCACCATCAACCCCACCGAGGAAGACGCTCCAGGATGCTCTGCCCTGACTGCTTGGTGGCAAGAGGAAGGAGCCACTGCATCCACCACCCATGTTGGTGATGGCATGGCCACTGCTCTCAAGCCCAATGCTGCTGGAGGAGGAGGAGGTGTCAACGCCAGAGACAGAGTCACCAACCTCCAATCCATCAGAGACACCGCCCCTGCCACGTCCACCGACAAACCCGTCTGGTCCAACATTATGGCCACCGTGGCAGTCATGAACCCTGAACAGAGCTTGTACTATGCTGCTGCACCTGGCAACAACAGAAAGGTGGTCGAACAAGATGGAGAATGGTACTGTGAGTTTGACGGTCAGAAGTACAGTACCATGACCAGAAGATACATTGCCCAAGTCAGAGTGATGGATACCACTGGAGAACTCCCCGTCCAAGTGTTCAACGACCAAGCTGAGATGCTCCTGGGCATGACTGCTGATGAACTGGCAGCAGTGAGGGAGAGCAATGATGTGCAGTACAGAGATATTATGAAGCGAGTTATGTGGAGTGAGTGGATGGTCAAGGTGAAGGCTCAGACCCAAGAGTACCAAGGGGAGCAGAGGCAGAGGTATGCAGTGGCGGAATTGAAGCCAGTGGATTATGCTGTAGAGTCTAGGAGATTGTTGGAAGCTATTAAGAATAAAGAATGTTAATGATAACATATGTGGTAATTATAATATAGTGGGGGAGTAGTCCTAAGTAAATAATATATTCTCTATACATTGACCAAACGGCTTCCCTTTTCTTCTCTTTTGAGTTTTTTCCGTGCTTGTTTTTCTTCTTTGATGAACCAGAGATACGGGGCTTCTTCTCCAATCAGATGGCCTGTATGTGTGTGTGTTTTCTGTATCTAATTCTATAATTCTTCCGAGTTACAGTTTTTCCTTGGCTTCACATAGGCAATTGCTCCATTTTAACAACAATTGAAACCACAACTTATTCTCCTACTGCACCCAGAAACTCATCCCTTCTCTTGTAATACTCCCCCCACCTCAATCCTGCATACTCCAAATAATCAAAGTCAATATCACTCCACGCTGCTTGTAAGAAGGCCCATGCTCCCCAAAACATATGTGACGACAGTGCATACACATTAGCTTCTCTCACTGCTGCCCTCACTTCATCATCACCAACAGTCACTACTTCTATTCCATTTTTATTATTTTTATTATTATTACCACTCTGCCCCATCATCATCATTGCTTTAGTTTCTTCAAGATAGGTCTTTAAAAATTTGGAAGCTGCTCTTTCATCAGGATATCTACTATAATCACAATCAAATCCAGCATATTCACAGAAATGATTACCAAAGTCAAAGCCTCTGGGTGCCCAACCAGAGTATTCAAAATCAATAAATGTCATTACCTCTGCATCATCTTTACTACTACCATTAATATTATCATTACTACAATTATTACCACCACTACTACCTAGTAGATTAATAGCGGCCCCTACTATATTATTACCATTAATATTATCATTACTACCATTAGATGGAGGTTGGTTGTACATGATATTACCTGCCAGCAAGTCACAGTGAGCAAGAACAATAGGCGAGTTGAGCTTGGTGGTCGCTATAGCTTCAACAAGGTCAACTTGTCGGTTCATTTCTTTAAAGTCGAATGTAGCCAATTTCTCTGCCTTCTTCTTAGCAATTTCAGCATCAGTAATAGAAGAAGTGGTAGTAAAGTCGAGTTTCTCAGCAATAGCCAGCCACTCTCGTGTCTTGGCAAAAGGTGTTTTAGTTGCCTGAGAAGAAGGACCAAAAACAGCATCTGCCCCAGGAGTGGAGTGCAATTGGGCCAGTTTCTTTGCTATTTGAGCTATAATATTATCTGATGTGGCCATTTCTTCAGGTTCCAGGCACCTCATGTGGAGGTATTCTTCTAATCGCCCATTGGTGAAAGTGCCATGGAGAGCAGGGCCGATGCCTTGAGAATGTAGGAGCTGCATAAGCTTGAGTTCTGTGTCTCTATGGACAAATACTTCAGTTCCTGGGCCATAAATTCGAAAGCTGATGGAGTTGAGGGGTGGTGGTGGGGCAACTTTGTAGAGAGCATTGCTGAGGCCGCCGCTGATGCGGGATAACTGTGTGGGTGTGGGTGTGTTGGACGGCGTCGGGTGAGGAGGAGAGATGTGTGATGGATTGACAGGCGAGAGGTCAAGTTGGCTGCAATGATGACCACTGTATCCTTACTTACCATTATATCGCTATCTTGTACATTGGCCCATTCTTTCAGGAGTTGCTTGCAAATGGATTTGACTTGAAGATCAGTTTGCTCTTGAGATTGGCCTGTGACGTCAATTGTCACTGGCACATGCGCCAATCCATCAACTGGCATTGTGATGTTCCAAATTAAAGCAACGAAAAGTAAACTTCTCGTTCAATGACTGACCCAAGCAAGATGGTGTTTTTCACCGACGGCCGTCTGTTGACCTACGACACTGTGATGTGTGCAAGTTTGCCTGTTAAAACAGCCCAAGTAGACACCAAATTAAAGATGCATTCATTTCTAATATACAATTAAATTCGCATTACTACTATAATAGATAGCCAAGGGGCCAGCAATCCTCAGATTACGCCCCCATATTTCTCATCATCCCCCAAAAGAACGAGAAAAAAACATAAAATACCACCCACTATTCCTTCCTTCTACTTTCGATCTCTCTCTTTCTCCGCCTCTATCTCTCCCCTCTTACACTCTACCAGCCACCAACGCCTTGCCCAATTTACTCTTAGCCTGAAATGCCAACCCTTTAATTCCATCAGGATCCTTTACAAATCCCAATTTCTCATATAAACCCACCACGCCAGGCTCAGCATATAGCGTGATTGTAGATATTTCATCCTTCACCAGGCTGGCAGTCAATCTCTCTACCAACGCCCTTCCTAGCCCTATCCTCTGCCATGCAGGAGCTACAGCCACGTCCCAAATAGTGGCAGATAGTGCTCCATCAGAAGTGGCCCTGGCAAATCCTAACAAGGCCCCCTGCTTGGCCATTCTTGACTTGGAGGCGGCCCTGACCCACAGCGTGCGGTATGTGTTGTTTAGAGCAGCAGTTAGTCTGATTGGGTCTCTACGGGGGAATCCAACTTTTTCGAATAAGTCGTTTAGCTCCATGGGGTCTAATTGTTCGTGGCTCCAGACAAATTCGAGGCCTCGTTGGATGAATTCAGAGTCGGGTTTGGAGAGGGGGGGAGGGGGGAGGGAATGGAGGAGAGAATCAGACATGAGGGTGGGTTTGTCTGAGCAAATGCCTTCTGCGCTGATGGCTAGAGTTTGGATGGATATGGAGGAGGAGATGCTGCCGCGGTAGAAGAGACGAGGTTTGGTGCTGAGGGGGTTGTGGGTGTGAATGGCGGCGGTGGCGACTTTGGACGTCGGTAAGGTTGGGGTTGGAGATGGTCTATGGAATGGGATCCCTGTGGCGAATGGGGATTCTACAGACATGTCGACATGTTGTGTATTGGGTCGATGCCCCTGTAAAGCTCTCATTTTGAACAGATTAGAGTTATAATTAAGTGGACCTACTACTTTGGATTAAGAGGAGAAATCTCGAGGATCAGGCTGGGATTGGCAATGCTGGGATGTTATTTATGATCCAGCAGGCTTCTCAAAAACTGAGTTATCCTTGTCAAAAACAATGCGAATTTTTATTGGCCACAATTGAGGGTGGGAAGGTTTTTATTCAAGCCTCCCCACTCAACTGGTCGATGAGCTTTTAAAGCGATTTGAAGGACAAATCTAGCATCATTTCCTCTGTACATTAGCTTGTAAATACAGTGAGGTATAAAAATTACGAATCAATCAACTCATCACGATAAGAAACCTTGACCTTGCCATATTTCAGCAATTTTCCAAATGCATGTTGGACACAACTCTCCACACCTCCAGCAGCAAGAAAACCCCTTTTACCATTTCCCCCTATATCCACACAATTGTTACATGCATGCACCATCTAAATCAACCCACAATTACAACAAACCCCGACGTTCTCCACACCCAATCACAGCTCATTCCTCGTCGACCAGCCGCCCCGGCTGGCGCCGCTCCCATCAACAACCTCCTCCATCAACATCGCTTTCCACATCATCATCTCAGCCACCCAATTCTCAATCATACCTCTCCCTACAACACCCAAAAAAGCTTTTAGGCTTTTCAGTCATCCACATTCACACTCAGGAACTCGTTGGCATTGTTCAAGACATCCTTGGCAGTGAGCAGTCTCAGCAACCTCACCCACTCCTCAAAGTAGCCTTAATACCCACCTCTTCATCTACTGATGATACTCCATACCCCTCATCATCTTCTTCATCATTTACATCTTCCCCCCAAAAAGAAGAACACCTCATCCCCTTGGTCAAATCAATCATCCCCAAAATCAACCCCCAATCCCAAATAATATACATCGACCCACCAGCTGGATTGCTAGACCTTGGTCGGCGTAAAGCATCACTTCAACAGCTAGCCACTGAACTGGCTCCATACACAACATCACCTCCTAAAAAGGCAGGGCCTAAATTGGAAGGAGTTAGAATGATGCCCACCAGACAGCAGTTGATACAGGCAGGACGACAAGATCTGGTGAAGATGGTAACTCGGGCGGGGGGATTCTTGGATGTGGCAGCGCAACTCGGTTTCAGGGCTAGAAGAAGACCTCCAGGGTACTGGGAGGATGAGGCTGCCCTGGAAGCTGAGCTTGCCTACTTTGTAGCTGCTCATTGGGTGGTGTTTGAAAACCCTGAAGTTTCACTTAGCCGTAGTGATGATAGGTATTGGTATAATCAAGTGACACATAGGGTCACTTGGGATGAACCTTCCATGCCAGAGTCTGTTGCACTTGATAGCGAAGGATCTGAAATACTGGTAGAAGCAGAGGAAGATAGAGTGATGCCCAGTAGATCTAGTATACTGGCTGCAGGGAGGTACGATTTACATAATGCAATAACAGCTGCTGGAGGGTATGTGGCAACAGGGGAGATGCTGGGAAGACGCCCCGCCTGGCCGCCATCACACAGATTGAAGGCTTGGAAGATGTTGGTGGTGGAGTTGAAGGAAGCTGCTGAAGCTGCTGACTTGCCAGTGAGAACAATGCCTACTGCTACTATGTTGTTAGATCAGGATAGGGGGGATATTGTGAGGGCGGTGGCGAGGTTGGGCGGGTTTGGCATTGTGGCTGAGAAGTTGGGGTGGAGGACGTTTAGGAGACCGAGGAATGCTTGGCAGAATATACATTATGTGTTGCAGGAATTAAGAGCCTTTGTAGGAGAAGAGGAAGATGGAGGGGGTGAAGAGGTTGAGGTGGTGGGGATCAAGGGGGTTGAAGAGGGGATGGATGATGATGGTGGTGATGGTAGTAGTAACAGGGAGAAGAAGAAGAAAGAGAAGAAGAGAAGAATGCCTACACACGAAGAGTTGAGAAGAGCAGGGAGACATGATCTAAGGTTTGCATTACAACAACATGGTAGCAAGGTGCTAGCTGATATGTTGGGATGGGAGGTTCCGTATAAATCTAATAGAAGAGAAAGGAAAAAAGGGGGTGTTTGTCTTGAACAATCCACCGCTCCCACTCGCTAACCTAAAAACACCCATGGCATATACAACGGCCCTTCCAGAGGAGGTACTCGTGGAGGCAAAGACCAATTTTCCTGGGACTCGGTCAAGTCAGATCAACAACGGGAGTTCTATCTCGGCCACTCGGTTAAAGCTGCCACTGGAAGATGGCAAAAAAGGAAAGGATATATTTTGGTACCAAAAGGAGAAAGACCCGTCACACACGCTCCCCAATGAGGATGCTATCGCTCAGGAGAGAGCCATGGCCAAGCAGAGAGAAGAAGCCCTCATGATGGAGGCACTAGGTCTCAAACCAAAGCAGCCAGGTACTGGCACGAATGCCGTTAATATTTCTAGAAAAGAACATGGTGGTGGTCAAAGTACGACTGTTAGAAAAGATGGCGATGATGTGTTGTGACCGAGAAGGAGAAGAGGAGGACAAAGGAGGAGGCGGAGAAGGAGAGGAAAAGGGAAGGAGCGAGAGGCACAGTTGTAAGAGAAAATGGAGACGTAGGAGCAGATCATGTTTCAGTGGCAGTGACAGCAGTAGTGGCAGCAGCAGTAGCAGTTCTTCTTCTTCTGATGATGATAATGATGAGGATAGAAGGAGGTGAAGAATAAGAACTCAACTAACTTATGTAAGAATAGATAAAATCTTCTTGGGCGGTTTCATTGAAATTATTATTATTATTATTATTATTATTATTATTATTATTATTATTATTATTACATCTTTCAACCACTTTCTGATTCAAGATGATTAGTAAGCCATAGTTTAGCACTTAATTCTGACCCCATATAATCTGTTTTCCTTTCATTGAGTATTATTATGATGGTAATGTCCAATCCCTTCCTAGGTGATTCTGCATTTGACCGACCGACCACTCTCCTGCTCTCTTCATTCTACGTGTCTTCTGCCAGGCCTCATTTTGACACTACTACTGCTAGCCTTATCGGGCTTTCACAAGTGATGGAGAGCGTGAAGAGGCGACCCTTCTTGGAGTGCTCTCAAGGTTTCTATATCTGACCCCACACCCACTACTATGGAAAAAAGCATATGCATTTCTTCAATTTAATTTTAATTATACCGGTAATTATATCTTGTATAATTTTACAACATTCTTCTCGACTCTATCATAGCATAGCAAAACATATCTTGTACAACATATTTCTCAATTGACTCGTCTTCTTCTTAAGATCTAGTATATTTCGACATATCAATAGATTTTCCATAAGGGCGCGTCTTCTTTTCAAATCATATCTGTACAACATTCTTCTTCTTCTTCTTCTTCGTATCTCATATCATAAAAAACCATACATTTTCTTTTTAAGATCTACCACACTTTTATATTTCAGCCGCTGTGGCCTTTGCCGTGGCCTTAATGGCCTTTGCCGTGGCGGCTGTGGCCTTTGCGGTGGCCGTTGTGGCCTTTGCGGTGGCTGGTGTGGCCTCTGACGTGGCCGTTCTGGCCTTTGCCGTGGCGACTGTGCCCTTTGCCGTGGCGGCTGTGGCCTTTGCCGTGGCCGTTGTGGCCTTTGCTGTGGCCGCTGTGCCCTTTGCCGTGGATGCTGTGGCCTCTCTTGACCTTCTTTGCGTATGGAGATGGAGTTGGAGTTGAAATTGGAGCTGGAGTAAGGTTTTGTGGTGGCTTCTTCTTGTCCTTCTTCACCTTCTTTATGTACTTCCTAGCCTTCTTCTTTGCAATCTTCTTGGCCTTCTTTGCATATTTTTTCTTGCTTTGTGATGAGTATCTGGGGGTGTTACCCTTGTCCTTGCCATTGGAGTGGCTGAACGTTTTGAGGCTACGGTTGGAAGAGAGGGCCAACAGGCTCTTGCTGATATCATCAGCTTCAGCAATGCCATCTGCACTGTAGTAGTTGTGTGTGGAGAGAGACAAGGAAGGTAAGCAGAAGGTTCCGAGCAGTGGAAGGGAAGAAGAAAGAGTGTCGACCCGGGCGGAAGAGAGGGGGGGGGGAGGAACTGCTCCTGGTTGTCATGATTTATCCATCCAAAGCAGTGAAAAACTACTTACTGGCTGCCAATGAAGCACAGCAATAGAGAAATGAGTGAAAGAATGCGTTTGAAAGCCATTTTAGAAGGAGTGGCTGCGGTACTTCACTGTCGAGAGACTACGGTGGCTGTTTTGTGGTGCAGATCGGTGGATTCCAGAGTTGAAACACCCTTGGTATCAAGTTGGTCGGTAATTGACGAAGTTTATAGTGTCAATTTGCACGACCATTGTTTGTTATACCCATATTCGTGTTGCAAGGACACCATATGGCAGCTACATAGCAGGTACAAAATACACCAGGGCAGCGTCATCCTCCCAGTACGCCGGAGGCCTTCTGGCTCTCAGCCCCAGGTGTGGCTGCCCCCCTCCCCCCCCACCCACCCTTCCAACACACACACACACACACCCATGATAGTGTCGTCCCTGCTAGCTATCAACTGGTGTCTGGAGGGTATCATGTTGACACCTTCCGAGCTAGGTCCTGCCCTTTGAGGAGGGGTCGAGGCTGCTGAGATTGCTCAAGAGTTGAGGACAACTTGAAGGATGCCTATGGGTTCTTCAGTGCAGATGTGGATGACATAAAATCCCAGAAGGTTTGTTGGTTGCTGTAGATATAGGTATGCTTGGGAGTA
>Ga0209986_10001704_pt1 | contig 20856 bp, 23 predicted proteins | sample BlataG_FD_183168 | JGI IMG/M metagenome (GOLD analysis project Ga0209986, IMG submission 183168) | Deep subsurface microbial communities from Black Sea to uncover new lineages of life (NeLLi) - Black_00105 metaG (SPAdes) (version 2) | ecosystem: Environmental > Aquatic > Marine > Oceanic >... | reverse complement strand
AATCTTTGCTTGTTTTCAGTTAGAATCTTCTTGGCTACTCTATGAGCACTCTGGATAATCCTATTGACTTCTTTATCAATCTCGTCGGCTATCTTATTACCGTAGTCCTTTTGCTCAGCGATTTCACGACCGAGAAAGACCATTTCCTGTTTGTCCCCGAAGGTCCGCGGACCCAGTTTTTTGCTCATTCCAAAGGAGGTTACCATCTTGTGGGCAAGTTTGGTGGCTTCCTCAATGTCATTCTGGGCTCCGGTGGTCATCTCATTGAAGATTAGCTCCTCAGCGGTATGTCCTGCCATCAGGGTGGCCAGCATATCCTTGAATTGAGAGCGGGTCATCAGGTAGCGGTCTTCAGCAGGTAAAAGTCGGGTATAGCCTCCCATCATACCCCGAGCCACTATGGAGATTTTATGCACTGGGTCAGCATTGGGCAGCATTTTGGCGACAAGGGCATGCCCTGACTCGTGATAGGCGGTTATTTCCTTTTCCTTGGGGTTTATCTTCCGGCTCTTCCTCTCGGGACCGGCAATCACCCGGTCTATTGATTCCTCAAGTTCCTGCATCTCAATGGCTTTCTTGCCCCGCCTGGCAGCTAGAATAGCTGCCTCATTGATTAGGTTGGCCAGGTCGGCACCACTAAAACCGGCGGTCTGTCTGGCTAGCACCTCTAGGTCGACCGACTTATCTAGGGGCTTACCATTGGAGTGAACCTTGAGAATGGCGGTTCGGCCGTTAATATCTGGTCGGTCAAGGATTACTCGCCGGTCAAAGCGACCAGGGCGAAGTAAAGCCGGGTCGAGTATATCAGGTCGGTTGGTAGCCGCCAGAACAATCACGCTGGTATCGGTGTCAAAGCCGTCCATCTCCACCAGAATCTGGTTGAGGGTCTGCTCTCTCTCGTCATGACCTCCGCCCAGTCCAGCCCCCCGATGACGACCTACGGCGTCAATCTCATCAATGAAGATAATGCATGGTGTATTGCGTTTGGCTTGTTCAAAGAGGTCACGCACCCTGGAGGCACCGACACCGACAAACATCTCCACAAATTCGCTTCCGCTGATAGAAAAGAAGGGCACCCCGGCTTCACCAGCTATTGCCCGAGCCAGTAATGTCTTTCCTGTGCCCGGTGGACCTATTAGCAACATTCCCTTTGGGATGCGTGCCCCCAGACTCTGAAACTTCTCACGCGACTTGAGGAAATCCACCACTTCATGTAACTCCTGTTTGGCTTCTTCCACTCCGGCTACATCATCAAAGGTCACTGTTGGAGTGCTAGCCGGGAACAGTCGGGCTCGGCTGCGACCAAAACTCATAGCCTGACTATTAGCCCCCTGTGCCCTGCGGAATAGCCAGAACAATAAAACACCAAAGAGTAACAGGGGAATGAAACCTATCATTAGCCCACCCCAGTCAAATCCTGATGGTTTTACCTCATAGTCTACTCCCTCAAGGTTAAGCCCGAGTTCTTGAAGCTCAACCAGGGTTAGGATACCTATAGAGGTTTTCATCTCGGTGCCCTCGGTAGTTGTAATGAGCAGCTCATCATCGTCCACTATAATCTCGGCTATCTCACCATTTTGCGACATGGCTATAGCTTCATCCAAGCCGATTTCAGCCGGTTTTTGTGTTGTAGGGAAAAATTGATAGAGGAGGACTACAGCAGCAACCAGAATAATGATATATATTAAGCTACTACGCATCCACCTTGACTTCATCCTTCACCTCAACTCTGATAACTTGCTTTACTATTTATTCCAACATTTATATTATACCAGAAATAGCTGCCAATGGGAAAAAACTACTAGCCTGTTTTCAAAGGTTATTGTAGGTTTTCTGCAGGAGAAGGGCGTCCTCTTCCAGGTTGGGGCTCTCGCAGATTACAATGCCCTTGACCTCATAATCCTTTAGCGCTCTGAGAAGTTCAATATAGTGTAAATCTGACTCTTTCAGGTTCAGGTGTTTTATTTCCCCCTTTTTACCATAGGCAATACCAGAGACATGGATATGCATATCGTCCAGGGCTTCGTCTCCCAGCCGCTGTTTTATCTGTTGGAGGATGGAGGCAAACTCTGGGTAGGAATTGAACTCTCCGGTGCGGGCATGCCAATGGGCAAAGTCCACGCAGATACCTACCCCCTCAAGCTCAGTGCACAGGTTGAGCACCTCTTCTATGGTTCCAAACTGGCTGGGTTTACCCATGACCTCCGGTCTAATCCATACCTGATTATTTTCCCGTTTAAGCTGGTTCATTACCTCCGCCAGGGATTTCCTCACCGCATCGCAGGCTTTTTCTGGTGGGTCGCCGAGGTAGTAGGCAGCATGGAAGACAATGCTTTCAGCCCCACATATGGCGCCGATGTGTGCAGTCTGAAGTATCCTCTCCTGACTGGCGATTATCTTTTCTGGCTCGTGGGCATTGAGGTTGATAAAGTAAGGACCATGAGCTGATAGCTTTACTCCTCCCCTGACTGCTGTTTCCGCCACCAGCCTAGCTCCCGCCTCCCCCATTCTTACTCCTTGGACAAACTCGAGCTCCATACAGCCAAGCCCAAGCTCAGCGATGCACTTAATCCCATCTATGGTGGACGCTGTCCTGGAGCTATGGGGAGAGCCAGCGGTGCCAAAAAGAAGCTTCTCCATTTATCTCGCCCTTTAACTTTCCCAATGTCTTCTGTTCCCACCCTCCCGCCCAAAAGTAGGTTTCGGGGGCTTTGCCCCCGTAGCCCCCAGGGCTAATAAGTGGAGCGCCCGTGGGTGGGTGGGTGGGAAAAAACTAAATTGATAGACAACCTATAGTATAGCATATTGTGATATAATTATTGTTAGACAGGCGGCTATAGGCAGTTGGTGGCATAAGGAGGTGTGAAAATGGGTGAACCAGACATAGAAAAGATGAAGGCTGAGAAGGATGTTGAAGGCTTGATAAAGGCATTGAAGTATAGTTTAGATATGGAAATTCGAGGCGAAGCGGCATTGGCTCTTGGAGAGATCGGGGATGCCAGGGCAGTAGGACCCCTTACTCAGGCTCTGAAGGATAAAAATGATTTTTTTGTAGCGGACGTAGAAGAGGCTCTTGTAAAGATAGGGGAACCGGCGGTGGAACCGCTCATTCAGGCCCTGAAGGATGAAGATAGCGGTGTTCGCTGGGCAGCAGCAGCGACTCTTGGAGAGATAAAAGATGAAAGAGCAGTGGCACCCCTCATTCAGGCTCTGAAGGATGGAGGTAGAGGTGTTCGATGGCAAGCAGCAATGGCTCTTGTTGAGATGGGGGAACCGGCGGTAGAGCCCCTCATTCAGGCTCTGAAGGATGAAGAGGAGGAGGTTCGATGGGCAGCAACAGAGGCTCTTGGCAGGATGGGGGATGCCAGGGCGGTAGAATCCCTCATTCAGGCTCTGAAGGACGAAGATGAACTTGTTCGCAAGACTGCGAAAGAGGCTTTAGAGAAGATTAAGGCGAAGAAAAGCTAAAGACTGAGGATTGATGGAGGCTAGCTGCTGGAAGGAATAGAAGTAGCACGTAAGGTGGTGGAGGCTGCCGCCGATAAGCAGGCGAGCGATGTTGTGCTGCTGGATGTCCGTGGGGTGTGCAGCTTTGCTGATTATTTCGTGATTTGTAGTGGCGATTCTGAGAGGCAGATTTCGGCTATCTATGATGAAGTGGGGCATAGATTGAAGCGGGAGGGCATCTTACCTCATCATCATGAAGGGACTATAGACTCCGGCTGGCTCCTGCTTGATTTTGGCGATATTATTGTTCATATTTTTGCTCCCTTTGAGCGGGAATACTACCAGCTGGATGAGCTGTGGAGCCAGGCTGTCCCTGTAGTCAGGATTCAATAGCTGAACATTTCATCCTGGGAGAAGAACAGTTTGACTTCCTCCTCGGCAGTGGCTGCTGAATCCGAGCCATGAATTGTATTCCGCTCAATATCCAACCCAAAGTCGCCCCTTATAGTTCCTGCCTCAGCCTTGGCTGGGTCGGTTGCCCCCATCGCTTTTCTGACTGCCTCTACCGCTCCCTCACCTTCAAAGACGCAGGCAATGAGCGGAGCTGAGCTAATATAGTTCACCAGGCTATCATAGAAGGGCTTATCCTTGTGGATGGCGTAGTGTTGCTGGGCTAAGGCTTTATCCGGGTGAAGGAGCTTCATTGCCACCAGCTTCAGCCCCAGATTCTCCAGACGAGCGATAATAGCGCCCGCCAAGCTTCTCTGCATAGCGTCAGGTTTGATTAGAACTAAAGACCGTTCCATCTAGGCTCCTTTAGAGAATAATAGGTTATGAGTTTTTTAGCAACCTAATTCTTCCCACCCTCCTACCCTCTGAGGTTAGAGAGCACAGCTCCTAAGGGAGGGTGGGTGGGAACAACCAAGTAAGTTATGGGGGATGAAGTAGTCCCTCTATGTCGTTTATACTTACTCCTTCCAGTGTGTCAACTATAAGATCAGCCTCCTTCAGGCTCTCCTTGGGGTGGGTATTGGTGATAGCCAGGCAATGCATGCCGGCTCTTTTAGCTGCGGCGACTCCAGCCACAGCGTCCTCGATTACAACGCAGTTCCTTGGCTCAACTCCCAATCTTTGGGCAGCCAATAGGAAACCCTGTGGGCTGGGTTTACCTTCGGTTACATCTTTGTCACTGATGATAGCCTGGAAGCGATTTTCTATGCCCAGACCTGTGCTGAGCAACTGGATATTTTCTATGGGGGCTGATGAAGCCAAAGCCATCTTAAACCCGTGCTCCTCAAGGGATGTTATTAGCTTTATCACCCCAGGCAGAGGCTTGAGATTTCGCCCTATTCTGCGGCGGAAGCTCGCCTCTTTTTTGCCAGAGATGGCATCTATCTCCTCCTGCGATGTTTCTTTGCCCAAGGTCTTTCTGATTATAGCATCATTTCTTTGCCCGAAGCTGTGCCTGAAATCCTCTTTGGTGAATTTCACCCCCCTTTCCTGGAGGACCTGTTGCCAGGCGCTGAGGTGAAAGGGGGCGGTATCGGCGAGCACTCCATCCATATCCCAGATAACCGCCTTAGCCTCGATTTCAGGCATTGCCTTTTGACTCCGCCCTTTGACTGAGGATAAACATAGTAGCCATGCTATCGGCTACAGGGGTGCCATCCTTGAGTGATATTTCTGCTTTAGCCTCAACCAGCCTTCTGGTCTTTTTGGTTATAGATGCGGTGATAGTGAGGTGCTCATCTATCTGGGCTGGGCGTTTAAACCTGGCTTGCATTTTGGCAGTTATGGTATTTACCCCTTCAAATAGGGCAGCGTAGCTCATCGCCTCATCAAGGAGACAGCTTATAATTCCGCCATGAACCAGTCCTGACCAGCCTTGATAAAACTTGTCGGGGGTAAACTCCGCCCTGGCTGTTTTGCCATCCCAGTCAAAATTTAATTTCAAGCCAATGGGGTTTTTCTGCCCGCAGACAAAACACATGTTGAATTCCTTTTCAGTGTCAACCGATACTTGTGGCCAGTTTGCCATTTTTTGTCTCCATCCTGATTATTATCGGTGTTTGGGCTGGGTAATTGCTGGTCGCCTGAGGTATAGTGGTTGTAGGGTGGCGGGGTTGTCATAATCCCCTGCCTCAAACCGCCCCTTCCCCAGCTCAACCAGTAAGCTGGCTGGTCGCATTTCGGTGGTGGGTATTATTGCTCTTTGCTTGAGCTGCTTTCTTAGCTGGCTGGCGATAAGCGGCACGAATTCCCCACAGAATATGGTTTTGGTGGTTATCTCTGAGCATAGAGCTTCAACGGTGGTTATGTGTTCAGCGGCGAGTTGACACCACCTGTTGTCCCTCTTTTGGTACATAGCAGTGGCAATCTCTCCTCTGCCAGCATTGAATATAGGGCAGATAGGTAAGCCGGTTTCGGCATGCCGGTAGGCTTCCAGTTCCAGGCTGCTGATGCCGATGATGGGGATTCCCAGACTGAAGGCTAACCCCTTGGCGGTGCCGATTCCTACTCGCAATCCATTGAAGCTCCCCGGTCCTTTAGCCACCATAACACAACTGATAGATTGAAGACCAACCTCGGTCTCATTTAGCAGGCGAGCCAGGTGTGGTAATAGTTCAACGGTATGGTTTTGCCCACAACGCCAGGTTGACTCGGCTAGCACTTCGCCATCTTGAACCAGAGCGATGCTGGCGGTGTCTGTTGAGGTATCTATTGCCAATTGCATTGTTTCAGTTGTGCCACTATTTGGCGATAGCGTTTGCCACTGGGCTTGAGTTTAAGGCTACGCTCGGTATCGGAAAGATAGCTTATTTCAATTAGCAGGTGCTCTAGTGGCAGCAAACTCACCCCCTTTTCTGCCCATTCCACCACGCAAACACCATTGCCATAGAGATAATCATCCAGACCCAGTTGTGCAATCTCTTCTAAATGGTCGAGCCGGTAGAAGTCTATATGATATAGAGGCAGCCTGCCGTGAAGCTCCCTAATTACCACAAAGGAGGGGCTGACAGCATACTCCTCAATATTCAGTCCCCAGGCGATGCCCTGAGTGAGGCAGGTCTTTCCCGCTCCCAAGCTTCCCACCAGGAGAAAGTTATCACCCGGCAGGGCGAGCTCACCAATACTGACTCCAAATTTCTGGGTCTGTTCAGGGCTATGGCTGATTATCTCAAGGTGGTTCATCTTGTAATAAAGTGCTCCCACCCTGCCTTGCCCAGTTTAGTCGGATTTCCCTGGCTGTCAACTAGGGTTACTCCTTCCTTACCAGCTACAATCTCACCGATTACCGTTATCGGGCAGGAGGCTGCCCTTTTTACCCTATCTATTACTTCAGCCCTTGCGGTGAACAAAAGCTCGTAGTCCTCCCCCCCTGATAGTGCCAGCTCAAGGGCTCTCTCACTGAACTGGGCTTTGACCATAGGCTCAATGGGCACCCGGTCAATTTCCACTCGTGCGCTGACCTGACTTGCCTTACATATCTGATTTAGGTCTGAAATCAGCCCATCGCTAATATCTATAGCTGTTTTCACCCCCTGCTCCACTAGTAGCTGACCTTCAGCTATTCGGGGGTAGGGGTGAAGGAAAGCCCGGTCAAGGCAGGCAGTGGCTTGAGGGTCAAATTGGAGTTTTTTGGTGAGCATTTCCAGTCCAGCGGCGGCGGCCCCCAGCTCGCCGGTAACTGCCACTAGCTCTCCTGGCTCGGCTGCAGAGCGGGTGAGTATATGCTTGTCCCGGTCTTTAGTGCTGCCCAGAATAGTGATAGTAATAACGACTAAAGGCGCACTGACGATATCGCCACCAATTATGGCTACTCCATATTCTCGCGCTAGCTCGAGCATCCCGGTGTAGAGGGCGGTGACATCGTCCACTTCTGTATTGTCTGGCAAGGCTAATGACACCAAGGCATATCTGGGCGCGCCACCCATAGCTGCAATATCGCTCAGGTTGGCTGCCAGCGCTTTCCAGCCCAGTTCGTTCCAGGGGGCTATGCCTGAGGGAAAGTGGACACCCTGAACGAAGGAATCGACGGTAGCCAGTTGTATTGAGGCATCACCTTGCCAGGCAGCAGCATCATCACCAATACCGATTAAGAGCTGCTCATCCTGCCCACCGCCAGCCATTTCGGCCAGGAGGTCAATCAGTCCAAATTCCCCCAGCTCCGAGACCTTCATGGCGAAATTATAGCATGCCTATATCTGGGTCACAACTTGGTATGAAGGACTAGGATTAGGGGGAAACTTCTAAGAGGGCTGTCTGCTGATACCTTTAGTCAAAACGTCTGCTTGCCCAATCTATGAATTCTTCGCTACCGGAAACCTCTTGATAAAAATTCTCAGAAAATACCACGTAGATTTGGATATCAGGCATTTCTCTTTCCAGATGGTTTAGCCAATGGTCAACAGCTAGAGGAACATCTTGGCTTCCGATACCGCCAACAGTAAGGAAAGGAGTGTAGTAATGGGAGGCTATGTCGAAAATGGTAAGCTGGTTATTGGCGCTGGGGATGGCAACAGCGACATGTGCTCTGGGTTGGGAACCAGCACTCTTAACTCCCACTAACCAGATGGGGAACCTTCTCTGATTATAATTCAGCAGCATACTGGCGAGCAGTAGTGATATATCCTCACAATCTCCTGTCCCGTCTCTTATAGTTTCAGCTGGCATTCGCCAGAAGTCTCCTCTCCATTCCAGGGTTCCATAAACAGATTCAGGGAGGAGGGGGGTAGGGCTATCTTGACTGTATTCGATATTCATCATTACCCATCGAAACAGGCTTCCATAGTCTCGCCAAAGCTCCTCTGCGGAATAACCACCGGTAATTTCCTGCACCCTGACTGAGATTTCCGGGTCATCTGGAGTAAAAAAAGACTGAGCGTCTTGTCTAATGCCTATCCGCAGATTGATTTGCCTTCTCAATTCGGCGTAGCTACTAAGTATCCGGTCCCGTTCGGCTTTAAGGCTGTCCACTTCCGGTTTAATATCATTCAATTGGGCAGTGATGTCATTTAATTGATGCCATAAACTGCCGCAAACAATGAGGGAAATCACCAGCAGAACTGTTGCCACAATGAAAAGTTTTTTCCACAAGCCTGGTGTCATCTCAACCCTTCAATAATACCCCAGCTCCGAGACCTTCATGGCGAAATTATAGCATGCCTATATCTGGGTCACAACCTAGCGTACTCTTCCAGTACCTCAGTGGCACCTCAACTTTCTGTACCTCACCTCCTTCATTTACTTAGCAACCCACCCCCTTATGTCCCCCTCCCTTACAAGGGAGGGGGAATTAGTTGTGTAAGAGAGGCGAAGCCTCTCTTTGACTCTCTATTCTCTGGGGTGTTTAAGAGGGGCGCTAGCCCCTCTTTTCAAAAAACCTTCCCCCTCTCCAAGAGTGGAGAGGGGGACACAGGGGGTGAGGTTGATAATTAAATGGCTAAGGGATGGGTCAATGCCGCTATAATAGCTCACCTACCTCTAGCCATATATTGAAAAAACTGTTATATTATTAAGGATGCGCTACGCAATTATTGCTGATATTCATGCCAATCTAGCAGCTTTCCTAGCAGTGCTGGTTGATATTGAGCGTAGAGGAGAGGTGGATGAGGTGTGGTGTTTGGGAGATATTGTTGGCTACGGACCAGACCCGCACGAATGTGTTGAACTCTTACGCCAGACTAATCATATTTGTGTGGTTGGGAATCACGACCTGGCAGCAATAGGCAAAATAGATACCTCTGAATTTAATCCTGATGCTGTTGCCGCCTGTCAATGGACAGCAAGGCAATTAACGCCGCGGGATATAGCCTATCTTAAGGGTCTGCCACTGGTTATTGAGAAGGATGATTTTACTCTGGTGCACGGCAGCCCGAGGGAGCCTATCTGGGAGTATATCCTGTCAATCAGTGGTGCTAGGGAAAATTTTGCTTACTTTAAGTCAAAGTTTTGCCTGGTGGGTCATTCCCATGTGCCCCTAGTGTTTAGCTATGGTGAAACTGGCTCTTGTTCCTTCAGCCAATTCTCGACCGATAATGAGCTTGTTCTGGGCAAAGACCGATTGATTATCAATCCCGGTGCCGTGGGACAACCTCGAGATGGTGACCCTCGGGCAAGCTATGCTATCTATGATAGCGAAACCAGACAGGTTAAGCTCTACCGTGTCCCTTATGATATTGGAGCCACTCAAGCCAAGATGGTAGAGCAAAGGTTGCCTATGCGCTTGGTAGCTCGTCTGAGCCACGGTGTATAACCGAGTTAAGCCACACCCTTTATTATTGACATGAGGCAGGCTCAGACGATAAACTTATTACTTGGATTCCCCGAATCGTAGCTCATGAAAATTCCTAGTGAGGAGGTGATGAACCAAAAATAAAGGGTTGAGTTTTGCCCCTCGGATTTATTAACAGATTGTAGAGAGAGGAGAAAAAGGATATGGCAAAAATACCTGACAAAATTGAAACCTGGCAGATGGTAGAGCCTGGCAAGCTGGCTAGAACCAGCGTTGATGTCCCGGAGATGCAGCCTGGGGAGGTGTTAGTTGAAATTGCTGGCTGTGGTGTATGTCATACCGACCTGGGCTATTTTTATGATGGCGTGCCCACGGTAAACAAACCACCGCTTACCCTGGGGCATGAAATCAGTGGCACGGTAATAGCTGGTGATGATAGGTGGCTGGGCAAGGAGGTGATTATACCGGCGGTGATGCCGTGCAATAATTGCCCCATTTGTGCTGCCGGTAGAGGCAACCGCTGCCTGGCACAGAAGATGCCGGGGAATAGCATGGGGATTTACGGCGGTTTTTCCAGCCATATTGTCGTCCCTGCCCAAGATTTGTGTGTCATTCCGGATAGGAAGGGGATACCCCTTTCGCATTTCGCAGTGATTGCCGATGCGGTAACCTCACCATATCAGGCGGCAATGAGGGCTGAGGTTAAACCCGGGGATTTAACCATCATTGTCGGGGTTACCGGCGGTCTTGGTGTATATGCCACTCAAACCTGTTCTGCATTAGGTGCCAAAGAGGTTATTGGTATTGCCCGAAACCCGGGGAAGCTGAAGAGAGCCCTGGACTTTGGAGCTACCCATATTATCAGCTCGGTGGATAAGAGCCCCAGGGATATCAGGGATGAATTTCGCAGTTATTGCAAGGAAAAGGGTCTGCCCACAAACTACGGTTGGAAGATTTTTGAGTGGACTGGCACCGCGGCTGGTCAGGCAATCGCCCTGGAGCTACTATCATTCATCGGCAAACTGGTGATATGTGGCTTTGGTATGCAGAAGAACGAATATGCCCTTTCCAGATTGATGGCATTTGACGCCGATATTATGGGCTCATGGGGCTGTCTGCCTAAGTACTATCCTGAGGTTCTGAAGATGGTTTTGGATGGCAAGATACAGATAGAGCCCTTTGTTGAGACCAGACCGATGAGCCAGATAAAGCAAGCATATGAGGAAGCTCACGCTACCAGCTTGATGAAGAGGATAGTATTAACCCCTGATTTCTGAATTTAAATTAAAAAGGAGGTATTATAAATGGCTTTAGATTGGGTACCAAGAGACAATGTATTAAAAGACCACCAGATTTTCGGCGATGAGCACTTTGGCACCGAGCCACCATGCACCGTGTTTGAGAAGAAGCCACTGGTCAATCCCCAAACCGGAGAGAAGGTTGATGGTCTCTATACTGCGTGGATAACCCTCAATAACCCCGCCCAGTTTGGTTCCTATACTACCGAGATGGTAAAGGGGGTTATTGCCGGCATGCACAAGGCATCTATGGACCGGAGTATCGTTGCCACCATATTTACTGGCACCGGCGATAGGGCATTCTGCACCGGGGGTAATACCAAGGAGTATGCCGAGTATTACACCAAAAGACCGAAGGAATATGCCGACTATATGGACCTTTTCGCGGGTATGGTGGATGGCATCTTGAAGAGCCGGGTCCCTGTAATCTGCCGCTGCAACGGGATGCGGATTGCTGGTGGTCAGGAAATTGGTCAAGCCTGTGACCTTACTATAGCTGCTGACACTGCTCAATTGGGGCAGGCAGGGACAAGGCATGGTTCTACCCCCACCGGGGGCTCTAGTGACTTTCTGCCTTGGAACCTCAGCATGGAACAGGCAATGTGGAGCTGCTTCTCCAACGAGTTGTGGAGTGCCTACAAGATGGAAAGGCTGGGCTTAATCACCAAGGCTATCCCGATTAAGAAGAATGAAAAGGGAGAGTGGGTCAGAGACCCTAGAGTTATCACCGATAAGTATGTGGAGAACGGTGAGATAGTATATGGTGAGTTCAAGAAAGGGGATGAATTTAAGCAGGCTACAGGAACTCTAAAGGGGCTCAAAACGGACTGGTCACTATTAGACGACTTTATAAATAGAGTGGTCTGGACCATAACTAACCTTATGCCCCTCTGCGTAATGATGACCGTTGAGTCTATAAGAATGAAGAAGAAATACTTCTGGGATGCGACTAAGGTGTATTCCATGTACTGGCTGGCGGCTAACATGAATACTGAGGCTTGGCTTGGCTTCAATGCTTTCAACACCTCAGACCTGACTGGAACTAGGACCATAGATTTCATCAAGTATCGCCAGCTTATAGCTCAAGGGCACCAGTATGATGATGAGTTGATGGAAGCAGTCTTTGCTAAACCCAAGCAGCAATAGTTTAAGCTCATCAACTTAGTGATAGAAAGCCCGGCTTACCCGGGCTTTCTATCTTTAGCTTGACAAAGCGGTATGCACAGATTAGCATTTCATTGAGGTCGTGCTAGACGGGGAGCTAGCGGTGCCCTGAACTCGCAATCCGCTATAGCGAGGTCGAATTCCTGCTTGAGGCCTTTGTCTGGTGGGACTACTTGGACTAAGTGGCGTTGAAGGCTGGGTCCTACGCGGCAGAGCCCTATGAACCCCGTCAGGTCTGAGAGGAAGCAGCGGTAAATAGAAGCCCTGGGTGCCGTAGGGCTACCTGGTTGGAGCTGGCTGGCTCAAGCAAGCTATGAGGCGGGGTCGAGGGCGGGTGCACGACCTCAAAGCTTATTGTTGACAGGAGGTGTTTGCCCTTAATGGAGCTTGGATTGGCAGGGAAAACTGTTATTGTTACCGGTGGCGCCTCAAATGTCGGTCGTGGTATAGTCCTGGCTTTTGCCAGTGAAGGTTCAAATGTAGTGATTGCCGATATAGATGAGGTGCAAGGACAGAAGACGGCTGAGTTAGCCAGGAAGCAAGAGGGCAGAGTGGTGGCGGTCAAGACCGATGTCACCGACCCTGAGCAGTGCCAGGCGATGGTCAAAAGGACACTGGACGAGTTTGGGCAGCTGGATGTGCTGGTGAACTGCGTCGGTTGGATATACGACCGCCTGTTTGTTGAAAAGCCCAGGGAGGAGTGGGTGAAGGAGGTTGATACCAACTACTGGAGTGTAATTAACTGCGTTAGAGCCGTAATTGACCATATGATTGCTCAAAGGAGCGGCAAGATTATCAGCATTGCCTCCGATGCCGGCAAGATCGGGGAGTATAGAGAGGCCGTTTACGCTGGAGCCAAAGCAGCAGTTATTGCCTTTTCCAAGTCGCTGGCTAGGGAAGTTGGGCGCTACGGAGTTAATATCAATGTGCTTTGCCTGGGAACAGTTCCTCCTGCCAGTGAGGGAGAGATAGGGGCAGAGAGTATGTGGCGGAGCGGGGGGCTGTTTTACAAGATGACCGCCGAGGTGAAAGAGAAGATGGCTAAAGCCTATCCTCTGCGCCGATTGGGCAGGGCGGAGGATGTAGCCAATGCTGTGGTATTTCTGGCTTCAGATGCTGCTAGCTGGATAACAGGGCAAGCCATTAGCGTAGACGGTGGTTATGCTATGGCGTAGATGAGGGTAGAGGTGGCTGATAGAAGGTATAACCTGAAGAGCGGCTCACTCTTGGCTCAAACCAAAAGGTTACTGCGGCACTTTGACCTTCGGGCGAGAAAAGGGCTGGGGCAGCACTTCCTTATTGATGGGGAGGTGCTCCAGCTTATCGCATCGGCAGCGGAGCTCACCCCTGCCGATGTTATTGTGGAAGTGGGTCCTGGCTTAGGCGTCCTGACCAAGGAGCTAGCCGGGCAAGCCGGCTGGGTAATTGCCATTGAGCTGGATGATAAACTGGCTGCCTTGTTACGGCAAACCCTGGCTCCTTTTGATAATGTTACCATCATCAATGACGATGTGCTTAAGATTGAGCCCGGAGCTTTATTAAAGGGGCAAAAGGGCTCTCTTTATAAGGTGGTGGCTAACCTCCCCTATTACATTACCTCGCCCGTCCTGCGCCATTTTCTTGAGGCTTCAGCTAAGCCTCAGACTATAATAGTGATGGTGCAAAAGGAGGTGGCTGAGGCTATTGTGGCTAAACCCGGTCAGATGAGCCTGCTGAGTGTCAGCGTTCAGCTCTACGGGGAACCCAGAATAATCAGCTATGTCCCGGCTCAATGCTTTTATCCTGCTCCGGAGGTCGATTCGGCTATACTACGAATTGACCTGTATCCTCAGCCAGCGGTGGCGGTGACTGACGAAGACAGCTTTTTTAGTCTGGTGCGGGCTGGCTTCGCCGCCCCCCGTAAGCAGATTGGCAATTCTCTGGCTCAAGGTCTGGGACGACAAAAGGGTGAGGTTTTATCCCTATTGGAAAGGGCAGATATAGCCCCACAGCGGCGGGCTGAGACCCTCACCCTTGAAGAGTGGGCACGGCTGTGGCGAGTTTTTACCCAATTGAGGGGGGAAGAATAGCATGCTGACCCTTCTGGCGCCGGCAAAGATTAATCTGACCCTTGAGGTTTTGCGCCAGCGCCCCGATGGCTTTCATGAAATCCGCAGTGTTATCCAGACTATAAATCTGTGTGATAGCCTTCTTTTCCGTTCGAGCCGTAATATCGAGTTCGGCTGTGATAATCCTGACTTGGTTCCGGAGGAGAGCCTGGTATCTAAGGCAGCCGCTTTGCTCCAGCAGGCTACTGGATGCTCTAAGGGAGCAAGGATAGAAATCAGCAAGCGTATCCCTTTGGTCTCGGGGCTGGGTGGAGACAGCAGTGACGCCGCAGCCATCTTATATGGGCTTAACAGGCTTTGGCAATTAGGTTTATCGCTGCCGGAATTGGTTGAGCTGGCGCCAAGGTTGGGTTCAGATGTGGCTTTCTTTCTCTATTGTGGCACGGCATTGGTTGAAGGTAAAGGTGAGAGGGTAACCCCGCTGCCCCCGCTACCCTGGAGGTGGGTGGTGCTGATGGTGCCCCCTGTGCCCAGGATGCCGGGAAAGACACAGCGCCTTTATGCCAGCCTGAACCCCAAACACTATACCCAGGGGCAAATCACTGATAGGTTGGTGGTGGGGCTTACCAGGGGTGAGGTAACATCATCTATGCTGTTTAATGTATTTGATGATGTCGCCCTGGATAGCTTTGGCGGGCTGGAAGAGTATCGTGAGCGATTTTTGAGGGCTGGAGCAAACGATGTTCATTTAGCTGGCTCTGGACCAGCGCTATTCACTTTGCTGGAGGATAGGGCTCAGGCTGAGGGGCTATATAAGTATCTCCAGCAACAAGGCTTGGAATCTTATCTAACTGATACGCTGGCATCTGTAGAACAGGTAGAATGAACAACGTATTTGGGGTAGAATATAATTAGGGGGTTAAAGTGGTAGGAAGCATAATCATCGCCATCGCTATTGGTTATCTCCTGGGTTCTATCCCCTGTGCCTATATTGCCGGTCGTTTGGTAAAGAGGGTGGATATCAGGCAGTTAGGTGGCGGGAATGTGGGTGCGGTGAATGTCATGCGGGAGATAGGGACTGTTGCCGGCTTTGCCGTTCTCTTTGCCGATATGGCTAAAGGCTTGCTCGCAGTGCTCGTTGCCCAGTGGCTGGGTCTCCCCTTGCTCTTTGTGTTCATCGTTGGCTTGGCTGTGGTGGTGGGACATAGCTGGCCGGTTTGGCTCAGGTTTAAGGGAGGGCAGGGGTTGGCTACTACCTTGGGTGTGCTCCTCGCCCTGGTCCCCATTGAGTTTGCCATTAGCTTCGCCATAATAGTAATAGTTGTCCTGGTTACCAGCAATATGAGACTGGGAGCGGGCATTGGGTTAGTCTTCCTCCCCTTGATTATCTGGCTATTTGGAGGGGAGGTCAGCATCATTGTCTATTCCATAGCGCTTCCCCTGTTTTGCAGTTTGAAGATGATACCCAGGCTCAGGACAGACGTAACTGGGGTCAGCAGTAAGAAAGACCTTATCGTCGATAAACAGTATAAACCGTGGCAGAGAAGAAGGTAGATAACAAGCTCACCCTTGTCTTGCCGCTAACCACCTCTTAACCAAGTCCACTTCATCCTGCTTAGAGGTTATTTCCCCATCCAGTCTAGCCTGGTGTAGCAGCTCTATTATCTCTCTGATATGAGGACCTGGGGCTACGCCCAATCGCATTAAATCATTGCCAGTAAGCGATATCTCAATATATTTTAGTCTGGTGAGGTATAGGTGTATATTCTGGCTAGCCGCCGGGGATTCAGTGGCTAGGGAATTTGCCACCATGGCTGGGGGGGAATAAGCCTCAAGGAGGCGATAAATACCGCTGTGGGAGAGTCCGGGGGTCGCCAGCGACCGGATTTTGCCCTTGAGGGTGATAGTATCCCTGAGATTCTGAGCCAAGGACTTTGGCAGTCTGAGGCGTGATATAAGGCGTTCAGTTTCCTCACTGGTTAGGTGGTAAGCCAGAAGGGTAAGATAGAGTCCGACCCCGGGTGGCTCAGGGGAGCATAGTTTGCGGGCTTGCGCAAATTTTTCTGCCAGCCAGCCATTGCCCTTTAACGCCGGGTGTAGCTTTGGCAGCACTTCCAGTTCTTGGGCACGGCGGAAGACCTTCTCTGGGTATTTCTCCCGCAATATGCATTCAATCTCATATCGGATGCGGTCGCCACTAATGGTATCCAGCATAGGTATGTCTCGTTTGAGGAGGTTTAAAGCTTTTCTTTCCAGATGGAAATCCAGCCGTTGCTCATAACGCAGACCGCGCCAGATGCGGGTGGCATCATCGGTGAAGCTTTTTTCATGTAGCACCCGGATAAGCTTGTGCTTGAGGTCGTTACGCCCGCCGCAGGGGTCAACCAGTTTGCCATAGTAGCCGGGGTTGAGACCGATAGCCATGGCGTTGATAGTGAAATCGCGGCGGGAAAGGTCGTCATCAATGGAGCTGGGCGTCACGCTGGGCAGTGCTCCGGGCTGAGCGTAGGTTTCAGAGCGGGCAGTTGCCAGGTCAACGCTCCAGTTATCCCACTGGAGTTTAGCCGTATTGAAACGGGGGTGGGTGGTGATTTTCCCCTGGTTGAGCTTTTTTAGCTGTCGGGCTAGCTCTATGGCATTGCCTTCCACCACCAGGTCAAGGTCAAGGTTGGCTTGCCCCAGGAGCAGGTCACGAACCACACCGCCAGCGAGATATATTCTTTCCCCCCGAGTATGAGCTATCTCACCGGCAATCCACATAAAATTGACCAGCTCAGCGGGTAGCTGCCGTTCCATTATTCTGGCTAGGTTAATACCCCTAGGCATTTCCCTTTTATCCCGTGTGGTAGAGTGTGAATGAATTATACCACAGGTTGTTACTAAGTTCGCTGGTTATTAGCCCATTGTTATTTGCCTGGTGTTTGCTTATAATGAAGTCCATGAAAGTGGTCTCAATTGTGGGTATGACCGGCGCTGGCAAATCGGAGGTATCCCGGGTATTTGAGCAGAATGGCTTTATCAGAATAAGATTTGGTGATGTCACCGACGAGGAATTGAAAAAGAGGGGCTTGGAACCAAGCGAGGAAAACGAGCGCTTCATTAGAGAACTCCTCAGGCAGGAGCAGGGGATAGCTGCCTATGCCAAGCTTAATCTACCAAGGATTGAGCAGGCGCTAAATCCTTCACCTTGTGAAGGACAGGATGTGGTGATTGACGGGCTTTATTCCTGGGAGGAATATACCTATCTCAAGGAATGTTATGGGGAAGACCTTTATCTGGTGGCAGTCTGGTCATCGCCCAAGACGAGGCATGCCAGGCTGACCAGCAGGTCAAGTCGGCGTTTGACAGTGGAGGAGGCTATCAGCCGGGATAGGGCGGAGATAGAGAATATTGATAAGGGCGGACCTATTGCCATGGCTGATTTCACCATAATAAACGAGTCCTCTCTGGAGGACCTGAAGCGGGAGACGGAAAGGATTATCGCCGCATTAAGATGAAAAAAGTGACCAGGCCGGATGTTGACGAGTATTTCTTGAAGATAGCCTCGGTGGTGGCTGAACGCTCAACCTGCCGTCGGCACCACATAGGGGCGGTGGCAGTAAAGGATAAGCACATCCTGGCTACTGGCTATAACGGGGCTCCTTCTGGCTTCAAGGATTGCCTTGAGCTTGGCTGTCTCAGAGATGAGCTAGGTATACCCTCAGGGACAAGGCAGGAAATATGCCGGGGCATTCACGCCGAGCAGAATGTAATTATACAAGCCACCCTCCACGGCGTCAGTCTTGAGGGGAGCACCATTTATGCTACCCATACTCCTTGCAATCAGTGTGCCAAGATGCTGGTCAATGCCAAGATAAGGCGATATGTCAGCTTTGGCAGGTATGACGATAACGCATTTATAGACCTGTTCAGGGAGGCTGACATAGAAGTTGACATAAAGAAGAGACCGTCATCTCGAATAAGCTATTTGGATTAGCCCTTTCGGCTTGACATTGGTGGTAGAATTGATTAGGCATAGTTTATGAGATATATATAATGCCAGAGCTGCATGTCAAGGTAATTGTTAATCCGGTGGCAGGAGCCTACTCAACACGCCGCAAGTGGCCCCTCATTAGCAAGCTACTAAAACGCATTGGTTTATCATTTGACTTTCAGTATACCGAGGGTGTAGGACATGCCATAGAACTAGCCCGGGCGGCTGCCAGTGACGGCTATCGATACCTGGTGGCTGTTGGTGGGGATGGGACGGTGAACGAGGTAGCCAATGGTATACTTCATTCCACCGGCGCGACTAAGACAGCGCTGGGTATAGTAAGCACTGGCACCGGCAGTGATTTTGCCCGCTCAGTTGGTATTCCCCGGGATTATCACAGTGCTTGCTCTGTCCTGACCAGTTCCAGGAGGCTGTCTATTGATGTTGGTGTTGTTGAGTACCAGAGTAAGGGGCAAACCTTCCGTCGCTTTTTTGTCAATGCGGCTGGCGTAGGCTTTGATGCTGCCGTGGTGAAGGAAACCGAGCGCCTGCCCAAGTACTTTGGTGGCACCCTCCCTTATCTGGCTGGGCTGGTAAGGACTCTGTTTAGCTATAAAAACAAACAGGTTGTCCTCAATGTAGAAAATGAGGTGGAGAGTTGTCGGGTGTTAAATGTGGTGGCAGCTAATGGCAGCTACGTTGGTGGTGGGATGCATATAGCACCCCAGGCTGAACTGGGCGATAGTTTACTTGATGTGGTAATTATTGGGGATATTGGTAAGTTTGAACTGCTGAAGGCATTGCCTACGGTATATAAGGGAACTCATATCTACCATCCCAAAGTCAGGGTGAAAAAGGCAGCACATATCACCATTGAATCCCCGGAGCGAATGTTAGTCTATGCCGATGGTGAACTACTGGGGGAATGTCCAGCCTCTTTCTGGCTGATGCCATCTGCTTTGAGCATTGTAGTTTAGTATATAGGCTAAGTAATCTTTTCCCTCCCATCCCCTCCCCCGTTTTTAATTTATCTCTTTCTTCCCACCCACCCGCCCTATAAAAGAGTAGTGTCTCTAACCCTGCTTTATTGGGGTGTCTAAGAGGGGCACCAGCCCCTCTTTTTATCCTTCCATAAGAAGGACTTCCCCTTTCCCTTGATAAGGGGAGGGGGATAAAGCGGGTTCCCTGAAAAATCAAAGATTTTTTAGGGTGCATAAAGGGGGAGGGTTACCTTAATAAAACTAATAATAGGGGGTGAGGTTGATAATTAATCTATATTCTCTCCTTGGTAGACACCTTGATAGCCCTCCGTCTTTTGACTTAGCCGCAGGAAAATAAGTTGTGCAATTCTGGCATTCCTCTGTAGGCGAAACCCTTGGGGATTATAGACCACCATCAGTGATTGGGAGCGACCGGAGTAACCAGCGTCCCATACCGCAGTGTTCACCGTAACACCACAGCGAAGCAGGCTTGACCTGGGTCTGGCTAATGCCATAATATTCTTGGGTAGGTGGACAATCTCATTGTAGGTAATAATATAGGCACCGGGCACAAGGTCGATAAAACCCAGCCCATCAAAAACCAGTGGCGCTAGGTCAGACACCAGCCTCTGGCTGTCCTCGGCTGCTATCCTGCCCGATGACTGAGGTAAGGCTACCTCACGCAGGGTAAGGTCTATGCCATTAGGTTGCACCTGCTGCTCAAGGTCGATATAGCCTTCTATTAAAGGTGGCTTTTTCTGTAATAACCTGTGGATGTCCTGCTTGGATAAAACGGCTGCCATCTCTATTACTCCCCGATAAACATTTTACCATATGCCTAGACCGAATAGGTAATTGACAAAACATGTAAAAGGTCTATAATTCAGCCAACTTCAGTCCAGTAAGAGATGAAGAATTTGACTATCAAAGCGAAAAGGGGGAGTCATGGCAATAAAAATAGTTACCGATAGTAGCGCTGACCTGCCTAGCCAATTAGCTGAGGAGCTGGGGATTACCGTAGTGCCCTTATATGTGCGTTTTGGAGAAGAGGTCTACCGGGAACGGGTGGACATCACTGATGAGGAGTTTTATCAGAGGTTGTTGCACGGTACCGTGCACCCTGTTACCATTCAGCCCAGTCCTCAGGATTTTGCCGATGTTTACCAGAAGCTGTCTCAGGAGGCTGATGGGATTGTTTCCATCCATATCTCTGCCAAACTAAGTGGCACCTATAATTCAGCGCTGATGGCTAAGGAAATGGTAGAGAAAGGATGCCCCATTGAGGTGATTGACTCACAACTAATAAGTGTCAGTCTATGGTTGGTAGATATAGTTGCTGCCACTATGGCTAAGGCTGGGGAAAGTTTAGAGAAGGTGGTGGAAGAGGTAAAACAGACCATCCCTAAGATACATTTACTGGCTCTCTTTGATACCCTCAAATACCTCCAATTGGGTGGGCGTATTGGTAAGTCAAAGGCACTCCTGGGCTCAATATTGAATGTGAAACCTATGATAACACTGAAAGATGGAGAGACGGCACCGGTTGGTCAAGTTCGCAGTCGTGCCAAAGGTATAGACCGGTTATTTGACTTTGTGAAGAACGCCACAAACATTCAGGATTTAGCCATTGTCTATAGCACTACACCTGATGAAGCCCAAGCCCTGGCCGAGCGCATAGACCCTATATTCACTAAGGAGCGGATTAAAATTG
>Ga0209986_10001703_pt1 | contig 20856 bp, 18 predicted proteins | sample BlataG_FD_183168 | JGI IMG/M metagenome (GOLD analysis project Ga0209986, IMG submission 183168) | Deep subsurface microbial communities from Black Sea to uncover new lineages of life (NeLLi) - Black_00105 metaG (SPAdes) (version 2) | ecosystem: Environmental > Aquatic > Marine > Oceanic >... | reverse complement strand
TTGACTGCTGGTTTTTGCATTCACTTACTTTATTAGCGTGTAATACGGTGTAATATGTAGATAAATTGGTCTTACATGGGCTTATACCCATAAAAAGCAGGGTGAGCTGAGGCAGAGTCCCTCGACGCGGTGTCTTAAGGACGTTGCCTGTGCAACCCTTGTAAAAGTGGTCCATTCTTGTGAGTGCAAGGTGAAATGATTTATTCGACAAATCAATGGGTATATGATGGTTGCTTGAATGGATCCCGGGGGTGGCTTCCCACGCGAGGTGGTGGCATTGATTGCCGCCCTGGGTGCGGCTGTGATGTGTTGTGGCCACTGCCTGTGGAGATGGCAGCCCAGGAGTGGCTGTGCTACACCCACAAGCAAGAGAGGAGGAAATTTCAGTTCTTTACTTTTTGGGCACTACTTATTCTGTAAACAATTCGCGATGACGCAGTACAATTATGTTATGGGGAAACCCGCGCAGGTTCGAATCCTGTCGAAGTCGGTGACCCCACCAACGACTTCGTGGCTGAGTGGTCCAAAGCGTGACATTAGAATATTACTTTTTTTTTAGTTTTTCCAACTCTACACGATCTAAGGATTCTAAAAATGTAATAATATCCAAAATTGGGTATGTATACAAAACATGAGAGCCCGTCAATAATCTCCTCTCGTCTGAGACAGCAAAGGGCCTCCATTTGATTCATCCACCGCCTGCCATCCCCCCATTCCATTCAATCCCTGACATTAAATCATCACGCATCTATATCGATACAAAGCCTAATTTCTCCTCACAATCTATAGAAAAAGAAGAAAAAAACTGATCATGGAACACAACAACTCTTACCAACCCTCTACTTCTCCTCCACATACTGGAACAACAATCGTAGCATGTACATTCCCAGGTGGTGCAGTCCTAGGTGCAGACTCCAGAGTCAGCACAGGACAATACATCAGTAATAGAGCCAGCAATAAGATCACATCCCTGGTTGATCAAAGGGTATACCTCCTCCGCTCAGGATCTGCAGCAGACACACAGGCTGTCAGCGATTACGTTCGCTATTTCGCCGACCAACACGAATCAGAACTAGCTAAACCTCCCCCCGTCCGTGCCATTGCCAATCTAGTCAAGACGATCAACTATGAAAACAAGCAGCTCGTCGGAGCTATGATAGTAGCAGGCTGGGATGAAGACCTTGGTGCTCAAGTCTATGGATGCCCTATAGGTGGCACAGTAGTCAGAGAAAAGTGGACTACAGATGGTTCTGGTTCCACCTTCATTTGGGGCCATCTTGATGCAGAGTACCGTGATGACATGACAGCAGAGGAAACAGAGGCCTTTGTAGCAGGAACGCTAGCTCTAGCTATGTCTAGGGATGGTTCATCAGGAGGTGTTATTCGTCTCGTTACAGTTACCAAGCATGGTGCTAAAGAGAAGTTGATCACTCCAGAAGAACACCCATTAATGTGGGATGAGATTCCTGAACCTGCCCCTTATGGAATGGTGATTTGATTTGAAAGGTGAGGTAAGGTAAGGTGAGGTGAGGTGGAAAGAGTGGGATTGGAATATTTGTTATCAATGGTCCATGATGATGTTTAATAATGATGATGATGCTACTAGAGCAACACCACTGCAATGTATTATTATTATTATTGAATCTTTTGACAACCACACTCAGTCAGGGGGTGTAAACCTTGACGATACGAGTAGTAGGTACAAGAAATGAACCAATACTTTGAACCCTTTCTCAGTCAGGGGGAGTAGGTGTTGTTGTTCCAATAACTTCTCCTGCCAAGCATGTAAACAAAGATAGAAGAGCAGCAGAAGGATGGAGAGCGGGATCGTGGAGGCTGCCAATACAACTCGGCCAGCTGGAGGTCAAACTCTATAAATAGCATCCGAAATAGGCTGGGTTTACCACAAATTCAAGCATAATCGCTGATCATTTAGGATCTTAGTAGACATTTCCAAGGCAATTCTTGCCAACTAGGCGGTGATACCTTTGAAACGTTGTCATTCTTCAACCCAAAATGGAGAGAAAGTTGTGACATGTGCTTCATGGATATCGAGGCATCACTGGTCAAGCTGTAGCTCAAATTCAAACATGCAGCTGGCCTAGGATGGGAGAACCTGGTCTTACGAGAATACGCAAGGAGGATGAAAATTTCACCCCTGGATGCTTAACGAGCTTGTTGAAACCAATGCTGGTGAAACTGATCATGCAGGTAGCTTTAGTGAATAAATTGAAGAATCGTATCAAACAATTTTCAATGTTGTAAATCTGTAAGGGTATTCATCCAGACATCTTTCTTGTCCTTCCTCACTCTCTTATCTATGTCATTACTATTACTACCATCATTTATATACCACACTAGAAGATACCTTTAATGCTTTGAGAAAATCTACAAATCCATCCATATCCTCTATCAAGTATCTCCTCACTATTGTAATATCATCATCACTACTACTACTACTACTACTACTACTACTACTACTTCCCTTAATCAATACCAATGATGGTGTTGGAATCCTCTCTTGTCTAGCTGCATCAATGTGTCTCCTCACCAGACTAGTCCTTGGTGGTGGAAATACACCTCCACCACTATTATTACTGTTACTATTATATAGAATGAGGTTTGAAAAGGTGTCCAACAGGTACATATCTGCATCAGCCAGTTTCACTGCTGCCTCTGATAAGGAGTGTTTCATAGAGAAGATCACTTCTCCATTATTATCCACCTTCCAGCTTGATAATTGAGGGTACAGAGCAATCAGTAGTTCATGTGGAGGTAGTCTTGATAATAAACATGCTGGAAGAGGAGTATGACGATGGGAGGGAGGGTCCCATTTTGTGGTCTCCCCACTTGTTACCTTCTCCCCTTTTATCATCTTCACACCATCACCCTCACTAAGCATCCTCTCAGTCCACCCAAGGAGAGCAAACACAGCCCTAGGCAGTAGTTGCATCTCTGCAATAGCAGCCATGGAAGGATCACTCTCAGTCAACCCGCATTCCTCCGCAACACAATCCACTACACTCATCAACCAACCCAATACATCTCTATCACCCAGCTCTCCATCAGCTACCAATTGATGCAATAACATTGTAGTCACCCCAGCTACGTTGCATCCTCTGAATACTTCCACTGGTTGGTCGGTGAATGGGAAGCCAATGGTGATGATTCGTGTTCTTCTCACCACGATACCTTTACTGGGGAGCACTGTCAAGTAACGGAAGACGAGTTGGAAGAAGGGAGTGGAGTGGAGTCGTGATGCATGTTGCAACATGAAGACGAATGTATCAGTTGGGCTGCATGATGCAATATGGTACAGCCCTTCATACTGTGGATCAGCAGTTACCACTGATGATAATGGAGTACTACTACTACTAGTAACCAGGCCTACTACTTCAAGTTCAGGACATGTACGAAGTTTCATTATACATCCAAATGCTCTAGGTTGCATCACTCTCTTATATACATCCAATGGCATAGTAGCTAACGGATCCGTATCATTATCATTATTATTAATGATATTAATATCATTGTAGTTCAAGATCATGCCTCCTGTGCATAGAGCTAATGGCTCTAGCAATGCATGATGATGTGAGGAATCTACCATCAGTATATCAATGCTGACACCCAATGAAGCTGCAACTGCACCTGCATTTTGATAAAATGCATTTGATTTCATTCCCAATATCATATCTGTATGTTCATCATCATTATCTCCAGTATCCCATGCAGTCAACTCAGGATAAGTTGTATCTATCATTGCTTTATTATTATTATTAGTAGTAGTAGTAGTAGTATTATGAAGATGTGCAGTAGATAGGGCAACTGATGGTTTATTACTACTCATGACAGTACCTTTCCCACAATCAGGGTGACCACCAAGGAAGATCAAGACATGCGCATTCGTAGTAGTACCAGCATCCGCAGCAGCAGCAGTACCAGCAGCGAGGTACCGTAGTACAGCTTGTACAGCCTCTCCTAATGGCCTTACTACTGTAGTACTAGTACTAGTAGAAGTATTGTCATCATGTACCAGACTTTCTTCAATCATGGTCAGCAACGCTGCTTTACTATCATCATCTCCTCCCTCTCCTTGTTCTCCTGATGATGATAAGAATTGATGAAGAGGGAGGGCATGTTGGAGTTCTATTGTGGTAGGAAGATCCTCTGTTGATGATGATTCAATATTAATCTGAACATGTCTATTATAAGATGATGATGGTTGATGGAGTACTAGATCCATTCCCTGCATACTCACCAATCCAAATCTGGTACATGGAGGTAGAGTCTCTATAGCTCCACTCAGTGATGCCTTGATCGCTCCTAGAGAAGGTTCACTACACTGTGTATCTACTAATGCTAATAATATAGGCTGGCATGGCATTGAGAACTTTGGATTAGTGATGATGCCATCTTTTTCGTCTTCATTTTGATCATCATCACCATAGTGATAATGATCCTCCTCATCCTCCTGCTCTTGATCAACATCGTCATTAAGGGGGGAGACTGCTTCGTATGTTTGAGATTGAAGCTCTGGATAGGAATGTCTCTCTGAGGAGTCGATATATTTTCTATTGGAGAGGATGGAGTACTCGTTGGTGGTACCACACATGCAACAAATCCATCCGGCTGGGTTGTCGAAGCTGCAGTGGATGTTGGCATACGCGAGGCAGTCACTGCAGCGAGGGATGTGGTTGAGGTCGGAGAGATGGGATGGGTGATCTATGCGTGCAAAGGGGGTGACGATTGCTGCTATTGGGAGACCCGTGGCTTCCTTGACGTCATCTGAATGGATTGGAATGAATGAGGGGAAGTGTTAGGGTCACTGTTGTTTATATTATTAATTCTGGATTTGTTTTTGTGTGATCGTTTCTCAAAGCAACTTGCCTGACGATGGTACATTCCGTGTAGTTAGATCTATCATTTGCTGTGGTTTCAGAAATGAAATGACATTGCCAAGAAAGGGGGGACGAGCGATTTTGAGAATAAGAAGGAGGAAGACGATCGGTGCTGGAGAGGAGTGTTGCCGTCTTTGTTCTCTCTTCTAACAGACCTTCTACCATATTTCTCTGTGTCGTTTAATTCAATCCATCATGATAAATATATATATATATATATATATATTACAAGTTATAGTAGTAAACCATCATTCTCTCCCAATTCCCAAACTCATGCAATCTGTCTAGTGATCATGGTGCTTCTTGGTGAACAAGTTGTCGTTCCCCCAAGGAAACTCTTTATTTCTAATTTGCATGTAAGGATAGGCTGGAGGCTCTTCACCATGATCATGTGATTGGGTGAAGTCATAGATAAACTTGGCTGCAGGGGGTGGAACAGGAGGATACGGGGGTGAGAAGAAGGAATGGAGGGGCGGTGTGGGAAAGGATGGATCCTGGGAACCACCCTGTCCTGCTTGGTTGTCTTTTGGAAGACGATGTTGGGTCGACTTACCAGCAACGAAAGGCATGGCACCAAAAGTGATGATCTGCGAAAAGAACAGAAAGAGAGGTGCTTAATTTACTTTGGGGGAAGAAATTGAGTAATCACGTTCCAAACACGTGGTATCTGCACAGAACCTTTGGATGTCCCGATACTTACCTTCCATTTTCTCATTTCCTTCTCTTCAACTGCTTTATCTATCTTTCCAGTGGACATGCGCCTAATTTGCTGTGATTTGTGCAGCTGTTTCACCAGGCAAGCTGCCTGTTGACGCATCGTGTTCATCTTTCACTTTATTATTCGTGCCAAATCGTATAAGACAGTACTGATGCCCTGTTCCGGTCCCTCTTTAGGTCTTTGGGGTGCAAGATCCTGAGGGAAAGGCTTCCTGACCCCGACAAGTTCTGCTCAAACACACATGTCTTCTAGTCATGGTTACTACTTTGTCTACATACAGTCCATAATTTCATCTTCAACTTGATCAGAGTCTCTCATTACTATTTCTACTGTATATCAAACTTGGAGACAACATGGTATCCTTCAACAGGGTTGGTGACGGTCCCTTCCCTCCTTCCTGGGGCATCGATGTAAGGAAAATAAATAAACTGAAATAAGGATAGTACTGTTATTGTCTTTGCTTCTTGCTCCATCAGAGCACTCCTCTACATTCTATATTCAAGCAGGCCATTATCATAACATTCAATCCTCCAAAGAGAAGATACGAGACGATCGAGGATACAGAAAGGAAGGTGAGTTGGGATGGTCGGCCTGCCAGATCACTTGCCTTCCCTTCCCTCCCTCTTATAGACCTTGAAAGCATATCCTCCAGTTCATAGTATGGTTATTTATTGCAAACCCGTCCAATTAAATATGATGCTAGGACGTTATAGAACTATAAATAGTATTCTCTGGCTATAAATCAAGATCACTCATTAACTTACAAATCCAGAGGGATACCAGTTTATAAAATGAGTTCAGGAACAGACCTGGACTACAGCGTAAACTACTCCAACTACACCGCGGAACAGTGTTTAAATCTCAACACTGGAGCAGAGCAGCAAGTCACCTGCTCCAGTCAACATCTCAACGTCACAGACCCACCCTCCAACTACACTTACACATCCTACCCCACACTATGGCAACCCGTCACCTGCTACCTCTACAACGTCACCTACAGAGACAGAGTAGACATGCCACAGAACTTCAACTACTGCACCGTCCCCCTCACTGGCTATGATGCCTTTCTATTTGCATCCCTAGCCCTCATCTTGGGAGTGATGCTCAATGGGAAGCTCTCTGCAGTGGCTCTCATGATAGCTGGTGGTATCCTAGGTGTTGCTAACTATTACTGGAACATGTTGAGTATCAGCAACTCTGTAGCATTATGGCTCAATATACAACCAGCATCCCTCTTCTTCTATGCATTCCTACCCCCTCTCATCATGGACTCCACCCTCAATCTGGATATGTTTATATTTAAGAAACTGTGGGTACACTCCCTACTACTAGCATTCATCATGGTGTTTATAACATGTGCAGTGGTAGCTCCATTCATTGTGTTTGCAATGGGTTTTGGCGATCGTGGTTGGTCTTGGGTCCAAGCTGCTCTCTTTGCTGCCATCATTGCCCCAACTGATTGTGTGTCTGTATCTGCCATTCTTAAATCGTCAGGTGGTCCAGAGAAGCTGATAGTTCTATTAGAATCAGAAAGTCTATGGAATGATGCTACTGCATTTACATTATATGAGATCTTTTCAAGAATACTGATAAATAATTATAATGATTGTCTAGAAAATATTGATTGTGAGACTATTGTGGAGCAATCTGCATGGAGCTTGATTCCTCAGATTATCAGTGATACGGTCACATTGTCCCTCATAGGTATTGGAATTGGGTTGGGATCCTCTGTTATCACTAGGTGGTTGATGATGTGGTCTAGGTGGAGAGGGGCCAAGCCATATGTAGAGAGTACATTTATATTAGCAATGGCATACCTTACGTTCTATGTGACCAACAGTCCAGCACATGGCAGTGGAGTCATTGCTGTGGTGGTGTTTGGTTTGTATGGTAATGCCACGTCAAAGTGGGGGATGCTGTCATCAGAAGAGTATCACATACAATTTGATGCAGCCTGGGCGATGATTGCTTTTGCTATCAATTCTCTGGTATTCTTTTGGTCTGGAGTGAGTGCAGTCAACTTTGTTATTAGAAGCTCAGTGTTGTTGGTACAAGATGCTTGGAGTTTTGCTGCAATTCCAATTGTGTTTGTTGGAATGTGGGTGTTGCGAATTGTTTGCATATTCTTATTTGCTCCCTTTTACAAGCTGGCTAAAGCACCGTTAACTTGGCAAGAAATGCTGTTCTGTGGATGTGCTGGGCTACGAGGTTCAGTCAGTCTGATGTTGATTGCGGCTTTGACTACCAGCAATAATTTATTCCAAGGAGGCAGTGGACCGGATGATGTTATCTATTCCACTATTGCTATTTGGACAGCTACTTTTGTATTTCTGACACTGCTCATCAATGCACCATTACTATCACCGATAATGACATACTTGAGTCTGGATAGAATTTCAATCGAGAAGAAGAAGATGAGAGCCAAGGCGAGAAGAGCACTGCTGCGATTCACAGAGGAAGCGATACAAAACTTGAAAGATGATGATGACGAGTTTCTAAATGGAGCAGATTGGATGACTGTACGGGCGTATGTTGACATGTCTAAAGAACTTGGAGAGTTTGAGCCAGTTGTTGGTGATGATGCAGAAAAGGAGGTAGGCAAGATGAAGGAGAAGAAGAAGAAGGGAGCGAAGAAGAAGCAAGGCACTGGTGATGATACTGATACTGATGATGTAGTGAGGGGTCCTCTTTCATTTGTAGGAGTCCAACAATTGATGAATAGAGTGCTCATCAAGACTGCGACTGGGAAACCGTCGTCATCATTAGGCGGTGAAGGATGTAGAGGGATGAGGGGATCAGGTACTACTACTACTTCTTGTACCAACAGCAATGTAGATGTGGAGCAGCAGCAGTATACAAGTGAAGCAGCTTATGCAGCAGTATTGGATCCATCCCCCTTTGTCATAGATGATGAAGGTAGTAATGATGGAAACGACAATGATAACGATGATGATGTGATATCGTGGCGCAGTGATATGTCAACATCAGAATTAATTGCTGAAATGCAAGGCGAGTGTATGTGGCTAGGTGATAAGAAGATGAAGAATAAAGAAAAGAAGGAGGGGGCACGTGATACTGACGGTGATAGGAGAGTTGGAGACATTGAGATGGGTCACCCTTCTGACAGTAACAACAACAAAGATATCAGCATTAGTACTATAGATGCTCTGAATGACAATGCAACAAGTGATCAAGTCTTCTCTGGAAGTCGTGCTGCTAGGTTGAGCCTCCAATTGCAGCGACACTTGGCACAGGAGGCAGCATCGCCTCCAGAAGAAGATGGATTATCAGAGGGGGAAGTGTTTTGTTATAGTATGCCTGCTGGTGTTGGTCAACGGCTCAAGGAACAACTTGCGACCCATCTTGCTGATGCTGATAAAACAGCATCTAAGAAATCTAGAAGACCTCCAGGCCTTCCTCTTCCTGTTCCTTCCTCCTCCAAACAAAAACAACAACAAGAACAACCATCCTCATCATCATCGTTGTCGTCAATACTCAAAGAAGGAGATGCCGCCAAACAACCATCACGATTACAAAAGTCCAGTGCAGTACTAGGCAACTGGGACCCCTACCACAGTACAGTCACTGGTACTACAGGAAAGTACCTTGCAGCAGAGCTTAGCAGACAACAAACTGCATTTGCCGAGAAGAGAGACCTATTGGGTCATAGAAGCAGTAAATGGATAGAAGAGGGAGCCTTGATGGTGGATCAGCAGCCATTAACTCTTCCCCTGGCTGCTATTCTAGATAGGAGAAGATCTAATGCTCATATTATTAAAAGGACCTCTATTGGTCCTAGCTGTAGTACTACTACAATGTTTGATAGAAATGGTGATGGTTTGGATACTGATGATGATGAACAACTAAAGACGGGAAGATCACAGAAATATAATGCATCATCACCTACAGCAGCATTCTTTGGCAGCAGCCCTCAACAAGAACAACAACAACAGCGTCAAAATGAATCAGGAACAGGATTAGAACAACTCCTACATGGCCGTAATTTTATATCAAAGGATCTAGATCATTTCCAAGGCACACTACTGGCTTCCCCAGATCAATTAGCAGAGTGGAGACATAGAGTGATAGCTGGTCTAATGCGATACTTTCACTCCAAGAGAACAGAAGGATTATTGTCTACACAAAGTCTTCGTATATTGGAATGGGCATGTGAAAGAGAGCTTGATGATAGCAAACATACTACTAATAGTAATGATGGCGAATCCCACAGTAGTAAATTCAGGCCATTGTCCATATGGAAGACATTAGAAGGAGAAATCAAGAGTTCTTGGTTTATCAGGGCTCTAGCCCTGTTTCTATTCTTCAATGTCCAAGCATTCTCAGCATCGCCAAGATGGCTACAGAAGATAACCTCCTGGCCATTCAAAAAGACAACCGGGTTCCTCCTTGGTTTCATTGGTTCAAAGTTGCTCATTGCGTGTGAAGTTTCAGTGGAATATTACATGGCCTTGTTGCACAGTCATCACGTACATTGGGCTAGAACGCATGAAGAAGCTTGGCAACTGGCTAACGAGATAGAAGCAGAGGCAGAAGCAGCCAGGAAATTCATAATGCAGAGGGAAATAGAAGCACCAGATAGATTCAACAGCATTCAATCATACCGTGCTGCTATTGCTGTATTACGTAGGCAAGCAGCCTTTGTTCAGGAGCTTTATGAAACGGGGATGTTGGATAGTAATGAGAGAGAAAAGATGATGGATCCCCTTGATAAAAAGATGAGAAGACTGGAAATTACTGGTCCAGTGTGGCGACCTCCTCGTGCTATTCATGTGTTAAAAGCAATACCAGCAATGTCAAAGTTACCAAGAGATTTCTTCACCAAGGTTCAATCCATGTTGAGATTTGTTGGATTTGAGACTGGTTCTCAGATATGGAGCAGTGACGAACCATCAGATGGTTCCTGTATATACGTCGTAGTGCTGGGCATAATTAGACGTACAGTGACCAATATTGACGATGATAAAGATGATAATTACAGTAGGGATTATTATCATGGTACTGGGGGTATGATTGGTTTGTTGAAGAGTATGACTGGTCTGATATTGCCTGGTGTGAAGGAGGTGGTAGTCACTGAGGGGAACAGTTTGGGCAAGGGAGCTGCACTCTACCGCTTTCCTCCTCACTTTGACAAGTGGCTGGATTCTGAGATAGCTAGAGGAGTACCAGGAGGTTTGATGTTGAAGGAGGAGTTGTTGAAGTTGGCTGGAATGTACATTATTACAAACACAGAGGCAAGGGTGCTGAAACAAGTAGCTAAGCATGTCCTCTGTCTGATCAAGAAATTTCAAGGTATGGGGACTAGTGGCAACAACAACAACAACAACACCATTACCAGTAGTACACTGCCTGTACACCCACCCCAATTCCCCCTCCCACCATCAATGACATCACCTACTGCTACTGGTATGATATCTACTTCAACTACAGTGAAACAGTCAGTGGAGATGTCTCTGGTGAGTGTTCCATCTGCAGTTGCCCGTCTTTTGGATGAAGATGAAGGTATGATCCGAGTGCAGAAAGAAGGTGGTAGAGATCAGTGGCAGAGTCAGAGAGAGGGAAAAGAAAAGGAAATGGATCAGGTGCAGGAGCCAGAGCAGGAGCAATATAAATCAGACAAGACAACAACAATGCCAAGGCCAGCTGCTGCCTCCATCCCTCCAGGTCCAATGATAGACAAGGCCACTGTGCCTTCCATTCTCACGATAAAAGCAGAAACTGCCGAGGTAATGGCAGAGTTGAAATCTGTATGTTCCTCTTCCAAGATCTGCATCATGGGCCCATTGGCGTCCTTTTGTCAAAAGTGCCATATTGTCTTGTTGAAAGGGCAGTTGATCTGTGACAATGTTGATGTGGACGGTGACGGTAATAATGGAGATCATTTAAAAAAGCACTACCATGCACCATGTGTATTGACATGGCTTTGGGATCCTCATCTGGCATGCACCAATAGACATTGCCCTCCTGACAAGGTAGTGGAGTTGTGCAGCAGTCAAAGTCGAGTGTTGCGAGCTGGCATTGGTGTGGAAGGGGCTACAATATTGATTTGTGGTAGTAGTGATGTCATCTCAGAGACGTTGGAAGCAATACAAACTAGCTCTAAAGCACATGAAGATGAAATTGCAGCATTGTTTGCTACTGATGATGATAATAATGACAGTCCTACTAGTAGTGGTAGAGGAGGTGGTGTTGGTATGAAGCCGTTGAGAAAGCCGTTATCGGCAAGGGCAAGGGTTGGAGAGATGGGGAGGGAGATGGGGAGAGAGTTTAATAAAATGTTTAAAAAGGGTAAAACTTGATCAATAATAGACTAGGTAGTGAATTCTTGTGATTATGATTATTAATCAATTTATGATTACAAGTAACTAATAGGTAGAGCACTCCATCATCATCATCATCATCAGATGACAACCTCACCACTACTAGCAATTGAAGAAGAAGGATGAGGCTGTATGGCCGTCTTTGATTCCAAATACTTATGGGCATTCTTCTCATTGCTTTCATTGTCACTATTCAGGTTACCTATACGAGCTCTTCCTTTATTTAATCCTTCTAACAATGTACACGCCTTGCACACCAGTTGACTGGATATGTAGCCACATCGTTGACATTGACCAGGTTGCTGCTGCAGTCTCTGACCTTGGTTACCATTATTATCATGGTCATGTCCAGGAAACCTCATTTGCTCTGCAGCTCTAATAACATCAACAATTGCTCTTGGCCTCACTGCTTCTAAATCTTTAACAAACTCTCTTGCTAATCCTCTGGTGGCATAAGGAGCATAAATACACTCTGTACTGAAATAATCCAACTTTTTATGATAAGCATACATAACAATCTCCTTTTCATAGGTATATTTAAAAGGTTTGACTCTCGGCAAGGGTCCATCTCCACCTGTAATGGGAGATGTGCATCTACTTAATCTAGGAGTATCTGATCTCAGTATATTGAGGAGCACCGTCTCAGCGACATCGTCAGCGTTGTGACCAGTCGCAATCTTGCGTGCCTTGATTAATGCTGCGCCTCTATCTAATGCTTGTCTTCTGAATACACCACAGAATGTACAGTTATTCTTAGATCCTATCTCTTTGACTATTTCATCCATTGTCCACCCATACAAATCTTTGTAAGAGACGACATGCAGTGGAAGTTGGTACTGTTGTTCATTTTTCTTTACGGTGTCAAGACTGTCGTCTCTGTATCCACTGATGCCTTCGTCTATTGATAGTAGAACTAGATCAAGTCCATAGTTGTATCTTTTGTTGAGGGTGGTGAGGATGTGTATTAAGACGGTGGAGTCTTTGCCTCCGCTGGCACCCAGAGCGACGCGTTCGCCTGGCGAGAAGAGTGCACTGTCGGTGATTGTTTGATGGACTTCTGTTTCAAGAGCTTGGTAGAAGCATTCTTTGCAGATCTGTTCCATGGTCTTTGGACGTTTCAGAACTGCTCGCTCTGTCTGGCAATGACAACATAGCTTCATATTTCCCTAAAAATGAATCTTTATCGGTTTTAATAATTCTATATGCAACGTGAGTTGTGGATGGATACAACTGCGATTCACTTTCTTCATAGTCATTACAATACATATATATCATGCTGATACACAATCTCCTTTCCCTTTACATAAGAAACTCTCTCTCTACTTGGCCACCGCCAACATTGCCCCCCTGCTCCTGTTCCAAATCCTGCAGCCAGTCCAACCATTCATTATTAATCCCACTATACGTAGTAGCCCTCACATCCAGATGCTTGGACCTTGACAGATTAATAATAACATTCAGAAGTCCCGGAGACAACTGACTCTTCGCATTATTGATCATAGGAAAGAGAATCAGACGTAATGCGGGGTGTGTCGACAATGCGGTGACAATAGCATCTGTATCCACATCACCGCCATTAGCAGTATTAATAGCATTATTATTATTATTATTATTATTATTATGTGCACCACGCCCTCCATTATTACCAACACCACCTGCATCCCTCTCTGCTCTTCCCAACGACATCAAACACAATTTAGTCAGACATAATGCCTTGCTCATCAACATCTCATATGATGACAGCAACACCTTCCAATCAATGCCCAACACCAACAAACCATCAAGATAAGGTCCATCAGGTAGAGTAGTAATAGCATTATTATCCAAATACAACACCCTCAATGATGTGCTCTGTGTCAATACAGATGGAAACTCTGTCAATTCACACGTCCCAGCTGACAGGATGGACAGACGACCCAAGTGAGGCAGGATGCGACAGCACTGCTCAGCTACTGGTTCTACGGTATTAGACAGACCCATATCTAGATACAGCACCCTTAGATCACTGAGTTGAGCAATAGAAGGAGGTAGATGGGTCATCTTACATCCCATCAATGTAAGCTGTTTCAATGATGTCAGCCTTGACAGACCTGACATATCTGCCTGAACTAGATTGTTGTTGGTCAGCACCAGGTCTTCTAGAGCAGTGAGAGAGATGATGGGAAGTGGGAGCTCTGTCAAGTTGCATCCCTCTGCTCTCAGTGTTCTCAAACTAGCTGGAAGTAGCACACTTGTGCTATTGTTATTGCTGCCTCTGAATTGTAAGGCAGATCTCTGGCTCTTCAATCTAATATCATGAAAGGCAGTCAAGCTGCCTAGCCCAGGGCGTACAACTACCAAGGGAGCAGTGAAACTTCCACACTTCAATCTCAATAATGTAGCCATATATTGGCTCAATATGAGCTGAGTGGGCCATTCTATCTTTAACTCTTCTAGAGTAGGAGCTAGGAGAGATATAGAGGCAATGATGTTGTTGAATACCAGGGGGTCTGGTTCTCTGTTTCTTTCTGGTCTCCTGTTGTTGTCTGGTGCCTCTAGAGGGGTAGTAGGGGGACGGGTTTTGCGGCCGGTGATGGAGACGTGTGAAATGCCGGATCTTCTGGGGAGGAGCCATGAGAGGAATGACTCGGATTTGTCCACTGCGTCTAGGGAGCAAGGGTTGAACTCAAAGGAGACGCGTTCCCAGAGAGGTCGGCCGCGGCGACAGAGGGAAGAGAAACGGGGGCATGTTGCTCCCAAGCTGAGCTTGTCACGTTGAGACAAGTGGGAAAGTATGTGATCTATTATGATATCTGGAAGCGAGATAATGTCGGGTGGAGGTTTTTCAGGTACCTCACCAGCTTGTTTTTCGTCATGATTTATTGTAGGGGATAGTTTTTGAAGATTCGTTGCTGAACTGGAAGCCATGCTGACAATTCAATACTTGAAAGCAATCGTCACGAACATATGGGTTTATTATTAAACCAAAGTATGCAGGGAATTTTAGGATGCCATGGGACAGATAAAGGAAAACGAGAGAGAGGAGTGACTCAGCAAGAGCCGCTGACGCCACTCTCTCCTCTCTCACCCATGATAATAAAACTTATTCCGAAGGTGCATAGTCAGATTCCTTACTTGATTCATCCACATCCATCTCCTCCTCCTCCTCCTCCTTCCCATCATCATCATCAGTCCTCTTCTTCTTATTATTATTGCTGTTGTTGAGGAAGGAGAGTAATGTCCCTTGTTTGCTGGGAGGCTCATTATCCACCAAATCTATGATATTATCATCATCATCATCCACAACCACGGGTTTATCCTTCTTCTTTGCTGCAGATTTGGGTTTTGATCTGGATGACAGAGGTGCTTTCTGAGACTGAGTAGGCAGCAGAATCTCTTCATCATTATCATCACTACTATCACTAGTATCATTTATTGCGTCGGAATCTTCAGCATACCTGGGTCTCTTCTTTCCACTTCTCCCCCCTGCTGCTGCTGCTCCTGCTCTTGTAGGGCGATCTGCCCGTCTCTGCTGGGCTGGTGCCCTCATCTTACCTCCCTTTGTTGGTAGCCCCTCACCTCCATCTCCATTATTTTCGTCTTCATCATCGTCACCGTCGTCATCGTTATCTTCTTCATCATTATCAGCACCATCTTCCCCTTGCTTACCTCCACCACCAGGTGTTCTAATTTGATACTCAAACTTATCATGTACCTTGGTGGTAGATAATTCACTAGGCCAAGGAAGTTGATGTTCATCCGGGTTCTCTGCTTCAGTACCAACCCACCATGATTCATTGAATACAATCATACTCTCTAATATATCTTCACAAATGACTTCCTTATGGCCCATCTTCATCACCAGGTATTTATTCTTGGGAAATAAGAGGGTGCCAAAGAGCTTGAGACGACCACCATTGGGAAAATCAATATATATGACTGGATTCTTGGTGTCTAGTTTGGATAGGGTGCCGAGTTTGCCTGCTGCAGCTGGAGCTAGTTGGCAGTTGAAGACCAGGATGTACCTGCCTTTGCGATTGGTGCTCTTCTTCACAATATCCTTGCCTCCTGCTTTGATCATCACCTTGCTGGGCGGGAGGGTGCTGGCGCTGAGACGCCTGGTTCGAGATAGAATACCCTTGTCAAACGCACTTTCAATGATCTTCCGACTGGTCTCTACATCCTCCCCCAGAGCTACAGCTGTGTCCTTGCAGTTTGTCATTTAATTTGATCAGATAAAAACTTTTGAATAAAGCAGGGAAAATCCAGTACGTATGGTGAACTCCTGGAACAAGTAGATTTCCAAAACGTCGCACAGTACACAGCGTGTGGTAGCTAATTACATTTACACGAAAAATTTGGGTATCAAAATCAAACCTGCTTCTTCTTGAATATCCGGTCACCTGCCGCCTCGCCCAACCACTTGTAGAGCAAGCGATCCACCCTTCCCTCCTGCAATCATTGGAGCAGCGGGTGGTGCTCTAACTGGACATCCCATAGGAGCAGTAGCTGCTGGCAAAGCCACCCTTGCTGGTGCTTTGGTCTTGGAAGCCATCAACCCTGCTGCTCCCTTCCTAACTACCGTCACAGTATGATTTAGCATGGCAGTGGCATGTACTGTGCTTCTACTAGCAGTGCCAGCTGCCCTACCTAGATGCTCTGCTGCACTGGTCACTGCTCTAATTGCATTTATTCCTAATTGACTTGTTAATCTAGCACCTGCGTTCCCAGCTTCCTGCAATGCCATGACAGGTCCACCTACTGCTCCAGTTCCACTTCCTGCTGCGAATGTTGCAACAGCAGCTGTTCCAGCTGTCACAATTGGTTTTCGTATTATTGCCCGCCTCATTGGTGCTAGGAGAGCAGCGTGTGCAGCTGTCTTTGAGAGCGCTGCATGACCTGAAAAGGCAGCTATGGATGTACCAGCAGCTTGGCCAATCTTCTTCACATGGTTCCAGTTGGCCACATCTGTAAACCATTGACCAAATCTTACTACTTGACCAGCAATGCCGTATTTATCCCGATTCTTCTGCCATTGATGACGTAAACATGAAGAAGCTGCACTCTTTACTCCGGTAGAATATTGTACCAGGGAGTTGACAAAATGACGGCAGTCATTATTATGCAACTCGTAGTGCTGCTGAGCTCTAACTTCACTCCAAGCCCGAATGTCGTCTAAAGTCAGGGCTGTGTGGCCTACAAACATGTGTGAATCAGGGAGTGTTGTTAAAACATGCTCTCTAATTTCGCCCATTACGTGTCTACTTCTTCTCTGGATTGCTTTATGTTTACTATTGTTATTGTTGTTATTCAATAGTATGGAGGCCAATGGTCCGTGTGGCACATGAATGTCTCTATTGCCTTCAGGACCAAAATCGAACTGTACTAGTGAGCCATCAGGATGCTTGAACACTGTCATATAGTGGCATATGCCAAGATCTCTAACACCATCTCTAAGGTGGTTTGGCAGCTTGGTAAAGAATCCTCCTGCCCATTCATTGAAACTCCTCATTACGACGTAGACTTCTAGATTCCCGGGAGCGCTGTCATCAGGTACCCGGAGTATTGGGGTGCTAGCACACTTCCTCATGGGTCTCTTTGTCCTTGGTGTGTCCATTGTGGTAGTCTATGAGCCTACAGAGGATGGAAAGAGTGGTTTTTGGTGAGAATGACTAGGGTCCCCATTTGACTCGCACAGTGTAGAAAAAGCTAGGTGTAGGGTAATATATCATCCCTTGGTGCATGAAACTAGAGATCTCACCTGTAATAGTTATTTCAGATCAATTCTGGCCTCAATCTCCAGGATGACAGAACAAGGTGAGGGATTTCGGTGACAACTGACGAAGGAAAGAGAGTGTCTTTTGATCGCTCTGGGTGTAAACAAGTCTCTAGACGATATAGACCGAGTAAGAGTTCGATTGAAGAGCAAAAAATACTTGTAACACGGAATTGCGCTTCGACTAGGAAATAATTTGGGCGGCAATCCAGTTTTCACAAACTTGGAGACCTAAACTCAATTATTTCTGATTGTAAATGACCGATCTGAATGATCTCTAGGGAGGGAAAAGCTAGTCTTTTGACATGTTCCTTCTCCTGAATTTGTTGGAGGAGACGAGGGTGAAGAGAGAGGAGAGGTGGCACACCATCCTTCATACCTACCACCCATACTAAATAAATAATATCGGGTCCAAGTTTGTGTATCTGGATGACGGGTAGATGGAACATCAGGGTGGTCAGTATCCCATGTAGAAGAAAAATGCATTGAATCCAGAGTCGTATGTCATCATTGTTGAGGTCTGAGGGGCTCGGTCAAGCCGATCATCGAATGGCGGAGAGAGAGCGAAGGAGTCCTTGCTAGTCTTAAAATGCAAGGGAACATCAATTGTTAGCACAACAACAGTTTCATAACAATCGAGACACCGTTACTACATACATATATCTATCTAAGAACACTCTATTCGTTCACAGTCCACACATAAAAGCATCATCCTAGTTATCGGGAGAAATATGGGTCCAGCAATGGCTTCCTTGACGAAACATAGCTCAACCAGAATGTTGAAAAACTGTGTTCATACAAATTCGTGTGCACCAAGAGGGAAACTTGTCGTTAGAGCAAGCATGGGCATTGGTTTCAAAACAGGCAGAGAAGGGTTATCTCCGCCTTCTGACAACGACCTTCTAGTACCAGGCCCAGACTATGGACTATCAGTGAAGCAAATGCAAGTTTTAGGTCTAACGAATGACGCCATGACCAAGATTCCAGAAATCAAAGCAGTGAGTGAAGAACGACATAGGGGGGATGTGTGTGTGGAAGAGAGAAAAGGGGAGGTGCCTGCCTGCACCTGGTTGACCCCATGTCTTTATCTTTACAAGTATATCCTACAATTATATTTCTAACCCCAAACTCAATCCCATCCCTCTTAACAGGAATCATTGACGGCGAAAGCATTCTACGCTGGCGACAACATTGATGAAACAAAGAGACAAACAGTCCGTATGGCTGTCGACACCAAAGCACCCGGCCAAGCCCCTCCAGATCTCCCATCTCTACTCCTAGATGGTCGTATCTGCTTCATTGGTATGCCCCTAGTACCAGCAGTCACTGAACTTGTCATATCCGAACTGTTATGGCTGAATTATGCTGCCCCAGAAAAACCAGTATACATCTACATCAACTCCAGTGGTTCTCAAAATGCCAGAGGAGAAGCTGTTGGGTTTGAGCAAGAAGCTACTGCCATACTGGATACCATGAACTACATCCGTTGTGATATTTACACTCTAGCCATTGGACAGGCATTTGGCAATGCTGCCATGTTACTGGCATCTGGTAAGAAGGGCCACCGCTTTGCACTCCCTCACTCTAGAATAATGACATGCCCCCCTAGGATTAATCGTAGCTTTGGTAGCACCTCTAATATCATGATTAAAGCTAATGAATTAGAATCTAATACCAATACATATGTAGAGAACCTGGCCAAGTTTACTGGACGTCCCAAGGATGAGGTGAGGAAGGACATTGGACGTAATAGATACTTCACACCAGAGCAGGCAATAGAGTATGGAATTATTGATAAAGTAGTGGGTGAGAGGGATGCAGTAGCAATGGAGAGGCAGGATTATGAAGGGATGATGAGAGCTAGTATGGCACAACAGAGAGGATCAAGAGCTGGGGCAGGAGGACCTGTGGCTGCTGATGCGTAAAGAGAGAAGAAAGTGGTTTATTTGTTGTTGTTAAAATACGTGTTTGTAAGATAGCTCTCTACATATATACAACATGGTACTACTACTTGTGGTGGATAGCAGCTACTACAGTTGCTGCTATCACCGTTCCAACAAAACAAATCCTGCCAAGGAGGATTTTTGGTTTTCTCTTCTTCTTTGTTGCATCGTTCTTCTCCTTCTCCTCGATCATGCTTTTGTCTACTACTGTATCACTACTGCTGTCTTTGCTATTAAGAGCAACTCCTGGTTTCTTATCATATATCTCTTTTTCTCTTTTCTGCAGCATACCCTTGAGCAATGAGATTTCAACGCAAGATGCATTCAAGTCGTTTCTTGCTGCTGTCAACTCTGTCATGAGAACCATCACCCTTTCATCTTCTTCTTTATTGTCTTCAACTCCTGCTGCTGCAGATGATGATGACGACACTGTGGGAGAATCAAGCGCAGACTCCCTGTCCATCACTGATATCTCTACATCTTTTGCCTCCAACGCCTGCCTTGTCAATGTGAGCTGAGCTTGAAGGTTGGACACTTGGGATTGTAGATCAGATATAGTCAGCTGACTAACTCTCAACTGCTCTAAAGCAATAATAAGAGCCTTTTGCACACCGTAGTCTTCTGTAGTACTATATGCATCTCTGGTTGTAGTAGCAGTAGTATGGGCAATTCTGTCGCGGAGCTGGAGTACCTCAGCTCTTGCTGCTTTGGCTGCCTTTTGCAATGCCTTTTTCTTGGCTTCGTAATCTTCCTTCCAATCATCTGGCTGACTTGACCTCTTTATTGCTATGATTTGTTTTTGCTGAGCTAATACAACAGTTGCCAGCTGGTGTGCTTTTATCTTGGATTAATTAGGAGGGAGAGGGAGCGGGGAAGAAACGGGTGAGAGGAAAGAAGAAGAAGAAGAAATGCGTTGGTGGAATTGTTACGAAGATCCATATCTAACTGATATCGACAAGATACCTTCCATTGATCCTGATTGTTTGTCGTTTGCTCCGGAGCTTGCTCGTTTGTTGTGGATTCATTTTCCTTTCTGTTTCTGTTGATAACAATAATTGGAGGTGAGGGTTGACGAGCTGACCTTTGCATGTTCAGAACAGTTTCTCGTTATTGTCGAATCGGTTGCTTTAAATTTTCTAGTTTGTTGGGTCAGAAGACAGCTGGCTTTTAAGCCTGGTCGGCTCCCCCCCCCCCCCCCCCCCCC
>Ga0209986_10001702_pt1 | contig 20857 bp, 21 predicted proteins | sample BlataG_FD_183168 | JGI IMG/M metagenome (GOLD analysis project Ga0209986, IMG submission 183168) | Deep subsurface microbial communities from Black Sea to uncover new lineages of life (NeLLi) - Black_00105 metaG (SPAdes) (version 2) | ecosystem: Environmental > Aquatic > Marine > Oceanic >... | reverse complement strand
CCGTGTCATTGCGAGCCGAAGGCGCGGCAATCTCATTGCGAACCTGGAGCCTGCTATAGTTGGACTGAGGAATCTCGCTTAGAGATTGCTTCGTCGCTATCGCTCCTCGCAATGACGAAAAAAAAGAAGTGTCACTAATCATATGAACGAGTACATATTCTTTAACTAATTGATTTCTTGTGTTATAATAAATCAGCGCCAGTGACAGCAGGTACCCTGAGGGTTTAAATAACTTGCCTGCCGAGGCTTAAGTTAACCCTGTGTTCGCTGGCACAGGGATTTTTGTTGTAGACTTCCTTTCCCATGACGGGAAGGAATTAAAGAGAGGGCGAATATGTTAAGAGAAAAGAAGGTGCAAATAGTAAGTAATCTAGCCGATGATTTGTCGCGGAGCACTATTATCATCGCTACTAATTATCAGGGCCTGCTTGCTAAACAAATGGCTGAGTTACGTAATGCTCTGGCAAAAGCAGGTGTCGAGTATCATGTGGTCAAAAACACTCTGGTCTATCGTGCTGCTGACCAGGCAGGTAAGCCACAACTGAGGGACATAATTGAGGGTCCAGTGGCCCTGGCCTTCGGCTACGATGACATAGTTAATATCGCTAAAGCTCTTAACCAATATATCAAATCCGCGGCATTATCTTTACAAATTAGAGGAGGATTGTTGGGGGACCGAATTTTGCTTCCAGAGGAAGTGGTAAGCCTGGCTAATTTGCCACCGAGAGAAGTTCTCATCTCCAAACTAATCGGTCAATTACAAGCCCCCGTAGGAACTTTACATAATATTCTTAACCTTCCCTTGCAGGGGCTATTGAACGTGTTACAAAACAGGGCTCAAACCATTAGTGCATAACAAAGGAGGGAATCATGTCACCAGAGGAATCAAAGAAAGAAGTCAAGGAAGGGGGGGTAAAGAAAGTTTCAAGGGCTAAGAAAGCAATTAAGGAAGGGGAGGCAGAGGAAGCTCCAAGGGCAAGCAAAGAAGTTAAGGAAGTGGAGGTAAAGGAAACTCCAACGGCACAGGAAGAAGTTAAGGAAGTGGAGGTAAAGGAAACTCCAACGGCACAGGAAGAAGTTAAGGAAGAACAGGTAAAGGAAACTCCAAGGGCTAAGAAAGAGGCCAAGGGTTTGACCAAGGAGGAAATTATCGCTGCCATTAAGACTATGACAGTGCTGGATCTGGCTGATTTGGTCAAGACCCTGGAGAATGAATTCGGGGTTAGTGCTGCCCCTGTAGCAACAGCACCGGCAGCTGCTCCTAGCGAGCAAGCAGCAGCACCCTCAGCAGAGGAGAAGACAGAATTCACCGTCACCTTAAAGAGCTTCGGCGAAAAGAAAATCGAAGTTATCAAGGCAGTGCGTGAGGTAACCACTCTGGGACTAAAGCAAGCTAAGGATTTGGTGGAGGCTGCTCCACAGGTAGTAAAAGAAGGCGTCCCCAAGGAAGAGGCCGAAACAACAAAGCAGAAATTAGAAGCTGCCGGGGCGACTGTAGAGATTAAATAGGGTCATCTTAAAACTCTCCGAATTCTTGAGGGGGAGGTTGAGTAACATACCTCTGGCTAGTTACCAAGTTATCTTAGGGATGGGAGGATTTTTCCTCTTCTTGGGTATTATTTTTATTCTCTGGAACAAGAGGGAAAAGAAACGATATTACAATTCTATTTTATTAACCCGAAGAGATATTAAGGAGACTATAACCCATGAACACGAGCGTTTCTGGCTACACGCCTGGCAAATAGGAGGCAGGATTTCCCTTATCGTTGGCATTGTACTGCTGATTATTGGCGGAATTATGCGGCTTACTGCGTCATAGGTTTGTCGTGGCACTGGCGAGCAGCAGAGGGCTTCTTGTCAAATTGTGTTCAAATAGCTTTTGGATGGCACGAGCGCCAGGAGCATTTTACTGCCATAGATATCAGCATCGGCTTCCACAAGATTAGCCGGCTAAAGCCTGACCAATGGCGACTCATATGAAATGCGTGGGCGATTAACTCGCGGCACCCAGTCTATCAGTGACCTCCTGCAGTGATACTTTGCCGGCAGACAAGACCATTTTTAGCGCGTCATCAATTGATATATCGGTCTTGATAATGTCATTTTCCTTTACTATTTCTAGATAGCCCGATGTTGGGTTGGGGGACGTCGGTATAAAGACGTTGAGCAGCTTTTCACCAGACTCGACGCGTGATTCACTCGTTACAAAGCCTATAGCTCGCATACCCTTTTTAGGGAATTCTACCAGTACCACCTGCAGGAATCCACCTTCACCAGGAGTAGCGAAGCTTTGCAAGATTTGTTTGATGCCTGTGTAGAGATATCGAAACAATGGCACTCTTGCCAATAGAGACTCACCATAACGAATCAGTCTCCTTCCAATAACATTGGTCGCTACAACTCCAGCCAAGTAGATTAACACTACGGTGATGCCCAAGCCCAGGCCAGGAATCGTGTAACCTAATAGTGACTCGGCTACAGGCTGTAGAATGTTGTCGATGGCAAGGAAAAGCCAGCGTAGTATCAATATGGCGGCACCGATCGGCACAACAATGAGAATCCCCGTGATGAACTGCGCTCTTAATTTCTTACCTACCTGCTTCCGCGACGTCTTCTTGATATGCTCCATTGCCCTTAGCCTCCTTGTTGCACTAAGTGAACTACCCGTTCATAGTAACGCTTGATGCCCATTTTAACACTGTAAATTAGCCGCGAGAAGCAAAACGGCTTATTTCACAGGGTTAGTTAGGAGACATCTTTTTCCTTCCAGACAACCACGACTGACGCCTCCCTGAAAGTGCCTTCTCGCCGACATTGTGATAACCAATGTGTGCTTCGCCTCCTCTACTCGAATAATTTTGTTACCTCTCTGCCTGAGAGCATTATAATGACTTTTAATACCAGGTAACAACTGGTCAAGAGCCTGTTGAAAGTATTCGCGTGAAGGAAAGGATTCCTTCACGCCTCAGAAGGGTTCCTTCACGCCTCAGAGTTTGGTGCCGACGCATTCTATTTCTGGCTTGACGCATATACCGAACAGGTTTTAGGTTTAGATTATTTCTTTATGCCGGTACTGTAGAGCTTCAGCCATATGGTGTGTCTTGATGATGTCGCTATGCTCTAAGTCGGCGATGGTGCGGGAAAGCTTGAGGATGCGATGGAAGGCACGGCCGGTGAGATGAAGCTGCTTCATGGCGGCGCGAAGCAGGCTCTGAGCTGCTGATTCCACCGTGCAGAATTCCTTCACCTCCTTGGGCGTCATATCGGCATTGCACCTCAGCTTCGTCCCTCGAAAACGACCAAGCTGTACTTCATGTGCTGCCTTGACCCTGGCCCTGACTTTATCCGAGCTTTCCCCGGGCTTATCTTCAGTGAGTTTTTCATAATCAATATGGGGAACATCAACAAAGATATCAATGCGGTCCAGTAATGGTCCGCTTATTCTTTTATGATAGCGAGAGATTTCTCCTGACGAGCATTTACATTCCTTAAAAGGGTCGCCATAATACCCACAGGGGCAGGGGTTCATAGCTGCAACCAGCATAAAGCTAGCAGGAAAGGTAACACTGCCACGAGCACGGCTGACGGTAATTGTTCTGTCTTCTATTGGTTGGCGCAGCGATTCCAGAGTAACATGCCCAAACTCAGGGAATTCATCCAGAAAAAGCACCCCGTGGTGCCCCAGGCTTATCTCCCCGGGCCGCGGCCATTGCCCCCCGCCCACCAAGCCAGCATGGGAAATAGTATAGTGAGGGGAGCGAAAAGGGCGCTCTACAACGATGGGAGTGTCTTGCGGTAACAATCCACTAACGCTGTAAATCTTGGTTACCTCGATAGCTTCCTCCATGGTCAACAGGGGAAGTATCGAGGGCAAAGAACGAGCCAACATAGTCTTGCCGCTTCCCGGTGGGCCACACATGAGGATATTGTGTCTTCCTGCCGCCGCTATCTCCAGAGCTCTCTTGGCATGCTCTTGACCCTTAATATAAGTGAGGTCGAAGGCATAACTAGGGCGAAATTCCTGTTCCCAATTTAGCTCGCTATGGTACTCCGGGATGCCTATTTCGCCTTGAAGATGAACAACCAGTTGCGCTAACGATTCCGTAGGGAATATATGTATATTGTCTATAAGGGAAGCCTCTTTAGCATCATCAAAAGGCACGAATATAGTAGATAAGCCTTTATCACGGGCTAAAGCTACCATGGGCAATACCCCATGGGTATGGCGTAGCTTGCCATCCAAAGAGAGTTCCCCTAAAAAGATACTGTGGGTGAGGTCGGCGTTTAGCTGTCCTGAGCTCATCAGTATGCCTATGGCTATGGGTAAGTCGTAAGCAGGGCCTTCCTTTTTTAAGTCCGCTGGAGCCAGGTTGACAGTAATACGCCTGTTAGGGAACTTGTAGTAGGAGTTTCTTATGGCCGACCTTACTCTTTCTCTTGCCTCTTGGACTGCCTTGTCTGGTAGTCCAACGATAGTGAAAGAAGGTAAGCCTGGTGATAAATCCACCTCTACTTCCACTACAGCTCCCTCCAGACCCACCACAGCAGCACTTTTTACTTTGGCTAGCATCTTGATTTTTTTGTCTAAGTAAGGCTCAGCCTCCCTCCCTTAGAAAGTCTTCAACTTTTTTAATTAGTTCTCCATTCTCTTCCTCAGATAGCATAAGGTTGCTTTCCAGCCTGTTAATATAATCATCGATTTGAGGAAAGCGAGACCTTACCCGGGCTAGCAGTTCATTTTGTTCTCGAATCTCCTGGTCCAAATCACTAAAATCAATTTTCAGGTCTAATCTTTCATTCAAAAAGCTCAGGACCTTCTTTTGAGCCTGGGCATCTTCCATTGCTGCCAGGTAAAAAGGTATTGGCACCCACAGGCTTATCCCGGGAATATTCCTCCCCTTAGCTATCCATAACAAAAAAGAATTCAAGGTTGGCCTTTCACCAGGTGGAGTTTGATAATCCATATCCTTGACCAAGTCATATTGGCTCAAGACTTCTTTTATTTCTGCTGAGTTAACTACAGCAAGTAACTCCCGGGGAGCAGTATGAGCACTAAAGCTAAGCATGGCCCCAAGGATATATAACTCTTTTACCCGGCCATGATGCTCAGCCACATCCAAAACTGAGTTTAGAAATTTATACCATTCAGCCCCGGGAGAGCCACTCTGGAAAACCACCAGCTCATGTTCCTGGCAGGCATAGAACTTGCTTTCAGGAAATTGGGCCAGATTACCTTTTATGGCAACTCCACCCAGGGAAAAGAAATCCTCTGGTTCAATCTCGGCAAATTCTTGCCCTTTCAGCTTCCAATTCAGGTAGTCAGTAGCTTTCCGTCCCAAATTTCCCCCATCTTCGCTCCAACCCAGCACTAAAGAAGAGCGGCGAAGTTCTACTTCCCTATAGATTTTAATAGGATCTCCCTGGCTCAATCTCCTCCACCTCGCTTTTTAAAGAACTTTTCAACATCTTCCATAATTCCTTTCTCTTCTTCCTCGGTAATCGGCCCAGGCTCAGCCGGTTGGGCATAAGTCACATGCTTTAATCTATCCAGTTGCTCCCTTATTTCCGAGGGGATTTGTTGGTAAAATTCTTCAATTCTTCGTTCTACCTTTTGGTCTGATTCATCCAATTTGTCCAGGTTAACCTCTATTTTTAGACTATGGTTGAGGACTTCCAGCACTGACTTCGAAGCTTTGGGGTAGGACAGAGGCAATCCTTGAAGATATACTGGTATCTCACCCATCAGGCAAATAGCCTCAAAACCTCTCTTTTTGGCAGCTCCCAGCAAGAGTCCATTCAAGCCGGTGATATTTCCATGTCCTCCCCTTCCTTCGATGTCGGACATGAGTACAGTGTTCCCGTATCCTCTTATCTCAGGGATTAAACTTGCGCTATTGGGCACGGCCCAGACTCTCGGCTTTGTAGTATGGTGGGTCAAAGCGACAGCCGCTCCTGAAGTATAAACTCTGTGACATTTAAATTTCTCGGCTACATCCAAAACCAGGTTAGCCATGCGATAGGCCTTTCTTCCCTCAGCATACATCCTCCCCCCTTCGGTGGGCTGTTCTTCCCCAATAAAAAATATTATATCTTTGCCCTCCATTCTCTTGAAATAAAATTTGCTGCTGGGAAATTCCAGGTATTCCAAAACTCCCTTCCTAATCAAGACCCGCTTGGGATAAAAGAAATCCCAAGGCTCAATCTCTCCAAACTCCTCTGCCTCTAATATCCCTTTTAAAGTATCAACGGCGATTATCCCGATATTTCCTATTCCCGGCCAACTAGCTACCAAAATCGGGCTCTCAAGCTGCGGCTCCTGATAAAGTCTGATTCCCATCGCACTCCCCAAATCTGATTTCATATTATATACTATCTTCTCGCCTGTATGGTGAAAAAATAGTCGTCACCTATTTATGAGGAGCTAGGCAATGAGAAATTGGGAGAAAGACCTTCCACCAATCGCTAGGGAAAGATTAGCCAAGATTAGTGAGTTGACCCGAGAAGAAAAAGAGAAGATGATAGATTCTGAGAAGGTGAACTCTCTACTCTCGGGATTTTACCAAGGACAGATTGCCCCCGAAAGCTTGTGGAAGAAGTTAAAGGAAGAAGGCAAGCCATCCCTTCTGAAGGAAGCCCAGGTGAGACTGGTAGATTCCCTTAGTTTTGAGAGTACTCCAGCCGAGCTGCAAAGAAAAAGGGACGGAATTTTAGCCATAGAGACCCTCAAGGAAGAACAGAATACTTCTATAGTTGAGCTAAATTTAAACCTGATGGAGGACTTACAAAAGAGGTATAGAGCAGAAATAGAGCAAGCCTACAATGGCATAAGAACTGAAGTAGAAGGAAATCCCCAACTAAGGGTAAAACAAGTTCAACAAGAACAAAAACCATGGTTGTTCAACTGAGTGTTGCTGAGGCGATAAAACAGCTTCCTCAATGGAGAGATTTTCTCTCCGACCAGGAAAAAGGATACAGCCAGGAGTTTGCCAAAGTAATGGAGAAATTGAAAAGAGGGTTAAAATAAAGGACTTTATATACCTATAGCCACAGCAACGGCATGCTGCTTACTATCAGAAAGGCTAACAGAAACCTCTTTTAAGTTTAATTCTGTAGCTTTATTCAAAGCTTGCCCGTAAAGTTTGACCGATGGTTTGCCATCGTCGCCAGTGAGAATCTCGATTTCACGCCAGCCAATACCTATCCCACCTGTTCCCAGGACCTTCATCACCGCCTCTTTGGCAGCAAATCTGGATGCTAAGGACGCAAGTCTATCCTGGCAAGTCCTGAGCTCCGTTTCGGTGTAAATTCGGTTTAGAAAACGCTCTCCCTGTCGTTTGATCACCGATTCAACGCGCTCTATCTCTATAATATCAACGCCAATAGCTGTCACTCCGTCTCCTTTTGGGCGCACTTCTATTTTCCCTTGTGCTTCCTATATGTCGCTATATAGCTCAAACTCGTAGGGATGTGGTCTGGCCTGTAGTGGATTTACTTCCTTGTTCAGTTTATACTCAATCCAAGCGTCTATCAAATCTTCAGTAAACACCTTGCCTTTTAACAAAAAGTCATGGTCGTCTCTCAGGGCATCTAAGGCGTCCTCCAAAGAACTGGGTAGAGCCTTAATATTAGCTCGCTCTTGCTCTGGCATCTCAGCAATATCTATATCAAAAGGGCCAAATCCTTCGGCAGTTGGGTCTATCTGATTCTCAATTCCGTCAAGGCTCGCCATCAGCATAGCTGACAGAGCTAAATAGGGATTACAGGTTGCGTCCGGTGGACGGAATTCTATTCTTGCCCTTTGTCTATTAACGTCATACATAGGTATACGCACTGCTGCCGTCCTGTTTGCCGCAGCATAGAAAAGATTCACCGGGGCTTCATAGCCAGGGATAAGCCTTTTATAAGAGTTGGTACTGGGATTAGTAAATGCTAGGAGTGCTGGGCCGTGTTTCAACAAGCCGCCGATGTAATTTAAGGCCAGTTGGCTCATGCCAGCATAGCCGTTTTTATCATAGAAGAGTGAAAATTTGCCATCAGATAGATACTGGTGGACATGCATACCGTTCCCAGCTTGCTGGTAAAGCGGCTTAGGCATAAAGGTAGCAACTTTACCACTCTGGTAGGCAATATTCTTGATTAGATACTTCATGAGCATTACCGCATCTGCTGTCCTTAGTAAGGTATCGTGTAGCACCTCTATCTCCACTTGGGCTGCGCCTACCTCATGGTGGTGGTATTTCACTGGTATGCCAGACTCTTTTATTAGCTTGACCAACTTCGACCTTAGGTTGAACGTGCTGTCTGCGGGTGGGATGCCGTGATATCCTGCCTGTGGGGGGAACTTATATCCCAAATTTGGATTCTCTTGTCTTCCTGTGTTCCAAAAGGCTTCAGTCGAATCGAGATAATAAGATGCCTGGTTTATGCCTGAGGTATATCTGATTTCATCAAAGACATAGAACTCAAGCTCCGGGCTAAACAGAGCGACCCTTTTCTGAGTTGAGGCTATATATTGCTCTGCTTTCCTGGCAACATTGCGTGGATATCTTAGGTACGGTGTCCCATCAGGCTCGAAGATATCACATATTATGCTGAGCGTCTTAAGGTCGTGAAAGGGGTCAATTATGAGAGTGGTATTGTCTGGTATTATTTTCATGTCTCCGGCTGCAACCTTCTTATAACCAGGATAGCTAGAGGCATCTATCCCGATACCATCGGTGAACGTCGACTTACTCAACTGGCTCGCGGGGATAGTCACGTGGTGCCAGCGACCGAATAGGTCGACAACCTTGAAGTCCACCATTTCAATACTCTGAGCCTTAACAAACTTGAGTACTTCTTCTTTCGTAAGAACCATCTTTGCCTCCTATTAACAGGATTCACATAACCTTTGGTGCTGCCCGCAATTTACCATGGCTTGGTCCCTAACACGCATTGATTCTTCTGATTCTTGGAGTAATTGGTCGCTATGAAACCACAAGTTGGAGCGGAAGTCAACTGGGTAACGCGCCTCATGCTCCGATCCCTGTGTCTGTCCGGCTGAGACGGTCACGCTGATACAGGACTTGCTCAGTGTGAGAGTGTAGTGCCCAAGACTGTATATGTCACGCTACACATTCATTTTCACTTGAAGGGGTCCCACCGCACTGTCTGTTTCTCATACGCAGGCGGGAACAGCTTCAAAAACTCGTCGTAATAGAGGAGTTCTTTGAACGTGGCGAATGGCATGCCGTAGGCTGACTTGGGGCGCCTCTTTATCTCTTCGGGGTCGATTACCTTGGATACCAGCATGTCCATGACGTTATCTGTGCCGACCCCCATGGCAAACCTGAGCTTTTCACGATTAGCAATCTTCTCAGGAAGCATATCGCGGAACGCCTCACGCAGAATGAACTTTTCTATCTGCTGCTCACCGTAAATCTTCCACGCCATCGGTATCTTCTTGGCGAAAGCGACAATCCTGGCGTCCAAGAATGGTACCTGATACACCACGGCGTTCGCCATCCAGCCCCGGTCGAGGCGCCTCAGAGCAGTGTTGTAGGCGATGTCCAGCAACCTCTGGGCAAGCTGCTCTCGGTGTGCGTCGCTGGTCACTTTGGGGTTTTTTAGAACCATACGGTATCCCCCAAATAGTTCATCGGCCCCTTCACCAACCAGGATAGCATCGGTGTATTCCTTTGCCATGCGTGCAACGTAGTAGTTGGAGATAATGCCCGATATACAATCCTCGTCAAAACTCTCAAGGTGCCAAACTAGCCGGGGAATTAAATCGCAAATGTCAGAATCGGTTATCCGGTAGATGTGAAGATGGTGCTCAAGACCGAGGAATTGGGCCATTAGCACAGCATTTTCCAGGTCGGGACCGGGCGCGCTGTCAATGGTGTCGGTGAACAGGTGCAGGTCCGGATCGTACTCCTTGGCGATGGCAGCCACAATAGAGCTGTCCAGACCACCGCTCAACGAGACGCCCCGTACGCCTGGCATTCTTTTCTGCACTGCCTCTATGAGGAGTTGACGGAGGGTAATAGCTGCTTCCTTTATGGTTCCCAGCTCAGGCACGTCAGGAACAAAAGGCTCAAATGGCTGCAGTCCTTCGCTGGTGCTGTAGATGTGACCAGGGGGCAACTCGTTGACGTCAAAGCGAATGTGGTCTATCAGTCCCTTCATTTCGCTGCTGAAGCACAACAAGCCGTGTTCCGACCCGTAGAAGAGAGGTCTGGCACCCACAGGGTCCCGCGCTAGGATTACTTCGCCTGCGTCAGTGATGGCGCACGTATAGCTTCCCTCAAGCAGGGAGAAACACTTCTTGCCGTGTTTCTCGTAAAACTCTTTGAACAGCTCAACATCATGCTGGCCCAGGGCTCTTTTGTTGAACAACTCTCCGTCAAAAACAACGAATGGAGGTCTTGAGAGCGAGGTGCAGCAGGTTCTCTCCGGCGTCAGATTGACTTCATTGGCGCCCAGAGCGCCGTGGCGGTCAGGCAGGGTTCGCACAACCGCATTGTCTGGACCGCGGTGTCGCATTCGCTCCAGCATCTTGCCAACTTGTTGTCCGCATCCCTCCAGCACGTCTCCGTTCAGTGAAAAGATTCCGGCTATGCTTGCCATACAACGCTCCTTTGTTGCACGTATTTCTACTGACTGCGTCTACGCCTCAGCCTGTCTGTTTGTAGCCATCGAGCACTCTGAACGCGTCGAAGGCATCAATACAGTAGGCATCAGCACCTATCTCTTGGGCAAACTCCTCGGAGACAGCGGCACCACCGATGAGTACTTTTACACTGTTCCTGAGCTTGCTTTCCTCAAGAGCTTTGATCACCACGCCCATCTCAGTCATGGTGGTGGTAAGCAGGGCTGATAGTCCCAGGTATCCCGGTTTTTCTTCCCTCACGAACTCAACCACTTTCTCCGTAGGCACATTTGTTCCCAGGTCATGCACCTCGTAACCAGAGCCTTTCAGCAGGATGGCAACGATGTTCTTGCCGATATCGTGGATATCTCCATTTACTGTGGCAATGGCGAATTTCCCCTTGGTCTCCACGTTCGCTGACTCCAGCATTGGCTTCATAATATCCATCGCCGCTCCTACCGCTTCAGCCGAGGCAAGCATGTCCGGAATAAAATACTCTTTGGTAGAGAACTTCTCACCGACCACCTGCATCCCAGCAGTCAAGCCATCGGTTATTATCACCTGCGGGGAGATATTACTCTCAAGAGCTTGTTGCACGAGTTCCACCACGCCGGGTGTTCCGGCAAGACTGTCATCTATCCCCACATCCTCCTGCGTCTTTCTTCCCTGTATCACATTCTCTTTAATTGTCGCAATTATATCCTTGCTCATGCTAACTCCCGCTTTCATAAATGTTAAGTCGTGGTAATATGCCGGGAATTTCTTCGAATATTCTGGCAGTTGTCTCTCGATCGATGTGTTCCACCGGTCTTGCCAGCAATTCCTTCAGCCGTTCATAGGCAAGCTCGAAAACATCATCTGCCTCACCACTTCCCTCAAAGGGATATACCCCAGATATTTCCCCACTGCGCAACAGGGGACGAATATGGCCTATGTACAGTTTTTGCGGCGTAGCCACCACCTCCCGTATCTGCTTCAGCATTGCTTCCAGCTCCGGCTGGTCAACCTGCGGCTGCCGTAAGAAAAACTCTATCATCTTGAAGTGGGCATCGTCCAAGACCGCCTGGAGCAGACAGAAGACAGAATTACAGTCCAGCAAACCAAAGGCACAGTGCAGGAACTGAGGTCCTGACATGGTGACCAATATATCCGAAAACAGCCTCTCTATCGATGATTGCTGGCCAGGTATCTTCGAGTCACAGACGCCAGAAGTAGAGTAGTTGGGTATCCCATAGAAACGTGCCATCTGGACACAGTCGATGTTGTACTGACTGGTCTCGACAGAGCCATAGGAATCACCCAGAGTGTCCATCCTGGCTCTGACAGGCACGCTACCATAGAGCACTGGCGTCCTCGGTTTTACCAGTTGCCCCAGAGTTATGCCTGCCAGCACCTCCGCATTTATCTGAGCCATGATACCGGCTTCCTTGATAGGTGCGGTGGTGCCTGCTTGCGGTGACGATGACACAACGACTGGCAATCCTCGGCGGCATACTTCAATGAAAGTTTCTGTAGTGTCATCGACGAACTGGAGCGGGCTCTTCACCAGGCAGGTGATGAACGAGATGATGGGGTTATCCTCAAGTGCCTTTTTGCCTCCGGCGATGAGTTCTGCCATCCTCACCACGTTGTCAAGCTGTTTTAGACTAGTCAACCCGCTCATGAAGTGCTTAGTATTGTTATTGAGTGAGGCGAAAAATTTATTGACGTCTTTGTTATCCTCAGTTATATCGCGGTCCTGGATATTTACGGTGCGAATGTAGCCATCAACCATTTCCAGATGCTCACAGACATGGGCTGACTGGCACAGGTCATCAACTGTACCTCGCCTGGGCTTGAACTCAGGCAATCTAATCTCCCTGGTAGGGTCAGCCTTATTCACATAGGTAGGAAAATTCACATCCAGCCAGATATTGGTCTCCGAGCCGGTAATCAAATATACCCGTGGCTCGTCACCGTGCATGATGAGGGTATTATCTGGATTCCGAGCACCCAATTTCACGGTCTTGGGAGCTGAGTTCATCGCACTTAATACCACCTGCTCTGGTATCTTTACCTGCCAACTCTGATGGTCACCGGGGATGGACTCAACCGCTGCGCCATGACTATGGAGTATATCCACTGCTTCCCGGTTGAAGCTTATTAGCCCGGGGTCAGTCAGTATCTGCACGGAAGCCTGGTGAATTAGCTCCACCTGCTCCCTCGTCAACCTCTCGTATGGCCTATCGACAAGTATTCCTTTTCTTGGCACCAGCTCCTTCCTTCAGATAATAAGTCTGCAATAGAATGATTGCTATTCTAGTTCTCTATGCCGGAATTGAGAGCTTCCACCACAGCTATAGCCTGAAAGCCATCCGCGCCATATCCATCAGCGCCGATGCTTTTAGCAAACTCCTCTGAGACAGGTGCTCCGCCGACTACAACCTTAACCTGATCCCTAAGCCCATTTTCCTCAAGCATTTGTATCACATCCGCCATGCGGGCCATGGTGCTGGTGAGCAGGGCGGACAAACCCAAGAACTGCGGTTTTTCCTCCCTTACTGCATCTACAATGACCTGAATGTCAACATTGTTTCCCAGGTCTTTGACAGTGTATCCTGCCCCACGAAGCAGAATGGATACTATGTTCTTGCCAATATCGTGAAGGTCATCTTTTAGCGTAGCCACAATTATCTTGCCCTTGGCATTGATACCACTCCCAGCAAGGTATGGCTCAAGTATTTCCATGGCTGCTCCAACTGCCTGTGCCGAAGCTAGCATATCAGGAATAAAGTATTTCCCCGCTTCAAATTTTTGCCCCACAATGTTCATACCACCAGAGAGCCCCTTAGTGATTATGTCCTTAATACTCAAGCCGGAGGCAAGAGCCTTCTCAACAAGCTCGGTAACGCCGGGCTGACCTACCATCCCTTCATCCATGCCTTCGTCATCCTTGGTCACCCTTCCTTGGATAACATTTTCCTGAATTAAGCTAATTGTGTCCTCTGGCATTGTCATCCTCCAGTTTCAATAATCTATTAAGCTGCCTGGCTTGTTGGACATCAGTTAGAGTATTGTACATGCTCACTCGAATTTATATTGGATATTACGGTTTCTATCGGTACTTTTGAAATCTGTCGCATTTATGTTTTCTCCGATTACAAGCATATTCTAAGCAATTATCTCCTTGATTTGTGATAGTACTTGCTGTCTTATCGGCGAGGGGAGGCTGTATTTAGGCTTACCCAGAAGCTCCTTTACAATTTCTGAAGCTCTTTCCCATGTCGCCTTTCCGCCTTTGGCTAGCCATTCTTCTTGGCTATTCCTGTCGCTCAGAGACGGCTGGTAGTGCTCGCTGCGCATGAAGTGCCTTGTATGTCTGGCAGCTACGAAATCACCTCCCGGGCCTACCTGCTTTATGAGGTCAAAGGCCAGAGTGTCATCATCCACCTTGATTCCATCTACGGCTCTCATCACCATGCCCAGTATCTCGTTATCCATGACATACTTCTCATAACACACGGTCATTGCGAACTCCATAAGCCCAGCAGCATCATGAATGAAGTTAGCTCCTGAAAGTGCACAGAGCAGGTTGGTCAAAGCAGACTCATAGCCACTCTGGGCATCGAGCGCTTTAGAATCGGTCATGCCGCCAGTAGCATAGAAAGGAAGTCGATAGAATTGTGCCATCTGGGCGCCAGCTGCGTTGAGCAAGCCCATCTCAACTGAACCTGCCAGGTACTTTAGGTCCCTCAGGTCAGTATTTGTAGCGACCGAGCCGAAGAGGACCGGTGTCCCCGGGTTTACAATCTGGGTAAGCATTACCCCCAACAGCGAATCTACGGTTTGGACTACCAGGGTTCCAGCGAGCGTAACCGGTGAAGTGGCACCGCACAACGGTTCGGCGGGACAAGCTACAGGTATGCCATTTCTGGCAATGGTCACGAGCAAGTCGCCATATGTCTTGTCTATCCTTAGTGGGCTTATGATGCATGCTATCATGGATATAAGGGGGCGCTGGCGAAGATTTTCAGCAGAGCCGGCAACAATTTGTGCCATCCGTATCACCTGGTCCGCACCATCAAGCGTATAAACACCCCCCATAACATGTTTGGTGGTATTGTCCAGTCCGGCGAAAAACCGGTTCACATCTACCTGTTCCAAAGGCAGTTCATTGGGATATGTCGGCAACAGAAAAAAGTGGATGTTATCCAGCTTATCAACTAATCTGGCGATGCATCGCAGGTCTTCCATGTTTGCCAGTCTTTTCTGGTTAACATCAGGCTGGTAGACATAAAGTGCCGTGCCGCCTGTTCCAGCATACACTCGCCGGCCGCCCAAAATAATATCATGTGCTTCATCCTGTCCACAGAGTCTAATTTCCGATGGTGCCGCTTCAATAAGCTCCTTAACTTTACTCCCATCCAGCCACACCAGATGTTTTTTCCAATCTACCCTGGCTCCAGCTCCCTCGAAAAGCTCCAGTGCCATGTCTGACTGCACTTCAAAGCCCACCTCCTCAATCACTTGCATCGCAGTCTGGTGCACCTTCAATATAGATTCCTCAGTTAAAACCTTGAAACTGCCTCCCTCCAGTCCTTTGCGAGCCATTATCCTTGACAGTACCTTCTTCCTGGACAATCTTGTTTCGTGCAGGTCTTGCAGGGGTTGTAATTCTCCACATTGTCGATTGAAGATCCGATACCGATAATGCCCGAAATTGACTTCTGGGGAATCATTAGACACTCCCCAGTCAAGCGAATCCCTAACGTATTACCGGTTAGAGCATAGAAGAGCATCCGTTGCTGACCTATGTTCCAGTCGCAATAGCCGGGGCTAAAGCGTCGGCTGGTGACAAGTCCCTGAGCCTCAGCTATCTCCTTTATTCTGTCTTGGGCAAAGTCCGCCAACCTCTCCACAGCATCTGACCCTATTGCATCTAAAACAGTCGCCTGGAGTATGAGCCCGTCTTTGGCTAGCTGAGATGTTGTCTCCCCCAGGTATTTGCCTATTGTCACCAAGAATATTGCAACCTGGTGGCAATGCTCCAACAACTGAGTGATAATTCGACTTTGGAAGATAATCGAATCTTCAATAAAGGCGATGGAGCCTCGAGCCCACTCCACATCCTTGATGATATATGAATGCAAGGGGTTAATAAGGTAATGAGCGTGCTCTGCGTAGTCATCAATCAAAGAGGAAATACGTGCTGACAGCTTGTGATTATCCTCATATCCTATATAGTGACATACTTGCTTTTTGTCGATTTCGATATCGACACTGCCATCGGTAACCAACATACTACTATAGCCCTCCTTTCATTTGGCATGCTACGCGTTAACGCTTTTGCCTCGTATAGGGCAAAAGCTGGGAATAATAAACATTCAGTCGAGGGGCGATTTTGAGCGTAGTGAAGACTGATTCTTGGTAATTTGGGAAAACTTAAAAAATTAGAATTAGATGTAAACAAAATTAACTTTGCATTATGAACAGGGTGATCCAGTTACTGTAAGAGAAAAGCACAGAGATAGCCCCGGATTAATCTCATTCTGCTTAGCTCACAACATCTAACATCCTCCTTATGAGATTTTCTCCCTCCTTTCCTGACCATAAGCTGAGGTATGATATCATAAAATCCACATCTCTGTCCAATTATCAGTTCGAATCGTCTAAAATCTAACCTAAAATCTCTAGAATATAGCCCGGTTACTACTATTCTGAAGAAGTCTAAACCAAGCTATGGAAAGGGTGGATATGCACTCAAGGAAGAGGTTGTTTTAAAATGTAGTTCCCCAATAAATTGGGCAACCGAGCCTTATAAATCAGGCAACTACAAAAATCTGGACATCAGCCAATTTAAACTCACACTACTTTCACCGCTGTTCCATAGGCTACCATCTCAGCAGCTCCGGACATCACCATCGAGGTTACAAACCTGGTGCCTACTATGGCATTAGCACCCATCTTCTCAGCTTGCTCAATCATCCTCTGTATTGCCTCTTCCCGAGCCTGTGCCAGCATTACGGTGTAATCCTTGACTTCACCACCAACAATGTTGCGCAAGCCAGCTATAATATCATGCCCCATATGCCTGGCCCTGATAGTGCTGCCTCTAACCAAACCCAGGGTTTCTGTTATTTTTTTGCCCTCTATCTGTTCTGTGGTAACCATAATCATTTTTCTACCCCCTTGAATTTCTCCTTCTCTTCTCTGGATGCTCGATATCTCTCCCTGCCTAGCGATGCCAGGAGTATGATAAGCCCCACAGCTATCGCGGCAATAGCAATCTTAACTGGCAAGGGCAGCTCTAAGAAAGCTAAACGGAAGAACCAATAAAGACCCCAGCCTATCAAAATGCCCAGGCCCACTGCTAGCAAGATACCGCCGATTTTCCTCAAGCTATTCCTCCTTGAATTTATTGGTGATGGGCAATCTCCTATCCCGGCTAAAGTCTCTGGGGGTTATCTTTATACCGGGGGCAGCTTGGCGGCGCTTATATTCGTTCCGGTCTACCAAGCGAGCTATCCTTGTAACTATGTCGCGGTCAAAACCCATGGCTATAATCTGGTTAATCGGCAAGTCATCTTCTACATAGGCCTTTAGGATAGGATCCAGTATATCATATGGTGGCAGGGTATCGGTATCCTTTTGGTCGGGTCTTAGTTCAGCCGATGGTGCTTTGGTCAAGACAGCAGAGGGTATCACCTCTTTCCCGGCCTGGCGATTCTTGTATCTAGCTAAGTCAAGGACCATCGTCTTAGGGACATCTTTCAGGGGAATAAAGCCTCCAGCCATATCTCCATAAAGGGTGGTATAGCCCGTAGCCGTCTCGCTTTTATTGCTGCAAGCAAGCACCAACCAGCCGAACTTATTGGATAAGGCAAAGAGAATATTGCCCCTGACCCTTGCCTGAATGTTCTCCTCAGTGACATCCGGTTGAATATCCTTGAAGGGCTCAGCCAGCGTTTCCAAATAGGAGCTAAACGCTTTCTCAATGGATATTACCTTGAACTCTATGCCTAGATTCCTTGCTAAAGATTCAGCATCCGATTTGCTGCCCGGTGATGAGTAGCGAGAGGGCATGGAAACACCTATGACATTTTCAGCCCCAATGGCATCTGTTGCTATGGCAGCTACCAGGCTTGAATCAATCCCACCGGATAAACCGATAGCTACTTTCTCAAAGCCATTTTTACGCACATAGTCTCTGGTACCGAGGACAAGGGCCTGGTAAATCTCAGCAAGTTCATCCAATCTGTCAACCCATCTTGGCGGCAAAGGAGGCCTGGCAATTGCCGGGTACTCACTTGCCACCTCTATTTTGGTAGCTTCTTCTAGTTTCTCCCTGACCCATGGCGTCTCTTTCCTTCGTCGAGGATCATGCAACTGAGAGCGAAACACTGACTCCACATCCAAATCAGCCACTACAAAGTCTTCCTCAAACTGCTTCCCCCGAGCAATGAGTTCTCCTTTCTCATTGATAATCAGACTATTGCCGTCAAATACAAGCTCATCTTGCCCGCCAACCAAGTTATTATGGACAACAATAGCTGCACTGTCTGATGCTCTGGTAGCAAGCATCCTTTCTCTAAAGAGCCCTTTTCCGGCATGATATGGGGAAGCGCTTATGTTAATCAGCACCTTTGCTCCGGCATAGGCCTGGACAATTGCCGGCCCGGCTTCATACCACATATCTTCACAGATAGTTATGCCTATGCCGATTCCATAAATGATGAAAACGGGACATTCCCTCCCTGCCTGAAAATATCTATTTTCATCGAACACGCCATAGTTCGGCAAATAGAATTTGTGGTAAACGCCCACCAATTTTTTGTTATAGAGCACCGCCGCAGCATTGTATATATCGCCATCGCTGTCAACGAAGCCCACCACTACTGCTATATCTGAGCAGTGCTCTATTATCTTGTCAAGACATTCTTTGTTTTGCCTGATGAATTGCGGTTTAAACAGCAAATCCTCGGGGGGGTAGCCGGTTATAGCCAATTCGGGGAAGGTAAGCAGGTCGACTCCGAGCAACTTTGCCTGGTCAATGGATTCCATTATTTTCTTGGTATTACCACTGAGGTCGCCTACAGTGGAATTAATCTGAGCTATCCCAATTCTGATGCTGTGCAACTCCTCTCCTTCCCGTTATGGCAAATTATACTATACTAGGCGGCTGACAAGCATCTCCGCAATTCAAGTTGCCTCGAGGGACTTGGTAAGGTAGAATAGCGGATTGAAGCGGGTTTGGGTAGAAGCATCGTCATGGAGTACCAGAATATGATTAAATTCTGGGATTTATAAGATGAACGTAGTGAGAATCATACCATGCTTAGATGTGAAGGATGGCAGAGTGGTCAAGGGAATAAACTTTGTGAATCTGAGGGATGTCCGAGACCCTGTAGAGGCGGCGGAGGCTTATTGCCGGGAAGGCGCTGATGAACTGGTATTCCTTGATATTTTCGCCACCGTGGAGAGTAGAAAGACGCGTTTTGAATGGGTGAAAAAGGTCTGTGAGGTGGTTACGATTCCCTTTGCCGTGGGAGGCGGTATCGCTAGCCTTGAGGACATGCAGACCTTGTTTGACCTTGGGGTGAGCAAGGTTTCGATAAATACGGCTGCGGTTAGAAATCCCGAGCTGATAAAAGCATTCTCGAACAAGTTTGGCAAGGATAGGCTCGTTGTTGCCATCGATGGGCGAAAAAACCCCGCTGGAACTGGTCTTCCACGATTAGAGGTCGTAGTCAAAAGTGGTAGCGAATCCACAGGAGTAGATATTGTTGACTGGGCAAAGAGGGTGGAGAAACTGGGGGCTGGGGAAATTTTGCTCACCAGTAAAGATGCCGATGGCACCAAGGAAGGATATGACCTGGAGATGACTAAATCCGTGGCCGAAGCCGTCAAAATTCCAGTTACCGCCTCCGGCGGAGCAGGAAAACTGGAGCATCTCTATGAAGCTGTAGCAATTGGCAAAGCGTCGGCAGTCTTAGCTGCTTCTATCTTCCATTTCGGCGAAATATCCATCTCTCAGGCAAAAGAATATTTGGCTGAGAAAGGGATATCTGTAAAAATGTAGGAATGAAAAGGTCAGGAAAAGTATGGGGAGGGGTGCTTATGAAATGACGAACGATTATGAAAAAGTGAAGGCGATAGTAGATAGATATGGTGGCAACCACGACAGCGTCATCGCAATACTTCAGGATGTGCAATCCGAATATCACTATCTACCGGAATATGCCTTGAGGGCAGTAGCGAGGCAGATGGGTCTTCCCTTGATACAGGTCTGTGGTGTGGCCACCTTTTTTAAGGCATTCAGTTTGAAGCCACGAGGTGAGTATACAGTCACCGTTTGTCTTGGCACCGCCTGCCATGTGCGCGGTGCTCCGTCCGTACTGGATGAAGCGAAAAGGCAACTAGGCATCGAGCCTGGCAACACCACCGATGACATGCGCTTCACACTGGAGACGGTGAATTGTCTGGGAGCATGTGCTTTAGGACCTATCTTGGTTGTAGATGGTGAGTACCAAGGACAAATGAGCTCCAGAAAAGTCAAGAAAATCCTTAATAAATACAAAAAGCCACCGAGAGCCCAGAAACATGAAGAGATTACAGTCACCAGTTGAACTTGAACAATTGCGGGTCAAAATACTGAGCCAGCGCAAGCCAGAAAAGCCCTGTATCTCAATCTGCGGAGGCACTGGCTGTCACGCGTACGGATGCGAGGATGTTGCCAAAGCATTCAAAACCGAGATAAAGCGACAAGGGTTAATCAAGCAGGTCGAATTGAAAGTGACTGGATGTCATGGTTTCTGCGAACGTGGTCCACTAATGGTATTGCGCCCTCAAGGAATATTCTATCAGCGCGTCGCCCCAGACGATGTTTCCGAAATAATCGCGGAGACGGTTATAAAAAGCAACATTATCGATAGGCTCCTTTATGTTGACCCGGTGAGCGGAGAGAAGGCGCAGTTTGAAAAAGATGTTCCATTTTACAAAAGACAGCAAAGACTCGTCTTTGGCAATAATGGCCTTATTGATCCCACAAACATAGAGGACTACCTTGCTACAGGCGGTTACTCGGCTCTGCCTCAAGTCCTCTTCAACATGCAACCCCAGGAAATAATTGCCGAAATAAGGAAATCTGGGCTGCGTGGACGGGGTGGTGGCGGGTTCCCCACTGGCATCAAGTGGGAATCCTGCCGCAATGCTCCGTCTTCAGATGACATCCGCTATGTCATCTGCAAT
>Ga0209986_10001701_pt1 | contig 20858 bp, 22 predicted proteins | sample BlataG_FD_183168 | JGI IMG/M metagenome (GOLD analysis project Ga0209986, IMG submission 183168) | Deep subsurface microbial communities from Black Sea to uncover new lineages of life (NeLLi) - Black_00105 metaG (SPAdes) (version 2) | ecosystem: Environmental > Aquatic > Marine > Oceanic >... | reverse complement strand
TGTCAGGCCTTATCCAATGGAATGCCATAATGGCAAGAGTATAGCAAGAAAAAAGGGGGCAGGTCCCTTTTTCTGTTGTCCTTGGAGAAGGTTTTGGTAAATAGCCTCGCTCCCCATTGTGGGGTCAGGTCTTGCTTTTTGCTTTTATTCATACAAACGCAATTTATACTAATGCATTATGTCACGGGCGGCCCCGCTCTTTTTATAAATGTAGTATGGGGAACGTCCCCGATAATCCCCGATAAAAAAGTAGCCTGTCCCTTTTTTTTATGTTAAATTTAAGAGCTTATGATCAAAACTATTTGGGTACTAACTCCTTACCGGGAGGAAGCGAAGACTCTTTCTGCTGAGCTTGGTATCCCTTCAGAAATTGCTCAGATATTAGTTAACCGGAATTTGTGCGATGCAGAATCTGCTGGTAAATTTCTTTTCGGGACTTTGGAAGGCCTTCATGATCCTTATTTGATGAGAGACATGAAGAAGGCAGTGGAGAGAGTCAGGCAGGCGATTTCCCGGAGGGAGAAAATATTGATTTTTGGCGATTACGATGTGGATGGCATTCTTTCTGTCGTTATCCTCTCCAAGGCCCTGGAGTCCTTGGGGGCAGAGGTGGATTACTTCATCCCTGAGAGATTGAAGGAAGGATACGGGATTAAAGAGGAGTATATTGAAATTGTCCTTGAAAGAAAAGCTAGCTTAGTAATCAGTGTTGACTGCGGGATAAAAGCGACGCAGTTTACGAAAAGAGCTAAAGAGGCAGGGGTTGATATCATCATAACTGACCATCATCTGCCGGGAGATATCCTTCCTGAAGCTAAGGCAATCCTCAACCCTGTACTTAACGACTCCGGGTATCCTGATAGGAGGTTAGCCGGAATTGGGGTGGCCTTCAAGCTGATCCAGGCTCTTTTTGAAAAGGAAGGGAAGTCTTCTTCTCTTCCCCATTATATGAAGCTGGTTTCAATAGGAACAATAGCCGATGTTGCAGAATTGAAAGGTGAAAACAGGCTTTTTGTTAAGTTCGGACTAAAGGGGCTGGAAAAGGTTGCAAATACTGGATTATTAAGTCTGATGAAATTCTGCGGTTTGAGCGGAAGAAGAGTCTCAGCGGGAGATGTCGGGTTCAGGATTGGGCCGAGGATTAACGCTGCTGGAAGAATGGGGATGACTGATTTAGCTGTTAAGCTATTTTTTACGGATTCTCTTTCAGAGTCGGTTGAACTTGTAAGCCATCTTGATAAGCTGAATTCCAAAAGACAGAAAACACAGCAGAAAAATTATGAACAGGCCTTGGGGAAAATCAGGGAAAAAAGTCTTGATAAACGCTACAAATTTCTGATACTGGGCTGCGAGGAATGGCACCGTGGAGTGATCGGTATTGTCGCCTCAAAGCTTAAAGATCTTTTTCATCGGCCTGTTTTGATCTTTGCCTATGAAGATGGAAAGGCATACGGCTCAGGGAGAAGCATCAATGAATTTCCCCTTATTGCGTGTTTGGATGAATATAAAGATTTGTTCCTGAATTATGGAGGACATTCAATGGCCGTTGGTTGTGCGATTGCCCAAGAAAATCTGATACCTTTTAAAAAGGCGGCAAACGCCTATGCCGGCTCGAGAATAACTGATGAGCATTTAAAAAGAAAAATATACATAGACTCGAAGATAGATTTTTCTGATATAAGCTCTGGTTTCATCGAGAATTTTTATCTCCTTTCTCCATTTGGAGTTGGAAATCCCAAGCCAATTTTTATGACTGAAAAAGCAGAAGTCGTGAGGGAACCCCAGAAAATTAAGGGAAAGCACGCCAAGCTTTTGGTAAGGCAGAAAGGAAGGATTTTTGAAGCTCTGGGGTGGGATAGAGGTGAATGGGCCCAGAGCATCCAGAAAGGCGATAAAATCGATTTGGCTTATTCTTTTCAATTTTCCAAATACATGGGGGAAGAAAAGCTCAGCCTTTCTCTTGAAGACATAAAAACATAGGGGGAAGGTTTGAAGGAAAAAACATGAATTTCCCGAAGATCATGAGAGCCGGGATAATAATTCTACTTATAATACTACTGGCCATAATTGTAAGATATTTTATGATTCGCTCGCTTGGAAAACCTCAGGTCCCCCTGAAAACTGATGATCTAACTCAAGGGAAAATAGAGAAGAAAGATAAGATTGTCCATTTCGAAATCAAAGGAGGAGAGGAAAGTGTCCGGTTCAAGGCAGATAAGCATTATGTTGGTGAAGATAAGAATTATCACGCAGAGGGGAATGTAGAAATTATTTTTCTGAAGAAAAGAGAAGGCAAAGATGTTTTCATCTACGGCAATGAAGTTGTCTATGACAAAGACTGGAATCATTTTGTATTATCTGGCCAGGGAAAAGTTAAATACAAGGATTTGGTGATTGAATCGGTTTTGCTGCATTATGACAATACAAAGGAACTTTTCAGCACCGAAAATGGAGTCAGTTTTTCCTCAGAGGGCTTCAGCGGGACTGCCCAGAAGTTGGACTATTTGATGGAGCAAGAAAAGCTACACCTCCAAGAGAACGTCCATCTCCGCCTAAGGCCTAATCTTGAAACATCCTTCCCCCTTATTACCCAAGGGAAAAGGTTGGAATACAGCCGAAAAAGTAGACAAGGTATGATGGATGGAGGAGTGCGTCTTTTTCATGGAGAGAGCCGTGCCACAGCTTCGATTTTAAGGTTTGATTTGTCAGCAGATGAAGAAAATATCAGAACTTTGGTTCTAAAAGGTAAAGCCAAAGCTTTTATTAGAGAAGAGGAGAAGAAAAATATTTCTTCATCGAGGCGGCCTTCTCTTTTTTCTCAAAGTGCAATGCGCGAGGTCGAAGCAGAGGAGATAGAACTTAGATCCTTCGTCGACTTTCAGAAGGTTCAGTCCGTAGAAGCGAGCGGGAATTGCTCCTTTAAATTTGTATCTTCCTCAGGGAGTTTTACCCATATTTTGGCAGAATCTGTAAAATTTTTATTCGATCAAGAAGGAGAGCTAAAAGAATTTCAGGCGTTGAAAAAGGCGAGGATGATCGACCAAGAAGAAAACTCAGAAGAAAGGAGGTTTATTGAAGGAGATGCCCTAATAATAAAGGACAAAACAGATGTTCTCCGAGTGAAAGGAAAAGGTCCATATGAAGCGCGCGTAGCTTCTTCAGACAGCGAGGTTTTTGCTGAGGAGATATTCATTTTCCTTGATAACAATAACCTAGAGGTGAAAAGGGGGGTCAAGGTTATTTTGAATTCAAAAAAAGGAGAAAAGAAGCGCATAGGCCTCTTTTCCAAAGAATACCCTGTTCTTATAAATGCAAAGGAGATGAGATATTTCGACGAGCAAAAGCGTTTTCTTTTTAATGGCGATATAAAAGCATGGCAGGAGAAGAGAATATTGCTTGCCGAAGAAATCGTGCTTTATGAAGAGACGGGAAAAATTCTTTCCACAGGAGGAGTGAAATCCATCTTTCCTCATAAGCCAAAAGATGAAGAAAAAGAGGAAAGAGTAGAAATATCTTCCGATAAAATGACTTTCCTGCCTGAGCAGAATCTTATTTTCTACGAAAAAAGAAGTTCCTTAAAGGTTAAGGACATTGACGTTCGATCCCAATCCGTTTCAGTCTATCTGAGCGAGGAGGAAGGAGACATGGAGAAGATAATCGCCCGCGGGAATGTTATCATTGTTCAAAATCTTGGAGAAGGAAGGGGAGAAGAAGCGATATACGACCCGGATAAGGAGTCTGTTGTCCTTTTGGGAAACCCAGTCCTGATAGATAAAGACAGGGGGATAACAAGGGGAGACAAATTGACTTTTTACCTGGCCGATGATAGAATCCTTGTTGAAAATAAGGCAAGAGAAAGGTCGGCAACTGTAATAAAACGTGAGAAATGAAAGACTATCTAGAAGCGATAAAACTGGAAAAAAGCTATCAAAAGAAAAAAGTAGTAGATAATGTCTCTCTTAGCGTTAAAAAAGGAGAGGTCGTTGGGCTTTTGGGGCCCAATGGAGCAGGAAAAACGACAACCTTTTCTCTAATACTCGGTCTCATTCCTAAAGATTCAGGGCGAATTTACCTGGATGAAGAAGATATTACGGATCTTCCTATGTATGCCAGGGCCAGAAAAGGATTGTGTCTTCTTCCACAGGAAGCATCTGCTTTCAGGAGACTGAGTGTCGAGGACAATCTGTTGTCAATAATGGAGACGAAGCGGAATATCCAATCAAAGGGAAATAGCGATCTCGCCGGGATTCTTGAAGAGCTTGGGCTTGATAAGCTTCAAAAAGCCAAAGCTTATACATTATCAGGGGGAGAAAGAAGAAGGCTTGAAATTGCTAGAGCCTTGATCACAACTCCTGAGTTTATCCTTCTGGATGAGCCTTTTACTGGCATCGATCCTTTAGCCATCCTTGACTTACAGAAAATCATCCTGGGCCTTAAAAATAGAAGAATAGGGATTCTTTTAACAGACCACAGTGTTAGGGAAGCATTAAAAATTACGGATAGGGCTTATATCATCGATAAAGGAAGGATCTTAATGGAAGGGACTCCCCAGGAATTGGTTTTTTCTGAAGAGGTAAAGAAAAGTTATTTAGGAGAAGATTTTCATCTTTCTTGATTTTATGGATTAAGGTCGATTCGGTTATAATCATGGTTTTGAAACTACGGCTGGATCAAAGACAAGTTCAAAAATTAATTCTTGCTCCTGCTCTTCAGCAGGCTATTAAACTCCTCCCCTTAACTAATTTAGAGCTTATCGAAATCATTGACACCGAGCTTTCCGAGAATCCCATGCTTGAGTCTGAGGAAGAAACGAGAGAAAAAACACCAGGAGAAGAGGCCGAAGAAGGAGAGAAAGATAGAGAAGAAAAGGGAAAGGAGCAGGAGGAGAAACCAGGAGACTTAGAGCCTGAGGGAGTCAGGGAGGCCCAAAAAGAGGACGAAGACTCAGAATTTGAAGCTTACTTTCAAGAATATTTTGATGATAGATTTAGTTACTTTTCCTTGGAGAAAAAGGAAGCGCTTTCTCTAGAAAATATCGTTTCTAAAAGATCTTCTCTTTGGGATCATCTCGATTGGCAGGCGAATCTGACATTTTTTGATGAAAAAGATAAAGAAATTGCCCAGCATATTATCGGGAATATAAATGAAGATGGCTATCTAACTACTTCTGTGGAAGAAATAGCAAAAACATGCAAGACTTCTGTGGAGAAGGTAAATGAGATCAGAGAGAAAATCAAAGAATTTGATCCTGTTAGTGTAGGGAGCCTAACCCTCAAGGAAGCGCTCTTGGCTCAAATTGAATATCTTCAAATCAAGGATGAGATAGCTTGTGCAATCATTAACCATCATCTTCATCTTGTGGAAAAATCCGATTATTCTCATCTGGCAAAGGTGCTTGGTATTTCTCTTTCAGCAGTAAAGTATCATATGGAAATAATCAAGGGCTTGGATCCAACGCCCGGAATAAAATACAGTCAGGAGAGAACGTTTTTTGTTGTTCCAGATATTACTGTTACCAAGGAAGATGGTAAGCTTAATATCGTGCTAAATAACGAAAGCTTGCCTCGGTTGAGAATTAGCAGCTACTATAAAAAACTTCTGGGTCAAGCTTCAAAAGATAATCCTGACACATACAGGTTCTTGAAGGATAAGATGCAAAAAGCATTTTGGTTTTTGCGAAGCCTGGACCAAAGGAATCGAACGGTTTTTAAAGTGGCAAAATACATCGTAGAGAAACAAAAAAATTTTATCGAGAAGGGGATTGAACACATTAAGCCTTTAACTTTAATTGAGCTGGCCCAAGAGATTGGCGTCCATGAGTCTACTGTGGGACGAGTGGTTGCCAACAAATACATTATGACACCTCGAGGTGTCTTTTCGCTAAAGTATTTTTTCCACAAGTCCCTCTCGGGAGATTTTGGCGAAGATATTTCTTCCTTAAGGATCAAGGAGAGGATTAAAAAACTTATAGAAAGCGAAGATAAAGGAGATCCGTTAAGTGATATTGAAATAGGAGAAGTACTAGCCAGGGAAAATTTAAAAATTGCTCGTCGGACTGTGGCCAAATACAGGAAGCAACTCCGGATACAACCGTCCCACATAAGGAAGAGAAAGTTCGAGATGGAGGAAGCTTAATGAGTCTAAATTTCACCGCGCGACATACAAGTATAACTCCTGAAATAAGACGGTATTGTGAAAGAAGACTTAAATCTTTTGCGAGAATTTTGGGGCATAAGATAGATGCTAATCTTATACTCTCTGTTGAAAAATATAGACATAAGGTCGAGATCAATGTGAAAGCCAAAGGGGCGACTTTAAATGCAGTGGAAGAAACGAATGATATGTTCAGTTCCCTTGGTTTGGTTTTTGATAACATAGAGAAGAGAGTCAAAAAGGAGAAGGAAAAATCAAGAGAGAGGAAAAGAAGAAAAAATAGGGAAAGAGAAGCTTTTTCTCTTCCCATCGAACCAGAAGAAACGCAAAGGAGAGTTATCAGCAGTCAGGACTATTCCCTGAAGCCCATGTCTCTTGAGGAAGCGTTTCTTCAATTTGATCTGAACAAGAAAGAAGTATTTATTTTTCGAAAATTAGGCTCAGAGAAATGGGCTGTAATTTACAGAAGAAAAGACGGAAATTATGGCTTGGTGGAGCCTGAATGAATTTTGATGAATGAGGTAAAGAATTGAAGGTCCATAATTTATTGACGGCGGATATGATTATTCCTGAGTTGGAATCCGAGAATGTGGAAAGTATTCTCCAAGAGGTGGTCAAATTTTTAAAAAAGAAAGACAAAATTTCTAAAGAAAAGGAACTGTACGAAAAGCTCGTTCAAAGAGAGAAACTTGGGAGCACGGCTATTGGAGAGGGCGTTGCCATTCCCCACTGCAAGTTAAAAGGTGTAAAGAATCCTGTCGTTATGCTGGCAATTTCGAAGAAAAGTGTGGATTTTTGTTCCTTAGATGGAAAGCCTTCTCATATTTTTTTTCTGGTCGTGTCTTCTCCAGATAATCCAAGCATGAACCTTCAAATTTTAGCAGCCATTGCTCACCTTGTCCGGAAGTCAAGCTCTTTGGCAAAGAAAATTCTTAAAGCCAAAAATATCAGTGCTATCTTGGATGTTATCAGAGAAGAAGAAGAGAAACTAAATGGATAACAATCTCGATGTAAAAGATTTTTTCGAGAGAACAAAGGATTTACTGAAGCTGAGACCGGCATTTAAAAAAATTGATTTTTCTAGAAAAGTGGGGGGGAAAGGCAGTATATCCGTTCAGGTCTGGGGAAAAAAAGAAATTCAAGATTTTGAAAAACTTTCTTCCAAGGAGAAGAAGGGCTTTATAAGGAAAAGATTCAAGGAAAGCCCGCCCTGTGTTATTCTTGCCGATAATCTTTCATTTTCTCCGGAAATAGAGGAAGAGGCGAAAGAAAAAGGACTGGCACTTTTTCGCTCTATGCTATCTCAAAAAATGTGTCGAGAAAGAATGAAGAGCTTTTTTTCCCATCTCTCGCCCGATCAAGTCACAATTTCTGGAGAGTTGCTTCAAATTTCTGGCCTGGGAGTTCTTATTGTAGGGGGTAGCGGCCTCGGAAAGAGCGAAAGTGCCTTAGAACTCATATCAAGAGGTAATCTTTTTGTTTGTGACGATGCAGTGCACGTTAAGAGAGAAAATAAAAGTAGGTTGGTAGGAACAGCTCCCCCAATCTCTCGCAATTTTATGGAAATAAGAGGTTTAGGAATAATCAATATTAAAGAAATTTTTGGACCCAAAGCTGTCTTGAAGCGATCAGGGATTGACTTAGTTATCAAGCTGGAAAAAAGGCAGCGAGAAAAAGGGGACGACCGCCTTGGCCTAAAGACTCCTATGGATCATGAGATTTTGGGAGTGAAGATCCCTCAGATAAATATTCCTGTAGCTCCTGGCAGGAACATAGCAACCTTGATAGAAGTTGCGTGTCAGGTCCACACCTTAAAAGAAAAAGGTTACCATGCACCCCAGGACATAGTCCGGAAGCTCAATCGTGCCCTCTCCCTTCGTTGAAGCTAATAGAGGAAAAAAAGTGAAAGACGATAGATTTCTTATTATCACAGGATTATCCGGATCAGGGAAGACTGTAGTCAGTCGGTTTCTCGAGGACATTGGGTATTACTGTATAGACAATTTGCCTTCCAAGCTTATTCCCACTTTAGTTGAATTCTGGACAAGGAAAGAGGTCGAAATAGAAAAAATTGCTCTTGTAGTGGATATCAGGGAAGCTGGATTTTCCAAAAAATTTCCAGAGGTTTTAAAGACTATTAGAAAGAAAATATCCCCTCGCCTGATCTTTCTCGAAGCTTCAGACGAGGCCCTGGTTAAAAGATTCAGCGAAAGCAGACGACCTCATCCCCTGGCCAGAAAGAGATCAGTGATGGAGAGCGTTAAGTTAGAGAGGAAGAGATTGGCTGAAATAAAGAGAATGGCTGATGAAGTTATTGATACCACTTCGACCAATATTTCTCAGATAAAAGAACATCTTACGAGAAAGTTTTTTAAGAAAAAAGATTGGAAGATGCAGATTATGATTGTCAGTTTTGGCTACAAATATGGCATTCCTCTGGATTCGGATTTGGTTTTTGATACAAGGTTTTTGCCCAATCCTTTTTATATCGATGAGTTGAGAAACAAGACAGGAAAGAGCCCGAAGGTCAGGGAGTTCGTCCTCAAAGAAGAGGAAACAAGAAAATTTCTTTCCAAATTGTATAGCTTTGTCGATTTTTTGATACCTAGATTCATAGGCGAAGGAAAAAGCAACTTGACAATTTCTACAGGGTGCACAGGGGGAAAACACAGGTCTGTAATATTGGCTGAAAAGCTAAAGGAGCACATAAAGCATAAGAATTATAATGTAAGAATTTATCATCGCGATCTATTTAGATAAGTGACTCTGTTGATCGTTTTTCTGTTTTTCCGAGAAAAAATAAATAAATTAAGCCATCGGTTTTTTGCTAGAATTATCCATTAAAAAAACTTAAGATTGGAAAGAGTAAATGGTAAAATGTATAAGTTAATAATTAGAGATGAAAATATAAATGAAAAAAATTTGTACTAAGCAGACTAACGGAAGAAGAAAATGATCGGTGGAGTCATCGTTTCCCATGGAAAATTGGCCGAGGAGATCTTAAACGCCCTGACGATTATCATTGGTGAGGCAGTGAACATAGAGGCTATTTCTATCGGGTGGTATGATGATGTTGAGGAATCGAAAAAAAAGATCAACAAATCACTGAAAAGTGTTGACCAGAAAAATGGAGTAGTAATTTTCACTGATATGTTTGGGGGAACAGCTTCTAACCTGAGTTTCTCTTTTCTTAAAAATGATCAAGTGGAGATCATTACTGGCGTCAACCTCCCGATGCTTATAAAGTTTGTTTCCCTCCAGAGAAGTAATAATCTGAAAGAAGTGGTAAAAAAGGTTGTAGAACAGGGAAAAAAGAACATCCATATTGCCAGCGCTCTTTTAAGTTCCAAGCATTAAGATTTGCGGAGGAGATGCTAAAGAAGAAAATCACGGTGAAGAACAAACTGGGGCTTCACGCCAGGGCTGCAGTTAAATTTGTCAATCTGGCAAACCGTTTCGGTTCTTCAGTAAAAATCGAAAAAGACGACGCGGAAATCGACGGCAAGAGCATATTGGGCATACTTACTTTAGCTGCGGTCAAAGGCTCTCAAATCACTTTAATAGTATCAGGAAAGGACGAAGCCACAGCTCTCAAGGCATTGGTGGCCCTTATAAAGAATAGGTTTCAAGAGAAAGAGTAATTTTTATGGATTACTTCAGGCTGAGAGGAATTGGAGTTTCGCCAGGTATTGCCCTTGGTGAAGTTTTGCTCACAGAAAGAGTCATTTTTACTGAAAGAAAAGAGAGTATTTCTCCCCATAAGGTTGAGGAAGAATTGAAGAGGTTGAAAAAGGCAATCAAAAGAACAAGGGGGCAATTGACTCAAATAAAAGAACAAATAAAAGAGAAAATGGGGGAGGAGTATTCCTTTATCTTTGAAGCACACCTTCTTATCCTTGAAGGTAAGTCACTGCACGCGAACTTTGAGAGAATCATCAAGGAAGAGAATTGTAGAGCAGAATGGGCACTTTCGCGAGTTCATGATAAATACGATAATCTTTTTGAATCTCTTAATGATGAGTACTTCAAGCAAAGAAAGTTAGATGTAACAGACGTTTTAGCGAGAGTCTACAGGAACCTTGAATCTGTGGACCGGAAAAGAGAAGATGAGGGGAGAGAAAAAATCTTAGTATCCCACGAGCTCCTTCCTTCAGAGGCTGCTGTAAAACTCAGCAAAGGAAATGTCTTAGCTGTTGCGCTCGATATGGGTGGACAAACGTCCCATACAGCTATTCTCGCTCGTTCCTTAGATGTCCCGGCAGTTGTAGGTCTCCACAATATTTCTCAGAGAGTTAAAAACGGAGACACTCTGATTGTGGATGGAACGGATGGGGAGGTCCTAGTCAATCCTCCTCTAGCTATAAGAAAAGAATTCTTAAGTAAGAAACAAAAATATAATGACTACCGAAAAGAACTCAAAAAAACAGCAAAATTGAGTTCTTTGACATTAGATGATGTTAGTTTTTCTCTTCTGGCCAATATCGAGCTTCCTGAAGAAGTAAATCTTGCTCTTTCTCTTGGGGCTGAAGGGATCGGGCTTTTTAGGTCTGAATTTATCTATCTTCAGAGTACATCTCTTCCCGGTGAGGAAGATCATTTTTCAATTTATTCTCGAATCGCAAAAGAGGCCTATCCTCATCCAGTTTACATTAGGACCATTGATGTGGGAGGAGAAAAAAACCTGCCTCAGTTGAAGATAGAGAAGGAGCCAAACCCTGCCCTTGGTTTAAGAGCTATAAGATTTTCCCTTCGGGACAAAGACCTCTTTAAGATCCAGCTCAGGGCCATACTGAGAGCAAGTATCCAAAAAAATGTCAAGATTCTCATCCCCATGATAACAGAAATTGAGGAGGTGGAGGAGGTAAAGCTTCTCTTACGAGAGGTCAAGAATGAGCTTAAAACAAAGCGGATTAAATTCGATGAGAAAATTCCTCTTGGAGTAATGATTGAAGTGCCTGCTGCAGCGGCCATTACAGATTTATTGGTAAAAGAAGTGGATTATTTAAGCATTGGCACTAATGATTTAATCCAGTATTACCTGGCAGTCGATCGTTCAAACGAATTTGTCTCATACCTGTATAAGCCTTTGCATCCCTCCATTTTAAGGCTACTTAAGTTTATCATTGAGACCGCCCTTAGAGAGGGAAAAGAAATCACCGTTTGTGGAGAGATGGCCGCAGACCCTCTTTCTGCTATTGCATTGTTTGGATTAGGCTTGAATAAATTTAGCATGAACCCGATCTTTATCCCCAGGATAAAAAAGGCCTTGCGTTCCGTAGAGCATAAAACTGTGAAAAGAGTCATTCAAAAAGCGATGACATTAAAGACTGCTCAAGAAATTGAAGAGTGTATTATTGAAAATATACTGGCAAAGCATCCAAAGGCCTTCCTGATGGGGCAAGTGATTTAAAAGGGGGACATAAAATGGGGACAGGCCCCATTTTTTGTTGTTCTGTCCACAAGTTGAGAATGTTCTCTTTCTGATAAAAATGGGGCCTGTCCCCATTTTATGCAAAAAAAGTAACCTGTCCCCTTTTTACTACAGAATAGCCTGTTTTTTTTACGTTATCCGCAAAAAATACTATCTGGCTCAGTTGTTCTTACTTCATGTTCTGTTAGGCGGTCAACTAATTTTCTACTGCGATAGTATTCTCTTATCTGAGAAGCCTTTTTTTTATCGAATACACCTAATAATTTCTTGTGCCCTAATTCGTCATAAAAATAGAGCACTTTTTTACATTTCGTCCTTTTCAAGGCCTCATCTATTTGTTTTTGAATATTTGTGTCTTGGACTGATTGCATTTTTTATTCTCCCTGCTTTTTAAGCATGCAAAATTCATGCCAAATATATCTTTTATAGAAGTAGTCCCCTTATCTGTTTACATAGTATGATTGATGAATTTAGTGTAAATAATTTTTGCAGTTGTAAATTTTTTTCCACTTGGAAGCATTTCCAAATCTCTTCTCTTTGTTCAGAATATAAAGAGAAGTTGTGGCCTGCTGTTGTTTTTTTTGGAGAGGCAGGAAAGATTCTTCCCCAGATAGTTCAAAGTTTAAAGGATGGCTGATTAATTCTCTTCGGTTTTCTATGTTCTTCCATATTCATCCTCAAGGCGAACAATGTCTGATTCATCAGAGTCTCCTATCCAAATCTCCATCACGCGAGCCTGCTTTGACCCAAGACAGCGAAGACGATGAGGGCTTTTCCTGGGAACAAAGATTTCTTCGCCTTCTTCTGGCTGCCAGACTCTTTTGCCTTCGGTCACCTCAAGACCTTTATCCAGCACGACCCAGAATTCACTTCGGTGAAGATGATACTGAAGAGAGAGAGTTTCTCCGGGATTTACAGTGATAATTTTTATGCCTCTGGCTTGTTTATAGGGGAATGAGCGGAATTTTCCCCATGGCCGAATGTCTTCTTTAATTTCTTTTTTAAAATTTTCAATATCGCTTTTCTTGTTTGAGGTCATGAATGCTCCTGCAGGTAACCCGGCTTACAGGAATCGGATTGAAGGACAAACCTAATCAAAGGAATTACGAGTAAATTTTTCAACCTTAAATAGATTAAAAGGGAACCTCGTCTTCGTCTTCTTTTTCCTTATCAGGTGCTTCGGCGGCATCCTCAGGAAGATCAGAAGGGGGTTTAGGTTCTGCCTGATCTTGATCTTCAATCTGTTCTTCCCTCTTGCCAAGGAGGGTGATATTTTGGGCTTCAATTTCGGTTGTATATCTTTTATTACCATCTCTGTCTTGCCAGTTTCGAGTTCTTAATTTTCCTTCCAGGTAGATTTGTTTCCCCGGGTTCAAGTATTTTTCGCAGAACTCGGCCAATTTGCCCCAGGTCACTATACGGTGCCATTCAGTGCGATTGTCTGACTCGTTTGTGCCGGGGTTGAAATAACGCTCATTGGTAGCCAGGGTAAATTTTGCCACTGCCCTTTCTGTCTGGGGAAGGTATCTTAATTCAGGTTTTACCCCAAGACGCCCGATTAGCATAACCTTATTAAGGCTGTTTATATCTCTCATTTTCCAATAACAACTCCCTGATTTTTTGTTGAGCTATTTTTGTTTCTTCTTCAAGGGGATATTTACTTATCAAGAGTTTAAACACGATAAGAGACTCTTCTTTTTTTCTGAGTTCCATAAGGCTGATTCCCTTTTTCAAATAGGCTGCAGGAATCTTGTCTCCCCGGGGATAGTTAAGAAGAAGTTCGTTGAATTGTTCGATAGCTTCTGCGTATTTTTTCTGACTGAAGTAGCATTCTCCGATCCAGTATAAAGAATTGTCAGCAAGAGGGCTTTCTGGAAATTGTACTCTGTACATCTTGAAGCCATCAATTGCCAGCTCGAAATTTCCTTTTCGATAATCTGAATAAGCCATGTTGTAGACTTCTTTGGGAGACAGATGAGTTAAGGGAGGTTTTTCAGGTTCTTCTTCGGTTTGTTCCTCTTCCTTTTTGTCCTCTTTTCCTTTTTCCGGAAGAGGAGGCTGTCCTTGCTTGCCTTCCAAATTTTCCTCTTGCTGCTCAGGGGAAGGAAGAGAGGCCATCTTTATTTCCGTGAGTCCCTCAGAAAATTTTATAAGCTGCAGAGTCATCGTCTCTAGTTTTTCAAGAAGAATTTGATACTGGGTAGGGATTTTTTTCTGATCTTCTTTAAAACTTGCCTGCTCTGTTTGGAGATGCTTCACCATATTCAGAAGTTCCTCTAATTGTTCCTTTATGAAACTTATGTCCTCGTTATTTTTTTCTATCTTCTCTTTGAGTTGAAGGAATTGTTGTGTTAGGAGCTGAACATCTTGGTAGATCAATTCATAGGCTTTTTTCTTCTTATCAGCTCCAGCAGAAACGAGGGCTAAAAGCAGGATAAGAAATACCCCGATTGCCCTTTTGCGCATAATTATTTTCTGATGATTAAGAACTGAGCTCTTCTGTTTTTTTGCCAGGAAATTTCATTATGCTCTGGATCCAGGGGCACACTTTTTCCGTAAGAAATGGTTCTTATTCTGTCCGCAGAAATACCGAGAGAGGCAAGATAATCAAGGGTGCTCTTGGCTCTTTTCTCACCCAGAGCTAAATTGTACTCCTCGGTCCCCCTTTCGTCGCAATGGCCTTCAATAAGGATTACTGCAGCATCGTATTTTTTGAGCCAGTCTGCATTCGCTTCAAGGACAAATTTCGCGTCGTCCCGAATAAAGTATTTGTCATAATCGAAATGAATCATTTGCAAAGGAGCTTCCAGGTTGATTTCTTCAAGAGTTTTGCTCATGAAAATTTCTTCTTCTGTCAGTTCCGGCTCTTTCACTATGACAGGTTCTTCTACCTTTTCGACTGTTTCAACCTCAGGCTGCTCTTCAACCTCAGGAGGCGGAGGAGGAGGAGTCACTTCTTCTACTATCGCTCGGCCCCGGCAGGATGAAAGAGCGGCGAAAACCATGAGGAAAGCCAAAGAAAAAATGATTGCTTTTTTCATTTTATCTCCTTTGAGTATTTTTTTTCTCTTCCGATTTGTTCAGAAGAGTCTTTTTTATCTTTATCTTATAATTTTATACCTGTAAACGCGTTTTATGTCAACATAACCATGATATTCTATGAATCTCATCTATGCAAATCAAAAAAGGGGATGAAATCCCGAACGCGATATTTTATGCTACAGGAACGAATCCCGCAAATTATTCTATCGTGACCAATCAGGGAGTTTGTTTTCTCCCTTAGTAGTGAGACGGCGAAGGTTGGAGCCATCGTAATCAATGGTGTAAAGCTGTATTGTTCCAGTAATGTTTGAGGAGAAAACAAGATGCCTGCCGTCAGGAGACCAGGAAGGAGTCTCGTTCCGGGCATTGCTCTCTGTGAGTTTGACAACTTGCTCTGTCCGGAGATTCAGAGCATATATATCAAATATTTGGTCTACACGGGAAACGTAGGCAATCCTGCCTCCAGCGGGAGACCAGGCGGGTGCATCATGATAGCTTCCCCCAAAGCTTATCCTCCTGATATTTGAGCCCTCGGCATCCATGATGTAAATTTGAGGAGTCCCTCCCCTGTCAGAGGTGAAGGCTATTTCTCGACTTGTCGGAGACCAGGAAGGAGCTGTGTCAATTGCTTTGTTAAATGTCAATCTTTTTATTTTCTTGCCCTCGCTTGTAGCCACATAAATTTCTGGATTTCCCTCCTCCAAAGTAGAGCAGAAAGCTAATTTTTTTCCATCAGGAGAAAAGGTTGGGGCAAAGTTTGTTCCTTTGCTGACCACTTCAGTTATTTCTCCTTCAAAGGGATTTAAAATATAGAGGCCTGCCCTGTTGTTCCGGTAAGAAGTATAAGCGATCTTTTTTCCATCAGCAGACCAGGCCGGCATATAGTCCTGTTTTTTGTTGAACGTAACTCGCGTTTGGTTGTGGCCGTCATAGTCCATCATGTAAAGTTCGTCGTTGCCATCTCTATTAGAGATAAAGACGATCTTGGAGGTGAAAAGTTCTCTTTCTCCATAGATTTTCATGATTTCATCTGCCATTTTGTGAGCTACCAGACGGAGCAGGGCTTTTTCTGATTGATATCGCTTTCCAAAAATTAATCTTCCGGCCTTGACGTCATAAATCTTGCCCTCGAACAGAATTTTTTCCCCCTCGCTCTCCGGAACCTCGCCCACAAAAAGGATATTGGCCTGGATGGATTCCCAGTCCTTAAAAAATATTTCTTCAGGATTCAGGGGTCTTATATAGCTGTAATAACTCTTGGGCAAGAGTTGAAAAACCCGACTGTATTTTAAATCGTCGGAGATGATTTTATGAAGTTCTTGAGCAATAGTTTTTGTTTCAGGAGAGGAAGAACGGACCATGAAATCGGGAAGAGCCAGAGGAATGGCGGGCATCCCTTCTTTTATCCTTATAACCACTTCCTGCTGAGGATGGAGTATTAATACTGCAAGAAAGATAATAATTCCCCCCAGTAAAATCAACTTTACCTTCATTTTGAGTGCTCAAATATCAAATATATTCCCAAATATTCATCCTCGTAGGCTGCTGGGAGGGGAGGAAATGGGGCTGATGTTTGTATAGCCCGAAGGGCGGATAGATCCAGGGACTTTATTCCGCTAGACTCCTCGATTTTTAGTTCTGAGATTTGGCCGTTTTTGTATATTTTAAAATGGACAGTTGCCTGGAAGCTGCCCGAGACTCCTGGGTCGACAAGAGAAGTGAACCAGTTGTTTGAAACCCTGTCTATTATGATTTGGAGATAATAAGTGAAAGGAAAGTTGGAGAGCCCAATTTGGGAGGAAAACGCTGATCCAGTATCCGAGCCGCTGCCTAAACCGCTGCCAAGCCTTATACCAGAGCCTGGACCAGTCCCTTTTCCTTTGACTGAGCCAGCTTCAGCCTCTCTGGTTCCAGTTGATTGTTTTTGAATAACAGCTTTTTTTTCTTTTTTTGTCCTTGTCTCCTTTTCGGGCTTTTCGACTGGATGTCTTAGGGTTGGTACTGTCTCTTGCTGCAGCTTTTGAGGTGTGGTTAAATCTCTTAAAGTTTTTCTTTCTGGCAAGGTGGTTTCTGCAATTTTTTCTTCGCCTCCACCGCCTTCTCCGGGAAAGGAGATAAGCTCAACATAGTGAATCATTTCTCCTCTTGAGGACTTTTGTAAATTAGGAGAGAGGAGAATAAACAGGAAAAATGCCAGATGAGCAGTGAAAGAAAGGACAAAAGCCTTTTTAAATACGGGATTGCTTTTGCTGAGCGCTATCATTTTTATTTTTTTTCCTCGGGCTCTATGGGTTTTGTTATAAGTCCGGTTATCTCCACACCCGCTTTTTTAGAAATATCAAGAATGCGCATAACAAAACCATAGGGAAGGCTCTCATCGGCGCGGATGAACACAATTTTCTTTTCTTTTCCATAGAAATATTCTTTCAATTTTTGTTCCAGCAAAAATTGATTGATGACAGAACTTTCAATGTGAATGTATTTATCCTTGGTGATAGTAAGGGTTAGGCCTTCTTCTGCAGGTGTTGAGTCTGTCTCAGCTTGAGGAAGATTAACGCTAATTCCAGATTGAATCATAGGGGCTGTGACCATAAAAATGACCAGGAGAACGAGCATGACATCCACAAAAGGTGTGACATTTATCTCCGATAGAGAAGTTCCGAGACGTCTTTTGTAGGGCGGGCGCGCTTTAAGGGCCATAGAGCTTCTCAGCAATGCCTAAAAATTCGAGAGAAAAACCTTCCATCTCAGTTATCAGGTTTTTTATTCGGTGAAGGTAATGGTTGTAAGCGATAACCGCAGGAATGGCAGCAAAGAGGCCTGCGGCTGTGGCAATAAGTGCTTCGGCAATTCCGGGAGCCACTATATCAAGACCTGCAGATTTGACTATGCCGATTCTCTGGAAGGCAACCATGATTCCCCACACGGTCCCGAACAGGCCAATGAAAGGAGTTACACTTCCTGTAGTAGCAAGGAAGCTCATCATTTTTTCTAGCTTGGATATCTCGTTGTTTGAAGCCATTACCAGAGCTCGATTCACTCTTTCGAGCCTATCCAAGGTAAGAGGCCGTTCTGGATTGGATTTGCTCAGATAGACGAGCTCTTTGTATCCAGACTGAAAGAGTGAAGCCAGAGGGCTGCCGCGGTATTTCCTAGAGGCTTTATTCACGTCAGATAGATTATTGCTTTTTTGAAACACTTTCAGAAATTTTTGCGACTGGGAAAAGGCGGATTTCAAAGTCGCTCTTTTGAAGAAAATAACTGCCCACGAAAAGACTGAGAAGAAAATAAGGACGAGAATGACCAGTTGGACTACAATATTGGCCTCAATAATGAGTTTTAGAAAGTTCATCGGCGGTTCTTCAAAAAAGTAGCATATGCCAGGGTTAAAGTCAATCTGGGGTCAGACCTGACCCCAATTGATCTCGATTGACAAAATCTTGATTAAGTAATAGATTTGATATCTAAATCAAGACAAAGAGGAGGGCTTAAAAAGGAGGCAGCCTATTAAAGCAGAGAAGAGATTTCAGCCAGCTCAATTCCTGGCTATAAGTTTTATTGTTGCCATATTGGCAGGCACCTTCCTTCTTCTTCTTCCTTTCAGTACAAAATCAGGCCATATTTCTCTCGTTGATGCTCTCTTTACAGCTACATCCGGAGTTTGTGTGACCGGCCTTATTGTCCAGGATACAGCCACGTACTTCACTCCGTTCGGTCAGACCGTTATCCTAATTCTGTTTCAATTGGGTGGACTGGGAATCATGACTTTTTCGACCCTTATTCTTTTGGTTGCTGGAAAAAGAATTTCCATAAAAGACAGGATCATCATTCAGCAGGGATTTCATCATGGGGCACCTAAAGATTTTAAATCTCTCATCAAGAATATATTTTTATATGCTTTGGCTCTTGAGGCTGCAGGAACTCTCTCTCTTTTTCTTCGGTGGCAGAAAGACTTCCCCTGGCAAAAGGCTCTCTCTTATTCAGTTTTTCATTCCATCTCAGCTCTTTGTAATGCAGGCTTTTCTCTTTTTAGCCGCAGTTTCATTGCTTACAGAAGTGATACATGGATAAATATCACGCTCTTTCTTCTGATAATACTGGGCGGAGTGGGATTTTTAGCCCTTCAAGAAATGAAGGAAGTCTTTTCTGGTGTTTTAAGAAGACGGAAAACTAAAATTTCTCTCCATACCAAGTTGGTTCTTACCATCACTTCGTTCCTGGTGGTTTTTTCCTTCGTTCTATTTCTGGCGATTGAGTGGAATCATTCGTTAAAAATGTTCACCCTGAAAGAAAAGATTTTCTCTTCCATTTTTCAAGTTGTAACTCCTCGCACGGCCGGATTCAACACCATGGACCTGAATTCTTTAAGTTTCTCCGCTGTCCTGCTTTTAATTATGCTGATGTTTATAGGAGCATCTTCAGGCTCAACAGGTGGAGGTGTCAAAACAAGTACCATTGGAGTGATACTTGGATTCTTGAAATCTAAAATCACGGCCAGGGATTCGGTTAATCTTTTTCGTAGAACTCTACCTCTGGAATCGGTCATGAAGGCCTTCACAGTCATTACTTTGGCCATATGCATCATTTTCTTCTCTTCTTTTATCCTCCTGCTTACCCAACCAGTGGCAAGCATGAAGGAAGCGCTTTTTGAAGTTTTTTCTGCGTTCAGCACGGTGGGGCTTTCTCTGGGCATAACACCAAAGCTGAGCAGCTTGGGTAAAATTGTGATCATCCTAACCATGTACATCGGGAGGATTGGTCCCTTAACCTTGTTGTATGCTTTCAGCCGTCAGAAGGCCTACGGGCGATTTGAGTATGTTGAAGAAACTGTTATGATAGGATAAAATCAGGAAAGGAGACTTCGGTTATGAAATTTGCAGTGATCGGACTTGGAAGCTTCGGATCAAACATTGCCAAAACTCTTTATGAGAAAGGAAATGAGGTGTTAGCAGTGGATGAAGATAAGGAGAAGATTGACGAAGTCAAGAATTTTGTATCTCATGCTGTACACATGGATGCTGCTGATAAGGAAAATCTTCAGGCTCTGGGAATCAAAGATATGGATGTTGTGATCGTGAGTTTAGGGCCGGAGATGGAAGCTTCTATACTCACTGTTCTTTACCTGAATGAGATGGGGACAAAGCGCATAGTGGCCAAAGCCCTGACAGAAGATCATGCCAAAATTTTAGAATCAGTTGGAGCCACAGAGATTATCTATCCAGAGAAGGATATGGCCATTAAGACAGCTCTGAAGTTGAGCTGTCCTAACGTGCTGGAATACCTTCCTCTTATTTCTGGTTTTGGAATTCAGGAGATTGCACCCCCAGAAAAATTTATCGGAAAGAATTTACGAGAGCTTGATTTGAGAAACAAGTACGGTATTCAGGTTATTGCTATCAAAGAACTTATCCCAGAAAAAATGACTTTTGTTCCTAAAGCAGATTTTGTCTTAAAAGACAGTGATATTTTGGTCATTATGGGAGAAGATAAACAGCTCGAAAAAATAAACGCGCTATAATGTTTTTAGCCTATCTTTTATATTGTTTCTGTCCCATCTTTCTTTGCTAAAGCATAGGTTTTGGCAAATAGCTTCGCTCCCCTTCAGATTTTTAACGCCATTCTCCATTCGCTCTTCTCGGCGGCTGCGTAACTCGCGCCGCTCAGACATACTCGACGCCCTACTCCGTCGGGTTCCCTTGCTTGGCGATGGCTGTATGGTGAAAAACCGTGAGAAAGGCTGAGCGGGCATGGTTTCTCTCCGGGGGAGAGGAGAACGAAGCCTTGGGAATAAATGGGGCCAGGCCCCATTTTGTAAGAAAGAGTACATTCTCATACAGAAAATGGGGCCTGGCCCCATTTATTCCCTGGGGCAAAAGCAACGTGTTTTTGAACCATAAAGCCTGAGCCTTTCTTCAATGGTCGCTGCAACTATTCCCAAAAACCTTTTCTAATCGCGTAATTGGAATTGCGTACCTTTGTCTTTCTGTATTTGACTATCTCTTTTTTATTTGATATATAAATAAAGGTTATCGCAGGTAAAAGACAGAAAGAAAAGAGAGAAATTGTTACTTGATCAGACTTGATCAAGAACAAATTTCTATAAACCCAGGGTTTGGATAGCAAAATAAAAGTAAAAGTGTTATTCTATAAAAAAACTTCTAAACAGGACTTATGACCAGCGGAAACATCCTCATTCTAAATAAAAATCCTGAAGAAAGAGCACTTTTAGCTA
>Ga0209986_10001699_pt1 | contig 20885 bp, 16 predicted proteins | sample BlataG_FD_183168 | JGI IMG/M metagenome (GOLD analysis project Ga0209986, IMG submission 183168) | Deep subsurface microbial communities from Black Sea to uncover new lineages of life (NeLLi) - Black_00105 metaG (SPAdes) (version 2) | ecosystem: Environmental > Aquatic > Marine > Oceanic >... | reverse complement strand
CTGATTTTTTGTATTCATCATAAGAGCTAGCTGCGAAAGAAGGAGAGGAAGTGCTCAAATAAAGGAGAGATTGAGCAAGATTAAAATGGCTGAACTGTGAGGCTGGATTTATTTTTATAGAACGGTTGAAATTCTTTACGGATCTTCGAAGATAGGTTTCGCTCTGTGAATTGTCGTCAAAGCTATTTATCCCTAAATCAAAATAGGTTTTTCCCAATTCATAAAACACAAGGTCGTTTGGAATGTAAGATTGTGTTTTTTTTTCAAGAATTTCTATCTTTTTTTCATTGTCCTCTATTTTTTTCGCCTGATAATATACGTGAAAATTCCAGTAAATGACAATATCCACTAGAGCAATCACAGCGAGCGCTAATAATAAAGCAACCTTCTTAAGAATATTCATTTTTCTTTTTTGCTCTTTACTACTTACTCCTCACTCCTTACTGTTTACTTAAACCAGTTTTGGCTTTTGATTTTTGAGTTTTCTCTGGTTTTGAGTTTTGAGTTTTAATTTTTGAGCTCTCTCCGTCTTGCCTTTCCCCTGGTGCTTATAAGTAACAGTCACCGCTGTCAAAGAAAGCACAACAGAAAAAAGCAGCATATTCGCAGGGATATGAAGATTAAAATCAGTGATACTGTGAATCATAATACAGATGATGGCAATAATCCCTCCTAAAGCAAGCCCTTTTACTTCAGGATGCCTTCTCCTCCGCCAGATAAGAAAAGAAGATACGGCTATAATAAATATCCCCCCAAGAAGAAAAACCATCCCTACTAAACCAAGTTCTGATAAATACTCCAGGTAGTCGTTATGAGCATGGATTAATTGAACAGGTCCTCCCCCACCCTCAATGTCAGGATAGAGAGAAGCAAAAGTCCCCAGCCCCGTTCCTAAAAAAGGAGAATCTAAAAAAATTCTGACAGTATTTGACCAATAGGTTGGCCTTCCTTCTTGAAGAAGTCTATCTAAAGAGAATCTTTCAATAGTAGCTCCTATTCCTATATAAAGAGAAATAAAGGTTATAATTAAAAATAATACTCTAAGAAAATTTTTTATCTGTCTATTCTGATACAATGCTCTTCCAAAATACAGCGCAGTCAATCCGAAAAAAAGGATAAAGGAAAAAACCAGGAGAAAAACTCCAGAGCGTGATTTAGAAAAAATGATAGCCAGAGACATGATGATGATGCCTAAAGAAATAAGAATATTTGTTGATAGACGTTTTTCTGATAAACGAAGTAGCTTTTCCCTCAATTTTAGGCCTACCAAACTAAAAAGATCTATCCTGGCTATGATTAGCCCAATGGCTAAAGGAATGATCATCTCCAGGTATCCTGAGAGATGATTCCGGTTGACAAAACTTCCAGTTACAGAATCCAGGCCATGTATTTTTTTATAGAATAGAATTCTCGGATTCTTGCTGTAAAGCTCGAACAATCCATAAAAAGCCTGAAAAACTCCCATGGCAATCAACACAGAATAGATACGCATGATCTGACGCCGCTTTGTTACAGTTTTAACTATAAGAAAACCCAGAAGAAAATAGGATAGAAGTTCAAGCCCTTCTCGAAGAGTATGCGAAGGAATTAAAGAAAAACTCATGAAATTCATTCTTGAAAACCCACCTGAGAAAAGCTCATGGAATGCATGAGTATTTGGAGAAAATATTTTAATAATAAATAAAGGCAAAGGAATTATTTGAACAAATAAGAATATGAAGAGGGCCAAGAATAAATATCTTGGCTTTTTCATTATAAGAGAAAGATGCTCACTGGTCTGCGGCCTTTCCTCCATCATAAAATAGGCAGCCATCATCACCAGCACTGTAAGCTGAATCACCAATATCGACCATTCATATACTGATGCTGCCGGGAGCGGACTAAAAATGATCAATCCTAAAATCCCGTATTCAATAATCTTTTTACACACTTTATCCCTTGTTGCTATAGCCTGGACTTCCTTCCCTTTTCTTTTCTGCCTAATTTTGGACCCCTTTTTTACCATCCTGCCAAAAGGTTAACTCAAAATTTATTATTTTTTTTAGTTTTGAGATTTGCGCTTTTAGTTTTGAGTTCTTCAGCTATTTACAATTTACTATTAACCATTTACTATTTATTTGTTTGTTCTTCCTCTCCATAATCACGATACCGGTAAGAGCGGTAGTAATCCATATAAGGATACTCGCCCTTTGACATCTTCATCTCATTAAACAGAATGCCGATTATTTTGGCATTGCTTCGATTCAGTTCTTCGATTGCTTTATAAAATACTTTATATGTAGTTTTACCTGCTTGAATTATAAATACCGTACTATCCGCCTTCGAGGCAACAATGATAGCATCAACCACCGCAAGCACAGGGGGAGTGTCAATGAGAATAACATCGAATCCATTCTTAACATTCTCCATCATATCCTTCATTTTTTTTGAATTTAAAAGTTCTGAAGGATTGGGAGGAATGAGACCGCTGGGCAAAAGCCAGATATTCTCAATGGATGTTTTATGGTAGGCATCTTTAAGGTAAACTTTTCCAGTTAAATACCCGCTTAAACCTGAGACGTTTTTTGCATTGAATATCTTGTGAAGCCGAGGCTTTCTTAAATCTGCATCAACTACTAGAACCTTGTCCCCGAGTTGAGAAAACGAAACAGCCATATTTGCCACAGTTGCAGATTTTCCTTCCTGAGGCATAGCGCTTGAAATAACAATTGTTTTTGGAGGACTTTCGGCATGAGAAAGCAAAATAGAGGTCCTCACTGTTCTATAATCTTCAGATATTGAAAGCATAGGAAAGCGGTGGTTAACAAGCTCAATCTCTTTTATTTCCGGAAGCGTTTCTTCGGAATCATGATTTTCTTTACCATAACTATGTCGATAGCTGGAATAATAGCTGTGCCACTTTTTTTTGTTCAAACCATCTGGAGGCAGATAAGGAATCACCCCGAGAGAAGAAATGCCAGCCAGTCTTTCCACATCCTCAGTTCCCTTAACAGTATTATCTAAATATTCAAAGACGAAACAAAGCGCTCCTCCTCCAAAAAGTCCAATGATAAGCGCTATGATTATATTATTTGTCTTCTTAGGAGAGACAGGATTTTTTGGAATTTCCGCACTATCGATGATGCTGATATTACTTGATTTTAGACCTCCCAACCTGGCTGAAATCAGAGTTTCGTTCTGCCTTTCCATCAAAGAATTGAGCATTTTTTGCTTATTCTCTACCTCAATTTTTAGACTGTTGTAGTGGATTGCATTGGAATCCATTTTCACAACATCCTCTTTCTGCTTATCAAACAACTTCTTGAGAGAGGCTTCTTTGTTTAAAGCTGAATTGTAGTCTGATTCAGCAGCATACACTGCTTTATTAACTTCATCCTTCATGCTGTCCAACTTAGCCTTGATTTGAATCATCTCAGGATAGTTGGGTTTGAATTTTTTACTCTTCTCCTCATAGTCGTTTTTTATTCTTGTGTATTCAGATATAAGCTGTTGAATCACAGGATTATTCACAAATTGAGGGAGGGAATCTACCTTTAAATCCCTCAGCTCCCGGTAAGCAGCCTCCGCATTGATCCGATCTATCTGAGCCTGGGTAAAGGCATCGCTTAAATCCTCAAGTTTATTGACTACAGTACTTTCAGTAGGGCTTAAAAAAACCATTTCTTTTGACTGGCCATAGCGTTGGAGCTCCCGTTCCTTTGTGGCCAAATCCTCCCTCAAATCTGCGATTTGTTCACTCAGGAAATCCGAGGCCTGCTGGGTTGTCTCGTAGCGTTTTTCAATAGAAAATCCTATAAATTCTTCAGACAATGTGTTCACTATTTCAGCTGCTAAAACCGGCGAAGGAGAATTAAAGCCGACCTCTACTAGTTTTGTATCACGGATAGGTTTAACTTCTATGCCCTTGCGAACAGTTTCTGCAATGTCGGAATAAGGATTCAATGGATATAATGGTCTTGATTTCTCACGATTAGACTTTTTGTTAGGTGCAGCCCATTTAAAAGTAATAAGATCTTTTATTGATACAAAGAGGCTCTTTTTTTGTTTCTTTCCAGCGCCAAATTCCGGCCGGGACAAAAGATTCATCTTTCTTGCTACTCTTTCTGCCAGGGATTTGCTCTTTAGAAGTTTAAGTTGTGTATTGTAGAATCTTAAATCCCGAACTACACGAGACTGATATCCAAAAGCCTCATCTATGCTTAACATCTTAGAAAATTCCTCATCTATGTGCAGTGTTGCCATTGATTTATACATGGGAGTAGAAAGAAAAGAAAAAATTCCTGTAAAAAATACAAGGACGCCAGCAAATGAAACAATCACCCATTTCCTCTTGACAATCACACTCCAGTATTTTATTAAATCAACTTCTTTTCTTTCCTCTCTATAATTCATCTTCATTTCCTCTCTTTATTCTTATTATAAATTTATTTTCAGATTTTTTTTATTTTATCATGGTTTTGGTATTTATGGCTACACCATTATTACCTGATTTACTTGAATTCCACCCTGCAAGCTTAGCCATCATCCACCAGAAAGCCCTTCCTTTAAGTTCGCAGTTCAAAGAATGAGAATGGGCACAAAGGCATGATGAACATTCTCCAGGATGATCATTACACCATTCCTCTGCCCAATTCCTCTGGATCCCATTGTATAAATAATTGCATCTATCATCTGCTCCCTTATCGAGAAAATAATTGCCATCAGGATCAAAACTCTCGATGTCCGCAAAATCGAATAGGACTTTGTTGTTCTTCCTGCAGTACGCACGAATCTGGTTGTTCCGTATGTTCAGGTTCCCTTTTTCCCCGGTTCCATTCAAATGTCCAGTCATATAAATTAATATGATATTAGGATAATCCTTTTCGAGTTTGCTCATAAGGTTAAGATAATTATTGATGTCTTCTTCCCCGACATGAGATACTTGTCCGCACCATGACCACATGATTACATTTCGATCATTTTTGTGACTATCCAAGAGCTTTCGAGTTCTATGGGACCATTCAGTTCGATTTGGATTCCCCAGGTCACCCCACCGCTTCTGATCATAGAATGAAAGTGCTCCTTTTTTTCCCTTTCTATTGAAAGAGTACAAGTCTGATTTAGCCATAAGAACTTCCATTCCACTTATTAGCTGGCTTCCATGTGATGTATGTGCATAATAGATTCTGAATTCTGTTTTTGCTTTCGCTATCCAATGTTGAGGAACTTGATTGATATTTGTACAGGTGTGATCGATAATAACAGGCTCTATAAAAGATCCAGAAACAATCATTCCAGATGGAGATGGAAGGATTATTAAAGCCATAAAGGCCTTAAGACAAGCTCGAAGTCTCTTTTTCATAATTAGGCTCCTTTTTGTCCAAAATGAAACTGGCCCCATAAGGCCGCATGTGTTTATTAACCACTTCGTGCGCCTTTAATGATAATATTATTTAATGCTTTAAAGAAATAAATGAACTGTGTTCTTAATGGATGTTTAAAATATGCCTGAAAATATTTCCTTTCTGATTCAATGATTTCTTCAAATTTTCCAGGTAAATCGGCATAAAAAGGAGGAATAATCCCTGGCTTTACTCTTTTTCTCATTTCTCGAAGAGGACTATCATAAAGATCAAGATAATGCATACTTAATGGACGAACACCAAATATTTTTACTTCCCCTTTAATCCAATTAAATATCATTGGGAGTTCATCTAGCCAATATTTTCGCATAAACCATCCCCATTCAGTAACTCGAAAATCATCCTTGATCTTTCCACCTTCCTCTAGTTTATGATTTTGAAATATATCTTCTTGCAAATACTCAGAATAGGGATACATTGTTCTGAATTTATTAATAAAAATTATTTGACCGTTTAACCCAATTCTCTTTAACTTTACTAAGGGACTATATGACGGGCTTTGATCAAGTGAAGGAGTTTTTACTTTTTGAGCAATAAAAAATACACTGCCACCAATCTCTTGTTCGGCTAGCACTCTAAAACCGCAAAAATACAGCCGACCCATGAGCTCAGCTTTAGAAATGATCCTGTTTTTTCCTTTCGTTAGTGCAAAATATATTTTCCTTAATTCAGGGAGTTTGGGAAAAACACGAAAAAAAATAAAATAAAAGATGTAAAACACTTCGGCGTAAAATTTTGGATATTTCTCAAAAAACTTTTTTTTATGTGTCTCGATTGTATCTGATCTTCCAATAAAATATCCTCTATTAGATAGTTTTTTATGCACTTCAAGGAAATACCGGTTAATCCAACGGATATCATTTAATCTATAAAAATTTATCAAAAGCCTTAATGAATGTATGTTTAAAATCTCTATATCAGAGATGTCCTGAAAATTCATAATCGCAGCTTCAGAATCTTTAATTTTCGAAAGGTCAATTGTTTTCTTTATGAACTCGAAAAAATGGGGATAAGGACATAAATATCTGTCAATTATAATATTCATGAATGATGGAGCAGAGGTTCTTTCTTGCACCTCTCTTGTCTCAACTGGAATTTTTTTCTGTTTATAAAAGTCTTTTAATTCTTCAATAGATTCAACATCACCAGTAGTGTTTCTTCCAAATTCAAAGATAAAATATAGATAGTAAATTATTGCTTCAAATAAGATAAGTAACAGAAATGTTCCGAAAATCTGCAACCGTGAAAAATGGAAAAGTCTAAAAGCAAAAATTGCCAAACTCATCGTAGCTACCATCAAGATGGCTGATTTTGTACAGGCAGCCATTGCGTAGTGGTAATTTTGAAAATTACTTTTATCAAATTTGCGCGTAATAATGGAGAAAAATAGCCATAGACCATATACAATTAATAAAAGTTTTTCATACTCATAAGAAATATTAAATGTTTCCCTTTTGTAGAAATTCATAATAAAAAAAGAAAAGGAAATTATCAGAAAATCACTTATAAACAGAAAAATCGATATTTTTTGCTTACGAATTGCTCCTTCAAAATTTTTTGTAAGGAGCTTTATTCTTACATTTCCAACTGTCAGATAAAAACCTGTGAATGAAAATATTTCTATAATGAAAAACATCAAACATGCGCCAAAAATATGGAGTCTGGAAAACGCAGTAAGGCCCATTAAGACCACCATTAAAGAGATACCGTAGGCAATGAAAATTATAGATTTTGCATAAAGGAACAATCCACCAAAATAGCTTCTAAAAGGCCTCATATGAAACTTTTTTGTAAGAAGTGAAACAATCATCCAAATGATATAGAAGACAATCAGCAATTTGATATAGGGGGAAGATAGTTTAAGAGTTCCCCTCTTCAAGTAATTCATAGCAAAGAAAGAAAAATTAAGGAGAATAAGATCTACAATAAATAATAAATATGGAGAAGGCGACTTATTTTTATTCATTTTCCAGATGAGATTCTTTTTCTTGAAAGGTTTTAAAACGATATTGATAATACGGATTATTTTCCATAATTCTTGCACTTTCAGGATAATTCTCAACAAACCATACCATAAAAGCCGTAACATCAATTTTCTCAAAAAGCATTTTCTGTCTTTTTACTTGCCATATCTCTTTAATATTTGATGTTTCTAATAATTCTAAAGCTTTATCAATAACACCTTGAGAAGTTCTATAACCAAAAATCAAACCGTTTTTCTCTTGTTCCTCTAATGTGCCCGCACTAAGACTGCTAATATAAATTGCTGGAGTACCCAGCATTGCACATTCTGAAGCCATCGTAGCGCCTTCTCCTAAGTAGAGTGTAGCATAAGCCAATGCGTCATGAATTTTTTCTGGGGATATCTTTATCTGGTATTTCCTTAGATCATGTGGGAGTTCTTCTTCCGATGAAATAAAAACTTCAGCATGTTTTGAAATTTGTTTTATAAGCATTTGCTTATCCTCTGATCTTAACCCCAACTGTCCAATATCATGACTAGCTTTCCAAGATACAAGCCTCAAAATAACATATTTTTCATTTTTTCCTATCCCAAGAGAATTTAAAATTTTTGGATTAGGTTTAAAGTAATTTGGATGCAATGAACAAAGTTCCATATAACCATTAAATCTTATTTGCTTTTTCCCGAAATCCTTCTTAAAACATACGGGGGTGCAAATCGAATTGGTAAAAGGCACATACATGATATTATTGAACCTTGCATGCCCAGTATCACTAAAAGCAATGTGAGGCTTATTTAATAATTTAGACACATGTGCAGCGTAAGGTGAACCAAAACTTAAAAATAGATCAGGATTAAAATCTTTAGCATGTTTAAGGAGTAAATAATCAGCTTTAATCATATAAAATATCTTTCCAATTAAGGTTGGAGAACCTTTCCCTCTATCAAAATACTTAAAATTATAAAAATTAAGCAGTTCAAAAGTACAATCTTTTCTTCTGGCTGTTAAAAAAAATTCGTGATTCTTATTTTGCATAATCCTAATGAGATTCTTAAAATAATGGACATGAGCAGGATGGCCCATATCTATGAATATTTTCATGATTTTAAAAAGTACAGATTTTATTATGGAAAGAATTATTCCTATTATTCAAACTTCAATGAATATTTCTCATAAAAAATTTCTGGTACAGCTGTATCCAGAACACGCCTTGGACAGATTTTCTGATCGAAATTCATCTGTGAGGCTCCCCTCTTGATATTACTCTATCATAAACTTTAATTATTTTATTCGCAATGATAGAGTTATTTAAATGACTAATTTTTTCTCTTCCATTAGTCCTATTCTGATAATCTAAAGCCATTCTAATTTTTTTTGAAATATCTAGAGGATCAAAAGCCGCTATAAAACATCCAGCCGTATCTTCAACAAGTTTTCTTACATCTCCAACATCTGTTGAAACGACTGGGCAGTTACAGGCCATGGCTTCTTTAATTACTTGGGGAGATCCTTCACTATGGGATGTCATAAGAAGCAAATCAACAGCATTTAAAAGTAAATTAACTTCATATCTTGAGCGATCTTTTAACTCCAATAGAGTAACATTCCCAATCAGCTCAATAGCTCTTTTTGCTAACGGATAATTTTTAATTTTGTTTGAGAATGTCGAGACGAATATAATATATTTATCATGGCTATTTAAACCTAAAATATTTCTAGCTTTTTTTTTGTCAATTGGATAAAAAACTTCAAAATCTACCCCACAGGGAATAATACTATACCTGTCTCTTGGTCTAATAAATATTTTTTCATGCAATTTCGACGATACAAATATTCTCCATTTGGATAATAAACATGTAACAGAGGAAAATAGATTAGTTTTAAACACATTAATATCAGAGCCATGGAAGGTTACAACAACAGGCTTAATTCTTTGCATTGTAGCTAATAATCCAGATAAACCAAAGTGAGCATGAATCAAATCATAATCTCCATTTATTATCTTTAGCTTTAAAGGCTTTAGGTTTCTTAAGTACCCTTTTATACCTTTACCAACAATAAAAAACAAATCCACATCTACTCCCCTTTTTCGAATCTCCTTAATTTGTTCATTTATAAAGGCTCTCTTTATCTCAAAAGAAAAGGGACTGCTTCCTAGGTTTCCACTACAAATGACTAATACTCTCATATTTTTTATCGTGAAAAAAGTAATGGTGTCATTTTCCTTTAAATCCTAACTGAGCAAATTCTTATATAAATGAAAATATGAACTAACCATTTTATCTGAGCTAAATTTTGTTCGAATTCGAGAAAGTGCTAATTGCCCCATTTTGGCCCTCAATTTCTCATTCTGCAAAAGATACTCGATCTTATCAGATAAGCCTTCCACTGAATTAGGTTGAACAAACAAACCAGTTATTCCATTTTGAATGATTTCTTTTGTTCCAGCACACTCGGTTGTAATTACAGGTTTTCTTAAGGCCATGTACTCCAGTATAGCATTGGAAATCCCTTCGCCGTGTGTAGTCAATACAGCTATATCAAATAGATTTATTATAGGTTCTACAGGGCTCTGTCTTCCCAAAAACTTTATTTTATCTTTATAAAGAGGATTAATTGATTTTTCAAACTTTTCTAAAAGTGGTCCCTCTCCCACAGCTAAGAAAGTTAAATCTTTTCTTTTCTGCAGTAAGGTCTCTGCTGCTCGAATAAATGTCCTGTAATCTTTATTTATATTAAAATTTGCAACCATTCCAATTATCTTATCTGTTTTCTTAATATTTAGGTTGCTTTTAACTGTATATTTAGAGACAATGCTTGAAATCCTTTCTAAATCGAAACCATTGTGAATAACAAATGATTTATTTCGGGGGCTGCCGAAGGAAATAAGCCCAGATTGGGTATTCGATATTATCAAGTCTGCAAAATTATAGTTTAGATAATTTAGAAATTTAATCTTTAAAGGAATAGAGTTTCTACTGGGAACACTCCTGATAGATCCATCAATCAATCTGAACCTAAGAAAAAATTTTATGAGTACAGAGTAAGCAGAGGTCATTACGGTGACAGAATGTACTAAATCAGGACTAAACTTTTTTATTAATTTGAATAGCTTGAAAGATAAAAATAAATCTTTTCTAAATTTTCTTTCAATGACTTCAACCTCCACGCCTATCTTCTTAATAACATTATTGTAAAATGCATCATGATGCATTGTAATAACCATAATATTTTCTGGAGCTAATAGTTTTTTTCTTACCAAACCGCTAATTAACTCAACGAATTGTCTTTCTTTTCCGCCACAATGAAGAGCTCCAGAAATAAAACAAATTCTCATTTTTTTATTAAATCTATTATGGCTATCTTTATTCCTTCAAAATGTTTTCATTCCTGAATATTCTTCTCAAAATGTTCTTTCTCTTCTATTAAGAGTCGCAAATTTTTATCATACAAAATGTTTATTATTAATAATAATTAATCACAACGTTAATAATTGGAAAATGATAAATTTACTTTCTCATAAAAATAATTATTTCATTTTCTATAGCCTGGAGTATAATCATTAGAGTTTATAATTGAAACAACTTATAGTTCAAGATTATTGATATTCTTAAAATCCTTTAATAAATTTACAGTTGCAGCTTCAACGCCACCTTTAATATTACCCAAATCATATAGGCATGCAGCGATAATAAGAGTTTTCACTTAAATAATCTCTTCAGTATTTTCCTTGTCTTTATCCTAAATACCATGGCGAGATTAAGATCATCGCTTTTATCACGGATCAGTCTGCAGTCGATAGGATTATTAATCACCTAAACTCACATTTCATTGCAGAAAGACCACCATCTCCTCTCTCTCAAAGGCAACTCTACAAGGCCGATGAGGCCAGTCCCGAATATCTACTATAAACAACAATTTTCCACATATCTCCGGAGAAGTATATTTTATCTCAAGCCTAAAGAGGAGTCTTCCTCTCATTTATCGTTTCTTCATTCCGTTATTTACATATTTAACATGCATTTTCTCCTGATATCCTAAGAGTATCAGCGTGTGAATTTCTAACGAAAAATGCAGAGAAGTGTAGCATCCTAAAAAAAATGAAATCAGCTTTTCCTACCAATAATTAAGTAGTTAGTTGTAAGTAATTGCTCAAAGGAATATTGCTTTAGTTCTTTTTTAATATTGGGCGTAAGTAATTCATTACCATCAAAACAAAATAATCCATCAATTCCTTTTTTATTGAGGTTTTTATCAAGTTGAAAAACATTTAATAATTCAAAATAATTAGAAAATATTTCTTTTAATCTAGTTATTGTAATTCTATTCAAAAATTGTGGATCTTTTGAGTGAAAACCTCTTAGATGTCCCCAAGGTTCTTTCTCGCATAAGGAATATTCAATATATCCGCCAGTTAAACTATAATAGTTATGATAAACATGGTAGGATATTCCATTTGGTTTTGTTACTCGCTTTATCTCGAAGAAAAAAGCATCAAGATCTATAACCTCTTGCAAAACAGCATGAGACAAAACAATATCAAAATAGTTATTTTCAAACGGTATTTTCTTACCTCCATAAGATATTAAATTAAGGTTTGAATGCTTAATTCTTTTTTTTAGATGCGAACTGATCCGTTTATTATATTTTCTCACTCCATTTCTATTTCTAAGTGTATTATATAAAGATGCAAAATACCCTTTACCTAACTTCCTAAAATACTGATAAAGACAAAAAAATCCATCTCGATAAAAACATTTTTCAATATCAAGGCCATAAACATTATTACTGTAATTCGAATAAAGTAAAACATCAGGGTATCTATATCCACATCCAATTACTAGAATATATGCTTTATGAAGCGGTACAGACATTATCTTTTCTATATCTTTCTTGCTTTTTATAAAAACATCATGGTAATCATGATCAGCTCTCGTCAATAGGTTTGGCTTTAAATTCCTTAAATAATTTGGAACTTTTTTTAATTTCATAGCAAAAAATGAATGCATTTTGAGACACCATCAGAGCCTCGTTAGAAGTGTTTCTTTTCTCGCTGATGATGCCTATTATAGCATGAAAATGTTAGCACTCTTGGTGGTAAAAATTTTGGGGTGCACTTGGCAAAGCGACATGGTTGGATGTCGACATGATTATAATATAAAGGCTACAACTATTAGAAATCAAGGTGGAAATGGTAAAAGTACTTGACATTTACACAAGGGACACGTTACCGATTTCAGAAAATCATTACATGTCCCTGATTTCAATGCCTATCGCAGTATATCCCGTCTTAACATATTCATATTTATGAATAATTCAGGATAATTATCCGTCCATAAAAATTACGAGAGAGCACTATAATACTTTGATAATTTGCCATAAGTTGCTTCAATATTGTATTTCTTCTCTACAAACACTTGTGCAGCCCTACCCATGCTCTTTAGTGATGAACTATTCTTTAATAATTCAACAGCACTTTCTGCAAGCAATTTATCATCATCTTCTATTATGCCTTCTACTCCATTTGAAAAACCTATTGAATCAAGAGCATTGTGGGTGCCTAGGACTGGAACTCCCATAGCCATTACTTCTACAACTCTAGATCTAAAACCGCCAGCTAATTCCATAGGAAGAATCTTAATAGATGATCTGGCAATAAAAGGCCTAACATCTTCAACGAATCCTGTTACTTCGACATTAGGTTGTTCATTCAAGCGAATAATTTCTTTAGAAGGATTTCCTCCCAGAACAAGCAATCGAACTTCAGGAATTAGTTTGATAATTAGGGGAAAAATTTTATTGTAGAGTCTTAAAAAAGCGTCAATATTTTGCCTGCTTCCAAGAAATCCATAGAATAGGATTGTTGGGAGTTTATCTTCAATTCCAAGAGAATAGTTTTTATAAAAATATATATCTTGACCAGTCGGGATTAAAATATGTTCCAATTTCGGTGCCAGAGCTCTAAATATATTTCTATCATACTCACTTAAAGAAATAACCATATCAGCGGATTTTGTAACAGCAATTTCTGCTTCTTTGTATTTTAAAAGCTCTCTTTTTTTTAAGAAAGGCAAATTATCTCTAAAAATATCTTTGTATTCTTTTTCCTTTTTTTCATATAAAACATCGTGTGTATCAATGACTTTGTATGTATTAGCAGAAACTCTGCTCAAGATTCTCCCTGAATACCATCCCTCAAGTTGAACAATGTCGTATCTATTGCGCGTTACAATATGTTCTAATTGTTTAATAATTCTTTTATGACCCCAATAAAAATGCCTGGAAGAAGTCCCAAAAAATAGATAATTAAAGAGCCATTTGAGACCAATAATTTTCCTCCTAAATCGCTTCTTATTATAATTCAATGAAATTACAGGATAAAAAGTATTTATTTGTTTCAATAAATTTTCTTTAGATAAATTTAGCTGATTCAAATCTGTAACAATTGATGCGATATCGACCTTGTGATCTTGAGCTAGCCTTTTAACCATCTTAAAAACACGATCTTGACTAGCCATTATCAGAGGGAAAAGGGAGCCAGAAATTATTACAAGTATTTTTTTTCTGCTCATAAATATTTTTCTATCTTTCGCATAACCATTTCTGGAGAAATTAATTCCATACAGTATGGCTTTTTATCACATCTTGCCAAATAACAAGCTATACATTCCACTTGAGGATATATAATTTCTCCCTTTCCAAAAACATCAAGTTCCCAAGGTGACGTTGGTCCAACCAGTACTATTGTATTTTTTCTTTGAGATATACTAATTTGCATCCCAAGACTATCAGAAGTAAGAAATATATCTGAAAGATTGACTAAGCTCACGAAATCTTCAATAGAGTTCATACAGCCAGAATTTATTACCTTATTGCCTACAATCTGGATAATTTTATTATTGAACTTGACTTCCTCAGGGCCACCATAAAGTATTATTCCAATATCAGGATATTTGCTATAAACTAATTCAATCAACTTAATATAATATTTTTTTAACCACTTCTTATATTCCCATCTTTTCCCACCGCCAGTATTTATTCCTAATGTTTTTCTAAATTTATGCAATCCAAACTCTTGTTTTTTATGCATAGCGAAAGCCTTTTGTCTATCAGTTAAGTTATACTGAGGAGGATAAATATTGGCCATTGGCAATCCAATTATTTCATACATATGTTCAAAATAAGTTTTTCGGTTTACTCTTTTAAGATGATCATTAACTCCCATCTCGAACCATTCAATGGAAGAATCATTAGCGGGGACTAATGCTCCTCTTTTATCAACAATAAATCCAACTTTTTCTCGAGCTTTGACTATTTTTGCAATTGAGCCACTTAAAGGTTCAGCATCAAGATTTATGCACATATCAAATTCCCGGCTTAAAATGAATTCAAGGTAATTATCTTCGATGCTAAAGCTTTTAAATACAAAAGGATTATTCTTTATTAATGGCACAGCATTACTGCGAGTTATCCATGTGATAGCAGAATTTGGATATCTGTTATTAATCGCTGGAAGGATAGAAGTAGTACGCAAAACATCCCCTATAGCATTCAGCTTAATAATCAATATATATTTCTCTATTTTTTTATAATCGTTACAGCCTTCACAAAGCCTTCCATCTCTTTTATGAAATTTACAAGGCTTATACCCTAGATAGTGATAACAATCTTGGTGAATTTTCATTTAAATGTATATCCTATCACTCTTCCCTCTGATATTCCTGATCCCGTCAAAAATTCCCCTTAAATGATAGTGAAATATTTTAAATTCCCCTCTTTTAACATAGCTTTTATAAATTAGAGGAGAAAAAAAGATGTCTTTTAAAAGAGAAAGTAGCAATCCTTTATAAAACTTAAATTTTAAAAAATATAAATATTTGTTTTTCATTATATAATATCTCTCAAAATAATACCTCTTTAAATTATTAGACGCAGAATCAGAATAATGATTATGCCAAAGTTTTGCTCTTTTAGTAACTGCCATTCGATATTGAAATTCTTTAATTCTAAAGTATAGATCTACTTCTTCTCCATACATAAAATACCTTTCATCAAAAAATCCAATTTTATTAACAACCTCAGCCTTTACCATAAGTGCACCGCCCATAATAAAATCAACATATAATATGTCTGGAAAACTGTTGCTGTCATCAAAATTTATATTGACAAAATTTTTCTTTTTCAGATATTTCCTAAAATCTATCTGGCCACCATATTCTTGAATAGTTTTTTTACCACTATTCCGAGTCCCTTTAAAAACAATCGGTCCAACACATGCAATTTTGCGATCTCGATCTATAAGATTGACCAATTCCCTAATACAATCTCTATCAAGCTCAACATCATTATTTAAAATAAAAACCAATTCACAACCGTTCAATACTGCAAGTTTTGCTCCTATATTACTAGCCTTGGCAAATCCTTCATTTTTGCTTAACCTCTTTACAACTATGTTTGAATACAATTGTTTTGCAGTTTGGACTGATTCATCTTCAGAATTATTATCTATTAAAAAAACTATAAAATTTTGGTAATTTTGCTTTTTTAATGATGAAAACAACAACCTCAAATTTTTTTCATCATTATACGTTACTAGTATTATGCCTACTTCAGGATTCATAAGATACTAAACAACAACTTTGTTCTTATTTTTTCAATCATATATTAAACTATCATAGATTTTTGTAATATATTCTCCATATCTTTGAATCGTATGGTTTCTCACAACACGTTCCCGTGCCTTTCTACCCATCTGTTCAGCAATTTCTGGATTTTCTAAGAGAAATTTTATTTTATTCGCAATCTCTTCAGGGCTCTTACTTACTAGAAATCCTACTTTTTCGTCGACCAACTTTTTAGTTTCACCCACATCAGTGGCAATGATAGCACAGCCACAAGCCATTGCTTCCAAAAGCGCCTGACTAGGATAATTATTTATCTCCTGCAAGGATAAAAAGACGAGCGCACGGCTTAATGTATTTTCAACATTCTTTTCATATTTTACAGTTACAAAACGGCCGATGTCATAATCTTTTATTTTTTTTCGAACTATGCCCTCTTCTATTCTACCTCCCATTAATATAAATCTAGCATTAGAATTATAGTGATTAATAAATATATTTGCGGCTTCTACAACTAAAGGAGAATTCTTCTTTTTCTCAAATCGATTTGCGGAAAAAGCAATTAAGTTTTCCTTTTTATTGATGAATGTTTTGGTATAATCTATAAAACTGCAGGGTGCTGAAATTACTTTGTTTGCATTCAGTTTGAGTCCTTTATTCATATACTGTTTATATATATCTTCAGATAAAAATTCTATCTTATCTATAAACCTAAAAACAGATTTATAGGAAAAATTCCCTATCCACATTGCAGGAGTTCCAATTGTCGCATTTGCATCAACAATAGAAATTATCGTCTTCTTTCTTTTCAATAATTTCAATAATAGAAGTGCATCACTAGCTGTGTGCCAGCCATGAACAATTTTTATCTGATTTTTTTTAATCCAAGGACTCAAAAGCCGGTATCTATTATAAACTCCTTTTAGATATTTTGACTTTCTTACAAATCCCATTTTTAAACTATTACTGCTATTAGCTCGAACATCTGTAATTATTTCATCTGAACTCTTATAATTTGACTTATGATAATTTCTCATATCATCATAAAGGGAGATATCCAATTCTCTGTTTATTGTAATTCCTTGTGATCTTATCCACTTCAACATTCGATTACTCAAAAAAAGAAAAAATTTATGAGAAGAATTCTCTGCTAACCAATTTGCAATTCTTACAACTCTTTTTTCTGCCCCCCCGTATGCTCCTTCGTTGAAAAAAATCAATCCGATATTCATTTGTCCAATCTCAGTTTGCATGAAAACGTTATCTTAAAAACCTCCTTTTATCCTTTCATCTATCTAATAAAAAACGAGCTGATTCGTAGCCTAATTTACCTGACTTTACCATAAAAAATGTACACTACAATATCGATACACGAAAACAGCAGTAGAATCAAGGAGTTTCGAGGAATAAAGAACTTGACTTTTTGTGTTGTAGTGTATATTATATACACCATGAGCTTCATAAGAAAAATAAAAAAGGGTAACTCTATCTATCTGGCTGAGGTCGAAAACCAAAGGATCGGTTGCAAGGTCGTACAGAAGCATATCCGTTATGTCGGAAAAGAAGTCGATGACAGGCCCATTCTCACAGGCTCTGTGGAAAGATCTTCAGTCGATAAGGTCACTATTTATGGTCCTCTTTTAGTCCTGGATGAAATCGCAAAGCAAATCGATTTAGGAGATGCCCTTGGGGACTATGGAGATTATTTATTGAGTCTTGCCTTTGCCCATTGTGTCGCACCCGACAGTTTAAGAGGAATGACCGAATGGTACCAGAAAACCGAAATCAGTAACCTTCTAGACATTCCCCAGATTACCTACAAAAAGCTCGTAGAGGCGATCGATTATCTGGACGGGATGAATGGCGATAAGGTACAGGAGCGGATATTTTCTCGATTAAAAGATATTTTGAGTCTTTCTTCATCGGGCTATCTTTACGACATTACCAATGTCTATTTTTATGGTGTTTGCTGTCCTCTGGCCAAGAAGGGGCAAAATGCGGAGGGGCGGAGAGAGCTACAGATTCAGATTGGGCTGGCCATAACTAAAGAAGATGGGATCCCGATCTTTCATAAGGTGTTTGAGGGTAATATATTTGATTCGAAGACACTGCCGGATATACTTCTTCATCTCAAACAGCATGATATAAAGAATGTATGTATAGTCTGGGACAGGGGTGTTTCCTCGAAGCTTAATATCAGGGAAGCCAAGGGGATGGGGTTTGAGGTTCTTTGCGGGTTGGCACTGAAGACGGGGATGAAGAAGGTGGTCGATAGTGTTTTGGGAGAGGACATTGTTGCAATGAGAAACAGAGTAAGACTCAGGAGTGCGACTTTCTATGTGAAGAAACAGAGGTACGAGGTCGAAGGGATTAGAGGATATATTGCGGTTTGTGTCAACGAGAAGCAGCGACAAGCGACTCGTGAGCGGCGCTACGATGAGATTGATCACGCCCTTAAGCTTCTTAAAGAAAAGAAGGCCATAAAAGCAGGTCTTCGCAAATATATTAAGGGCAACAAGATCGATCATAGAGTTTTACAGTTGGCAGAGCGTTATGATGGGATATCGGTTATTTTTTCCACCCGGAATCTCAGGGTAGAGGAGATGGTCAAAGGGTATTTTGAGAAGGACCGGTTGGAGAAGTCGTTTCGGTGTCTAAAGAGTTTTTTAGAGATGGACAAAGTGAGGTTTTGGTTACCTAATCGTGTGAGGGGACACATTTTTGTTTGTTATCTTGCGTACCTACTCCTCTCTGTGTTTGATTACAGATTAAAGGGGAGTGGAATCAGCGCTATTAATGCCTTGGAAATGATGGAATCGATGTATAAAGTCTATCTCACAGATCCAAAGTCTAAGAATAAGTTTGTCAAGACAGTGACGCTGAGTAAAAAACAAGAGGAAATCCTCCGAACAGTCAATCCACTGCTCTTGTCAAAGTGTAGTGTATAAAATTAAGGGAAAAGTCAGGTAAATTAAATACCAAATCAATAATCGATAGATTAGGTACAAGTTGATCTACATTGAGTTGCTTATATTCAAAAGGCATGAAATTTTGCCATTCCAATTTAATCCCTTTATTTGCAAATATCTCCTCTTTAATATACTTCTACGAACCTTCCCCTGATCCTGAAAAATAAACATCTGCACCAAGACATACGTTTATTTCAACAATCTTTTCCAATCCTTTTTTTTCGCATCTCAAATTCCTATTTTAAAATCCTTTTATATCTAATTCTTCAATAGATTTCTTTAGATCAATTATTAATCTAAGTGAATTCTCAAAGCAACTTATCCGGATCGATATATAATCTATTGATCAACAACAAACTGTTTGACACAAAATTTTATGTCTTCTCCCTGGCTAAGGATTTATATTTCTCAGACAATCCAAATAGAATTCCAGAAAAAAAGCCAAACTCAATCGTGTTCCAACTATAAACCAAGTCTTTTGAAAAATAGAAAAGCCGAAAAAAAACTAAGGTGAAAAAATAAATGACCGCACTCATCAGTAAAGCTATTTCAAAAACAGATAAGTGGCGAAAGAGTGAGATTTTTTTATGTCTATTGAAAATGCGTTTGATACTCTTAAAGATAGAAAAGTAACGAAGTAAATACAATAAAAAGCCCAAAACGCCATAAATCGCTAAATTACCTAAAACAGGTATATCAGCTAATCCCAGCTCCCATCTTGTATGATATGACGAAAAAAAATCTTGAAGATAACCCGTTCCAAACCACAAATTATTTAAAAACAATGGCATCATTCTAACAAGCTCAAACAAGGTGCGTGATTGGGTTGTTCCCTCTGGAAGAATTCCTAGAAACTCCTGTAAAGTGATATTATATACATTATATAGAGAAGATAAAACACCAGGAAACAAAAGCAATATTATGATTATCGAGCTCATAAGAAAAATAAAAACCTTGAATAATGTTTGTGATAATGACAGTTCAAAATATTTCTTTACTAAAATTAAGGTAATAAGTATAGATCCTGCCATACTGAATATAGTAATACGGGACAATGTTAATATCACAGACATGAGCATTCCAAGCGCACCAATTGTCAGAATATTTTTATATTTTATTCTGACTTTGGTTAAATATACGAAAAGTCCCATAGGAATGACCATCATCATATAACCATAGTTTCTGAAACCTACTCTAAAAACGCTGGCTTCTAACCCTCTTTCAATCTGTCCTACTTTAATCAATTTTAGCGGAGTAAATAAGCTTATTAAATAAATTATCATAATGATAAATGTCACAGAAAGAATTATCTTATAAATTTCTTTTGGATATTTTTGTATTATAAAATAAGTTGGTATCGCAAAAAAAATACCAAAAATGCGCCATTTATGATAGATAAGTTCTTTAATAAATACTATTGGATCTGAAATCCCTAATTTTATCCAGATCGTTATTAAAATTTGATAGAATGAAAACGCCAAACAAATTAGAAGAAATTTTTTAAATCCGTTATCAAAAAAAATCTGCTTTTCAACAGCTTCATTGGCTATACCAGCAACAAAAGCAAAAACTAGGCCAACATCCAGGATTGTGAAAAAACCCGGCAAACCAAAAGCATAAAGATTCAAATAACCACCAATATTAAAAAAAAGTGTTAAGCCAAAAATGAAACCATAAACGGGATATTTTATTGCTAAAATTAGAGCAATCAAGAAAAATGGAAAGAGAATAACAAGATTCATAATAAAAGTTAAGATCTAAGTTCTTTCATATATAGCTTCAATGTTTCTATTTTTACCAAGCCGGTAACAAAAGGCAATATGAGAGATAAAATAAAAACTATTGCTTTTATCCACAAATCAAATCTAATATGATAAACCAAGTCTGCAACAGGGAAAAATATACTCAATGCGAATGCAAATAAAAAAT